>Ga0207648_10005964_pt1 | contig 12183 bp, 15 predicted proteins | sample KBSMisM32_FD_184310 | JGI IMG/M metagenome (GOLD analysis project Ga0207648, IMG submission 184310) | Miscanthus rhizosphere microbial communities from Kellogg Biological Station, Michigan, USA - KBS Miscanthus M3-2 (SPAdes) (version 2) | ecosystem: Host-associated > Plants > Roots >...
ATATCTCGAGCAGGGTTTGCTGAAGCGCAACCCGTTCGAGACCATCGACGTGAACGGCGTCGGCGAGCTCGTGCGGATCGCCGCCGAGCGCGGCCGTTCGGTCAAGAAGGGCCTCAAGCTCGGTGTATGCGGCGAGCACGGCGGCGACCCGGAGAGCATCCAGTTGTTCTTCGACGCCGGTCTCGACTACGTCAGCTGCAGCCCGTACAGGGTTCCCATTGCTCGCCTCGCCGCAGCACAGGCAGTCATCGCCGGATCGAGCAACAAGACCAAGTCCGAAACGAAGTAGATGCCGTTTGGCGTACTAGCCAGCGGCAGCGGCAGCAGTCAGTTCGTCGATCTCGACGTCCCAGCGTGGGCGTGGCTGGTCACGCTCGCGGTGATCATCGGGTTGCTGCTGTTCGACATCCTGGTGCTCAACCGCCAGCCGCACGCGCCGACGTTCCGCCGCGCCGCGATCGAGACCGCCGGTTGGATCGCCGTCGGTGTCACGTTCGGCATCGTGGTCATCGCCTCGTTCGGCACGGCCGCGGGCGGGGAGTGGTTCTCCGGCTACCTCATCGAATACAGCCTGTCGATCGACAACGTGTTCGTGTGGGCGCTCATCCTCACGTACTTCCTCGTGCCCCCCGAGTATCAGCGGCGTGTGCTGTTCTGGGGTGTGTTCGGCGCGCTCGTGCTGCGCGCAGTGTTCATCTTCGCCGGCATCGCGCTGATCACCAGGTTCGAGTGGATGCTCTTCATCTTCGGAGGGTTCTTGCTGTACACCGCGGGCAAGTTGTTGTTCGCCGACAACGACGCCGTCGATCCCTCCCAGAGCCGCTTCCTCAAGCTCATACGGCGGTTCGTGCCGACGACTCCGGAGCTGCACGGCCAGAAGATGTTCGTACGCATCGACGGCAAGCGCTACGCCACGCCTCTGTTCGCAGTGCTGTTGCTCGTGGAGTCGACCGACGTGTTGTTCGCCGTCGACTCGGTGCCCGCAGTGCTCGCGGTCAGCAAGGAGCAGTTCATCGTGTTCACCTCGAACGCGTTCGCCATCATGGGTCTTCGATCGCTGTACTTCATGTTGGCCGACATGCATTCGAGGTTCGAGTACCTCCAGCAGGGCCTCGCCGTGATCCTGGCGTTCGTCGGCGTGAAGATGATCATCAGCCGGTGGTACCACATCCCCACGGCGGTGTCGCTCGGTGTCATCGTCTTCGTGCTCGCGGTGGCGATCGTGGCGTCGCTGCTGCATCCGCAGGACGATTCGGCTCCCGTCGAGCCGTGACACCCCTCCGGTAATCTCGCGGCCGTGGCGATCGTCGAAGAGGATCTCGAACAGCTTCGAGCGTCCTTGTCGATCTCCGAAGTCATCCAGCAGTACATCGCGCTGCGCAGGGTTGGCCGCAACTGGGTCGGGCTGTGCCCGTTCCACGCCGAGCGCAGCCCGTCGTTCAATGTCCGCGAGGAGACCGGTCGCTACAAGTGCTTCGGCTGCGGCGCGGCAGGCGACGCGTTCACGTTCATCCAGGAGATGGAACACGTCGACTTCGTCAGTGCAGTCGAGCAACTTGCCGCCAAGGCCGGCATCACGCTGCACTACACGTCCGGCGGGGAGAGCAAGGATCGGCAACGCCGCAAGCAACTGGTCGAGGCGATGGGTACCGCGGTCGAGTGGTATCACCAACGTCTGCTGACCGCCGATGACGCCCGCCCGGCGCGGGACTACTTGCGCAAGCGTGGCCTGGCAGGTGATGTGGCCCGACAATTCAAGTTGGGGTGGGCACCTGACGATTGGGATGCCATGAGTCGAGATGTCGGCCTGCCTGCCGCGGCGTTGCGCGACACCGGCCTGGCCTTCACCAACAAGTCGGGCCGTCTGCAGGACTCGTTCCGCGGGCGGGTGATGTTCCCGATCATGTCGGAGAACGGCGACCCGGTCGCGTTCGGCGGCCGCATCCTTCCCGGCTCCAGCGATCCCGCCAAGTACAAGAATTCGGCGGAGACGTATATTTATGCGAAGTCGAAGACTCTGTATGGATTACATGCAGCGAAGGGCGACATCGTGGCGGCGGATCAGGTGATCGTGTGTGAGGGGTACACCGACGTGATCGGGTTCCATCGCGCCGGTGTGAAGCGCGCCGTGGCCACGTGCGGTACGGCGCTCACCGAGGAACACGTCCGCATGTTGAAGCGGTTTGCCAGCCGGGTGGTGCTGGCGTTCGACGCCGACGCCGCGGGGCAGGGCGCCGCGGAAAAGTTCTACGAGTGGGAGCAGAAGTATCAGGTGCAGGTCAGCGTGGCCGCGTTTCCGAAAGGGAAGGATCCGGGCGAGCTCAGCCAGTCCGATCCGCAGGCGCTCGCCGCGGCTGTCGACACCGCACTTCCGTTCCTCGGCTTTCGGCTCCAACGGGTGATGACCGGCCGAGCCTTGAACTCTCCCGAGGATCGGGCGCGCCTCGCCGAGCAGGCGATGGCGGTGGTCAACGAGCACCCCGACGCAAACGTGCGCAAGCTGTATGCAGGGCAGGTGGCCAGCCACACCGGCCTGCCCATCAACGATCTGGTGGCGATCGCGTCGCGCCGCTCGGCGCGGCCGGTCATCCGCTTGAACGAGAGTCGGCGCGTCGGCACATCCGAGAACGCCGAGTTCGTGGCGATCGCCCTCTTGTTGCAGCGCTGGCACGAGATGGCCGGCTGGCTCGACGAAGTGCTGTTCGTCGACGACGTCGCGCGCCGCGCGTTCCTTGCCGTCGCGGAGGGTGACGGTTCGGTCGGTCGCTCGCTCGACCTGGCCGACCCGGAGGCGCGGGAGCTGATCGAACGCGCTGCGGTCGCCGACATCGACGCCGACCCGTCGATCGAGGGTCGCAACCTCATCGCCGCCGCGGTCCGACGTGAGCTGGCGCGACGCGTCAACGAGACCGACCCCAACGAGATCCTGGCGAACAGGGACGCGCGTCTCGCACTGGAACGTTTCGACGAGCCGGCAACAGGGAACGACGCGGCCGAGCTGTTGCTAGGGTGGCTCCAACGGCGTAACGAGGAGCGTGGGTGAGTTTCGGGCAGTCTGACGCACCAACTGAGTCAGCACCGTTTCCTGGTGTTGACGCAGAAGAGTGGAACAGCCTGCTCGCGCGCGGCGAAATCGCCGGCGTGCTCGATGCCGAAGCCATCACTCATGTGTTGCGCACGGTCGAGCTCACGGGTGATGTGCTCGAGGGCGTGCAGCAGGCCGCGGCGGCGCGCAACATCCGCATCGACGACACCGTCGACGACGTCGTCGAGGACACGCCGGCCGAAGGTGCGGCGCGACCTGAAGCACCACCCGCGGAGGATGCCGACGGTTTGATGGCTCGTCGCCGCCGGCGTCGCAGCGAGCGGATGAACGCCAGCGGTGCCGACTCCGGCAGCACCGCCGACACCGTGCGCATGTATCTCCGCGAGATCGGCCGCGTCGACCTCTTGACGCCCGACGACGAACGTCGACTCGCCCAGGCCATCGAAGAAGGCAACCAGGCCGCACTCGAACTGGACAGCGCCGAGTGCGATCCCATGCAGCACCGCGCGCTCATGCGGGTGGTGCAGACCGGGCAACGCGCCAAGAGCGAGCTGATCCAGGCCAACTTGCGACTGGTGGTCAGCATCGCCAAGCGTTACAGCGGCCGCGGGATGCTGTTCCTCGACCTCATTCAGGAGGGCAACCTCGGGTTGATGCGTGCCGTCGACAAGTTCGACCACACCAAGGGCTTCAAGTTCTCGACGTACGCCACGTGGTGGATCCGCCAGGCCATCACCCGTTCGATCGCCGATCAGGCCCGCACGATTCGCATTCCGGTGCACATGGTCGAGAGCATGAACCGGGTCCTGCGCATGCAGCGACAGATGCATCAAGAGCTCGAACGCGAACCGACGCTCGACGAGCTCGCCGAGCGGTGCGGTCTTCATCCCGATCGCGTCCGCGAGATCCTGCGTATCTCCCTCGACCCGCTGTCGCTCGACTCGCCGGTGGGTGAGGAGGACGACTCGAACCTCACCGACTTCATCGAGGACCTCACGGTCGACGCGCCCGCCGACATGGCCACGAAGCGGATGCTGGCACAGGCCGTCGAGGAAGCGCTCGGCGAATTGACCGACCGCGAGCAGGAGATCGTGCGAATGCGGTTCGGCCTCGACGACGGCCAGGCACGCACGTTGGAGGACGTCGGTAAGGAGTTCGGGGTCACCCGCGAACGCATCCGCCAGATCGAGGCGAAGACCCTGGCCAAGCTCCGTCACCCGATGCGCAGCCAGCGTTTGAAGGAGTTTTTGGAGGAGGAGTGATGGGGAGCCTTTGCTATCCTCGTCAACGCCTTCCGAGATAGCTCAGTTGGCAGAGCAGCTGACTGTTAATCAGCGGGTCGCAGGTTCGAGCCCTGCTCTCGGAGCCAAGCCCTACGGCCCGCCTCGCGCGGGTCGTTGGTCTTTTCGCAGCCTGCGGGCGGCGAACACGGGGTGGTAGCTCAGTGGTTAGAGCAGGGGGCTCATAACCCCTGGGTCGCGGGTTCGATCCCCGCCCGCCCCACACGTCTGACCTGCACGCGCCTCGAGCGCTTCGTCATGACGTCGCCCGCGACGATCTTTCCTTGCACGCTGTGTGATCGAGCGCTGCACTGAAACGGTGCCGGCAACGGTGAGATCGTCGCGACCGTCGTCGAGGTCTACGTCACGAACACGCGTAGGGCTTCCTCGAGACCGGCGAGCGCGAAGACTCGCGCCACCTGCCCGTTGGCCCGGATCCGGACCGAGAACTCGAGGCCCTGCGACAGGGCCGCCTCGCGGCCGATGATCAGGGCGCGCAGGCCCGACGAGTCGATGAACGTCACGGCGGTCGTGTCGACCTCGATCGCAGCAAGGTCTCGCAGCCGTGATATGCGACGGATGGCTTCCACGATTCGCTGCTCAACGTCGAGGTCTACTTCGCCGCGGAGCACGACCGTTGCGCGCTGGCCGTCCACTTCCAGGACGACCGCCGAACCCAGCTCTTCTTCCACCATTCCGCGTGCCCCAGACCTTCCCGGTTGCGGGCCTGCCAGGGTCTTGAGCCGGACTCATCGCAGGACCTTCAACTGCGACACGCAAGCCATAGCAATTCGGTTGCAATAGCTCTCCTGGATCACCCGGATGAGCGACGTCCGGCTGTCGTCTGCTGGACGCGCAACAGCCCCGAGGCCGCCCGGGGTGAAGGGCTGCCCGTCGGGGCTGTTGCGGGACCGCGGTTGGGGGTGGGTGCGTCCTACCGCGTCGCTCTCCAGAGCGGGTCTGGGCTGCCTTGAATTCGGAAGCTCATGTACCCCGATGAGGCCGGGATGAAACGTCCCCGGACGCGCCGAAGCCCGCAGACCAACTTAAGCCTTTTGGGCAGGAGGTGGTTGCCCTGTCAGGTGACTTGACCGCTCGACCTGAATCCGTCACGGTGAGGCTTCACCTGGAGGCAGTGGGGGTTCCATTCGCAATCGGGTGACGCACTGCGGGACCGTCCCCCCGCGGTGCGCGACAAGTCGGTCGCAAGTGAGGCGTGGGGAAGGTGCTCGTGGCTGGGGATGATGTGGTTTCCGTCGCCGATGTCAGGCGGTCCGACAATCGCGCCACCATCAGGCTTCGTGGCGAGGTCGATGCGCTCGTCGAGCAGACCATCGTCGACTCGATTCGACGAACCGTCGTGCTGCCAAACCTTGCCGCGATCGATGTTGATGCGACCGACATCACCTTCATTGACTCGTCAGGTCTACGTGCTCTCATCGTCGGGCGCGAGGTTGCGCTCTCTCACGGGGTGGAGTTCGAGGTCCGCATCACGGCCGACAGCTTCGTCGAGCGCGTATTCACGATCGCCGGTCTCGCCGACGTCCTCTGCGTCGCACCTGCCGGAGCAGTGCCGGCACCAGACGCCTGAAGGTTGTTCCAGCGTCGTTGCGCGCTTGGACTACTGCGCCAAGCCCGCCTTCCCCGTTGGATAGGGCTACTCGCCTCGAATTCCACGCCCCGAAGTCGCCTGACCGTACGAGTGTCACGTGCCCGGGCGGGGTGGACGGAACCGCTCGTTCAGGTGGAGTGGGTGAGCCAGTCGCCGGAGGGGATCTCGCGGAAGTTGGCGTCGTCGCAGTATTCGTAGGCCCATGCCTCGACGCCCGTGGCGGTCGTGATCGACACCCTACGAAAAAGGTCCTGCACCGCACCCTCGACCTCGTCCAGCAACACCAAGCACTCGTCGAGACGGCCGAGTGTCAGCGGATAGACGCGACCGTGGATCACACCGTCACCACCGAACTTCGCCGCCGGATAGCCGTTGCCGGTGTCGTACAGCATCCCTGCGACCGAACAGTCCTCGCCTTCATCCACGACGAACGGCTCGAGGAACGGCCACCGCTGCTGGCCGGGTCGCAGGGTTCCGTAGACGAACAGGTGGGCGATCATTGCACCGGTCGGTGATTGCCGACCGAGGGTGGCTGCAGCATCAGCTTCTGGCGCGGCGTGCACGCGTCGACCAGCTCATTGGGCCACACCTCGTGCGACCACGCCGAGTTGCCGGGGGAGTACTTGTACAACAACGTGCGGCGTTGCTGCGGCGATTGCCACGGCGACGTGCCGTGGGTCAACGCCTCGCTGAAGATCACCACATCGCCGGCGAACATCGGAACCTCGATGGCCATGCCCTCGGCCACGCGTGACGGAGTGGGGAAGTTGGCCTTGTGACTTCCGGGCACGCACAGGAATCCACCGCGGCCGGCGACATGATCGACGAGCGCCCACTGCACGGCGACCAACCCGGTGCGGATCGCGCCGCCGTCGACCGTGTAGTACTGCGCAGGATCGAACGGCGTGCCACCTCCGTGCAAGCCCAATCCGCTCGTGCCCGGCCGCATGATGATGCCGTAGGCGTGGTCGAGCCGGACGGTGTGACCGCACAGCTCGCTGACGATGTCGAAGATCGCCTCGTGGTCGATGAGGTCGCGGAACCGGCGCGCCGCGGTGAGGTGACCGCCGAATCGCTGGCTCATGATGTCCATGCCCGGTTCCGGCAGGTGCAGCAGGTCGACGGCGACGTTCAACGCCTCGAGATCGCCCTGCGACAGCACACGCGGGCGTACCAGGAAGCCGAGGATGTCGAAGCGATACCGCTCCTCCGGAGTCATCGCGTGTCAGTCGTCGGGATGTTCGATGGCGTCGAGGAAGGCATCGACATCGTCGTCTTCACCGCCGACCAGCCAGATGGTCAGCCCGTCCTCGTTGTCCTCATCGGGTTCGTCGTCCTGCCACGGCAACATGCCTTCGACGCTGTAGCGGTCAACGGTGATGTCGTCGTTCTCGTCGACGACCGGCGCGACGATGGCCAGCTCCACTTCCGCCTCAGGTGGTTGATCCTTCAAGATCTCGATGAGTTCACTGACGCGCATGAGCGCACCCTAGTTCACGACTCGGCCAACCATCCCGGAGCGTGATCGAGGAGGAACAGGCTGACTTCCTTGCAACGGTCGAGGGTCTCGCAGAACGGTGTCTCCTCGCCGAGCAGCACGTCGGCGAGGTCGACCGGGATGCGGGCGATCATCGACAGGCTGCGCTCGGGAGCGTCGGTGACGCTGGCGAACGAGTCGGTGGCCGACACCTCCACCGGCAACTCCAGCCCGCCGACACCGGCGATCTCGGTCGCCAGCACCAACAGGTCCGGAGGCTCCGGAAGCGGCGGCAGCGTCCAGGTGAACAGTAGGGGGAAGGTGAAGCCGCGTGGCGGATCGGCGTCGGGGTCGTCCTGCTTGATGACCTCGTCCTCGAACCCGAGCAGTGCCCGCGGATCGACCTCGAGCGAGAGGTGCAGGTCGATGGGGCCGTTGCACGCCTCTTCGGGGTGCAGATCGACCTCCCACAACTGGCGCAGCGAGTACGTCTCGACGAAGTGCCGCTCGTCGTGCACATGGAAACCGTGGTCGACGGCGTGGTTCTTCAACTCGGAGACGAAACCGGCGACATCGATGACTGCCACGCCTCCCGACACTACCGTGAGCGGCGATGATCACCGACCGCATGGGCCTGTTGCACGACGTCGCCGACGCCGTGGCTTCGGCGATGCGAACGGTCACCGACTGGGGTCCATCCGGCGCTCGCGTCGGGCAGTACGCGCTCGATGTCACCGCCGACGATGCCGCGCTCGCCGTGCTACGGAAGGCCGGGGTCGGTGTGTTGTCCGAGGAGAGCGGATTCGATCCCGGCACCAACGGCGAGGTGGTCGTCATCGATCCGATCGACGGCTCGACGAATGCCAGTCGGGGCCTGCCGTGGTTCGCAACGTCGTTGTGCTTCGTCGATGACGACGGCCCGGCGGTCGCACTGGTGGTCAACCAAGCCACCGGGGTGCGATTCTCGGCCGAGCGAGGTGGAGGGGCGTGGTGCGGTGAGCGACGGTTGCAACCGTCCAGATGCGAGTCGCTGTCCGACGCGATCGTGGCCATCACAGCGACGCCGCCACCCGACGTCGGTTGGGCCCAGTTCCGGGCGTTGGGTGCCTGCGCGCTCGATCTGTGCGCGGTCGCCGACGGGCTGTTCGACGGATACGTCGACTTCGGCGACGAGTCGCACGGTGTCTGGGACTACCTCGGTGGAGTGCTCATCTGCGATGAGGTAGGGATCGAAGTGGTCGACGCCTTCGATCGCCCGCTGGTTCACTTCGACGTCGCCGCTCGCCGCACACCGGTTGCGGGCGTGTCGCCCAAACTGACCGAGTCGCTCCTGGCGGCCCGTCGACGTACTTCGGTGTGATCAGCTACGGATCACCAGGTAGCGCGTAAACGTCGGCCGCGCCGTCGGAGTAGGAGGTGACGCCGTCGTCGGTGGGGCAGGCGCCGTCGTTGGCGGGGGAGGCGCAACCGCAGTCGGGTCGTACTGCCATGCGGCCACCCAGTCGATCTGCACGTTGCCGGCGGCGGCCTTCGGCGGCCGCTTGGACGTCAGCATCGTCTCCGTTTGCAGCACCCAGTGCATCGGCGTCCGCGGAACGCGATCGGTGATCCGCCGGATCTCGACACCGTCGAGTGTGAACACGACGAGGTCGGGGCTCCACTCGATGACGGCGGTGTGCCACGCGCTCGAGTCGTAGGCCACCTTGGCCGACGTCTGATCGCTGCCATGTCGCGCTCCCTGGTGGTGGACGAACCCGTTGACGTTGTCAGAGACCAGATTTCGCTCCGGGAAGTCGATCTCACCGTCGCGGGGCCACTTGCCGCTGTCCGGCCACAACAGCCAGGCCATCTTGTAGCCGTCGATGGGATCGGCCTTGAACCGCACGGCGTAGCGACCGTACAACTGTCCCTGATTGTCGGTGCCGGGCACCTTCGGAAGGAGCGCGGAGACCATGAACACGCGGCCCTCGGCGTGGATGTACTGGTTCAGCACCCCGCCACCGATCGAGACCACGCTTTGCGGGCTGTACGTGCCGTGGCGGAACGTGTCCTTGACCGGAGACGGATATGCACTCCACTTGTCGGCGACGGCATCCGGGAACTCGCCGAGGGGTACATCGGTGGCGAAGTCGTCCGTGAACACCTGCCGCCACCCGTCGAGGTCGCCGACCGGCATCGCCTCGCCGGACGGGTCGACGTCACGCATTGAAACGCTGCCGGCGGCGACGGGTTCATCGCCCCGCGGTCGGTTGGCGACGCCGATCAGCGACGCGACCAGCAGCACCGCACAGACTGCGGCCAGCGTTCGACGACGCCTGGGAGTGGGTGGCGACAGCATGAGATCGGGTTCCAGCCAGGAGCTTGCCTGCTCAGGCTCTTCGGGGAACATACCCCGATAGGCCCGTGATCAGACTTCGCCGTCGACGCGCCGCCCGGTACAATCGGAAACTCCTGGTAGGAGTCTCGAAAGTGGCATTGCACCTGCTGGGGCGCATAGCTCAGTTGGTTAGAGCACTGCCCTTACAAGGCAGGTGTCGGGGGTTCGAGTCCCTCTGCGCCCACCCGTTCGCCGCTCGCCCTCTTCGATCGCTCTGTGTGCTAGCGCCCCTCGCTAGCATTTGGTGCTATGACAACACGGACGACGTTTACGCTCGATGAGTCGCTGGCCGCTCAGGCGCGCCGCCTGGGCGTGAACATCTCGGCTGCGGCGCGTGAAGGCGTGGTCGCTGCGGTGCGCGCCGCTCTGGCCGAGGCAGATCGAGCTGCGTACCAGAAGCGACCCGAGCGGGTAGACGAGTTCTGGCCCGAGGCGGAGGCATGGGGAGAGCAGTGAACCGCGGAGAAGTATGGCTGGCGGAGGTAGGTCGCAAACGACGCCCGGTACTGGTCCTCACCCGCGGCGAGGTTCTCGATGTCCGCACACTTGTCACGGTGGCTGAGATCTCCACGTCTGCTCGCGGCCTGGCGGCGGAGGTCGAGATCGACCACACCGCCGTCGGCCTCGATCGACCATCCGTTATCAACTGCGACGGTCTCCACACCGTCGCTCAGTCGACGCTCACTACGCGTGTCGGCGTCGTCGACGGGGGCACGATGCACGATGTGTGCGTGGCCCTGAACTACGCACTCGGCTGCTGACGGCTATACCTGCGCGTCGCGCAGGTTCAGCGGTTCACTAGACCGGTTTGAGAGCGCCGCGCAGGATCGAGTGGCCGGAGTGCTTGGCATCACCGTCGCGCGGTTCGATGGAGATGTCGACGAGGTAGTGGGTATCCGGATCGATCCCGGCCGGCACCTCGTAGGTGCCGTCCCCGTCGGGATCCACGAGTGACACAGGGGCGATGTCCACCGGCTTGCCGTCGGCGCCCGGCTCGATCAGCCACAGTTCGAGATCGTCACCTTGCACCTTCGGCAACTTCGTGTCGGTGAGGCGAATCGAATACGATCCGTGGCTGTCCAGCAGATGTGCCTCGCCGGTGGCGTCGGCACCGCGCGGGTCGAACGTCGTCGGATCGAATGCGAGGGAAGCAACCGACACGACGTCGTCGGAAGTCCCGCGGCGAACCACCGCGACCACGCCGAGGACGACGATGAGCCCGGCGGCCGCCGCCAGCACCCAAGTGGTGCGCCGCCGACGCCGGTCGCCGATCGAGCGAACCGCAGTCGATGGTGACGACGTCTCGTCGGCGACAGCGACGCGACGTTCGATCCCGGCCCACAGGTCGTCCGGGGGTCGAATCGGCTCGAGATCGTCGACGTCGAGTTCGCCGAGCAACGCCTCGATGCCGGCATCGAGTTCGTCGCGTTCGGTGTGGTCGTGGTTCACGTCGTCACTCATCGCCTTGCTCCATCACATCACGAAGCGCGAGCAGGCCACGTCTGATGTCGCTCTTGATCGTTCCCAGCGGGATTCCTGTGCGCTCGGCGATCTCTTGGTGTGTCAGCCCGTGCACGTACGCCAGCCCGATCACCTGTCGAGGGCGTTCCTGCAGCGCGGCCAGTGCGTGCGCCACCCGCATCCGTTCGCTGATCCGGTCAACTACTTCTTCGGGGTGATCGTCGGCCGAAATCGCTTCGACCCGCTCAGCATCATGCTCGGCGCGGCGTGTCGTGTGGCGTGCCTCCCGACGTACGTGGTCGACGATCCGCCGCTTGGCGATGCCGACCAGCCACGCTCCCAAGGCTCCCCGTTCCGGATCGAACTGGTGCCGCGCCTTCCATGCGTTCACGAACACGTCTTGCGTCACCTCCGCAGCCGCCGGCTCTCCCAGCGCCTTGCGACAGATCGAGTACACGAGCGGGGCGTGGCGGTCGTAGACGGCTCTCAGGTCCGCCTCGCCGCGTGCGAAGGCCCATCCCAAGGTGTCGGGATCGCTGCCGATCTGCAACTCGCGCACCCGTCGATGGTATCGGTCGCTTCGCGGGCTGACGTGGTGGGGCCGCAGTTGGGTGGAGATGGTGCTCATCGTCCCTTCGTGGGTACCGGACCGGGGAGTATCCGGTACCCACGCTCCGAGCGAGCGGTCAGCCCGCCGGTGGGACCAGGACGGAGTCGATCACGTGGATGACCCCGTTGCTGGCGGGAATGTCGACCGCCGTGACCTTGCGTCCCGACTCCGCCAGCGTGAGCGCGAGCGTGGCCTGGGCGACGCCGATGTCGAGGACCGTTTTCGCGGCGTAGCGATCGGCCAGGCCGAGGTAGATCTCGAGCTGGTTGTGGTAGAGGTTGTACATGTGCCGCTCGATCGACGGATCCCCCTGTTCGAGC
>Ga0207648_10005965_pt1 | contig 12182 bp, 8 predicted proteins | sample KBSMisM32_FD_184310 | JGI IMG/M metagenome (GOLD analysis project Ga0207648, IMG submission 184310) | Miscanthus rhizosphere microbial communities from Kellogg Biological Station, Michigan, USA - KBS Miscanthus M3-2 (SPAdes) (version 2) | ecosystem: Host-associated > Plants > Roots > Rhizosphere...
CTCGGCCTGGTGGGGTTTGGTCGCATTCCGCAGCTGGTCGCGCCCAAGGCGAAGGCGTTCGGCATGCGTGTGGTCGCGTTCGACCCATACGTGCCGCCCGAGGTCTTTCAGAATCTCGGCGTGGAGAGAGTAGAGCTCGACGAGCTACTGAAGGTGTCGGACTATGTCTCGATTCACAGCCCGTTGACGCCCGAGACCAGGGGCATGTTCAACGCCGACGTGTTCAGCAGGATGAAAAAGGGCAGCTACGTGGTCAACACCGCGCGCGGTCCCGTCATCGACGAGGCTGCGCTGGCGGCGGCGATCGATTCGGGTCAGATCGCGGGTGCGGCGCTCGACGTGATGACCAACGAGCCGCCGACCGGCTCACCGCTTATTGGCAAGCGGAACGTCATCATCACGCCGCACACCAGCTTCTACTCAGAGGAGTCGCTGGTGGAGCTGCAGACGAAGGCGTCGCAGGAAGTGGCGAACGTGCTGACCGGTAAGCCGGCACGCAACCCGGTGAATCAGGTCGCTACACAAAAAGCATGAAGGCAATGGTTCTGCGGGCGCCGTCGGACCTCGTGCTCGACGAGGTCGCGCGGCCGCAGCCCGGGCCGGGACAGGTGCTGGTCCGCGTCACCCACAGCGGCGTCTGCGGCACCGATTACAAGATCTACAACGGCTCGATACGCGTTCCGTATCCGCTCATTCCGGGCCATGAGATGGCGGGGGAGCGCGTCGACACGGGCGAACGGGTCATCATCGATCCCGAAACCTACGACGGCACCTGTTTCTACTGCCAGAAGGGACTGACCAATCTCTGTCCCAACGGCACGCTGATCGGCCGCGACGTCAATGGCGGCTTCGCGGAATACCTGATGGTGCCGGCAAGCCAGGTGTTCAAGCTGCCGGAGTCGATCGACGATCGCACCGCCCCGATGATCCAGGTGCTGACGACGTGCCTGCACGCACAGCGGCAGGTGGAGACGTTCCCCGGCGACACGGTTGCGGTGATTGGACTTGGCGTCACGGGTCAGTTGCACGTGCAGCTCGCCAAGGCCCGGGGCGCGCGCGTCATCGGCATCACGCGCAGCGCCGAGAAGCGCGCCATGGCCGAGAAGTTGGGCGCCGACGTCACCATCGCGGGCGGCGATAAGGTCATCGAGCAGCTTCGGGAGCTCACCGACGGGCGCGGGGCAGACCTGACCATCGAGACGACGGGCGTCCTGAAACAACTCGAGCACTCGGTCCATATGACCCGGTTCGGCGGCAAGGTGCTGATGTTCGGCATCTACACCGCGAAGGAAGGCGCGCTGCCGTTCTACGACCTCTATTTCAAGGAGGTCTCGCTCATCAGCGCGCGCGTCGCGAAGCCGGAGGACTATACGTCGTGCATCGCGCTCGTCGAACGCGGGCTGGTGAAGCTCGCTCCGCTCGTCAGCGACGTGATGCCGCTCGGCGAGCTGAAGGCGGCTATCGGGTTGCTTGCCTCCGACAGCGGCCAGCGGATGAAGATCATCATGGAGCATTCGTGATTTGCGATTTGTACGTAGAGGTCGGCTTCAGCCGGCCTTCCAGTAATTGGTCGTCGTAGGGGCCGACTTCAGGTTGGCCCGGGAGGAAAGCATGAAGAAGATCGTGATGTTCGCGGCGGCGCTGGGACTTGCGACGACCGCTTATGCGCAAACGGCCATGCCACTCTCGCGCGCGGTCGTGTCCGACGAGGTCGCCAGCCGCACGCTGATGAAGATGCAGATCAATGCGACGGTGGCGCGCCAGCTCGTGGACGCGTGCCTCGACTTCGCGAAGACCCAGCCGAACGGCCCTGGCACCTACGCGATCTTCGTGCTCTCGCCGACCGGTGACATCGTCGACGCGCACGTGATGGACGGTGTTCTTCCGATTGGTGTCGAGACCGGCCTCATGAAGGCGCAGACGGCACTCTACGCCCGCACGCCGTCGAGCGAGGTCGCGCAGCGGTTCCCGAACCTGGAAGGGCGCGCGATCCGCATGGATCTCGGCAGGGCCCAGGGACTGTCGTACTACTTCGTGGGCGGCGGTCTGCCGATCGTTGTCGAGAATCAGTTGATCGGCGCGATGGGCGTCGGTGGCGGCAACATGGACGAGATGTGCGCCTACACCGCGATGACCAAGGTCCTCGGTCCCCAGAAGCCGCTGCCGCAGCCTGCGGCGCGTGGCGGCGGCGCGGGTGGCAATGCGCCTGCTGGTGGTGGTGGCGGTGGCCAGGGCGGCGGCGGCCGTGGAGGCCGTGGGCAGCAGTAGCTTCGCTAGTTAGTGGTTGTGGTTGGTGGTTAGCGGTACTAACCACCAACCACGAACGACCAACCGTCAACCACCGACGTTCAGCCCCGCCAAAGTTCCCGCCTTCTCCTTTACTTTTCGGAACCGGGCGATATGGTTTCGCCCACCTCAGCAATGATTGGCGAGACCATCACAGATCGCCGACGTGTCGACACTGCGGCCGGCGCGGCGGCCGCAAGGCTGCAAGTGGTCGGTGGTTGACCACCGACCACCAACCACGACCTCCCAACTAACTACGTCCCAGTGACTTCATCACATCGGCCCACATGACCAGCTTCGCGTTCGCCGGCAGGTGAATCGGTATCATCGTCGTCACGTCAAGCTTCAGCCGGTCCAGATTCATCAGGAAGTTCTCGCCGTACGGACTGACAGCCAGAGGAGCATTCGGCGTGGGGACGCCGAGCATGTCCGCCTGAATCAGGATTTTCTGCTTCGGCAAATACGCGAATAGCAGACCCGCGTTATGCCCGTTCCCGCGGATGTGGTACAGCTCGATGACCTGATTGCCGTCGGTCAGGACTTTCTTGTCGTCGACCGCTTCGATGGTCACCTTCTTCTTCGACTGCTGCAGACGATCGGGGCTCAGCGTACGCGGGCTGGCGAGCACTTTTTCGAACCACGGCTTGTTCACCTGGTGCGTGACGATCGTCGCCCCTTCGGCGACGAAGGGCCGCAGGCCACTCGAATGATCGAAGTGATGGTGCGTGTTGATCAGATATCGAATCGGCTTGTTCGGGATGAGCTTCTTCGTCTCAGCGATCACGGCTTCGCCACGGGCTTCGTCGCCAGGACCTTCCATGATCACGGCGTAGTCCTTGAATTCGAACGCCAGGCTGATGGCGCCGGCGCCGCGAATCAAGTAGACGCCGTCAGCAATCTTCTCCGTCGGCACGCCGGCCGGCGCATTGGCTTGAGCCGCCCCGCCAGCGCCCGCTTGCGGCTGAATCGCCGCGGCGGCATTCGGCTTCACGTCGCTCACCGTGAGATCCAGCAGTGGCCACCCGCCCTGGTTCTGCACGATGTGTGACGGGAACTTTACGCCGTTGTAATCCTTGTAATCGGAGTACAGCGACTCGTACACCATGTCGCCGAGCATCGGATTGTCAATCCGGGTCTCCACCCGCTCCACGAGGTTTTGGTCGTTGATGTAGCCGTTAACCGGTGCTTTGTTGTCGCCGGTGAACGTGACGACCGTATAGCGCTTTCCGCCGGTCGTCTGTGTCCGCATGGTCGCCGGCTTGGTCGCCGCGGCTTTCAAAAAGCCGTGCGGCGTAACCAGGATTTCCAGCTGCTGGGCCCACGGCGTATTCGGCCCGACGATGATGGTCTGGTTCTGCGTTTGCTCACCGGCCAGCGGCTGCTGCCCACCACCGCGAGGCGGGTTCTCGAACTGCGTGCGTACCCGCGTCGCCTGAGAGGCGGGACGCTCGAAATCGATCGACCGCGTGTACGACTTGACGGCGAACTTCGGCCACGGCGACGTTGGACTGTACGCCTGACCGAACGCGAAGTCGTATCCGGACCCAGTGTATTGAACCGAGCGCAGGCTGTCGGCTCCCATGGCCTTTGACGCGTTTGCCACGGCCGTCCTGGCATCTTGCGCCGACGGGCTCGTCGTGACGAGAACAGCCAGGACTATCGCGACAGCGCACTTCTTCAACATGTTCTCCTCCTCAATTCAACCAGTTAGCGCGCGCAGGCTTCGGGATCGTAGGCCCATACGTTCGCCGCCCGTCTTTCCTTTACAGGACATGACGACCCCGAGGTGACGGTTCGGAACTGTGAGGTGTCGGGGTTTGTCAGGGGCTTCCTGGTCCTGAACTCCGTTGGAAATACCCTGGTCGGCAATATCGCGAACCGCAATCAGTTCGGATTTCGCCGTTCGTCCGGCAACTACCTGTACGGCAACACGGCCAACAGCAATCGTTTATCTCGATAACACGTTCAAGACGACCGACGGCATCTGACGGCAGCCGTCATCGCGCCGGCGGGGTCCAGCCCGCCGGCGCGCGTACGGCCGTCAGGTCGAGGTTGCCCAGGTTCTCCTTTGTGGCCGTCATCAGCCCCGTAAACATCACCGGCGGTACCGGCTTCTTCTCGAGATAGCTGATCGCCGCCCGAACACCCCACCGTCCCATCGTCACCGGCTGCTGCAGGACGGAGGCGGAGATCACTCCTTCGCGAATGAATTTCTCCGTGTCGAGTTGAAAATCGGTCGCGGTCATCACGATCGCTCCGGCCTTGCCGGCTCCCTTGACCGCCTGCGCCGCGCCGACCGCCGTGGAATCGGCGCCGTTGTAGACACCGCTGATTTGCGGGAACGTCTGCAGGAAGTCCTCCATGAGGCGCAATCCATCGACCGGCGTCGACTGCGAGTACTGCTCGCCGAGCACCTTCACGTTCGGGTACTTCGTGGCAAGCTCTTTTCTGAAGGCGTTGCCGCGGATCTCTGCCCATGACGTCCCGGGTGCGCCCCGCAGCATGACGACGTTGCCGGCTCCCTTCAACCGTTCACCCATGAAGTCCGCCTGCATGCGGCCAATTACGTCGTCGTCGGAGCGGATTCTCGTGACGACCTTGTCGCTGTCGGTCATCACGTTGACGTTGATGACCGGGATTCCTGCCGCGGCGGCGGCTTCGACCGCGCCAACCGTACCGGGGCCACTGATGGCGGCGATGATGATCGCATCGACCTTGCTGGCGATGAGGTCCTCGACCTGCGACACCTGCTTGTCCAGGTGCTCGTAACCGCCGGCTTCGAGCAGGGTCACCTGCGCACCAAGACTCTGTGCTTCGTCGATGTACCCGTAGGCCTGCCCGACGTAATGCGGATTGGCCAGATGCGGAATGGACACACCAATCCGGTACGCCTTTGACGGTTTGGCAGGTCGCGCATATTCCGTGACCGCTTCCGTCACGATGGCCTGCGCGGCCCCAGGCGTCGCGGCTTCCTGGGATGGTTGTGTACCGCGTCCGCAACCGATCAGCACCAGCGCCGCGAACGTGACCGCGGCACCCCTCTTCATCGCTTCAATCATGTGAGGTCTCCATCACCGACGACGTTCCCTAGCAAGATCGACGTACACCGCGCCGACGATGATCGCGCCGATGACAATGTTCTGGATGTAGGAGGAGACCTGCACGAGGTTCAGCCCGTTCCCGAGAATGCCGAGAACGAGCACGCCCATCAGCGTCGTGCCGATTCCGCCCACTCCGCCACTGATTCTGCCGCCGCCGATCACCACGGCGGCGATTGAATACAACTCCTGGACTTCGCCGAGCGTCGGCTGGCCGGAAATCACACGGGACGTCAGGATGACGCCGGCGATTCCCGCAAACAGCCCGCTGGTGATGTACACCAGCATCTTATAGTTCGCGACGTTGATGCCAGAGAGGACCGCGGCCTCCTCGTTGCTCCCCATCGCGTAGACGTAGCGGCCGAACCGTGTCCGGCGCAGGATGCCGTGTGCCAGCACGAAGGCGACCGCGGCAATGACGGTCGGAATCGGGAAAGGGCCGATGTAGCCGGCGCCGAGCACCAGAAATTCCCTCGGCAGGCCCGCGATCGGCAGGCCGCCGCTGAGCGTCAACGCGGCGCCGCGCGCGGCGACCAGCATGCCGAGCGTGGCGATGAACGGCGGGACGCGTGCCCTCGCGACGATGAGGCCGTTGACCAGCCCGGCGAAGCCGCCCGCCAGAATCCCAGCGACGATACCTTCGACCAGACCGAAATTCTTCATCTGCTGCGCGCAGATGACGCTGACCAGGGCCAGCAGTGACCCGACGGACAGGTCGATGCCACCGCTCAGGATGGCGAACGTCTGGCCGAGCGCCAGCAGCGCCAGAATCGACATCTGGCGCGAGACGTTCGCCAGGTTCGTTGCACTCCAGAAGTTCGGATTGATCGAACCGAAGACGATCGCCAGCGCCACGATGACCGCCGGCATCCCGATCCGGCTCCAACGCATCTTCCGCAACGCTATGCCGCGCCTCGCAGCGCGCAGTTCAGGATCTTCTCTTCGGTCGCGTCGGCGCGATCGAACTCACCGCAGATTCTCCCGTCGCGCATGACGAGAATGCGATCGCTGAGACCAAGAATCTCCGGGAGCTCTGAGGAAATCATCACGATGGCGGCGCCACGGGAGATCAGCTCGCCCATCAGTCTGTAGACCTCGATCTTGCCGCCGACGTCGATGCCGCGGGTCGGCTCGTCGAAGAGGAAGATTTCGGCGTTGGTGTTGAGCCACTTCGCGATGACGACCTTCTGCTGGTTTCCGCCGCTCAAATCGAGCACGCGTTTGTCGAGATCCGAAGTGGCGATCCGAAGCGACGCAACGAACTCCTGTGCGCGCTGCTTCTCGCGGCGCACGTCGAGAATGCCTTTGCGCGAGAACCGCCGAAGCGCGCTCAGCACCACGTTCTCCCAGACTGACAACGTGGCGAAGATACCGTGGCGCTTGCGGTCTTCGGGCACGAGCGCGATCCCGTGCTCGATCGCATCGCCAGGTGTGCGCACGTTCACGGGCTGGCCGCGGAGGAGGATGCGGCCGCTGTCGATCGGATCGGCTCCGAATATCGCCCGTGCCGTCTCGGTTCGTTTCGAGCCGACGAGCCCCGCGATGCCGACGATTTCGCCGCGTCGGACACTGAAACTGATGCCGTGAAGTTCGCCCTTGCGCGTCAGCTGCTCGACGCGGAGCATCTCCTCGCGCGGTTCTGACTTGACCTTCGGGAACTTGTCCTTCAAGTCGCGTCCGACCATCGAGCGAATCATGCCGTCGATCGTTGTCGCGGCCACCGACACGGTGGCAACGAAGGTACCGTCGCGAAGGATCGTCGCGCGGTCGCAGACCGCCTTCACCTCGTCCAACCGGTGCGAGACGTAGATGACGGCCACATTCCGCTGTTTGAGACGGCCGATCGCCTGGAAGAGCCGATCGATCTCGTGCGAGGTCAACGTCGCCGTCGGCTCGTCCATGATGATCAACCTGGCGTCGAGCGACAGCGCCTTCGCGATTTCGACCATCTGCTGCTGCGCCACACCGAGATGCTTGACCGTGGCTTCGGGATCGATCTGCAGGTCGAGGGAGGCAAGCACGTCACGTGTCTGGCGGATCAACGCTTTGCGATCGACGATCGACAGCGCACGCAGCCGCAGCGGCTCGCGTCCGAGAAAAATGTTCTCGGCCACCGTCATGTCGGGCGCGAGCGTGAACTCCTGATAGATGGTGCTGATGCCAAGCGCCTGCGCATCGTGTGGGGTGCGAATGTCGACGGGCCGGCCGTCCACCTGAATCCTTCCGGCGTCGGGGCGGTAAACGCCGGAAATCACTTTGATGAGCGTCGACTTCCCGGCGCCGTTCTCGCCGAGCAGCGCGTGGACTTCGCCAGGACGTACCTCGAGGCCGACGTCGCTCAGCGCGAGGACGCCGGGGAAGCGCTTGACGATTCCGCGCAGCTCGAGAAATGGTGGGGCATCGCTCATCCGAAGTGCGAGGCCGTCTGCAGCTGTTGGCCGCAGACGGTCCGTGGTTCCTCGCGGTTAGAACAGAAAGCGTGCGCCGAGTTGCACCTGGCGCGCGTAGCCGATACCGGGCACGAAGTCGGTGGGTTGCCGGAAATTCGTGCTCCTGGCGTTACCCGAGAAGCTGCCGCCAAAGTTTGCCGTGTTGAACAGGTTGAACGCCTCCACGAACACGCCGAGCTTGCGGCCACCTGCGCCTCCGAGATCGAAAAACTTTGTCGTCCGAAGGTCCACCAGGTAGGTCGGATCGCCCCGTCCCGCGTTGTACGAGACCTGCGTGCCGGTCGCGGGATCGATATAGCGGTCGTTGTTGGTCCCATCGGCGTTCAAGTCGGCGCCTGCGGTGAGATTGTACGGGCGCGCGCTCGCGAGCTGGACAATCGGCGAGAGCTGGATGCCCCAGCGGACGTCGAACACGCCGATCGCCACGAACCGGTGCCGCTCGTCGCTGCCCGTTGGTCCGAGTTCACCTTCCGCAAGTGGCGCAAACGCGTCCTGAGGCGCCGGGGCGCCCCCACGTGCCATCGAGACGCCACCATACGCCTTCGCGCTCGCCAGCGTGTAATGCGCCTGCAGCGTCGCCCGCGGAAGGCGCCGCTCGAGTTTCACGGTCATCGCGTCGTACTCCGACTTGTTCCCCGCCCAGAAGATATTCACAGCGCTGAGGTAGTTCGGATTGCCGAACGCGGCCGCGAACTTTGGCGCCAGCACTCGCGTGCCGTTCACGATCGGATTGATATTGAGTGTCCTGAACTCGTGAGCTCCGCGGGCGTGCGTGAGGTCCACCGAGACGCTGGTGCCAACAGCGAGCTCGTGGGCGTACCCGATGTGGGCCACCTGGCTGCGGGGATCGGTGAAGTTCTCATCCAGGATCTGACCGGTCGCCCCAAGCGGGAGCGTGTTGGACTCGGTCGGCTGCGCCGGAACTGGATCGATACCCAGTCTGTATGTCGCGAGCTGGCCGACGCCAATTGCGGTGTTCACTCGGGTCGCGAGGACGTTCAGCGGCCGCCGGTTCTGCGAGAAGATGTCCGAGACGTTCCCGCCGTTGATGTTGAACTCGTCGTAGTAGAGGCCGTAGCCACCCCGTAACACATGCCTGCCGTCCCCTGAGAGGTCGAACGCAAAGCCGACCCGCGGGGAAAAGTCCTTCAGCGGCGTCTTCGGAAGTACGGCGTGAGGATCGCCGATCGCTTTCAGCGCCAGCAGCGTCGCGTTGTTCTCGAAATGCTGCTGATCGTAGAAGTTGAAATCGGCGTCCCACCGGATGCCGAGATTCAGCGTCAGACGCTGCGCCGCGCGCCAGTCGTCCTGGAACCAGGCCATGACCTGCTGTGCGTCAAGGAGCGAGTCCGCCAGAACTGGGTTGGCCTGCTGCCACTGGCGCACGATGCCGGGCGTCTGCAGCCCCTGCGGATAGCGGCCGTTGCTGTTGGAGAGGATGACCGACGGATCGTCGAAGAAGGTGAGCGTCGCGAAGTGTTCGTTGCCGTTCAGGAGACCGATGTCATTCAGATAATTGAAATTGGCCCCCATCTTCAACGCATGCGTTCCCACTTGCAGCGAGACGTCGTCCTTGATCTGGAACAACTGCGTGTCGGTGATTGACCCTCCGCCGCCTCCAGCGCCGGTGTTGACCGATGGGAACGACAGGCGGGGCGGGAAGATCGGAACCCGGGGGAAATCCCTCGTGTAGTGCTCACCCGTAATCACACTCGTCGCATCGCTGAGGCGATAGAGGTTGTTCATTTGCCCGGTGATCTGGTTGAGTCCGCGGTTCCCGAGCACCCAGCTGTGCTGCCCGACCGCGCTCCACATCCGGATCGCACTGTTTTCCGGTTCCCGATTGTCGTTGCTTGGGCTGAAGACGACCGCGTCGCGGTAATCGCGCTGCGCGGCAAAGCGGAACATCAGCCCGTGCGCGTTCGAGAGCTGCGCATTGGTCTTGAGCGTGTACATCAAGAGCTTCAATGGCCGCGGCGCCGCTGTTGGATGGTTCGGATTGACGAGCCCGACCGGCAAGAGCCCCGCTTTCATGGCGTCGACCAGGAGTTGCTTCTCCCTGAACAGGTTCGCGGGTACCGGCACGCTCAGATCCTCTCTGACCTTTTCGAGGGCGCCGAAGAAGAATGCGCGGTTTCGAAGGATCGGGCCGCCGATTGAGCCACCAAACTGCTGGCGGCTGTAGGGAACCTTGTCGCGATCCGCAACGCGGGTGAAGTAATCCTTCGCCTGCAGCGCATCGTCGCGTTCGAACAAGAATCCCGAGCCGTGGAATTCGTTCGTGCCGGACTTGGTGACCATGGTCAACGCCGCGCCTGCGCCACGGCCGTCCGCTGCGGTGAACTGGCTGGTGGCCAGCTGGAACTGCTCGAGGCTTTCCGTCGTGAAGGTCATCAGCGGTCCGCCGAACTGATTGTCCCGGTTGTCGGCGCCGTCGACGTTCGGAATCACATTGGTACCCGAGCTACCGCCGTACGAGACGCTGCCCACATTCTCCTTGCTGCGGTGCGTCGGGGCGATCTGCACTGCGCCGGGCAGCAGCGCCAGCATGCCGCTCACGTTACGCGTGATCATCGGGAGATTTTCGAGCTCTTTCGCCTGAATGCTCGACGCGACCTTCGATTGCGTCACTTCAATCAGCGGCGCTTCTCCCGTCACGGTCACGGCTTCGGTCACGTTGGCGAGCGTGAGCTTGAAGTCGAGAGTGATCGTCGAATTGACCGCGAGGTTGACGCGATCGCGGACCGACGTCTGAAACCCGACCAGATCCGCCTTGATGTTGTAGACGCCCGGTTCGAGACCCGGAATGAGAAAGGCGCCTTCCGCGTTGGTCACGCTCGTGCGCACCACGCCAGTGCTTGCGTTGGTAACGGTCACCGTTACACCCGGCAGAACGGCATCAGCCTGGTCAAGTGCGCGCCCGTTGAACGTGCTCGTGCCCTGCCCAAACGCCAACCCCGTGCTGATCAGCACCAGGCTCAGAGCAAGTCCCAACCGATGCCTTAGACCGAGGTCCGATAGCCGCATATCTACCTCCTGATCGGATTTGCGTTGCCGATCGTCTCGCTTGCTCGCCGCGCGCGGAGAATACCACGAGCGAACCGACAAGGCCGCTCAGGCGATCAGAGGTTGGTTGTCCGTGTTTGGACCAGCGGCAGGCCGCTGAGGAAGCAGCGGCTTGTCAGGCGGCACCTCGATAGTGCACCCATGCCCATCCGAATAGCGTCGCCGCCAGGAAGGGGTACGCAAAGAACGGCAACGGCTCGGAGAGGGGTGTCAACGCGTCGCCCATGAAGATCTGCAGGGCCACGACCGCGAACAGGACGGCCGCGATGAACCCGACGCCCTTGACCAGGAGCGGCATCGTGTTGGATGCACTGACGAGAACGAGTGACGCCGCCCACAGGCCGACGCCCGCCGCGAACGATGGAGCACTGGCCTCGAGGGGCATGGCGGCGCCAGCAAGAAGTAGCGCCTCCCCGACGACGAAGACGAGGAATCCCGCAGCCGCCAGATCGTTTCCACGACGAAAGTGATGAACCGTGAGCAGCGCGGACGCAACGATCAGAGCCGTGCCGTCGAGACCCCACGCAAGCCCGCGCAACGCGGCAGACGGCGCAAACGTTCCAACCATGCCAAGAACGGCACCGACGACGAGTCCACTCGCCGCAATCAGTCGTAATCGCGAGTCATTCAATCGTGATTCCAGGGATGTTAGACGCGATGCCGGTTCGGTCCAATTCTAGGCAAGAAGCGACCAGTCCGTTTCATGTAGCTTCGGTAGCTGCTTCCAAAACGGGCCATCAGGCTCACGATCAACTAGACAATCCACGCAATGTGACTCAAGGAAAGCGGCCTCACTCGCGCAACGTGAAAATTACTTCGACAGCTACCCTGACGGCTACGGCCGCACCATCCTTTTGGCCCGGGTTGAAGACCCACTGCTTGACCGCGCTCACTGCCTGCGCGTCCAACCCATACACCGTGTCTAGCGAACGAACGATCGTCACCTCGCCGACCGCACCGTCAGCAAGGACGACGGCTGTTAAGAGAACTGTGCCCTGGATGCCTGCCGCGATCGCCTCTGCAGGGTAGATCGGCTTCACTTCCCTGACGAGCGTTGGCGAGGAGACGCCGTTTCCCGGCAGGTACACGATCGCCGGTGCGGATGGGAGGGAGGGTGAGGTTGGGCTGGACGAATTACCGCCACAGGCAGCCACCGAGAGCAATACACCAAGAAGACCTGCCGTGGCCCCCAATTCCACACCGAGGCGCGCTTGGCGCCGTGACCGCTTCATCGTAGTGCCCTGACTTCCGATGTGGGCTCCGCGCAGGTGGCTGAAGCGCC
>Ga0207648_10005966_pt1 | contig 12178 bp, 8 predicted proteins | sample KBSMisM32_FD_184310 | JGI IMG/M metagenome (GOLD analysis project Ga0207648, IMG submission 184310) | Miscanthus rhizosphere microbial communities from Kellogg Biological Station, Michigan, USA - KBS Miscanthus M3-2 (SPAdes) (version 2) | ecosystem: Host-associated > Plants > Roots > Rhizosphere...
CCCAGTGCCAACGACGCCTCACCTAGGGGCATGTGGCTTGCTGACGCCGCCGAGCCGTTTCGGCCGTCATGGAGGTGCGCGCTATGGCCACCTACTGCATGCCTCGCGATCCGCTCAGTTCGTTCGTCGAGGGGGCTCGACGAGTTCTCTTGAGCGCTTGTACCGTGGCGCTCGTGTCATGTGGCGGTGGCCAAAGCGGGCCAGCCGCACCCGTAGACAGTGTCGGCCCGACGCCGGCGCCTATGCCGGCACCGGGCTCGCCCCCGGCACCGGCGCAACTGGTCGTTGGCACGGCGCAGTCGATCGACAGCGGCGCGAGCGGCAATCCCGTCAGCCTGCGCGTGGCGCGAAGCGCCAACGGTGACGGCTTCGCGGTCTGGAAGGCCGACAACGGCGGAATAGTTCCCAGCGGCGGGAGTGACCACGACCTCTGGGCCAACCGCTACAGCACGGCGACGGCCGCGTGGGGCAGCCCGATCAGGATCGTGGCGGGCAGCACCGAGATCGAGGAGTTCGATCTCGCGGTCGACGCCAGTGGCAACGCGGTGGTCGCATGGAACGAGATTTCGGATCCTTTGAACAAGGAGAGAGGCGTGGTGATGAGCGCGCGCTTCGACACCGGCGCCGGCGCGTGGGCCACGCCGGTGCCGCTGAACACCGCCGCCCGGTTCCCGCGCGTCGCCAGCGATGCCACGGGCGCCGTGCTCGCCGCGTACGTCGTTAGCATCTCCAGCCCTCCTCCAATTTCGCGTGTTCGCGGGCGCTTCTTCGACCCCGCCAGTGGCACCTGGCAGCGGGAAGCTGCGATCGAGCAGAACAACCGCGGCACAGGCGAAAGCTTCGACTTGGCGGCATTGCTGGACGGCAGCGGCAATGCGTTCGTCGCCTTCGGAATCAGCGACTTTTTTTCCAACGTGGCGAGCAACTATTACTCACGCAACACCGGGAGTTGGGGCCACCAAAGTGATCCCCTCGCGATTCTCGGCATAGTGCCTTTCGGCAACTTCGACGCCGTCGGCAACGTTCAGCTGGCTGCGTCCACCGACGGCGACTTCCTGCTGGCATGGGAGTCCCGGCGGGCGTCCATCGAGACCGAGATCTTCATCGCGCATTTCACGAGTCGCACTCGCACGTGGAATCCTTTTGCGGGCGCGCTGCCGCTGGTGCCGAAGGCCCCGCCGCAGCCGCAGCGCCCCGACGGGCTTCGCTACAACGGCGCGGTCCGGTTGCAGCGCATCGGCAGCGATGCCGCCGGCAACACGCTGGTGCTGTGGACCGAGGGGTTGACCGAGGGTAGCGGCGGCGCCGACACCGCGTTCGATCGGACGCGCACGGCGCTCAGGGCGTTCCGCGTGGACCAAGCCGGCGCTACCTGTAGCGCGGTGCAGGTGATCGACGGCGCCGTGGGCGGGGGCGCCGCGGGGGCCGATCTCGCCGTCGATCCGCAGGGCAACGCCATTGCGATCTGGCAGCAGTTCGAAAAGGACGTTTTCACCAACGATCCCGGCAACATCGCGATCAACCGCTTCGACGGCGCCACCGGCGCCTGGACAAGTGCGGTGCTCGCCGAGACGCAACCCGGCAACGCGATCAGTCCGAGCGCAAGCACACCGGTGGGTGGTCAAGCGCTGCTCGGGTGGATCCAGGAAGGGGGCGGCGCCAACCGCGTCAAGGTGCTGCTGCAACCACTGACCGACACGCCCGGTCGATAGCTGCACCACGCGGATCGTCGAGCGCGCCGTGATGGTGGACCGCACAGGCGCGGCGCTGAACAGCGATATGGAGGCTGCGATGTACGTGGCAAGCCAAACGATTCTGAGCCGCTTTAGCTGGGCTGCTCCAGCGGCCATGCTGCGTGCGGGCTGCGTTGCACTGTTTGTCTGCGTGAGCGGCTGCGGCGGAGGCGCCGGCGGCGCAGCGCCGCAGAGTTCTGTGCCGACGCCGGTACCCGCCCCTGCGCCGAACCCGACACCGGCGCCCATACCTGCTCCTGACACGGCATCTCCGCCTCCGGCGCCGCTGGTCGTTGGCACCGCGCAGTCGATAGACAGCGGCGCGAGCGGCACCCCGTTGAACCTGCGCGTGGCCCGCAGCGCCAACGGCGATGGCTTCGCGGTTTGGCGCTCCAACAACGGTACGATTGTTCCCGGCGGCGGGAGTCGTCACGATCTCTGGGGCAATCGCTACAGCGCGGTCATGGCCGCGTGGGGCAGCCCGATCAAACTCAGAGCGGGCGGCGCTGACAGAGTCATCCCCGACTTCGATCTCGCGGTCGACGACAGCGGCAACGCGACAGTCGCATGGACCGAGTTTTTCGAGAATCTTCCAGGCAGGGTGGTGATGAGCAAGCGCTTCGACACCGGCGCCGGCGCGTGGGGCGCGCCGGTACTGCTGAACGCCAACGGTGGCGGCGCGCGCCTCGCCTCCGATGCCAGCGGTGCCTTGCTCGCCGTGTACGATGTCGCCGTCGGCGTACCCAACATCGACCTCGTTGGGCGTGTTCGGGGCCGCTTCTTCGACCCGGTCAGTGGCAACTGGCAGCCGGAGGCGGCGATCGATCGAAACGTCGGCAGCAACGGGGGCCCGATTGCATCGCTGGACGGCAGCGGCAATGCGCTCACCGTCTTCAATGGATCGGGAGGTACGAGGAGCAACTATTACTCACTCAATGTCGGCATCTGGGGCCAGTTGGCCTCCGGTGAAACCGTTCCCGACATGGAGATTCCCGGCACCAGAGGGCTCCGCACCGACAGCCTCCAGCTGACCGCCTTGACCGTTGGCAACTTCCTGCTGGCATGGGACTACGACCCGGCACCGGCCTTCCATCCTGATGATCCTATCAACGAGATCCGCATCGCGCGTTTCACAAGTCACACCGGCACCTGGAGTCCGGCCCAGACGTTGGTGCCAGCCGGGCAGAACCCTCCAAACCTCAACCACCTTCAGCGCATGGGCAGCGATGCCGCTGGCAACGCGATGGTGTTGTTGACCCAGCTCGAAGGGGACCGCTTCGCGGTGCTCAAGGCGATCCGCCTGGACCATACCGGCGCCGCCTGTAGCGGGCTGGAGAAGATCGACCGCGCCATTGGCGGGGTCGCGGTGGAGGCCGATCTCGCCGTCGATCCGCAGGGAAATGCCATTGCGATCTGGCGGCAGTTCGAAGATCACAACCGTCCCGCCGAAGGGTCGCGCAGCAACATCGCGATCAACCGCTTCGACGCCGCCACTGGCACCTGGGCCAGCGCGGTGCTCGCCGAGACGGAACCCGGCAACGCGATCAGTCCGCGCGCAAGCGCCGGCGGCGGCGGCCAAGCGTTGCTTGGCTGGATCCAGGCCGAGGGAGGCGCCAACCGCGTCAAGGCGCTGCTGCAACCTCTGACCAACACGCTCGGTCAATAGCGCACCACGACGCGGATCGTCGAGGGCGGCGTGATGGTGGACCGCACGGACGCGGTTGCTGCGCGCTCGTCTGCGAAACCACCGGTCGAGTGACCGCTCGCGGCTTCCCGGTTGTGCATTCGGTACTGGCCGATCTGCGCCCGACACGGTCCGCTATCAGGCGAGGTTTGCCAACTTGTTCGGTCAGCGGCACCTCACGTGCTCCCGATCGCAGACGTTCAGCAGATAGATAGCAAATTGAGCGAGGCGATCAACGGCTGCGTCGATCGAGTTGCTCGGTCCCGGATTGCGAGGGGCTCAGCACATCGTGACGCAAGGCATCGCAGCAGAGTCCTAACGCGGCGGATGCTTGGCGGTAGGTTCAGAGCCTGCTAGCCCGGCCGCGATCGCAAATTACCTTCCCAGCGGCAGTTATCGCTCCAGCAGCGGTATCGATAGACCGGCGTGAACATGCTTATGACCCGATCGACCAATTGGCGCCGGATCCGATCCACAGAGCCTTTGCAGCGCGGGCATATGACTCCGCGGGCGCTGTACGTGTCCCCCTCGTGACGTTTACGCGCGGCAGGGGTCATACGGGTACGGGTCGTCATCCGCCTCTCGTACCCGGGTCGGTGATCTCTGTCTGTTGGCCAACGCACTCAACCTCTTGGCAGAGTCGGAAGCTGTCCTGCCGCTGGGCAGTTCAGGGCTAGTGATGCCGATGGATTGACTGCGGGGTTGACGCACTCAATAGCCGACTCTCACGACTGCGTGCCATCGACCCATAGGCGACTCAGGCGTCCGGCAAAGCAGACGCTGCTACGCGAATTTGCTCAATACAGGTCGGTCCTCTTTGCGGCGCAGAGCCAAACTGGGAAGTGGCAGCAGCACCAGAGGCGCCAGTCCCGTTGCGACGACCAGTCGGCGACGAATCACTCGATCACCTCGTCCGCGCGCAGCAGCAGCGATTGCGGGATCGTGAGCCCGATCGCTTTGGCAGTCTTCAGGTTGATGACCAACTCGACGCGCGCAGCGCGCCGGGCGTGCCGGGGTAGAACAGGCCGTCAACGACGGCTTCGCGTGCCGCAGCCATGAAGCAGGCTCCTGCGGCTGAATGTGTACCCGTCACAGCCAAAGATCAATCGCTTGGCTACATCGGCGCAGTGGCAATGAGCCTCACCCTGCGAGACCGCGTTCGCCGGCTGCATGCGCGTGATGCTGGGAAGGCACGCGCTAACGGCGCAGGCGCGAGCGAAGTCCAGCTCCGGTTAGCGGCGCGGCATGGCGCGGCGAACTATGACACTAACGAATCGAGACGACTGTTCGCGGCTGGCCGAAACCGGTAGTTGGCGGACGCGGTTCCATCCTGGTCGATGGGGTTGGTATCGAGTGATCCGCAAGTACGCCGTCGTGATGCCTGCCAGGGCGCCCGCACTGCCAACCCAGCCGCTATGACTCAGGGTCGCGGGGCCCGCGGGCGAGTTGCGGCGGGCAAAAGGGCACTTGCGGTCAATGCATTCGACCTGAACCTGCTCGAATGACATCGGCGAAGACGCGTCGTCCGATAAAGCGGCAACGCGGTGCGCAAGCCTTCGAAAAGGTCGAGCTTCGCCGCAATCGCAACCGCGTCCGCACACGGCTGGCACGTCGATGTCAATGCCCCGACGCCCCCGCTGCGCCAATGCCGGTCTCCGAGCGCACCTGCTGGTTGAGAAACCCTGCGCGGTCCTGCGCGGCGCGCCGGCTGCGGTCGAGCACCGAGAACAGCCAGATGCCGACGAAGCCGATCGTCATTGAAAACAGCGCCGGCGAGGCATAGGGGAAGAGCGCCGAGTCCTTGGGGTGGCCGAGCGTGGCTTCCCACACCGACGGCGAGACGATGGTCAGCAGCACCGACGAGGCCAGGCCGAGAAACCCGCCGATCACCGCGCCGCGCGTGGTGCAGTCCTTCCACAGCACCGACATCAGCAGCACTGGAAAGTTGGCCGAAGCTGCGATCGCGAAAGCCAAGCTGACCATGAACGCGATGTTCTGTTTCTCAAAGGCGATGCCGAGTGCGACCGCCACGATACCGAGCGCCACAGTCGTCAGCCGGGATACGCGCAGTTCCATTGCGCCGTCCGCATGGCCCTTCTTGAAGACCGTCGCGTAGAGGTCGTGTGATACCGCGGAGGCACCCGACAGCGTGAGCCCCGCCACCACGGCGAGGATGGTGGCGAACGCAACCGCCGAGATGAAACCGAGGAAGATGTTGCCGCCCACCGCGTTGGCCAGGTGGATGGCCGCCATGTTGCCGCCGCCCAGCAGGCCTCCCTTGGCATCGAGGAACTGGGGATTCGTCAGCACGAAGGTGATCGCACCGAAGCCGATGATGAATGTGAGGATGTAGAAGTAGCCGATCCAGGTGGTGGCCCACAGGACCGACTTGCGCGCCTCCTTGGCATTGGGCACGGTGAAGAAGCGCATCAGGATGTGCGGCAGTCCAGCGGTGCCGAACATCAGTGCCATGCCGAAGCTGATGGCCGAGATCGGGTCCTTGATGAAGCCGCCAGGGCCCATGATCGCGAAGCCCTGCGCCGCCGCCTCGCCGGGCGCCTTGCCGGCGGCGCTGGCGATGCCCGTCTTGATCTCGACCGCCTTCGCGAACATGGCCTCGGTGCTGAAGCCGAAGCTGTAAAGGACCATGAACGCCATGAAGCTCGCTCCGGCCAACAGCAGACCGGCCTTGATGATCTGCACCCAGGTGGTGGCCGTCATGCCGCCGAACAGCACGTAGACCATCATCAGCGCGCCGACGATGACCACCGCGATCCAGTACTCCAGCCCGAACAGCAGCTTGATCAGCTGCCCCGCACCGACCATCTGCGCGATCAGGTAGAAAGCAACGACGACCAGGGTGCCGGAGGCCGCAAACACGCGCACCGGCGTCTGCTCGAAGCGGAAGGCCGCGACGTCGGCGAAGGTGAACTTGCCCAGGTTGCGCAGCCGCTCGGCAAGCAGGAAGGTCACGACCGGCCAGCCGACCAGAAAGCCGATCGAGTAGATCAGCCCATCGAAGCCGCCGACCATCACCGCCGCCGAGATGCCGAGGAACGAGGCTGCCGACATGTAGTCGCCGGCGATCGCCAAGCCGTTCTGGAAACCGGTGATGCCGCCGCCCGCGGTGTAGAAATCGGCCGCGCTCTTGGTCCTGGCTGCCGCCCACTTGGTGATGAACAGCGTGCCAACGACGAAGACCGCGAACATGCTGATCGCGGTCCAGTTGGTGGCCTGCTTCTCCGCCTGGCCGAGGTCGGCGCCCGCGGCCCATGCGGCGCCACCGACACCGAGCAATGCTGCCAAGCTCAGTAGCGGGCACACGATGTCGCAGCGACCCCTCATTTCAGCGCTCCCTTGACGATCTGTTCGGTCAATGCATCGAACTCGCTGTTGGCGCGCCGCACATACAGGCCGGTGATGACGATCGTGAAGACGATGACGCCCAGTCCGATCGGCATGCCGATCGTGGTGACGCCTTCGCCCAGTCTGGTCGCGAGGAACGGCTTGTTGAACGCCACCAGTAGGATGAATCCGTAGTAGACGACCAGCATCGCCAGGGTGAGCCACCAGCCGAAGGCCCAGCGTTTGGCTCTCAGCTCCTGATACTTCGGGTTGTTCAAAATGCGGGTGGTCAGGTCGGTGTCCATGGTTCTGTCCTCAGTTCTTTTCGGCGAGCTGCGCCAGGATGGCCGGGTTCTCCAGCGTCGAAACGTCTTGCTGGATGGCCTCGCCCTTGGCGATCGAGCGCAACAGCCTGCGCATGATCTTGCCGCTGCGGGTCTTGGGCAGGTTGTCGCCGAAGCGGATGTCCTTGGGCTTCGCGATCGGGCCGATTTCCTTGCCGACCCAGTTGCGCAATTCGTTGGCCAGTTTTTTCGCCTCGTCGCCAGTTGGTCGGCTGCGTTTGAGCACGACGAACGCGCACACTGCTTCGCCGGTGGTCTCGTCCGGGCGGCCAACCACTGCGGCCTCGGCCACCAGCGCGGTGTGGCTCACGAGTGCCGACTCGATCTCCATCGTGCCCATGCGGTGCCCACTGACGTTGAGCACGTCGTCGATGCGGCCGGTGATCGTGAAGTAGCCAGTGTCCTTGTCGCGGATCGCCCCATCGCCGGCGAGGTAGTAGCCGCGCAACTCGGGCGGGTAGTAGCTTGACTTGAAACGCTCGGGCTCGCCCCAGATCGTGCGGATCATGCTCGGCCACGGTTTCTTGATGACCAGGATGCCGCCTTGCCCATGGGGTACGTCGTTGCCGGTCTCGTCGACGACCGCCGCAACGATGCCCGGGAGCGGCAGCGTGCACGACCCCGGCACGAGCGGTGTGGCACCGGGTAGCGGCGTGATCACGTGGCCACCGGTCTCGGTCTGCCAGAAGGTATCGACGATCGGACAGCGACCACCGCCGACGTTGCGGTGGTACCACTCCCATGCTGCCGGGTTGATCGGTTCGCCGACCGAGCCAAGGATGCGCAGGCTGCTCAGGTCGTAGTTCTTCGGGTGTGCCGCGGGGTTGCTCTCGGCCGCCTTGATCAGCGAGCGAATTGCGGTCGGTGCCGTGTAGAACACGCTGACCTTGTGGTCCTGGATCATCTTCCAGAAGCGGCCGGCATCGGGCCAGGTCGGGATGCCTTCGAACACCACCTCCGTAGCACCCATCGCGAGCGGACCGTAGGCGATGTAGGTGTGGCCGGTGACCCAGCCGATGTCCGCCGTACACCAGAATACATCGTCGGGCTTGAGGTCGAACGTCCAGTGCGTCGTCAGCGCGGCGTGCAGCAAGTAGCCGCCGGTCGAATGCTGAACGCCCTTGGGCTTGCCGGTCGAGCCGCTGGTGTAGAGCAGGAAGAGCGGATGCTCGGCGCCCACCCACTCGGGCTCGCAGCGGTCGCTGTGACCTTGCATTTCCTCCTGGAGCCAACGGTCGCGCGCGGCGTTCCAGGCGATCTTGCCGCCGGTGCGCCGGTAGACGAGGACGTCCTTCACCGAGCCGCAACCGCCGAGCGCGATGGCTTCGTCGACGATGCTCTTCAGCGGCAGATTCTTGCCGCCGCGCACCTGCTCGTCGGCCGTGATCACCATCACTGCGCCGGCGCCCTCGATGCGATCGCGCAGGGACTGCGCGGAGAAGCCACCGAACACCACCGAGTGGGTGGCACCGACGCGCGCGCAGGCCTGCATCGCGACCACCGCCTCGATGCTCATCGGCATGTAAAGGACGACGCGGTCACCGCGCCGAACACCGCGCGCCTTCAGTGCGTTGGCCAGCCGGCAGGTGCGTGCCAGCAGTTCGCGATAGCTGACGCGACTCACAGCGCCATCGTCGGCCTCGAAGATGATGGCGATCTTGTCACCGAGACCGCGCTCGACGTTGCGGTCCAGGCAGTTGTACGAGGCGTTCAGCGTACCGTCTTCAAACCATGTGAAGAACGGGGCGTTGCTCTCGTCCAGGCCTTTCGTGAACGGCGTCTTCCAACTGATGAACTCGCGCGCCAGGCGCGACCAGAAGGCACTGTGGTTGGCGCTGGCCTCTGCCACCAGCCTGTCGTATGCCGCCATGCCGGAGACAAAGGCGCCATCCACTGCCGATTGCGGCGGGGCATAGAGTCGTGCTTCGCTCACGCTGGTCTTCCTTCGTGCGTCCTGATTGGGTTCTAAGCTTGGCCGATCAGGCTGCCGCCGAAGTTGATCTGCGTCATAGAAAGGCTGCCCGGGCCGTCGAGGCGCGCGTCTTCGCGCTCGTGCGGTCGCGGACACTGGGCTACGCTTCGACCTTCGATTGAGGATGCCCTGCAGTGTCCGCGTCGAGCGCAGAACGGCGCCGATGCGGCGTCAAGCCATGCCCAACGCATTCGACTTCTCGGCCTCGCCGTTCGATTGCCTCGACGCGGAGGAACAGCGCGTGGTCCGCGACCACGTCGACATCGCTTACTTTCGCGCCGACGAGACGATCCTGGACAGCGGCGCCGAAACCTCGCATCTGTTCGTCATCATCAAGGGCCATGTGTCGCAGTTCGACGGCGACGAACTCGTCACCACCTATGGGCCCAACGATTCCTTCGACGGGCGCTCGTTGGTGGCCGGCCGTGCGAGCAGCCGCTTCACGGCGGCCGAGGAGGTGGTGGCCTACCAGCTGGCCAAGGCAGCCGTCAACGAGCTGATTTCGCGCAATGCCACCTTCGGCGCGCTGCTGTTCTCGGACCTGTCCAACAAGCTCGGCGCCTTGGCACAGCGCCACAGCCAGCGCGAGATGCAGGCGCTCACGATGTCGCGCGTCGGCGATGCTTTCCTGCGCCCGGCGCACGTCGTCGATGCCGGCACCGGCATCGTGGGCGTCGCCGCCGTGATGCAGGCGCAGCACACCAGCAGCGTGCTGGTGCGAGACGGCGATCGGCTCGGCATCTTCACCAACACCGGCTTGCAGCGTGCCATCGTCGACGGCCGGCCGCTGGCCACGCTGCCGGTGCGCGAGCTGGCGACCTTCGCCCTCGTGACGATCGCGCCCGACGCACCGCTGTTCGATGCGCTCGCGCTGATGATCCAACACCAAGTGCACCGGCTCGTGGTCGCCGAGGGCGACCGCGTCATCGGGCTGCTCGAGCAGCTCGATCTGCTGAGCTTCCTGTCGAACCACTCCTACGTGATCGCGGTGCAGATCGCCCAGGCGCAGGACCTTGATGCGCTGCAGGCCGCGGCGGGCCGGATCACCCGCTTCGTCGCGCTGCTGTACCGCGGTGGTACCAAGGTCGCCCAGATCGGCAAGGTGGTGCAGGCGCTGAACGCGAAGCTCTTCGAGCGCGCCTGGCAGTTGATCGCCCCGCCGGCACTGCAAACCGACAGTTGCCTGTTCGTGATGGGCAGCGAGGGGCGCGGCGAGCAGCTGCTCAAGACCGACCAGGACAACGGGCTGATCCTGCGCGACGACGCGGCCATCAGCGCCGAGCAGGTCGAGCTGGCGTGCCGGCGTTTCTCCCAGGCGTTGCGCGACTTCGGCTACCCGGACTGCCCGGGCGGCATCATGGTCAGCAATCCGGCCTGGCGACGCAGCGCGAGCGACTTTGCGGCTGTCGTGCGTCAGTGGCTGCTGCAGCCCGACCCGGAGGGCCTGATGGCGCTGGCGATCTTCATCGATGCCCGCGCGGTCGCGGGTGACGCCCGGCTGCTGGCCGGCGTGCGCGCCGAGGTCGATCGCCTCGTGACCGCCGACGACGCGCTGCTGGCCCGATTTGCCGCGGCGATCGACGCGTTCCCCGAGGTGTCCACCGGCTGGTGGAACCGGCTGCTGTCGATCGGCGAGCAGGACACGCTCGACCTGAAGAAAGCAGGCATCTTCCCCACCGTGCACGGCGCGCGCAGCCTCGCGCTGCGGGAGCACATGCAGGCGACCAACACGGTAGACCGACTCGACGCGCTGGTCGCTGCCGGCCGCTTGCCGGCCGACTTCGCGACCGACCTCGCCGATGGCCTGCACTTCCTGATGGCGTTGAAGCTGAAGGCCGGCCTGGCCGAAATCGACACCGGGCGTGCCGTGACCGGCGGCGTGCCGACCGCACGCCTGAGCAGCCTCGAGCGCGACCTGCTGAAGGATGCGCTGGCAGCGGTGCGGCGCTTCAAGACCCTGGTGCGACACCAGTTCCACCTGGAGGTGTGACGGGCATGCGCTGGCGGTGGTTCGATCCCTTGCGCCGCGGCTGGCTGCTCTACCACCTGACGGATCCGCACTTTGCGTTCATGTACGACCCGCCGCCGGCCGGCGAATGGGTCGCGCTGGATTGCGAAACCACCGGCCTTGACGTGCGCCGCGACAAGATCATCTCGATCGGCGCCGTGCGCATTGTCGGCAACCGCCTGCTGACGAGCCAGCGCCTGGAATTGCTGGTGCGACCCGAACGCGCACTCAAGGCCAACAGCGTGCGGGTGCACCGCCTGCGCGAGCAGGACGTCGCGCAGGGCATCGATCCCGAGCAGGCGATGCGTCGCCTGCTGGACTTCATCGGCAGCCGCCCGCTGGTGGGCTACTACCTCGAGTTCGATGTGGCGATGCTCAACCGCGAGATCTGGCGGCTGCTGGGCGTGCACCTGCCGCAGCCGAAGATCGAGGTCTCGTCGATGTACTACGACTTCAAGAACCGCCAGCTGCCGCCGCACCAGCGTGGCGGCACGATCGATCTTCGGTTTGCGACGATGATGAACGACCTGGCGCTGCCGCTGCGCGACGCCCACGACGCGCTCAGCGACGCGGTGATGGCGGGGCTGGCGTTCCTGAAGCTGCGGCGCTTGCTGGGGCGCCCGAACTAGAGGCCGTCCGCGATGCCTGGGACCGGGTGGTCGGCACCCAGCGCAGCCCGGAGCCGCGCAAGCCTGAGGTTCGAGAGTAACTTTCCGGCATGGCCGATTCGATCCGTGACCTCCTCTTCGGAGGAGTCGCCAACGCCCGCGAGCTGGTGGAAGCAAGCGAGCCCCGCCGCTCGTTCGACGACGTGGTGCTGCCCCAGACCACGCTCCGCTCGCTCAACCATGCGCTGGCCCTGGTTCGGAAGCACGATCTGATTTTCCACCAGTGGGGTCTGGCCGAGCGCCACTCCAGCGGCCTGGGCCTGGCGTTCCACTTTGCCGGCCCGCCCGGCACCGGCAAGACCATCTGCGCGGAAGCGCTGGCATACGCGCTGAACAAGCGGCTGCTGGTGGTGCGCTACGCCGAGCTGGAGTCGCGCTGGGTGGGGCAGACCGCCAAGCACGTTGCCTCGGTCTTTCGCTCGGC
>Ga0207648_10005968_pt1 | contig 12175 bp, 9 predicted proteins | sample KBSMisM32_FD_184310 | JGI IMG/M metagenome (GOLD analysis project Ga0207648, IMG submission 184310) | Miscanthus rhizosphere microbial communities from Kellogg Biological Station, Michigan, USA - KBS Miscanthus M3-2 (SPAdes) (version 2) | ecosystem: Host-associated > Plants > Roots > Rhizosphere...
GACGTGGCGGAGCTCGAGGCGGCGGTGCCCCAGCAGGACATCGTGGGCGAACGTTACGCACCTGCGAACATGAACGCGATCGACCGCTGAAAAGCCTCCCCCTGTGAAATTCGTGTGGCATCGCCTGTTACACGGCTGTTACTTCGGTAAGATTCGTTCCGCGTGTCATCGCTGCGGTACGAACACAAATACCTGGTCCCCGAGCGGCTGCTCGACCGCCTGCGCCGGCACATCGAGCCTTTCGTCGATCTCGATTTCCACGTCACGCCTCAGCTGGGACGGAACTACTACACCGTCCGGAACATCTATTTCGATGACGCCCGCTTCAAGAGTTACTTCGAGAAGGACGATGGCATCGAGGTTCGTGCGAAGGCTCGGATTCGCGGATACGACGATCACCAGCCCGGCGGCCTCGTTTTTCTCGAGGTGAAGCGCCGCGACGGCTCGATCGGGTCCAAGGATCGGGCGGCGATACCGTTCGAGCACCTCGCCGAACTGTTCGCCACCGGCGACGTCGATCGACTGGTGCTCTCGCCGTCGTGGCTGCCGGACGGACGCCTGATGTACAGCCGCCTGCAGAAGGTCGGCCCCGATGCGCCCGTCACCGACAAGTATCAAAACCAGCGCGTGTTCGTCCACACGATCGGCGAGGACCCGGAGAAGGACGTCGTGCTGTTCGGCTCGGACGTCTCGTCGCGCGTCAAGATCGACCCGACCGAGATGACCTTCGCGGTGTGGCCGGCCGGCTCGCGCTACGTCGCGGCCGTCGTCGTCAACGGCGTGCAGCGCGAGCTTCGCATCCACGTCGCGCCGGTCGCGTCGCTCGACGGCGCGAAAACGCCGTGGACGACCGTCACGACGCGCGACGACGACGTCAACGACTTCGCGCTCGCCGGCGACGACCTCTACCTGATGTCGCACAAGGGCACGCCGCGCTTCAAGGTGTTGCGCACGCCCCTCGCGAAGCCGAGCGTCGCGACCGCGCAGGTCGTGCTTCCCGCCGGCGCCTCGGTCGTCACCGGCATCGTCGCCGCGGGCGACGCGATCTACGTGCGCAAGATGAACGCCGGCATGAGCGAGCTGTGGCGCCTGCCGCGCGCGACGCACAAGCCGGAGCGCATCGCGTTGCCCTATGCCGGCGACATCGACTCGATGAGCACCGATCCGCGCCGGCGCGACATCGTGTTCGATTTCGGCGGCTGGACGCGCTCGGGGGCGATCTATGCGTACGATCCGGCGAATCACAAGCTGATCGACACGAAGTTGCAGCCGCAGGGTCCGTACGACTCGCCGGCGGACCTCGAGTCGCGCGAGGTGCTGGTCAAGGCCGCCGACGGAACGAGCGTGCCGTTGTCGCTCGTCTACAAGAAGGGCATCAAGCTCGACGGGTCCAATCCCACGATCCTGTACGGCTACGGCGCCTACGGCATCTCGATGACGCCGTTCTACCGCCCGACCTACCTGCCTTGGTTCGACCGCGGCGGCGTGCTCGCGGTCGCGCACGTGCGCGGCGGCGGCGAGTACGGCGAGGATTGGTACAAGGGCGGCTACAAGGCGACCAAGCCGAACACCTGGCGCGACGCGATCGCGTGCGCCGAGTGGCTCGTCGCGAACAAGTGGACGTCGACGGAAAAGCTTTCGATCATGGGCGGCAGCGCGGGCGGCATCTTCGTCGGCCGTGCGATCACCGAGCGGCCGGATCTCTTCGGCGCGGCGGTCGGGCAGGTGCCCGTATCGGACATGATGCGCGCGGAATCCTCGTCGAACGGCGTGCCCAACATCCCCGAATTCGGCACGGTCAAGACCGAGGAAGGGTTCAAGGCGCTGTACGCGATGAGCCCGTACCACTGGGTGAAGGACGGCGTGAAGTATCCGGCGGTGCTGCTGACGACCGGCATCAACGATCCGCGCGTCGACGCCTGGGAGGCCGCGAAGATGGCGGCGCGGCTGCAGGCGGCGTCGACGTCGGGCAAGCCGGTGCTGCTCCGCATCGACTACGAGGCGGGCCACGGCTTCGGCACGACCAAGAAGCAGGGCTACGCCGAGCGCGCCGACACGTTCGCGTTCCTGTTCCGCGAGGCCGGCGTCAAGCCGTTCGCGCCGTAGCGGGCACGGCGTCGGCGAACGACACCTCGGCCTCGCTGCCGAGCGCGGCGCCGGTGAACGCGTAACGGCGTCCGGCGTCGCGCGCGAGCCCCGGCAGCCGGCGCGCATCGTCGACCGCGCGGCCGACGACGGCGCGCGTGCGGTTGCCGCGGAAGCCGATCTCGCCGCTCACGACGAGGCCGGCGTGCACGCCGATGTGCACGACCGGCTCGACCCCGGTCTCGGCCAGGAGGCGCGCCGCGAGCGCGTCGAAGCGCCGGTCGATGGCGCGCGCCGCGGCGAGCGCCGAGTCGCCGACGTCGAACGTCGCGAGCACGCCTTCGCCGGTGTACTCGACGACCTCGCCGCCTGCCTCGAGCACCGCCTCCCCGATCGCCTCGGCGGTGCGGTTCATCACGTAGAGCCGGTCGTGCGGCAGCGGCGTGCGCGAGGCGGCGACGCGCTCGACGATCGCCGCGGCCATGATCGCGACGCGCCGCTCGCGCGCATGGACGTCGTCGCGCGGGGATTCCTCCGGCGCGACCAGCGGCACGACGGTCACGTCGCCGGAAGGGCGCAGCTGACAGGCCAGGCGAACGTCGTCGGGCGCGCCGATCCGCGCGAGCGTGCGTTTCTCGTCCTCGTTCGGCGGCGCGCATCGATCGAGGCCCGACATGACGCGCACGCGGCACGTCGAGCAGCGCGCCCGTCCGCCGCACACCGACGTGTGCGCGATGCCGTAGCCGCGGCTCGCTTCCAGCACGCTCCAGCCGCGCGGCACTTGCACGCGCCGGCCCGGATAGGCGATCGTGACGACGCGGTCCATGCGCCGCTCGACGCGGTCGCGGATCTCGCGCGCGAGGAAGACCGCGCCGATCAGCGTGAGCCACGCGAGAAGGATGCCGTCGCGAACGCGCGCGAGGCCGAGGCGCGCTGCGTCGGGGGCGACCTCCGCGTAGGTCGCGACCCATTGCGGATCGCGCGCGAGGTCCTCGACTTCGCGTCCCATCGACACGAACCCCAGTCCCGCGAGCACCGGCACGAGGAGCGCGAACGCGAAGAGCGGAAGCTTGAGCCGCATCACCCAGTCGCGCCGCTTGAACGCGAACCACACGCCGAGGCAACCGTGCAGCCAGCCCGGCACGAGCAGCGCGAGCTGCCGGCCTTCGTTGTCCGAAATGAAAAGGTTGTAGACGATGCGCGAGTACGTCGGCGACAGCCCGTACGCGTCGGAGGCGTAGCGCGTCGCGACGACGTGTCCGATCAGAAGCAGCGGCGTGCCGAGCCCGAGCAGGATGCGCACGAAGTCGACCGGCGGCATGCGCAGCGTGCGTCGCTCGTAGATCGACCCGATCGCGAGCCCGATGTGCGTGGCCGCGGCGCCGTAGAGCAACAGCGAGCCCGGAAGGCTGTGCCAGACGCGTACCGCGGCGGCAAGTCCCGTCTCGGCGGCATCGAGCGACCAAAGGCCGGCCGCGTGCGTCAGCAGATGCGCGCTGATGTAGGTGAACAGGACGAGGCCCGAGGCGAGCCTCAGGTCGCGGCGGGTGGCAAGGGGACGCATGCGGGGCGCAAGGATAGCCGCTACGGTATTCTCGCGCCACGATGAAACGCGCCGGGCCCGCCAACGCGCCTGCCGAGACCGTGGTCGCGCTGCGCGGCCCGATGGTCGCGTGGCGCGGCGACCCCTTCGTCGTCGGCGCGAAGCGCGCGCTGGCGTACGAATCGGATGCGATCGTCGCGATGGCGCGAGGCCGCATCGTCGCCGCCGGACCTTCCGCCGCGGTGAAGCGCGCGCTGCCGCCGCGCACGCCGGTCGAGGCGCTGCCGCGCAACAGTCTCATGCTCCCGGGATTCGTCGATTGCCACGTCCACTATCCGCAGTTGCCGGTCACCGGCAGCCACGGTACCGCGCTGCTCGACTGGCTCGAGAACTACACGTTTCCCGCAGAGGCGGCTTTCGGCGATGCGCGGCTGGCGCGCAAGGTCGCGCGCGACTATCTCGACGAGAACCTGCGCCAGGGCATCACGACGGCGTCGGTGTTCTGCACGGTGCACGCCGGTTCCGTCGACGCGCTGATGCGCGAGGCCGCGAAGCGCTCGCTGCGCCTCATCGCCGGCAAAGTGCTGATGGACCGGCATGCGCCCCGCGCGTTGCGCGACACCGCCACGCGCGGATACGACGAATCGAAGGCGTTGATCGCGCGCTGGCACGGGCGCGGGCGCCTAGGTTACGCGATCACGCCGCGCTTTGCCGCCACGTCGTCGCCGGCGCAGCTCGAGGCGGCGGGTGCGCTGTGGCGCGAGCATCGCGGGTGCTGGGTCCAGTCGCACCTCTCGGAGAACCTTGCCGAGATCGCGTGGGTCAGGAAGCTCTATCCGCGTGCGCGCGACTACGTCCACGTCTACGACCGCTTCGGCCTGCTCGGCCGCCGCGCCATCTACGGGCACGGCATCCATCTCGCCGAGCGCGAATGGCGCGCGCTCGCGTCCTCCGGCACCGCGATCGCGCATTGCCCGACGTCGAACCTGTTCCTCGGCAGCGGGTTGTTCCGCTGGGATCGCGCGAAAAAGCGCGGGCGTCCCACCGAGGTCGGCATGGCGACGGACGTCGGCGGCGGCACCACGCTCTCGTTCCTTCGCACGCTGGGCGAGGCGTACAAGGTCGCGCAGCTGACCGGCTGGTCGATGCCGTCCGCGCACGCGTTCTGGCTCGCGACGCAGGGCGGCGCGCGCGCGCTCGACCTGGCCGACCGCATCGGCAACCTCGTGGCGGGCGCCGAGGCCGACCTCGTCGTGCTGGACCTCGCGTCGACACCCTTCATCGCACAGCGCATGGCGCGCGTGCGCGACGTCGGCGAGGCGCTGTTCGTGCAGATGACGCTCGGCGACGACCGGGCGATCCGGCAGACGTGGATCGCCGGGCGCAAGGCGTACGACCGCGACCGCGCGACGCGCCCGTAACGTTTCGTCACCATTGGTCATCGGCGCGCGGTCGACTGCGCGCCGTGCACGGGCGTTCAATGCACGTGCGGCCGTCGTGCGCCGCGTCGACTCGGGAGAACGCCATGAACCGCCGAAACCTCGCCGCCGCGATCGCCGCGGCAATGCTCGTCGCCGTTCCCGTCGCGCACGCCGCCGACACCCACGGCAAGGCCGCGAAGAGCAAGTCCGCGAAATCCGGAACGACGACCGTTCATCGCTCGCGTGGCGCCGACGGCGCCGTCGACGCCACGATCACCGGTCCCCACGGCGGGACGACCAGCGTGGACCGCATTCGCGGCAGCGATGGCCTCACCGATCGCGTCGTCACCGGCCCGAACGGCGCGACGCAGTCGATCGATCGCTTCCGCGGCGCCGACGGCGCGGTCGACGCGACGATCACCGGCCGCAAGGGCGGCGTGACGACCGTCGACCGCAGCGTCGGCACCGACGGCCTGACCGACCGCGTCGTCACCGGTCCCGGCGGCAGGACGCAGACGATCGACCGCGCGCGCGGCAGCGACGGCGTCGTCGACGCGACGATCACCGGCCGCAAGGGTGGCGTGACGACGATCGACCGCTCGCGCAATGCGGACGGCACGATCGACACGACGACGACGCACGCGAAGCCCTGAGGGGCCGCCGACTGGTGGCCGACGCGGCGCGCCGCGTAGAATCGACGCACGGCGCGTGACGCGGGTTCATCCGGAACGCGGGCGTCGCCCGCGTTCCCGATGGCCGACACTCCTTCCGTCCCGCCCGCCGCGTCGCCGCGGCAGCGTTGGATGCGGCGCGCGGCGATCGCGCTGGCGAGCCTCGTCTTCCTGGTCGTCGTCGCGTGGCTCGCGATCCCGCCGATCGTTCGTTCGCAGCTCGAGTCCCGCCTGACCGAGGCGCTCGGCCGCAAGACGACGGTCGAGAAGGTCGACTTCAATCCGTTCACGCTCCGGCTCACGGTCACGAAGCTCGCGATCGCCGAGCCGTCGGGCGCGTCGTCGTTCGTGTCGTGCGACGAGATCGTCGCGGATCTCTCGACCGCGTCGCTGTGGCACCGCGCGCCGGTGCTCGACGCGCTGCGCGTCGTGCGCCCGTCGATCGCGTTCGCGCGCGATGGCGACGGCCGCTACAGCGTCCAGGACCTGGTCGACCGGCCGTCGCCCGAGACCGCGGGCGATGACGCGAAATCGCCGCCGCGCTTCTCGATCAACAACATCGAGATCGACGACGGCGCGATCGCGTTCGACGACCGGATGGCCGGCCGCAAGCACGTGCTGGAGAAGCTGGGCCTCGGCATCCCGTTCCTGTCGTCGCTGCCCTACCAGACCGACATCCGCGTGACCCCTCGCGCGGAAGGCGCGATCAACGGGTCGCACTTCGCGCTCGGCGGCAGCTCGGCGCCGTTCGCCGAGCGTCGCGAGGCCGCCATCGACGTCGACCTCGACGCGCTGCCGCTCAAGGATTACCTCGCGTACCTGCCGGTGCGCTTGCGCGTCGACGTCGCGGGCGGCGCGCTGACGACGCGGCTCAAGGTCGTGTTCGTCGACGGCAAGCCCGGCGAGCGCCGGCTCGAGGTGCGCGGCGAGGCCCGCGTCGACGGTCTCGCGCTGAAGCGCCGCGACGGAAGCGCGCTGGTCGCGGCGGAGCGCGTCGCCGCGTCGCTCGAGCGGGTCGACGTGTTCGGGCGCGACGCGAGGATCGCGACGTTGAGGATCGACGCGCCCAGCGTCGACGTTCGGCGCCTCGCCGACGGCACGATCGAGCTCGCGCAGTCGCTGGTCGAGACCGCCGCGCCGCAGGCGGGCGCGCGGTCCGCGGCCGCCGCCCCCCCGGAGACGCCGTGGAGCGTCGCGATCGGCCAGGCGTCGGTGGCGCGCGGCACCGTGAAGCTCGCCGACGCCGGCTCGTCGTTCGCCTCGACGCTCGTCGATGTCGCGGTCGACGCGGCGAACCTGTCGACGAAGGCGGGCGACAAGGCGCAGGTCAAGGTCGCGTTCGTCACCGACGATCGCATCGCCTCGTTCAAGGGTGAGGCCGAGGTCGAGCCGATGCGGCCGGCGGCGAGCGGACGGTTCGAGCTCGCCAAGTTCTCGCTCGGCTTGCTCTTTCCCTACTACAAGGAGGCGCTCGCCGTCGACGTTCGGAAGGGCTCGCTCGCGTACGCGTCGCGCTTCGCGTATGCCGACGGCCGCTTCACGCTGAGCGAAGGCGAAGGGACGATCGACGAGCTGCTCCTCGCGTTCCCGGGCGCCAAGGAGCCGCTGTGGCGCGTGCCCCAGCTCGTCGCGAAGGGCATCGACGTCGACGTCGCGGCGCGCAAGGTCGCGCTGGGCGACGTGCAATCGCGCGGCGCGACGCTACGCCTCGCGCGCGAGCGCGACGGCACGCTGGAGGCCGCGAGACTGGTCAGGACGACACGCGCGACCGGAACCGCGTCCGACGACAGGACCTGGACGCTGACCGCGAAACGCCTGGCGCTCGAACGCGTCGCGCTCGACATCGAGGATCGCGCACCCGAGCCGGCGGTCAAGCTGGCCGCACGCGAGGTCACGCTCGTCGTGACCGACTACTCGAACGCACGCGGCGCGCGCTCGGCGATGACGCTGCAGGCGCGCATCGGCGACCGCGGGCGCTTGTCGGTCATCGGGCCGGTGACGACCAACCCGTTCACGCTCGACGCGCGCGTCGACGCGTCGGGCCTCGCGCTCGTCCCGCTCAAGCCCTACGTCGAGTCGCGCGTCAACGTCGTCCTCACCGGCGGCGTCGTCGCGGCGAAAGGGCAGCTCGCCGTCGATGCGTCGGATCCGGCGGGCGCGAAGGCGAGCTGGAAGGGAAACGTCGCGGTCGCCGACTTCGCGGCGCTCGACAAGCCGACGTCGTCCGACCTCGCGCGCTGGAAGGCGCTCGCGCTCGACGGCCTCGACGTCGCGACCGCGCCGTTCCGGCTGTCGGTCGCGCGCATCGGCCTCGACGACTACTATGCGCGCGTGATCGTCTACCAGGACGGGACGCTCAACCTGACGCGGCTCCTGACGCCGGGCCGGGCGCCCGAGCCGGCGCCCGGGCCCGCGGCGGCGCCGGCGCCGATCGTGCCGGAGAAGCGCGAGGCGCTGCCGATCGCGATCGGCAAGCTCGAGCTCGCGCACGGCAACGTCAACCTGTCGGATTTCTTCGTCAGGCCGAACTACGCGGCGAACCTGACCGACGTCGCCGGCACGATCACCGCGACGTCGGCCGAGCAGGCGGGCGACGTCGCGATCTCCGCGCGCGTCGATCGCACGGCGCCGGTCGAGGTCAGCGGCCGCATCCAGCCGTTCGCGAAGGAGCTCTCGCTCGACCTCGTCGCGAAGGCGCGCGACGTCGACCTTCCCCCGCTGACGCCGTACAGCGTCAAGTACGCCGGCTACGGGATCGAGAAGGGCAAGCTCACGTTCGACGTGCATTACAAGATCGAGGACCGCAAGCTCACGGCCACGAACCGCCTCGTGCTCGACCAGCTCACGTTCAACCGCGAGCGCATCGACAGCCCGACGGCGACCAAGCTGCCGGTGCTGCTTGCCGTATCGCTATTGCAGGACCGCAACGGCGTGATCGACCTGCAGTTGCCGATCTCGGGCACGCTCGACGATCCGAAGTTCTCGGTGTTCGGGATCATCGTGCAGGTGATCGTCAACCTGATCGGCAAGGCGGCGACCGCGCCGTTCGCGCTGCTCGCCTCCGCGTTCGGGGGCGGCCCCGAGCTGTCGACCGTGCCGTTCGCGCCGGGCAGCGATCGGCTGGGCGACGAAGGCGGCAAGCGCGTCGAAACGTTGGGCAAGGCGCTCGCCGACCGGCCGGGACTCAAGCTCGAGATCGGCGGACGCGCGGATCCGGTCGGCGACCGCAGCGCGCTCGTCAACGCGTCGGTGGACGACGCGCTCAAACATGCGAAGATGAAGTCGCTGGCGGCGTCGGGCCAGGCGCCAGCCTCGCTCGAGGCGGTGACGGTCGCGCCGGAAGAGCGGCTGCGCTGGCTCACCGCGGCCTACCAGGACGCGCCGATCAAGACGAGGCCGCGCAACGTGATCGGGATGCTGAAGGAGCTGCCCCCGGCGGATATGGAGGCGATGCTGGCCGCGAACGCGAAGGTCGACGACGACGCGCTCAAGCTGCTCGCCAACGCGCGCGCGCAGGCGGTCAAGGACGCGCTCGCGGCGAAAGGCATCGCCGGCGACCGGATGTTCCTGACTGCGCCGAAGTTCGGGGGCGAAAGCGCGGCGGGCGCGGAGCCGGCCACGCCGTCGCGCGTCGACCTCGCGTTGCGCTGACGATGGACGTCCCGATCGAGACCTGGCACGGCCGCACGTTCGCGTCGTCGTGGACCGAGAGCGAGAGCGCGCGCGCCGCGGCCGCGCTCGAGGACGGCGGCCTCGTCGTCCTGCCGGCGTGCGCGTTCGATATCGGCGCCGGCGAAACGCGCTTCCTCGACCCGCGCTGGCTGGACGGCTCGCGCAAGAACATCGGGCTCGACGGCGAGCGCATCGGCGGGAGCAGTGCGCGCGGCGAGGACGAGCGCGCGCTCCACGCGATGATCGCGCGCTTCGCCGCGGCCGCGTCCGGATTGGTCGAGCGGCTGCTGCCCGACTACGCGTCGCACATCCAGCGCGCGCGCACGAGCTTCCGCCCGGCGGCCGCGTCGGGCCGCGCGCTGTCGGCGCGCAAGGACGACACGCGGCTGCACGTCGACGCGTTTCCGTCGCGGCCCAACCGCGGCGAGCGCATCCTGCGCGTGTTCTGCAACGTCAATCCCGCCGGCGAGGATCGCGTGTGGCGCGTGGGCGAGCCGTTCGCCGCGATGGCCGCGCGGTTCTTGCCTTCCATCCGCCGGATGCGGCCGGGCGAGGCCGCTTTGCTCGCGGCACTGCACGTCACCAAGGGTCGCCGCAGCGAATACGACCACACGATGCTCGCGCTGCACGATCGCGCGAAGCTCGACGACGGCTACCAGCGCGCAGCGCCGCAGCGCGAGGTGCGCTTCGCGCCGGGGACCACGTGGCTATGCTTCTCCGACCAGGTGATGCACGCGGCGATGTCGGGGCAGCACATGATGGAGCAGACGCTGCACCTGCCGCTCGCCGGGCTGCGGCATCCCGAGCGCTCGCCGCTCGCGACGCTCGAGCGGCTCACCGGCCGCGCGATGGTGTGATCTCCCCGTAGCGTGCTTCGCACGCCTCCCCCTGAGGGGGCCGGCGCCCTTGGGGCGGCCCGGCGGGCGCCGGATGGTGTGATCCCCCCGTAGCGTGCTTCGCACGCCTCCCCCCGAGGGGGCCGGCGCCCTTGGGGCGGACCGGCGGGCGCCGATCTGCAGCTAGGCCGTGAGGATCAGCTTCCCGTTCTGGGTGACGCGGAGCCGGTACTCGCGGCCCGCGTGCAGGATCACGAGCTCGCGCGCGCGACCAAGCAGCCGCGCGCTCTCCATGCGCTCGGGGCGTGTGTCCTGGCCGTCGGAGGCAACCGGTCCGGGGGGAGGGTGCGGCGTGTCGGAGCGGGCGTCGTCGGTGATCACTAGCGAATGATAATGATTCGCATTTTGTAGGTCAATGCGCTATTCTCGGGGCGCGAGCCAGCCTGCCGGCGCCCCGGCCGCCAGCCAGCGCATCGACCCCAAGCCGTGGCGACCGCGTTCTCCGACGTCCGCACGCTCGATGCCGTGCCCGCGCGCGCGGCGCTCGCGCTCGTCCCGCGTCCGGTGCCCCGCGTGCCGTCGTATGCGTCGTCGCAACGGCGCCTGCGCTGGCCGCTCGTGGTCGCGCTCGCGCTCGCGCATACGCTGATCGTCGTCGTGATCGCCCTCGATTCGCCGGACCTCCCGGCGCTCCGCCGGCCCGAGCCGATCGCGGTGACGGTCCTGCGCGACTTGCCCAAGCCGCCGCCGCCGGAGACGCTGCCGAAGCCGTTGCCGGTCAAGCGCATCGCGCCGCTCCCGGTCGTCGAGCCGCCGCCCGTCGTCGCGCCGGACCTGCCGCGCGTGGTCGAGGTCCCGACGATCACGTTGCCTGCGGACCCCCCAAAGGTGGTGTCGCCGGCGCCGGTCGTGGTCCCGTCCGCGCCGGTCGCGGCCGCGCCGCCGGTCGACGCGCTCGTCGCGCCGCGCTTCGACGCGGCCTACCTCGACAATCCCGCGCCGGCCTATCCGACGATGTCACGCCGGCAGCACGAGGAAGGTCGCGTGATGCTCCGCGTGCGCGTCGGCGCCGACGGGCGCGCCGAGAGCGTGGACGTCGCGACCTCGAGCGGGTTCGATCGCCTCGATCGCGCGGCGCAAGATGCCGTGCGGCGCTGGCGGTTCGTGCCGGCGCGCCGCGGCCCGGACACCGTCGCTGCGACCGTCAACGTCCCCATCGCGTTTTCGCTCGACCGCACGTAGCGCGCGGTCCACAATCCCGCCGGCGGATCGTCCGCGACGGAGGGAGACCATGCATAGCTGGCGCTTGATTGCCGCGTTCGCGGCGCTGCCGATCGTCGCGCTCGCCGCGACGCCCGCGCAGGAGAAGGCGTTCGTCGACGCCTACAAGACGGCGTACGAAGGGAAGAACGCCAAGGCGCTCCACGCGATGCTGTACACGAAGGGCGCCGATCCGCAGGCGCTCGAGTTCTACCGGATGATGATGACCAACGAGATGGGCTCGAAGATCTCGTCGATCGTGCTCGAGCCGCTCTCGGCGGACGACAAGGCGAAGGCGTCGGCCGCGATGCCGGGACCCGGCGGCAAGTCGTACCGCCTGACGCTGGCGCCGGTGAAGAAGCTCGTGATCAAGAGCACGACGTCCGGATCGAGCGGAAGCTCGACGTCGACGAACACGGTGTTCGTCGCCGAGGCCGACGGCAAGCTGGTGATCCCGGTCCCGGGGCCGGCGAAATGAAAAACGCCGCGGCGGCCCGGCGGCCGGCGCGGCGTCGCTCGCAAGCCTCGAACGCTAAACGCGTCGTTTGTATTCGCCCGTGCGCGTATCGACCTCGATGCGGTCGCCGGTGTTGACGAACAGCGGCACCGCGACCTCGAAGCCGGTGTGGAGCTTGGCGGGCTTGGTGACTTTGCCCGACGTGTCGCCCTTGACCGCGGGCTCGGTGT
>Ga0207648_10005970_pt1 | contig 12173 bp, 12 predicted proteins | sample KBSMisM32_FD_184310 | JGI IMG/M metagenome (GOLD analysis project Ga0207648, IMG submission 184310) | Miscanthus rhizosphere microbial communities from Kellogg Biological Station, Michigan, USA - KBS Miscanthus M3-2 (SPAdes) (version 2) | ecosystem: Host-associated > Plants > Roots >...
CGTTTGACCAGGTGGACGGCGAGGACGCCAAGGCCGCTGCCGATCGCGATCAGCGGGGCCTCGGGCCCGAGCACGGCGCCGAGTGCCAGCGTGGCGAATGCCGCCACGACGATCCCCGGCAGCTCGATCGGCGGCACCGGTCCCGACGTCTTGAAGCCTTCGGCCGGCTTGTGCCCACTGGTCCCCGGGAGGTAGCGGATGCTGAGGGCGACGATCAGTCCGCCGAGCGCGACGACCGGGAGCGGCCACCACGTCGGCGCGGTCTGATAGCCGAGCTCGCCGGGGAGCGTCTGGAACGCGTACTGCTGGACCTCGGCAACCGCCTTCAGGAAGAAGAACGCGACTGCGGCCACGGGCACTCCGGCGATCGCTCCCAGGAGCAGGAGCGCGAGGTAGTTCCTGCTCCTGAGCAGCTCGGCCGGATCGGGCGAAGCGGCCGGCGGTGTCTGAGGGGGATCCGGGCTCGTCACCAAATCAGTAGCCGAGCCCGAGGACGAACCTAGATCGTCAGCGGGTCCGACTCGAAACGGCCGCGGCTGCGATCGGCTCGAACGTGTGCATCTCGTCCTGCCCGGGCTGGATCACGCCGTATGAGGACTCCGGTACCTCGTTCCACGCCCCCGGCAGGTCGCCGAGCGGCTCGGAAACGACCAGCCGGGACTCCTCGTCGAGGCCTTGAAGCTCCTCGTTCTCCGGATAGAGCTCGCGGAGCGTGGGCAGGTCGGTGCTGAAGAAGAGCGAGCGCGAGTCTCCCTTGCTCGAGTAGCGGAACGCCCAGATGCGCTCGCCGTCCGTTGTGGCGATCGTGCCCTGGAACGGGAACTCGACCCCGTGCTCGCGGCCGGTCGCCTCGACGAGCCCCACGGTGCGCGCCACCGCCTGCGGCGGGTCGTCCTTGAGGCCGAAGGTCAGCGCGAGGTGGAACATCATCTCGGTGTCGGTCGTGCCCTCCATCTCCGGGTACAGGGACGGGTCGACTGCGAGCGCGAGGTCGCGCTTGATCTCGTGGAACCCGTCGACGAAGCCGTTGTGCATGAACAGCCAGTGCCCGTTGCGGAACGGGTGGCAGTTCGTCTGCTGCACCGGCGAGCCGGTCGAGGCGCGGATGTGCGCGAAGACGAGCCCCGACTCGATGTGGCCGGAGAGCTCGCGCAGGTTGCGGTCGTTCCAGGCCGGCTCGATGCTGCGGAAGACGGCCGGCGTCTCCGGCTCCCCGTACCAGCCGACGCCGAAGCCGTCGCCGTTCGTCTCCTCGGCGCCGAGCCGTGAATGGAGGCTCTGGACGATCAGCGAGTTCTGCCGGTTGTAGAGCAGCTCCTCGAGCAGGACCGGCGATCCGGAATATGCGAGCCAACGACAGATGCCGGGATCGTCGCTGCGCGACAAAGGCATGACCTCATCCCGTTCGGACGATGCCACGAATCCGGTCACGCGCGAGGTTGGGCGCTGCAAGGACCCCGACCGAGGAGAGCTCAGTGCTCGCAGTTCTGGCCAAGACCGACTACCCGTTCCTGGACATCATGTGGACGATGTTCATCTTCTTCGCCTGGGTCATCTGGATCTGGCTGCTGATCATGGTGCTGGCAGACAACTTCGCCCGCCGCGACCAGTCCGGCTGGGCCAAGGCGGGCTGGACGGTGTTCGTCATCTTCCTGCCGTTGATCGGCGTGCTCGTCTACATGATCGCCCGGCCGCCCGAGGACAAGACGGTGATGACTCGCAGCGCCACCTGACCCGGTGACGTCCGCGCCGACAGCTGCTGCAGAGCCCGCGCCGCGCGGACACGTCAACTTCCGCCGCCTGCTGATCTGGGCGGTCCTGATCGTCGTGATCGCGGCCGCTGCCGACCTGCTCGGCTGGAACATCCGCGGCTGGTTCTCCAACCTCTGGGACACGCTCAGCACGATCTCGGTCGCCTACATCGTGGCCGGCTGCGCGCTCAAGACCGTCCAGACGGGGCTGACCGCGTTCGCGTGGTACTCGATCCTGCGCTACGCGTACCCGACCACCAGCTTCAGGGTCGTGCTTGCCTGCTACGCGACCTCGGTGGCGCTGAACGGATTCCTCCCCGCCAACATCGGCACCTTCGTGATGCTGCTGATGTTCACCACGATCATCGCCGGCGCGACCTTCTCCGGCGTGCTCGGCGCGTACATCGTCGAGAAGATCTTCTTCACCGTGATCGGCGCCTTCACCTACCTCTACCTCTTCCTCTCGGTCGGCGGGTCGTTCGACATCAAGTTCAGCTTCGTGCACGAGCGCCCGTGGGCGACGGCGATCCTGCTGCTCGGCGGCGTCTTCCTGATCTACCTGCTCATCCGTGCCTTCTGGCCGAAGGTCGTCCACTGGTGGGACGACGCGAAGGAGGGTGGCGGAATCCTCAGCGAGCCGCGGAAGTACTTCGTCCGCGTTTTCACGCCGTCGCTACTCGGTTGGATCGCGAGTCTCGGCGTGATGGCGGTCTTCCTCTCCGCCTACGACATCCCCGTCAGCTTCAACACGCTGATGCGCCTTTGCGGCGGCAACTCGATTGCGAACGTCACCTCCGTCACCCCGGGCGGCGCGGGCGTCAACCAGGCGTTCAACGTCGCCTCGCTGAATGGCGTCACCGACGCGACGACCGCGACCGCATACTCGGTCGCCCAGCAGCTGGTGACGACCGCCTGGAACATCCTCTTCGCGATCCTGCTCGTGGTCTGGGTGTTCGGCTGGACCGGCGGCAAGGAGCTCGTGAGCAGCTCCTACGCCGATGCGAAGGACAAGGCGGCCGAGCAGAAGGCGTCGCGCGCCGAGCGGAAAGAGGCGAAGCGGGCGGCAAAGCATGCATAGGGTCTAGCGCGTGGGCTGGATCGACACCGAGCTCGCGCTGACGGCGCTGGCGGCGATGCTCTCGCCGACGACGCTGACCTTCTCCGTGCTCGTGCTCGTCCTCGGCGACCGGCCGCTGCGAACCGGTCTCTGGTTCTACCTTGGCGCGCTCGGGGCGACGCTCGGGATCGGCGTCGTGGCCGCCTTCGTGCTCGGGGACGCCGCGGCCTCGAGCACGCCGAGCACGCCGAAGACGTGGGTGGCGGTGCTGGACGTCGTGCTGGCCCTGGCGCTGCTCGTGTTGGTCGTGGTCGTTCTGCGGCGGCCGCCGAACACGAAGCGGACCGAGAGCATGCTCGCGCAGATGCAGAAGGTGGCCTCGTCGCCAGTGGTGGCGATCCTCGGCGCGGGGGCGGCTCTCGCCAACCCGGGCGCGTTCATCCCGATCGCGCTGAAGGACATCTCCGAGCTGAACCCGAGTGCGACCGAATACATCGTCGACTGGATCTTCTTCTCGCTCGTCTCGCTCTTGCCGCTGGCGATCGCGCTGTTGCTGCTACTCGTCGCGCGCGACTGGACGAAGCGCGTGCTCGGCAGCGTACGGGTGTGGCTCGAGCGCAACGCGCGCAACGTCGCGGCCGTGCTCGTGGTGCTGCTGGCCCTCTCGCTGCTGCGCAACGGGATCGCCGGCCTCACCGCTTAGTCCGGAGAGGGTGATGCGGGTCCAACCGGAAGTTGCGAGAGTAGGCGCATGAAGCTGGCGCTCGTTCCCGTTGCGCTCGCGGCCCTGCTCGTGGCGGGCTGCGGCGGCTCCTCGAGCAGCAGCTCCTCGCCGTCGCCGCAGGACTGGGCGGACAGCCTCTGCTCCTCGATCACAACCTGGTCCAACTCGGTCAAGACGGCGGGTGAGTCGCTCAAGAGCGGCAGCCTCTCGAAGGGCGACCTGAAGAACACGACCAGCGAGATCAAGTCCGCCACCAACCAGTTCGCCGACGAGTTGAAGAGCCTCGGCAAGCCGGACACCGACGCCGGCCAGCAGGCGAAGGACGCGATCGACAAGCTCTCGACGCAGGTCAACGACGACGTCGACCAGTTGCAGAGCGCGGTGAACGACGCGGTCGAGACGGGCACGACGAAGAGCGCCGTGACCGCCGCCTCGAGCATCGCCACCACGCTCTCGACGATGAGCACTCAGATCGGCTCGGCCGCCTCCAAGCTCCAGCAGGCCGACGCCAAGGGCGACCTCGAGCAGGGCTTCCGGGACGCCCCGGCCTGCAAGAAGCTCAGTTCCTCGGGCTAGCTAGCCGACTCGCGGCCGCCGCCGCGCATGCGCGAGACGAGCACAGCGATCACCGTGACCAGGTACAGCTGGCCGAACAGCGCCTCGACGATCGCCAGGGTTCGGCCGAGCTCGTGGCCCGGCGTGTAGTCGCCGTAGCCGAGCGTCGCCAGCGTGACGAAGCTGAAGTAGAGGCGCAGCGAGCGCGTCCCGTCGGTTCCCTGGGCGAAGAAGTCGCCCGAGCCGAGCGTGGCGCCTAAGCCGTAGAGGAAGACGAACAGCATCCCGATCAGGACGTAGATGCAGACGGCGCCCGTCACGGCCTTGACGTTCGCCTCTCCCTGGTCGATCACGCCGAGCGCGATGGTGGCGATCGTCGAGATCGTCAAGAGCCCTGCGAGCACCAGCACCACCGCCTCGAAGAAGGTGCCTCCGAAGACCAGAAGCGCGACGGCCGCGGCGGTCGCGAGCGCCGCCAGGGCGATGCTGATCCTCGAATCGGCCCTGGCGAGGCCCGAGGTCCACAGCGCGGTCACGAGAGTCAGGCACTGAAGCAGGACGAGCGTGCTGTCCGCCCACGAGCTGCTCGGCGCGACCGAGGTGAAGATGAAGACGACGATGATCAGCCCGAGCACGAGCCCGTAGCTGTGCGCGGCGCGGAGGCGCGCGACGCGGGTGCCTCGGGTCTCCGTTGCCGTGATCACGGTGCGACCGCGTCGAGCGGGGCCTGGGCTGCGTTGGCCGCGGGCGAGCCGTTCAGACGGCGGCGCCACTCGGAAAGGACGCCGTGCACGGCGGCGGCGCCGACGATCGGCTCGTCCGGGAGCGGGAGCTCGACGGATGCCAGCAGGAACGGCCGCGTCTGCTCGCCCCCGATGCCGCCGTGGAAGGAGATCAGCTCCTCGAACGCGCACCCCTCGTCCAGGGCCGGGTCGTAGAAGCTGCCCACCATGATGTCGGCGACGTGGTCGAAGCCGTCCGTGCGCAGCAAGTGCTGCGGCGCGTTCGGCGAGAAGCTCGCTAGTGGGTCTTGGCCCTCGACGCGGCCGTCCGCGAGATAGTGCGTCCCGAGGGCTCCGAGCGCGAGCGGGCCGTCTCGCTCCGAGCGGACGAGCAGCCAGCCGACGTGGGGGTGCTCGCGCAGGGCCGGCAATAGTCGCGGATGGCGCTCGTCGATCTCCTCACGCGTCAGACGGTGGCGCTCCTCCATCAGGTAGACGAGGCCGAGGTTGCCCGAGCCGAGAACAACGACGTCGCGGTCCGAGACGTCGTTCTTCGGGAGCTTCCGCTTCTGGGTGCTGCCGGTGGCCTCCCCAAGTGCATTGCCTACGCTGCTGTGGTTCTCGTCCCCGTCGGCCACAGCGGACACCGCGGCGCCGCGCTCGAGGGAGCGCTCGACGAGCTCGTCGAGGCCGTAGCCGTTGCGCTGCTTGAAGGTCGCGCCCTGCGTCTGGCCGTGGTCGGAGAGGACGACGAGCTCGTACGGCCGCGCCGCGTAGGCCCTGGCGCGCTCGATGCGGGCGAACTGCTGGTCGAGCTTGCGCAGCGCCTCGAGCGTGTCTGTCCGCTCGAGGCCGGAGTGGTGCGCGACCTCGTCGTAGCTCGAGAAGGTTGCGTAGATCGCGGGGCGCCCTTTCATCATGTCGGTGAGGACGCCGTAGACGATCAGGTCGCGCACGACCACGCACAGCGTCGCCCGCAGGAACGGATAGATGCCGCCCCGGTGGCCGCGAGGCCTGACGTCACGGCGCCTTGCGCGACCGGCCGCCGACCACTCGAGCACGACCTCCCAGAAGAACAGCACTAGCACCGTGACCACGTTGAAGCCGTTGGCGAAGAACGCCCGGTAGCCCGGGTTCGCGCGCTTCTCGGCGTCCATCCGGCTGACGGTCAGGATCACGTGGTCGGCCTCGCCCGAGAGCAGGTTGCCGCGGCTGGCGCCGCCGTCGGCGAGCAGGCCGTGTCCCGACGAATGCCGGCGCTCGATCTCCGCGCAGTCCGGCGGCCCCGAGCAGGCGACCAGCTTCGCCGTCTCCTTCTCGACCCAGCGGAAGGCGGGGATGTCCTCGTTCGACCCGAGCAGGATCCCGGCCTGGCTCGCCCCGGTCTGCGACGAGAGATCGGTCTCCCACTCGGCGAGGCGGTGCGTTCCGTCTGCCAGCCAGCGGGCCATCGTCGGTGCGCTCCCGTCTCGCATCGCGCGCCGGAGAATCGGCAGCGCCAGCCCGTCGATCTCGAGGAAGACGATCCCCGGGGCATCCGTCACGGTGCGCTCGCCGGAGCGCCGGGCGATGCGCTGGGTCACCCGCAGCGTGTAGGTGTCGTCGTCGTTCGTGCCCAGGACGATGTCGAGCACGACCGTCACCGCGGCCGCCACCAAGGCCACTCCGAGGGCCGACCAGAACGAGTCGATCTCCAGGTCGTGGTCGGTGATGCGGTCGGCGGCGAGCAACATCAGCGCGTCGGCGACGAGAATCAGGATCAGCCCGGTGAGCACCTGCAGCGGCAGGCGTAGTGCCGCGAGCACCGGTGGCACGACCGCGTTCAATGCGGCGATGACGGCCGCCGCGGCCAGCGCCGCCGGGAAGCCGTTGATCGACGCCCCCGGGACGATCCACGCTGCGATGAGCAGGGCCGCGGCGGCCACGACCCACGCGACGAGCAGATGCAGCGGCCTGAGCTTCGGCCGGGTCGGCCGCCAGCTCGGCGCGTCGTGGGCCTGTTCGCTGCTGCTGCTCACCGGCGCCCACGATTGTTTCGTGCGACCTTGCAGCGGGCCTCATCCGAAGGGGGTGATGAAGGTGGCCGCAGCTGGGTATTCGATCCGGGAGGACGTGCGTTGAGCGGGCTCACCTGGTTGGGGCACAGCACCGTCGTGATCGACGTGGACGGCACGCGGCTCCTCACCGACCCTGTGCTCAGGCGGCGGGTCTGGCACCTGCGCCGGGACGCCGCCCCTGACCCAGGCCCCGTCGACGCGATCCTCGTCTCGCACACGCATTTCGACCACCTCGACCGTGCCTCGCTGCGCCGCTTCGACAGGGCGCTCCCGATCGTTGCGCCGACAGGCGTCGGCAAGCTGCTGCGGGGCTGGGGGCACTCGCAGGTGCGCGAGGTCGACGCGGGCGACCAGCTGGAGCTCGGCGGGCTCGTCGTGCGCGCGACGCAGGCAGAGCACGAATCGGGTCGCGGGCCCTTCTCCGAGCGGACGAACTCGCTCGGCTACGTGGTGCAGGGCTCGACGAGCGTCTACTTCGCCGGCGACACCGATTTCTTCGACGGGATGGCCGAGCTCGGCCCGATGGACGTTGCCGTGCTGCCCGTCTCGGGCTGGGGCTCGAAGCTGCCGGCCGGCCATCTCGACCCTCGCCGCGCGGCCGAGACGCTGCGCCTGCTGCGGCCACGGATCGCGGTGCCGATCCACTGGGGCACGTTCAGGACGCCGTTCGCGCCCCGGCCCGACGACCGCCCCGCGCGGGAGTTCGAGCAAGCGGCCGCGGAGCTCGCGCCCGAGGTCGAGGTGCGGGTGCTCGCGATCGGCGAGACGCTCGCAGTCGAGGTGGCGCGCTGAAGCCCTGGGTCAAGCGCGGCCTCGCGATCGCGCTCGCCGTGGCGGTGATCGTGGGCACGTACGTCTTCGTCCTGCCCCAGTTCGCCAACTACAGCGAGGTCTGGGCGCAAGTGAAAACGCTCTCCTGGGAGTGGGTCGCAGTCCTGCTCGGAGCGGTCGTGCTGAACCTCGCCACCTTCGCCCCGCCGTGGATGGCGGCACTGCCGGGACTTGGCTACTGGTCCGCCGAGACGGTGACGCAGGCCTCGACCGCGTCGACCTATCTGGCACCCGGTGGGCCAGCGGTCGGGATCGGCATCTCGGCGGCGATGCTCCTGGCCTGGGGCTTCCACGCGGAGGAGGTCGCGCTGGCCGTGACCTTGACCGGGATCTGGAATCAGCTCGCGATCCTCGGCTTCCCGACCCTGGCCCTCGTACTCCTGACGCTGACCGGGGGCGACCGCACGGCACTGCAGTCGGTGGCGGCGATCGGGCTGGTCATCTTCGTCGCCGTCGCCGGCGGCTTCGCGCTCGCCCTGTCCAGCCGGGGCATGGCACGCCGGGTCGGCGACCTCGCCGCCCGGATCGTCAACTGGACGCTGCGGCGTGTACGGCGCGGGCCCGTTGGCTGGAACGGCGAGAGCCTGGCGCACTTCCGCGGCCAGGCGATCGGCCTGCTGCGGCGGCGCTGGTTCGTGCTGACGCTCGCCACCCTCGTCGGCCAGCTCTCGGTCTTCCTCGTGCTCCTGGCCTGCCTGCGAGCGCTCGGGGTCGGCGCAAGCGAGGTGAGCGTGATCGAGGCGTTCGCCGGCTGGTCGCTCGCGCGCGTGCTCGGCTCGATCCCGATCACGCCGGGCGGCCTCGGGCTCGTCGAGCTCGGCCTGACGACGGTGCTCGTCGGCTTCGGCGGCAACAATGCGAGCGTCGTCGCCGCCGTCCTCGTTTACCGCTTCTTGACGATCGTGCCGACGCTCGTGCTCGGTGGCGTCGCCGCGGCCACCTGGCGGCGTCGCCGCCGGCCGGCCTCGCCCGAGCCCGAGGGCTTGCCGCCGGGCTAGCCCGCCTTGCGGCGTTGTGCCGCCGGCGTCGCGATCGGGATCAGCGGCCGGCCGAAGACGTCGATGAAGAGGGCGCAGGGCCCCGAGCGGGCGGGCAGCGTGCCGTCGAGGATCTCGACCGTGTAGGAGAGCGAGTCGGCATCGAGGCGAGGCTCGCGCAGGAGGACCACCGCGTCGGGCGGCGACTCGCCGTCCTGGTCCAGGAAGGAGAGCACTGCATTCGGCGGGTCGAGCGAGAAGTTGCTCGCGCCCCCCTTCCAGAGCTCGACGAAACGGGACGAGGGGATGTGGCCGATCTCGCGCCGCGGTCGGTCGGCAAAGTAGACGGTCGAGTCGGCCAACCCGTGGAGCGTGATCGTTCCCGGCACGCTGGAGAAGGCCGTCGCGCTCTGCACGAACAGCGCGTCGATCCGCTCCACTTGGGGGTCGGAGATACTGCTCACGTCCTTCCAGGTGCAGTGTCTCGCGTCGTCGGAGGGTCGGCCTCATGCCGACCGGGTGAAATGCCGTCGACGCCGTGGTGGCGACGGACATCACCCCGTCCGGACGATGCTCGCGCTGACCGGTGCGAGAACGATCATCCAGCTGTGCACGTCCCAAAGCGCCTGCGCAGGAAGCCCGCCCCGGCCCCGTCGATGTTCGAGCTCGCGCCGGCGGAGGCCGGCGAGCTCGCGTCCGTGTTCGCCTCGCCGCGCTGGCTGCGGGACCTCGGGCGCATGTCCTGGCTGCTGCTCGGCGTCCTCGCCCTGCTCGCCGTGCTCGGCTGGCTGCTCGGCACGACCGAGACGATCGTCGGCCCGGTGGTGGCCGGGACGATCATCGCGACCGTGGCCGGGCCGGTCGTGGCTCGGCTCGCTCGGCACATGCCGCGCGCCGCGGCTGCCGTGATCGTCCTGCTCGCGCTCGCCGCGGTCGCCGCGGCGGTCGTCGTGCTCGTGATCGGCGGCATCACGGCCCAGCACGATCCAATCTCGCAGAACGCCTCGGCGGGCGCGGATCGGATCGAAGGGTGGCTGAACGATCTCGGGGTCGACAAGTCCGGCTCGTCCAGCGCGAACTCGAGCGTCAAGCACGACGTCCCGCAGATCATCTCGACCCTGGTCCATGGCGTGGTCAAGGGCATCCAGGGCCTGACGTCGCTCGCCTTCGCGCTCTCGTTCACGCTGCTGAGCCTGTTCTTCCTGCTGAAGGACGGGCCGTCGATGCGGCGCTGGGTCGATCGCCACCTCGGGGTGCCCGTTCCGGTCGCGACGCTGATCACCGGCGGCGTGATCCGCTCGCTGCGCGGCTACTTTCTCGGCGTCACGATCGTGGCCGCCTTCAACGGGATCGTCGTCGGGGTCGCCGCGCTCCTGCTCGGCGTCCCTCTGGCCGGGACGATCGGGGTCGTGACCTTCGTGACCGCCTACGTGCCGTTCATCGGCGCCTTCGTCGCAGGTGCCTTCGCCGTCGTGATCGCGCTGGGCGCAAAAGGGACAACCGTCGCGCTCGTGATGCTGCTGGTCGTGATCCTGGCGAACGGGTTGCTGCAAAACATCTTCCAGCCCTTCGCAATGGGTGCGGCACTCGACCTGCACCCGCTTGCCGTGCTGATCCTGACGATCGGGGCCGGCTGCCTGTTCGGGATGATCGGGCTCGTGCTCGCGGCGCCCCTGGCATCCGCGGTCGTCCACATCAGCCGCGACCTCGCGCGGGCGCGCGTGGCGGCGGCACAGGAGGAAGGCGGCACTGTAACGGTGGCAGACGCCCCCGCCTGAGGGACATCACCCGTTTGGGACGATGCCGCCCCCGAGGGCCGCTGCCACGCTCGAACGACCTACCCAAAGGAGAAAACGGTGGAAGAAGGGCTTGGTGCAGGGTTCTGGTTGAAGCTGATCGGCATCGTGCTCGCCGGAGGAATTGCCGCGATATTGCTCTTCCTGCTGGTCGACGCGGCGTGGTATCGCTGGGGTGCGATCGGCGCGCTCATCTTCTTCTCCGCGCTCGTGCTGCTGTGGGGCTGGATCTACGACCGCAGGCACGCAAAGGAGTACGAGCGGCTGCGGCAGGAGGCGTAAGCCGCTACAGGACTGCGGACTGCACGTCGGCCGGCTGGCGGGAAGGCCCGCCGACGGCCACCTCGACCAGGCCGAGCTCGACGGCCCGCGCGATCGCGTCGCTGCGGCTCGAGACCCCGAGCTTGCGATAGACGGAGATCGCTTGCGTCTTGATCGTGTTGCGCGAGACGAACAGCTGCTCGCCGATCTCGCGGAACGAGAGATGGGTCGAGAGCAGTGGCAGCAGCCGCAGCTCGGCAGGCGTCAGCCCGGAGCCGCCCCCGTCCGTCGCCTCCGGCATTGCCTCGATCTCTCGCTCGAGCTCGGCGATCCGATCGGCGAGCACGCCGAGTGACGGTCGCAGCGCAAGAATGGCCTGCGCTTCGCCGAGCAGCGCTGAGGCGCCGTTTCGGTCGCGCAGGGTCACGTGGGCGTGGCCGAGCTCGAGCCGCACCTGCACGGCGAGCCACGGGATCGCGTGGGTGAGGCTCGGCGCCAGCCGCTGCGTGACCGTCAGCTGCCGGCGCGCTTCGTCCCACTGCCCGTGGCGGAGCAGCGCGCGAGCGGTGGCGGCGAAGTCGAGTGCGGACGTCGCGTAGCCGTCGAGCTGTCCCTCGTCGATCAGCCGCCGCGCTTCGAGCGCCAGCGTCTCCGCCAGATCGTCGTCGCGTCCGGACGCGAGCAGTGAACGCTCGCTGAGAGCGAGGGCGTGGCTCTCGGGCTGGGCCGAGACCGCCGCGACTCCGGCGAAGGTGCGTTCGGCCTGTTCTCGGTCGCCGAGCAGGAGGTGCGCGGTTCCGTTCACGACCAGCGCCCAGGGGTGCCACGGGTGCTCGGGAGCGAGCTCGGCGAGCGCGGACTTCGAGCGGGTCAGCATCCGCTCCGGGCCGTCGACGCACATCGCGGCTCGGAGGACGTCGATGCAGGCCTTCGTCGCGCCGTTCTTCTCTCGAGCGGCGCCGCGCTCTGCGGCTGCCAGCCACGTTTCGGCCTGGTCGGCCCGGCCGCGCAGCGCGTGGATCCGCGAGCCCTCGACCGCGACCGCGGGGTAACGGTGGAGCGTCTCGCCGTCGAAGCGCTCGAGCCACGACTCGACCGCGGCGACCCGGCCGCCCGCAGAGACGGACATCGCAATCGAGCTGAGGATGCGCGCGGCGCTGTCCTCGTTGCCCGCCGCGTGGGAGTAGGCGAGCGTCGACTCCGGATCGCCCTGTGATTCGAACCAGTCGGCCGCGCGCTGGTTGAGCACAGGCACCAGCTCGGGCTCGCGCTCCTCGAGCTCCTGCAGCAGCAGCTCGCGGAAGAGGTGGTGATAGCGGAACCCACCGCGGTGGCGGTCGAGCGGGACGACGAACAGGTTCGACTGTTCGAGCGACGCGAGCTCCAGCGCCGACCCCTTTCGATCGAGGACCGCATCGCAGAGCGGCCCGCTCATCGTCTCG
>Ga0207648_10005973_pt1 | contig 12170 bp, 11 predicted proteins | sample KBSMisM32_FD_184310 | JGI IMG/M metagenome (GOLD analysis project Ga0207648, IMG submission 184310) | Miscanthus rhizosphere microbial communities from Kellogg Biological Station, Michigan, USA - KBS Miscanthus M3-2 (SPAdes) (version 2) | ecosystem: Host-associated > Plants > Roots >...
GTCGGGGCTGGACGTCCTCAACGCGCTCGCCGCGATCAACGCACTGCCGCCGACAATCATCCTGACCACATTCGACGACGACCAGCTGGTGCTGGCCGGCCTGAAGGCCGGCGCGCGAGGCTACCTGCTCAAGGACGTCTCGCTCGATCAGCTCGTCGATGCGGTGAAGGCCGTTGCGGCCGGTGGCTCGCTGGTGGCTCCGGTCGTCACGCAGCGCCTGCTTTCGGGCCTCGAGCGCATGCACAACGACTTCACCAGCCTGGACCGCCCGGATCCACTGACAGAGCGTGAAACCGAGATCCTGAGGCTGATGGCCGGGGGCTACAGCAACAAGGAAATTGCCAATTCGCTCAGCGTCGCCGAAGGCACCGTAAAGAATCACGTATCCAACATCCTGTCCAAACTCGGCGTCCGCGACCGGACCCGGGCAGTTCTGAAGGCGTTTGAGTTGGGAATTGTGTAAGAGCAGGGGCGAGGGACTAGGGACCAGGGGCTAGCAAAAGCACGCACTTCGTCCAGTTCAGGCGCCTCCTTTCGGCCGGTCGCTCGACCGCTTTCCCTGGTCCCTAGCCCCTAATCCCTAGCCCCTGCTCCTAAGGTAGCCTTCCCGCGTCAGAGCCAGTACCATCTGCGGTTTGATGCCCCGGGGTGGGGCGGTCGGTACGTGCGCCGGAGTAGCCAACCGCGGTGGCGTGCGACAATGCATGTGTCTGGTGGTGCGGGCTGGCACCACGCACCCGTCAAGAACTTGTGGAGAACTGAGGGATGATGCGTCTGCTTGAGGTTATCGTTGCGCTCTTGATCGTGGCCGTGCTGGGCGTGCTGTTCGGCGTCGCCTTGCCGGACCACCGGCACATCGAGCGCACCACCGAAGTCAGTTCTCCCGTCCGTCAGATCTACGACGTGATCAGCGGCTTCCATCCTTACCCGTCGTGGACGGCCCTGCGCGCCTACGATCCGAAAGTCCAGTTGACTCTGATCGGCCCGGATCAGGGCGACGGCGCCAGCGTCAATTGGGTCAGCGGCGATCCGCGCATCGGGAGCGGCAGCTACACGGTTGCCGACGCGCAGCAGGACGCGCGGGTCAAATGGGCGATCGTCAACGACTGGCGCGGCGAGAACAAGCAGTACGTGCTCGACATCAAGCCGGCGGCCAACGGCAAGACGGTCAAGATCACGATGGGCTACGACGTCGACTACGGCTGGGATCTGCAGGGGCGCTACGCAGGCATGTACCTGGAAGGCGAGCCGGCCACGCAGATCCAGATCCATCTGACCAAGCTGCAGGACATGCTTGCCACGTTCCCGATCGTGGACTACAAGGACACGCAGATCGACATCAAGGATGTCGCTTCGCATCCGACCCTGTTCGTGTCGACGACCGCGAAGCGCACGCTGGACGAAGTCGCCGACGCAACCGACAAGGCGGTCGCACTGATCCAGGGCGTCGTCAAGAAAGACAAGCTGACCGTCACCGGGCCGCGCACCACGATCACGACGAACTGGGGCGACGAGAACTACGATTTCGACATTGCCCTGCCGGTCGACCGCAACGACGGCGCGATCACCGATCCGGTCAAGGCCGGCACGAGCTATGGCGGCAAGGCCCTGGTGACGACGTTTACGGGCTCTCCGGCCCAGTTGCCGCTGTCACGCCTGATGCTCAAGGCGTATGCCGAAACCCACGGCTACTCGTTCGACGAGAGCGGCGAGGGTAGCGGTCGGCCGTTCGACGAGCTGACGAGCCAGCCCGGCTCGGCCGAAGATGCGCAGTCGTTCAACGTTTACCTGCCGATCCAGCAGCAGTAAGGACATCCGTTGCCGGAGCCGCGCCAAGGGCGCGGACTCCGGCTGGCGGCGCCCGGGAACTTTTCGCGCCGCCTGAGGTATTTTTGCAGCGCTGACCGCTGCATCCGATGAAGTAAGTCCGCGTGCTACCGCACGAACGCGTCCACCGCGCGTCGGTTGCAGCGCACCCGATTTTTCGTGTTCTGAACTTGCGAGGACTGGTGATTCGACATGATTGAAACCCGTCAACTTACCAAACGCTACGGCGATCTGACCGCCGTGGACAATATTTCCTTCAAAGTGGAAACCGGTCAGGTCCTTGGTTTTCTCGGGCCGAACGGAGCCGGCAAGTCGACGACGATGAAGATGATCGCCGGCTTCCTCGCGCCGAGTTCCGGCAGCGCCAGCGTCTGCGGGTTCGATGTCGGCGCCCAGGCGCTCGAAGCCAAGCGGGTCGTCGGCTATCTGCCCGAAGGCGCACCGAGCTACGGCGAGATGACGCCGCGCCAGTTCCTCGGCTTCATCGCCGACATGCGCGGGCTGACCGGCGCACGCCGCACGCAGCGTATCGACGACGTGATCGAGCGCCTGCATCTGAACGGCGTGCTCGAACAGCCGATCGAAACGCTGTCGAAGGGTTTCAAGCGCCGCGTCGGCCTGGCCCAGGCCATTGTCCACGATCCAGCCGTGCTCATCCTCGACGAGCCGACCGATGGCCTCGATCCGAACCAGAAGCACGAGGTGCGCTCGCTGATCAACGCGATGGCGAAGGACAAGACGATCGTCGTGTCCACGCACATCCTCGAGGAAGTGCACGCCGTGTGCACGCGCGCGATCATCATCGCCCAGGGCAAGGTGCTGGCCGACGCCACGCCGGCGGAACTCGAAGCGCGCTCGCGCTACCACCAGGCGGTTTCGCTGACGACGCCGAATGTCGCCGCCGCCAAGGAAGCCATGTCGCGCGTGGCCGACGTCGCCGCGGTCGAGATCGACCCGCAGGATCATCGGCTCACAGCGTTCCCGAAGCCGGGCAAGCAGATCTTCGGCGCCATCAGCGACCTGCTGAAGGCACAGGGAATCCCGGTCAGCGAATTGCAACTCGAAAGCGGCCGCATGGACGAGGTGTTCCGCACCATCACGCAGGGTGAAAGCGCGGAGGTACGCGTATGAGCCGTTCGATCGTAACCGTGTTCAAGCGCGAGCTGGCGAGCTACTTCGCCACGCCCGTCGCCTACGTGTTCATCGTGATCTTCCTGCTGCTCGCGGGCGCGTTCACGTTCTACCTCGGCAACTTCTTCGAACGCGGTCAGGCCGACCTGCAGCCGTTCTTCAATTTCCACCCGTGGCTGTACCTGTTCCTGGTGCCGGCCGTCGGCATGCGCCTGTGGTCCGAGGAACGCAAGAGCGGCACGATCGAATTGCTGCTGACCTTGCCCGTGACGATGTGGCAGGCGGTGGTCGGCAAGTTCCTCGCCGCGTGGGCCTTCATCGGCGTGGCGCTGATCCTGACGTTTCCGGTCTGGATCACGGTCAACTATCTCGGTTCGCCCGACAACGGCGTGATCTTCGCCAGCTATCTCGGCAGCTTTCTCATGGCCGGTGCGTTCCTGGCGATCGGCTCATGCATTTCGGCCTGCACGCGCAATCAGGTCATCGCCTTCATCCTTACCGTCGTGGTCTGCTTCCTGTTCCTGCTCGCAGGATTCCCGCTGGTTCTGAATTTCTTCAGTGCCTGGGCGCCGCAGGGACTGGTCGACGCGATCGCCGGCTTGAGCTTCCTGACTCATTACGCGTCGATCGACAAGGGTGTGATCGATCTGCGCGACCTGATTTATTTCCTGCTGATCATCGCGTTCTGGCTCTACGCCAGCGCCGTGGTCATTGACCTGAAAAAAGCAGACTGAAACCATGACCGCTCATAGAAAACTCATGACTGGCGGTGCGTTGGCCGCGCTTGCCGTATTGCTCGTCGCGGTGATCCTGGTGAGCAACGCGTTGTTCCGCGGCGCGCGCCTGGACCTGACCCAGAGCCATTTGTATACATTGTCGAACGGCACGAAGAAGATCCTGTCGTCGATCGACGAGCCGATTCATCTCTACCTGTTCTATTCCGACAAGGGCACGCAGAACCTGCCCGCGCTGCGCACGTATGCCCAGCGCGTGCGCGAGATGCTCGATGAAATGAGCACGCGAGCGGGCGGCAAGATCAAGCTCGACGTCGTCGACCCGCTGCCATTCTCCGAAGACGAGGACCGCGCCACGGGGTTCGGCCTGCAAGCCGTCCCGACCGGACAGGCCGGCGAAAACATCTACTTCGGCCTGGCCGGCACGAACTCGACCAACGGCAAGTCCGTCATCCCGTTCATGCAGCCGGACAAGGAAGCGTTTCTCGAGTACGACATCGCCAAGATGATCAACGAGCTGTCGCTCGCCAAGAAGCCGGCGGTCGGCCTGATCACTGGATTGCCGATGAGCGCGAGCTTCGATCCGCAGACGCGGCAGATGCGTGAACCGTGGGCGGTCGACACCCAGCTTCAGCAGTCGTTCGACGTGCGTCAGTTGAGCGCGCCGTCGTTGAAGACGATCGACAAGGACATCGGCGTGCTGGTCCTGATCCACCCGAAGAACCTGACCGACGACGCGCAGTATGCGATCGACCAGTTCGTGCTGCGCGGCGGACATCTGCTGGTGTTCGTCGATCCGCAGGCCGAAGCCGACGACTCCGGCGCCGATCCGAACAATCCGCAGGCGGCAATGTTCGCGAACAAGTCGTCGGACCTGCCGAAACTGTTCAAGGCCTGGGGCGTGCAGTACGACCCGAACAAGGTCGTGATCGACCGCACGCGCGCGTTGCAGATCAGCATGACCCAGGGTGCGCCGCCGGTGCGTGACGCGGCGATTCTCGGCCTGGGCAAGCGCGACCTGAATCCGAACGACGTCACCACGGCGACGCTGGATACGATCAATATTTCCTCGACCGGATTCTTCCAGCTCGAAAAGGATTCGAAGAACAAGCTGGTTCCGCTGATCCAGTCGAGCACCGATTCGATGACTGTTCCGAGCGAACGCGTGAAGTTCCTGCCGGATCCGAGCGCGCTGTTGACCGGCTTCCAGCCGAGCGGCGAGAGTTATGTCATCGCCGGGCGGCTCGAAGGCAAGTTCGCCACGGCGTTCCCCGAGCGCAAGGACGAGGGACACCTGGCGGCGGGGAAAGACGACGGCGTTGTCGTTCTGGTCGCCGACACCGACATGCTGAGCAACCGCCTGTGGGTGCAGATCCAGCCGTTCTTCGGCCAGAAGCTGATGAACGCGTTCGCCAACAACGGCGACTTTTTCGTCAATTCGGTCGACAACCTGACCGGCTCGTCGGATCTGATCTCGATTCGCGGCCGGGCGACGTCGCAGCGGCCGTTCACCACGGTCGAAGACATGCGCCGCGCCGCCGAGGAAAGCTTCCGCGGCAAGGAAAAAGAACTGCAGCAGAAGCTCAGCGACACCGAGAAGAAACTGGGCGAACTGCAGACCGGCAAGAGCAAGGACCAGGAAATGATCCTGTCTCCGGAGCAACGGGCCGAGTTGCAGCGCTTCCTCGACCAGAAGGTGGAAATCCGCAAGGAACTGCGCCAGGTGCGACGCGGCCTCGACGACAAGATCGAGTCGCTCGGCACGCGCCTGAAACTCGTCAACATCGGCCTGATGCCGCTGTTGATCACGCTGCTGGCACTGGGCTTTGCCTGGTGGAAGCGTCAGCGTCGCGCGGCCTGAGGAGAGCAGAGCCAATGAATGCCAAGACCCTGTATGCACTGATTGCCGCAGCCGTCGTCGCGCTGCTCGCGGCCTGGTGGATCAATTCGTCGCGCGCGCCGGTCAATGAATCGGCCGAGCAGAGCAAGGCGTTGCTGCCGGGCCTGCGCGAGCGCCTCAATGACATCACCGCGATCACGCTGACCGGCGCCGACAATCAGGTCGTGGCCACGCTCAAGCATGGCAGCGACGGCTGGAGCATCGAACAGAAAGCCGGCTATCCGGCCGATCTGCCCAAGTTGCGCGAGTTCCTGCTCAAGCTGGCCGATGCAACCGTGCTGGAGACAAAGACGTCCAATCCCAAGCTGTACGGCGACCTCGGAGTGGAAGACGTCAAGGGCAAGGATGCGAAGGGCATTCTCGTCAGCCTCGACGGACTCAAGGAGCCGGTCAAGCTGATCGTCGGAAACTACAACGGCGGCGGCGGAGGCGGCACGTTCGTGCGCCGCGAGGGCGAAGCGCAAACCCTGCTGGTCAAGGGCAACCTCTCGGTCGAGAAGACCGTTGCCGGCTGGGAAAGACACGATCTGACCGACATCGCGGCCAATCGCCTCAAGCAGGTGACAATCGCAAATCCCGACGGCAAGACGCTCAAGGTCTACAAGGAGCAGCCCGGCGACGCGAACTTCAAGGTTGCCGACGTGCCGAAGGGCCGCGAATTGAGTTCCGACTTCGTCGCCAACGCCGTCGGCGCCACCCTGTCGGGCCTGCGTTCGGAGGATGTATTCGCGGCGAAGGACATGGCGCCGCCGGACAAAGTTTACAAAGTAAACTATGCCGCATTCGACGGCCTCAACGTCGGCCTGGTTGCCTGGGTCAAGGACGGCAAGGACTACGCCCAGCTGACGGCGTCGCTCGACCAGGTGGCCGCAGCGGTGCATATTTCCGCCGACCAGACCAAGGCGCAAGCCGAATACGAGGCGGCGGTGCAGGCAGGCAAAAAGGCCGCGGAGGACAAGCCCGCCACGGACAAGCCGGCAGGCGATGCCGCTGCGAAGCCGGCAGAGGTGGCCAAGCCGCTCGCCGTCAGCGACGCGGCGAAAGACCGCGACGAGCGCCTCAAGGCGCTCAACGACGAAGTCGCAGCGCTGAACAAGACCTTTGGCGGCTGGACGTTCGTTCTGCCGGGTTTCAAGTTCACCAACATCGACAAGACCGTGGACGACATGCTCAAGCCGCTCGAGCAGAAGAAGCCGGACGCGAAAGATGGGGCGAAACCCGGAGCGCCGAAACCGGCGGCACCGAAGCCCGCGGTTCCGGCCAGTGGCCAACCGTAGACAGACAGACACAAAGCCCGGCGTTCGCCGGGCTTTGTGCGTGTGGCGGGAGCAGGCCAGCCATGATTCGTAGTCCCGCGATCATCGCCGCCGCGCTCGGCGCGCTCGCAGTCGTGCTCGGCGCGTTCGGCGCGCATGCATTGCGCGGCCAGCTCGATGCTGGCGCACTGCAGATCTGGCATACGGCCGTCGACTACCAGTTCTGGCACGCGTTGGCGCTGCTGGGCCTGGCCGGCGCGCCGGTGTCGCGCTGGCGCCTTGCCGCGTCGATTGCTTTTGGCGCCGGGGTTTTGCTGTTCTGCGGCAGCCTGTACGCGCTGGCGCTCGGAGCGCCGGGCTGGATCGGCGCAATCACGCCGGTCGGCGGCTTGGGTTTCATCGCTGGCTGGATCTGCCTCGGCGGCGCTTTTTGGCGCAGTGCAAGATAGAAAAATGGTTCCGACGCGGCGCATAATCGCCTCTCAAACGGTCGTTTCATATTCGCAAGAATTGCACAGCGCCGTAATATAGGGAGGGGAATCATGTCCGTCACCGCAGCACGCGGCCTCAGCCGCCGTATACGTTTAGCTTTTTCCATCGGCTTGGCCCTTGCGGCTCCGGGCGCGGTGTCGCTCGCGTTCGCCGACACGATCAGCGCGCCGGGACTCGGTGCGCCCGGCAAGATTACTTACGATGCGGCCGGCATGCCCACGATCCAGGCCGCCAGCGACAACGACGCTGCGTTCCTGCAGGGCTACGCGCACGCGCGCTATCGCTTCTTCCAGATGGACCTGACCCGTCGCTCGGTCAGCGGCACACTGGCCGCGCTGGTCGGTCCGTCGCAACTTTCCAACGATGTCCAGGCGCGCACGCTCGGCTTGCGTCGCGCGGCGGACAAAACCTGGCTGGCCATGTCCGACGACATGCGCGGCTGGCTGACGGCCTATGCAAACGGCGTCAATTTCTGGCTGAAGAACAATCCGCTGCCGCCCGAGTACGGCGCGCTCGACCTGACGCACGCCGATCCGTGGACTCCGATCGATTCGATCTGCGTCGGCAAGGGCCTGGCGTTCCAGCTCTCGTTCGACCTCGACATCAGTGCGACGATCCAGCTCGGTGCGTACCAGGCGTCGGGCAAGGCTGCCGGCTACGATGGCACGGCGCTGTTCTTCGGCGATGTCGTGCGCACCGCGCCGCCGGACAATCGCGTTTCCGTGCCGGGCTTCCAGCCTGGTGCTTCCGCCTCGCTGCAGGCAAGCACTCAATCGGGCGCCGAACGCATTGCCCCGGCGATGACTGCCGACCTTCAGTCAATCGGCACGATCGATGCGACGACAATCAAGCTGGCGCAGAACTATCGCGACGCGGTCAGCGACAATCCGTTGTTCAAGAAGGCACTGGAAGGACACGACACGCCGATCGGCAGCAACGAGTGGGTCGTCGCCGGATCGAATACCGCATCGGGCAAGCCGATCCTGTCGAACGATCCGCATCTGAGCCTGGCGCTGCCGCCGGTATTCACGGAAGTCCACGTGTATTCGACGGACAGCCGTTTCGCGCAACCGATGGATGTGACTGGCGTCTCCGTGGCGGGAACGCCGGGCGTGATCCAGGGCTGCAATCAGCGCGTCTGCTGGGGAACGACGACGAACACGCTGGATGTCACCGACACATTCCAGGAAAAGCTCAAGCTCAATACTTTCGGCCTGCCGTACGCAATCGTGCACAACGGCGTGGACGAGCCGGTCCAGTACATTTTCCAGAGCTTCTATGTCAATCAGCTCGACGGCACGCCGAACAATGTCGTGCGTGACAATTCGATCGGCTATCTGAATGGCGCCGTCACCGTGGTCGTGCCACTCCGCAACAATGGACCTCTGGTCCAGATCGATACGACGACCAGCACCGGATTGTCGGTCGCGTACACGGGCTGGGAGGCCACGTTCGAATTGCAGAGTTTCCGCCAGATCAACCGCGCGGCGAACCTGGCCGACTTCCAGACGGCGCTGAGCTATTTCGATTTCGGCTCGCAGAACTTCGCGTACGCCGATGTCGACGGCAACATCGCCTACTTCGTCACGGGCGAGGCGCCGATTCGTACCGACCTGCAAGCCGGCACCGTCGGCGGCGGAGTGCCGCCGTTCCTGATTCGCGATGGATCCGGCGCGGCACACCATGACTGGCTGCCGGTAGCGCATCCGCAGCCGAACCAGGCCACGCCGTACGAAATCCTGCCTGCGAACGAGATACCTTTCGTCATCAATCCGGCCAGCGGCTATGTCGCCAACGCCAACAATGATCCGATTGGATACTCGCTCGACAACAACGCGCTGAACCAGGCGCGCCCCGGTGGCGGAATCTACTATCTCGGGCCAGGCGGCGAGAATGGCTGGCGCATGGGCCGGATCGATCGCGTGCTCCAGGGCTACATTGCCGACGGGCACAAGATCACCGCAGGCGACATGCAGGCGCTGCAGGCCAACACGCAGTCGCTCGACGCCGAACTCGTGCTGCCGTATCTGCTCGCCGCGTACGACAACGCGCTATCCAAGGGCGCCTGGAGCCAGCTCGCCGGCCTTGCCGCCGATCCGCGTATCGGCGAGGCGATCGCGCGCCTGCGCGCCTGGGACCATTCCAACCCGACCGGCATTCAGGCCGGATTCGATCCGGGCGACAATCCGTCGGCGATGGGTCCGCCGACTCAGGCCGAAGTCGACGCGAGCGTTGCCGCGACGCTGTGGGCAACATGGCGCAGCTATGCGTTGCACAATACGATCGACGCGACGTTGACTGCGGTCGGGCTGAAGAATTATCTGCCCGGCACCAGCGACGCCTTCACGGGCCTGAAGTGGCTGCTGGACGCGTTTCCGGTACTGCAAGGCAAGGGTGCGTCCGGATTGCCGTTCTTCAACGCACCGGGTGCTCCCGATCCGGCGTCCGCGCGCGATTTCGTTTTGATCGCCAGCATGAAGAACGCACTCGATCAACTTGCCAGCAGCGCGATGGCGCCCGTCTTCGGCGGTTCGACGAACCAGGGCGACTATCGCTGGGGCGTTCTGCACCGGATCGTGTTCAAGCATCCGTTGGGCGGCCCGTTCAGTATTCCCGGACAGAATGGTTTCACGAGTCCGTACGGGATCACGGACCTGGCTCCCGGTTTGCCGGGTGTTTCGCGCAGCGGCGCGTGGGAAAACGTCAACGTGGCCAACTACGGCCTGCGTGGAACCGGTCCGAACGACTTCATGTTCAGCTCTGGTCCGGCGCGCCGTTTCGTCGGCGAGATGCAGTCCACGATCGTCGCGGCGGAAGTCATTCCGGGCGGCAACAGCGGCGTGCTCGGCAGTCCGAATTACGCCGATCAGTTGCCGTTGTGGCTGACCAACCGCTACCACCCGCTGGCGATTACCGTTGCCGATGCGGTTGCGGCGGCCAAGACCGAACTGGATTTCGCGCCGCTTCCGTAAACGTTCCGCCCGTTCGACCTCTCCCGTCAATCGGGAGCGGTCGAGCGCGGTCGGCTGGCGCGCCAGCACCAATGCCACGGCTCGTAGGCAATCCCGTGCGCATTGCCGCGCGGGAAGCTGAGATGAAAATTGTACCGTTGTGCATTTGTGCATAACCAGGCAAATGCGGCCGAGCGCTCGAATTCTTCTTCAAGCGGCGCAAATCCCGGTGTCGTCAGGTCGAGCGCCCGTCCCGAATGGTGTTCGCTGTAGCCCGGCGCCGCGCTGACGGCGAGAATCTGTTCGATCGTCTGGCCGCGGTCCAGCTTGCGCCGCAGGATGCCGAGCTGGTACTCGATGCTGCGGAATGCCGACACGACCTGGAGTTGAACCCCGTCATGGTCTGCGGCGGCACGCAGGCGCGACCACGCACCCGCCGCCCGCGGCGCCAGCCACTGCGGCCGCGTGTGAATGTCGTCGCCGATGAAACGCAGCCGTGCCGGTTCGCGCACGCGCTTGAGCGACCTGGCCCTTGCATAGTCGCTCGGCACACCCAACTCGCGGGCCGCCGCGAGGCAGGCGCCGGCATCGGCGCTACGTGGCGGAGACACTGGCAAGTCCATGGTCACGCCGTGAGCTTAGCGAAGATGCGCCGCAGCGTCAGCGTTGACGTGTGAACAGCAGCGAAAACGCCCAGCCGCTGAGTCCCGCGGCCGCCACGGCGGCAATCCACGACAGTGCGATGGGCACCTGCCACGGGCCGATGACGATGGACCATTGCTCGAGTGCGCGCACGACATGCGCGATTGCGACGACGGCGAACGCGGTCGCGCTGATGGTCAGGTAACGATCGGTCTGTGTCATGGCAGGCTCCTATCTTGGGCTGCGAGAGGTGAGGGCGGCGACACTTGCGCCGGTTCCCGCCGGGTTCGTGTTGTCTTTGGTTGTGCCCTGGCGGCCATGCTGCGCCAGATAGCGGCCCAGCACAGCCTCGAGGTCGTTCCACGCCGACTTCGTCATCGGCGTGCTGAAGCTGATCTCCCCCGCGCCCAGGTGTTTCCTGCCGGCGCGGCGCAGGAATCCGGAAAAACCGACGCGCGGCGCAACGCGATCGATGTCGTCCACCTGAAATACGATGAAACGCTGCTGCTTGTAGCGGCGCGACTTGAATCCGCGAATTGCCGTCCACGGAATGCGGACGATCTCGCCGAACAGGTAGGGGCGGAAATCCACTCCCCGTGGCGACAGCACCAGCGCCGGGTCGCTATCCTGCAAGCGAATGATGCTGCGCAGGAAGCCGACGGCGGCAATCAGAACCGCGATACTCAAGGGCACCCAGGTCCACGCGGGCGCTACGCGTGGCGCGTGCAGAATGCCGACGAAGAACATGCCGGGGACGACGAGGGCGGCGATGCCGCTCGCCAATGCGGCCAGCACCAGGCGCTTGCGATCATGCTCGATGCGGATGGTGCCGTCCGCCAAACGGACAGGCGCAACATCGGCAGGGTTCTTGTTCCCGGAGTTTCCCAAGGTCATTTCTTAGGTCCAGTCGCCGCGGGCGTCCCGGTTGCGTCGGTCTTGAGGCGGCCGTTCTTGCGCAGCGCCTCGCGCAGCACGTATTCGATCTGGGCGTTCGCGCTGCGCAACTCGTCGTCGGCCCATCGCTGCACGGCGTCGAGCACCTCGGCGCTGATTCGCAACGCATAAGGCTTCCGTTCAGAGCCCATGGAAGGCAGCCATGGGTGGCACCGATAGTGCGGCCATCGATGGTCGCCTTGTGCTCTTCGTGATCACGGACGATCACCCATACAACGTACCGGTGTTCACGATCGGCTGGGTGCCGCGCTCGCCGCACAGAACGACGAGGAGGTTCGATACC
>Ga0207648_10005974_pt1 | contig 12169 bp, 10 predicted proteins | sample KBSMisM32_FD_184310 | JGI IMG/M metagenome (GOLD analysis project Ga0207648, IMG submission 184310) | Miscanthus rhizosphere microbial communities from Kellogg Biological Station, Michigan, USA - KBS Miscanthus M3-2 (SPAdes) (version 2) | ecosystem: Host-associated > Plants > Roots >...
TCCCAGAGATCTCCCGTAACCGGGTGCCAATCGATCCCCTGTGGGTTGCGATGTCCGTAGCTGAACATCGGCGAGCTGAATCGGTTGTCTGGTGCGGACGCGCCGCTCGATGTAATTCGTAGAACCTTGCCGGCTGTCGCCGCGACATCCTGCGAAAAGTCGGTGTTGGATGCGTCGCCGGCGGTCGCATACAAGAAGCCGTCAGGTCCGAACTTGAGCCTGCCGCCATCGTGAATCGTCGACGCCGGAATGCCGTCGAGCAGCAGCACACGCTCAGCGAGGCGGCCGGCGACTTCACGATAACGTTCGATTCGATTCACGGCTCCGCCGCCCGCGACGGCCGAGTAGTAGAGATACACGAAGTTGTTCTGCGCGAAGTTGGGATCGAGCGCGAGTCCCAGGAGTCCGCCCTCGCCCTGCGCGTAGACACCGTCCAGTGTCAGCGCCAATTCGGAACTGAGCGCAGAGAGGTTGACGATACGTACTCGTCCCGGGCGTTCTGTGATGAACAGCCGGCCATCGGGCGCAAACGTGAGCGACCATGGAATCTCCAGATCGCTCATCACGGTTTCCACTCGAAACCGCACACCGTCTCTGGTAGTCAGGACGGCAGTCGAAGGGACAGGGTTGGGAACGGGATTCGAAGTCGGGTTCGAGGAACCCGGCTCCGGCGACTGACACGCACGCGCATCAACCACCTGGCTGACGAGCACGATAGACAGGATCGTGCCGCTGACAAATGTCCACATGGGCGGCGTCCTCGGAGGAGTCGACGGTGGGTCAAAAAGACCTACGGCGGGTCTAAAGACCCTCCGCTACACTGTCAGGACAGTGCGCTAGAACGCGTATTCAACGCCGACGAGCGGCGAGATCTTGTCGCGCAGGCCGCCGTCGTTGAGAGCGGCCAGGAGATTGGCGTTCAGCAGCAGCCGCCCTGCGAGGTTGATCTTAAGCCCGACAGCGCTGCTGAGCTCGTTGATGTTTCCCGACTCGAAAGCGATGTTGGGAAAAACAGATCGGCCGTCGAGCGCGTGGAAGTCTTCGCGGCGAACGATCGGCGTGTCGATGATGTAGCGGCCAAGAACGTCGAGAGCTACAGTCACGCGAGGGTGGACGGCCACGACCGCACCGACTGAGTAGACACCGACGTCCGGGAGATCGGCCGCGATACCCGCCTCGAGATCGCCGGCCAGGATGCTCGATCCGTTCCACTGGTATCCGACGTTGATGTGCGGCGACAGGACACCGTAGTCCGTTGACCACGCCACGAACGGCTGGACGCCCGGTGCCCCGGTTCCAAGCAGGTTGCGCTCGTCCCCGGTCGGCAGGCGAAGGTCGAGCCCGAGAGCGAAGCCTTGTCTCTGCCCCTTCTTGATCGATTGTTTCAGACGAATCGCGATGTCGCCAATCCCGCTCGCATGGCCAAACGCTGTAAACAGTCGACGATCCCCGATGCTGTCATCGGCAGCGCGGAAGAAATGAATCTCGGGAATGGTCGTGCCGATGCGGCGAATCGTGGCATCGGAGGTCACGACGATATCCGCCGAGATGTATGGAATGGCCACCGACACGTCGAGACTGTTCGACACGCCGTAGGTGATGAAGCCCGCCGATCGCGTCACTTCCGAGTCGATTGAATTGACGGTCGTAATGACGTCTTCACGGCCTCCGCGCAGTTCAGCGTTGTCATGCGTGAAGACGGCGGGTATCGATTGCAGGTCCATGCCCTCGATCGAATCGAACGCCAGCCGCTGATACGCGAACCCGAATGAGACGCGGTGGGCGCCGATCGTGTCCGCGCGTTCGGAGAGGATCGGACCGAACGAGGAGGTCGACCGCGTGAAAACGCCGACGCTCGGATCGAACTCGTACGTAAAGCCCGATGCCGGTGCAGGCAGCGGCAACGAGACGATCTGGCCAGTGAGCGCCGTGCCGAATTGAGAGAACTCGCTTTCGAACGCGCTGTTGAAATGTGCCGAGTGGGAGATACCGCCGGCGAGCGCCGCCTGGCTGTTCACGACGAGCCCCTCGGGCCCGTACAACTCCGTGAAGATTCGCGACAGCTCCGTGACGTTGACCGTAACGTTGTACGGGTCCTGGGCGCGTGCGGGCTCAACGCTGACAAGGAACGTGACTATCGCCGCAACTATCATGACGCGCATCGATATCCTCCGGAGGTAGTGGAAGCCGCCGAAACAGCGCCATTACTCGGCGATGATCCAGCCGGTGGCGGTTTTCTCGAACTTCAGGGTCTGAGTGCTGTTCTGGACCTGGCGTCGTCCAGACGTGATGAGCGTGTCGCGCCGCACGATTCGCGCCGACGCGGTGCGCCCATCGATTCTCAGGTTCTCGACGCGAAGGTCGATTTCCTGGCTGTCGATCTGACGGAAGCTGTTCATCAGGACCGTCTCCGCCGCTTTGGAGAGGTTCGGACGCACCGAGCGATACAAGCCGATGTCCTTGGTTTCGATGGCCTGCTCGAACGTGTGAATCACGCGCCGGATGGCGGCGTCGTCGCTCTCGACGGGGGGTGCCGGTGTCGGCGCGGGTTCAGGCGTGACGGTGGCGGTACGCGGCGGTGTCGGGGCCGGTTGTACCGGCGCCGGCGGTGGCGGTGCAACCGGCTCTGTGACCTGTGCAGGGGCTGGCGTAGGAGCCGGCGGCGTTGGTTGTGGCTTCGCCTCTTCCGGCGCGGGAGTCGTAACCGCCGGTGGCGTCGGAGTGGGCGCAACCGCCGGTGGTGGCGTCGCCGCCCCGGTGCGGCCTGTCTGTGCCGGGTTGCCCGGCGGGCTCGCAGGCGGCGGCACCGAGGCACGCGAAGGCGGCAACGTTTCGGGCGGGGTTACCGGCCGTGGACGCGGTTGCGGTGTTGGCTGCGGTGTCGCTGGCGCCGGCGATTCGGCAGCCGCTTGTGATTGCTGTGTGGGCGGCGGCGTGGTCACCGTCGGTGCCGGCGGACTGACGGACGTGGGTTCCGGCGCCGGTGGCGTAGACGAAATCGCGGGGGCTTCCGCCACGGGCGAAACCGAGCGACTGTCAGAAGTCGACTGTCCGCGCATGAAAAGTACCGCGGCAACCAGAATCGCCAGAACGGCCACAACGGTCGATACCTTGGTCAGCCAGCTCGTCTCGCCCTTCGCCGCCGGCGTGGCGGTCGCGCTAACGGACGGCGCACTCGCCCGCGAGGGCATGACCACCGTCTGACTACTGGCCAGGCTCTGCGCGTCGATGTCGCGACGAATCCGTCTCAACTCCGCCTGAAGATCCGAGGCATGCTGGTGACGCATGTCGCGCTCTTTTTCGAGCGCGGTGGCGATCACCGTTTCGAGTCGCGAAGGAATGAGCGGGTTCAGATGCGCGATTGGACGTGGAGCGCGATTGAGAATCGCATCGTACACGACAGCCGTCGTGCTGCCGCCGAATGCCTGGACGCCGGTCACCATCTCGTACAGCACCGCCCCAAGCGAGAACAAGTCGGTGCGCGAATCGATCGGTTCGCCCCGTGCCTGCTCCGGTGACATGTACGACACGGTTCCGAGCGCAGTGCCGGGCTGGGTGATCTGGTTGCCCTTCGTGCCGTCGCCAGGTGATTGCGTATCGGCGGCGCTCGAGTGCGACGAAAGAGCTCCCGTGAGCTTGGCGAGGCCGAAGTCGAGCACCTTCACGCGGTTTCGATCGCCAATGAAGATGTTCGCCGGCTTGATATCCCGATGCACGATGCCCTGGGTATGGGCGGCCTCGAGCGCGTCGGCGAGCTGAATTCCGATGTCGAGGACGTCTACGACTTTCAGCGGCCCTCGGCTGATTCGATCGCGCAGCGTCTCGCCCTTGAGCGCTTCCATGACGATGAACGGCGTGTCACCGTCCTGGCCGATGTCGTAAATCGCGCAGATGGAGGGGTGGCTGAGCGAGCTTGCGGCGCGCGCCTCGACGCGGAATCGTTCGAGCGCCTTGGTTTCCTGCGCCCAGCTTGCGGGGAGGAACTTGAGCGCAACCTGACGTCCCAGACGCGCGTCTTCGGCCAGATAAACCACACCCATCCCGCCGGAGCCGAGAGGGCTGAGGATTCGGTAGTGCGAAACGGTTCGGCCGATCAAGGTTCGTGATTCAGCAAGTGCACCGGGTCAGCGCCGATCAGAAGCATCGCGTGAAGTCTGAGGTTCTGTCAAAGGCTTCAGCGGCTGGCTGAGATGTGCCTGCGCCTCGCCGGCGGCGACGTCGACGCGGGTCAAAACCAGCGCTCCCATCACGAAAAACAGCAGCACAGACAGCACGGCGGCTCGGCTCGAGTCGAACAGCGTGACCGACGCCGCGAAGAGCGCCGGCCCGGCGATGCCCGCGAATTTTTCGAAGACTGCAAAGAAACCAAAGTACTCGGATGACTTGTGCTTGGGGATCATGCGCGCGAACATCGACCGGCTGAGCGCCTGGCTGCCCCCTTGCACCGTGCCCACGAGAGCGGCCAGCGCGAAGAACTGCCATGCGGTGGTCATGAAGTAGCCCAGCAGGCTGATGCCGGCATAGACCGTCAAAGCCAGGAAGACGCCCCGTTTGGCGCCGATGCGATCGGCCATCGCGCCGAACAGAAACGAGCAGGGCACTCCGACGAACTGCACGAGCACGAAGGCGGCGATCTGTGCGTTCTGGTCGATGCCCACCTCGGCGCCGTAGATCGATGCCATGCGGATGATGGTCTGGATCCCGTCGTTGTAGAGCAGGAACGCGACCAGCATCAGGAAGGCCTGACGATACCCGCGTAGTTCGTGGAACGTCTCCCACAGGCGGACGAACGCGAGACGAATGGAGTTGTCACCCCGGCGTTCATCGGCTTCGAGTGCCGGCGCCGGCTCGCGGACGCGAAAGAACAATGGCAGTGAAAACACGAGCCACCAGACGGCGACGCTGACGAATGATAGCCGGATCGCTGCAACCGAGTCGGCCAATCCAAACGTGGCCGGACTGAGGATCCACGCAAGATTCACGACCAGCAGGATGCCGCCGCCAAGATATCCCATCGCATACGCGCCCGTCGAGACGCGGTCGATTTCCTCAGGGGAAGCGATGTGGGGAAGCAGCGAGTCGTAGAACACGAAACTCGCCGCGATACCGATGTTTGCGATCATGAACACGAGCGCCGCGAACATCCAGGCGCCGCGGGCGATCGTTGCCATCAACAGCGTCGCGATGACGCCGACCGTCATCGACACCCCGAGCAGCACCTTCTTCTTCCCTTTCACGTCGGCCAGGGCTCCCAGGATCGGTCCGATCACCGCCGTAATCGTCACCGCGACCGTTGTCGCCCACGCGAAGCGTGCCGTCGCCTCAGTGGGCGCCAGACCGGCGGCGGCGTAGTCGCTGAAGAAGCGCGGAAAGACGGCGGTGATGATGGTCGTCTGGAATGCCGAGTTCGCCCAGTCGTACATGGCCCAGGCGCGCAGCTCCGGCCGGTTCAATCCGAAATGCGCGAGCAGCCCGCGCGCGCGCGGCGTCTCCATCAGAACGTTCTCCGCGCGATCCATTCACGAAGCAGCGAGTCGACGACGACGTACTGGGTGCCTTCCTTGAGGACCAGATCCTGTTTGACGAGCGCGGCGAGCGAGGTCTGGATGCTGGATGGTCCACCGAGGCGATAACGGGCGCGGACGTCAGACGAGAGCAGGCCCTGTCCGCTCTGCAGCACCACGGCGCGAAAGACGGCGCGCTGAGCCAGTGTCAGCCGCTGCCAGACCGCCTCGAAAATCGGCTCCTGCTCGGCAAGCAGTCGCGCAAGCGTCGTATGCAGCGCGTCGAGTGTTGCCCTTCGTGCTCCCATCGAACGAGCATCGTCCCAGGTCTCGTGCGCGAGCCGCTGCACGTCGTACGGCAGGTTGCCCGCGAGGTCGACGATCGCCGCGCCGAGGCCGGCTTCGGCACGGATGCCGCTCTTCCCGAACCTGGCCTCGATGAAGCCCGCGAAGACGTCGGCCGGTATCTTCTGCAACCGCATCACCGGGCCTGCCTTGTAGAAGGGGCGCCGCGGGCCGATCATCTTCTCCATCAGGCTCGGTTCCGATCCCGCGAAGACGTAGCCGACCTGACGCTGCTGCTGCGTGGCAGCCCGCAGCGCATGCTCGACGCTGCCGCCATTGAAGCCGTCGATCGCTTGAAATTCGTCGAGGGCCACCACGACGGGACGCTTCTGTTCGCTCGCCAGGCGGCCGGGCAGCGTGAAGACCTCGTTCGCGAGGCGGTTCATGTCGCGCTCGTTCTTGACGAGCGGGAACGACACCGAGAAGCGGCCGGGCCCGGTGGCATCGGCGTCGTAGCGAACCTCAGGCCGGGTGGAACCGATGACGCTGGTGAGCCAGCCGCGCGCGCGCTCCCATCGAGTTTCCACGGCCGCGACCGCACGCGCGTAGCCCTCGAGAAACGACAGATAAGAGCTGTAGCTGCTGACCGTCACTTCAACCGTCAGGACACCTCGCCGGGACAGCGCATTCAGTGCCTGGCGGATCAGGGAGGACTTCCCGTACCGGCGGGGAGAGATCAGGAACACCTTCTGCCCCGCGGACAGATCGCCGATCAGCCGATCGAGCTCGACCTCGCGATCGACAAACGATTCCCCGGGAACGACCTCACCGTAGACAAACGGGTTCTTCATACGCGCGTGCGCGCGGGCTACGTGAAACGACGTAACGGTTACGTCGAGTAACGTACCACAGGTAGGTAGCTGGGTAGCTAGGTAGCTGGGTAGCTGGGTAGCTGGGTCGCTTGGTAAACGGGTAGCTAGCGGTCACCTTGCAACCAACTACCTAGCAACCCAACTACCTAGCAACCCAGCTACCTAGCAACCCAGCTACCTAGTGCACTGATCGCGAATCTTCTTGTACTTCCCGCTGGGGTTTGCTACCGTGCCTCGCATGAACCGAACGCCAGCGTTGCCGCTCACCGGCGAGCAGCGCGCGGCGCTTGAGCGGTGGGTGCGCTCGGGCATGACGCCACAACGCTTGGTGTTTCGAAGCCGCATTGTATTGCTCGCCGCTGACGGCATGCCGAGCAAGCACATCGCCGCGACGCTCGACACCAGCCAGGACACGGTTCGTCTGTGGCGCCGACGCGTTGCGGCCGGTGGCCCGGCGGCGCTCATGAAAGATGCGCCGGGACGGGGACGCAAGCGTCAGATCACGGCGGCCCAGGAGCAGCAGGTCATCGACGCGACACTGCACCGGGCGCCCCCGCGCGCGACCCACTGGAGTCTGCGCACGATGGCGACCGCGCACGGGCTGAGTCCCGCCTCGATTCACCGGATCTGGGGGGCGCACGGATTGCAGCCGCACCGGCTCCGGACCTTCAAGCTCTCGACCGACCCCCGCTTTGTCGAGAAACTCACGGACGTCGTCGGGTTGTATGTCAATCCGCCGGAGAAGGCGCTGGTCTTCTGCGTGGACGAGAAAAGCCAGATTCAGGCGCTGCAGCGCTCGCAGCCGGGGCTGCCGATGAAACGCGGCCGCGCCGGCACGATGACGCATGACTACAAGCGACACGGCACCACGACGCTGTTTGCGGCGCTCAATGTCCTCGAAGGCACCGTCCTGGGCTCGTGTCTCCCGCGGCATCGTCATCAAGAATTTCGGCGATTCCTGAACCAGCTCGATGCCCATACGCCCGCCGACCTCGACGTCCATGCCATCGTCGACAACTACAGTGCCCACAAACATCCGGCGATCGCGCGGTGGTTGCAGCGCCACCCACGGTTTCATTTGCACTTCGTGCCGACGAGCGCCTCGTGGCTCAATCTCGTCGAGGTCTGGTTCTCGCACTTGACCAAAGAGCAGATCCGGCGCGGGGACTTCCTCGGCGTCCGCGATCTCATCGATGCGATTACGGCGTACATCCACAACTACAATCAACAGGCCGGGCCCTTTATCTGGACCGCTCCCGCGGAACGGATTCTCGAAAAAGTCATGAAGTGCCGAGCTGTTTCAGAGTCACTGCACTAGCAACCCGGCTTCCTCGAAAGCGGGAGCTGACCGGTGTAGATGGCCATTCCGACAACCGCATCGATGCCGGCAGCGTCGAGCTGGTTGATCTCATCCCATGTCGTGATACCGCCCGCGGCGGTGACGCGGCGTGCCGTCGCCTGACGGACGGCCATGATCGCTCGCATGTCGGTGCCTCCCATCAGGCCTTCGGTATCGACGTGCGTGTAGAGGAACTCCGAACAGAACGGTTCGAGCGCGCGCACGGCATCGACCGCGGTGAGCGGCAGCGCTGTTTTCCAGCCATGAATGACGACGCGCCCGCCGCGGCTGTCCACGGCGGCGATGACGCGCTCGCCCCCGACCGCCTCAGCCAGGGAGCGCGCGAATGCCGCGTCGACGACACCGTCTCGAAAGAGCGCCGAGCTCGCGATGACGGCGTGCGCGCCGAGCGCAATGACCTCGCGTGCGCGCTCCACGCTGCGGATCCCGCCGCCGACGCGGCAGGGAAGTCGGCCGCAGATGGCCTGCACGAGCGCGCGATTGTCGCCCCGTCCGCGTGCCGCGTCGAGATCGATGAGCTGAACGCGCGGGAAGCTCGCGAACTTCGCGATCCACGGCTCGGGATCGGGCGCTTCGATAGCCAGGCGCTCGCCCTGCACCAGTTGTACGACATGGCCGTTCTGGAGGTCGATGGACGGTATCAGCATCGGCGAATTCTACGAAGCGTGCATGACTGCCCGTTTACAGGCGCACCGCGATTCCCTTGGCGCGCAAATGCCGTTTCAGCTCGCTCACGCTCGACTCCGCGTAGTGGAAGATGGAAGCGGCGAGCGCGGCGTCGGCGTGCCCACGCGTGAAGACGTCAGTGAAGTGGTCGACGGACCCGGCACCGCCGGAGGCGATGACCGGGATGTCCACCGCGTCGGAGACCGCGGCCGTCATCGCGCAATCGAAACCCGCCTTGGTGCCGTCCCGATCCATCGACGTCAGGAGGATCTCACCGGCGCCCCTGGCTTCGGCCTCGCGAGCCCACGCGACCGCATCGCGCGCGGCATCTGTCGTGCCGCTGCGCACGTAAACGGCGAAGCCGTGATCACGCCGCTTGGCATCGATGGCGACGATCACCGCCTGACTGCCATAGCGGCGCGCCAGCGTCGTAATGAGATCCGGCTGGCGCAGCGCCGCGGTATTCAGGCTGACCTTGTCCGCACCCGCGTCGATGGCCGCCGCCGCGTCGTCCTCCGAGCGGATGCCGCCGCCAACGGTGAGCGGGAGGAAGATCTCGTGCGCGACGGCGTTGATGGTCCTCGCCAGCGCCTGCCGGCTTTCGAGCGTCGCGGTGATATCGAGGACGACAACTTCATCGATCCCCTCGACGTTGTAGCGGCGGGCGAGCGCGGCGGGATCACCGGCATGACGCAACTGCTGAAACTGCACGCCCTTCACGACCTGTCCGTCGCGGACGTCCATGCAGGCGATGATGCGCTTGGTCAGCATCAGCCGCAGACCTCGAGGAAATTTCGTAGAATCGTGAGCCCCGCGTCCCCTGACTTCTCGGGGTGGAACTGCACTCCGAAGATGTTGTCGCGCTCGACGACCGACGAGAACGTGTTGGCGTGCGTTGTGGAGGCGACGCACTCGGTGGTGACCGGAGCCGCGTACGAGTGCGTGAAGTACACCTGCGCGCCGGAGGTCAGACCGCGAAGCAGCCGTGCCTGTCCCCGGAAATCGAGCGAGTTCCAACCGACGTGCGGGACTTTGAGACGCCGATCCGCGTCACCCGCGAGCCGTGCGATGCGACCGGCGATCGCGCCGAGTCCCGTGGCTTCGGGTGCCTCGTCGCTTCCGTCGAACAGCCATTGCATGCCGACGCAGATTCCAAAGAGCGGAGTTCCCGACGCGACGGCGCCGTCGATGGCCTCGCGCCAGGGAGCATCCAGCCTGGCGGTGGCGCTGAAGTGTCCGACACCCGGCACGATCACGCCGCGCGCCTGCCGGCATTGCTCAGGCATCGACGGCACGACGAAGTCGGCGCCGAGCGCCGTCAGCGCCTTGCGGACCGAGGTCAGATTGCCAGCGCCGTAATCAACGAGGGCAATCACAGCAGCCCCTTTGTGCTCGGAAGCATCTTCGCCAGGCGCGCGTCCTTCGCGCACGCGACGCGGAGTGCGCGCGCGAATGCCTTGAACACGGCCTCGATGTGATGGTGGCTCGAGCGACCGTACAGAACCTTGACGTGGACGTTGGCGCGCGCTCCCGATGCAAAACCGTCGAAGAAGTCGTGCACCAGTTCTGTCTGCAGGTCGCCCACCATCCGCACGCGTACTTTCAGATCGACGACGGCGTGCGGCCGTCCGCTGAGATCGACGGCGGCGACCGCGAGCGTTTCGTCCATGGGCATCACGAAGTAGCCGGCACGGTTGATGCCTTTGCGATCGCCGAGTGCCTTGAGCACGGCTTCGCCGAGAACGATGCCGACGTCTTCGACAGTGTGATGCTGGTCGACGTCGAGGTCGCCGGTGGCGGCCAGTGTCAGATCGAAGCCACCATGTCGGGTAAACAACTCGAGCATGTGGTCGAAGAAGCGAATGCCGGTCCGTACTTCGTACCGTCCGCGTCCGTCGATCGCCAGCGCTCCCGTGATCTGCGTTTCCGTCGTGTGGCGATCGAACCGGGCGGCGCGAGCCTTGCTCATCGCATGTTCCTCCCTGCCATCACCGATTCGAGTGCTTCGATTGCGACGTCGGTATGAGCGAGCAATCCGGCGGTCACGCGAATGCAGCCTGGCGTCGCCGGATCCCTCGATCGATCGCGGACATGGACTCCACGACTGGCCAGCGCCTCGACGACCTGCGTCACCCGGTCGCCAACGCGAACCATGACGAAGTTCGCGGCGCTCTCCCAATGTTCGAGGCCGAGCCGCCGGCAGGCTGCGTAGAGACGCTCGCGCGACTCGGCCACCTGCGCGGCGTAGCGCGGCAGGAAATCGTGATCCTCGAGCGCCGCCAGCGTCGCCGCCATGGCCACCGAGTTGATGTTGAAAGGCAACGTGACCGCGCGGACCGGATCGAGCGCCGGTGGTTGACCGATGACGACCCCGACGCGCATGCCGGCGAGGCCGTAGGCCTTGGAGAACGTGCGACCGATCAGGACGTTCGGGTACTTCCCGAGTTCGGGGAGGAACGTCGAGCCGCCGAACTCGATGTAGGCTTCGTCCACGAGAACGACCGCCGCGGGAGCGCCTTCCGCGATCCGCCGCAGATCGGGAATCGGGATCAGGCGGCCGGTCGGATTGCTCGGAGTGTTGAGAAAGATCATCCGCGTGCGCGGCGTGACCGCGGCGATCACCGCATCCGTCGGAAACACGAAATCGGGGCCCGGTGGAATTCGCACCGCGGTCGCGCCGGCAGCGGCGGTCGAATTGGGATACGGATCGAATGCCGGCAGCGGGATGATCGTTTCCGCGTCATGGATGCGGGCCCGCGAGATGTGTCCCACGGCGGCCATCAGGATGCCTTCGTCCAATCCATTGGTGAGCAGAATCCAGTCCGGATCGACGTCGAAGTGGCGGGCGCAGGCCCGTACGAGCTCGGGATACGACGGATACGTGGCCACGTCGGTCGTCCGCATCCGCTGAATGGCTTCGAGGACACGTGGCGAGCAGCCGCCGGTGTTTTCGTTGAGGTGCAGCCGCAGCCCTTCGCCCGGGTCGGGATAGCCCTGTATACGCATCATGATTTCGGCGCATCTACAGACGCGCCGGTACCTCTCGTCTTTCCTAGACGAACCACGATCGATTCCGCGTGCGCGTGGAGTCCCTCGGCGCGCGCCAGATCGATCACGGCACCGCCAATTCGCGACAACCCGGCGCGCGTGACTCGCTGCACGGTGATCTGGCGCACGAAGTCAGCGGCAGACAACCCGCCGCGCACGCGGGCGGCACCGGCCGTCGGCAGCACGTGATTGGATCCGATGGCGTAGTCACCGGCAACCTGGGCCGACCACTTGCCGATGAACAAGGAGCCCACACACTTCACTTGCGCCGCCATCGCCTCGTCATCGACCACCATGTGTTCCGGTGCGGCGGCGTTGGCCAGCGCCATCGCTTCAGCCATCGAGCGCGTCACGATGACACCGCCGTGATGCCGAAGGGAGAGCTTCGCCGGCCCCTCCACCGGCATTCGGGCTGCGACTTCGGCCGCAACGGC
>Ga0207648_10005976_pt1 | contig 12168 bp, 12 predicted proteins | sample KBSMisM32_FD_184310 | JGI IMG/M metagenome (GOLD analysis project Ga0207648, IMG submission 184310) | Miscanthus rhizosphere microbial communities from Kellogg Biological Station, Michigan, USA - KBS Miscanthus M3-2 (SPAdes) (version 2) | ecosystem: Host-associated > Plants > Roots >...
GTAGGTGACACCGGCGATCGCCAACGTCCCCGCGTCCAGCCGCTCGGCGACCGCGGTTGATCGGCTGCGGATTTGCGCGGCGGTCTCACTGACATGTCGGGCTTCGAATTCGTCGACGCGGGTCAGACCGTCGCGGCGGCCCAACAGAATGGACGGGATCACGCGTTCCACAACGTCGCGCACATACCCGCCGGGCACCACGCCGTCGTCGAGCGCCGACAACGTGGCCTTCACCGCGCCGCAGCTGTCGTGGCCCAGCACCACGATCAGCGGCACGTTGAGCACCGTGACGGCGTATTCGATCGAGCCCAGCACCGCCGGGCCCATGACATGCCCGGCGGTGCGCACCACGGTCATGTCGCCCAGTCCCTGATCGAAGATGATCTCGGCGGCGACCCGGCTGTCGGCGCAGCCGAACACCACGGCGTTGGGTGTCTGCGCGGCGGCCAGGCTGGCCCGGCGCTCGATGCCCTGGCTGGGATGCTGCGGCTTGCCGGCGACGAATCGCTCGTTACCCTCCCTGAGTGCCCTCCAGGCGATTACCGGGGTCGAGTTGGGCATGGTGCACATTGTGCCCGCGGGTGGCGAAGGGCGATGACGGTTAGCGCCGCCGAACTGCTCGGCGGGGATGACATCGCGCGGCGCGCCCTGCACTGGTGCAACCCCAGTGTCAGAGCCGGTTTGATGCCCACGGAGGGACGGCGAGCCGGACGGCGCGCTGGTGTGGTTCGAGCACGTGACGCTCGGCACTGTCGCGGTGTCACCCGACGCCACCGAGGCTCGCGACGCGGTCGAACGTGCACGCCGGACCGCCGCGTTGATGGCCGGCTGGACAGGGCCCGGGGCGACATCCGACGGGCATCCGGTGTCGATCCTGGCCAATGTCCAGGACGGGGCGGCGGCACGCGCCGCGCGTGAAACACCGGCCGAGGGCGTCGGCTTGTTCCCCATCGAGTTGTGCTTCCTCAACCGTGAAACCGAACCCAGCGTCGCGGACCAGGCGCAGATCAATGGCGAAGTGCTGGAGGCGTTTTCCGGCCAGAAGGTGGTCATCAGACGCCGGGTCGGACAAGCCGCTGAAGTTCGTCCGTCATCCGGACGAGGCGAACCGGACTGGGGCGTGCGGGGAATGCGGATCGCCCAGGGCAATCCCGGCCTGGTGGAGCGTCAGCTGGAGGCCATCGCCTCGGCCGCCGCCCAAACCGGCAACCCGCCGTGGGTGCTGGCGCCGATGATCGCGACCGCTGACGAAGCCAATCACTTTGCCGCCCATGCACGTTCCTACGGCCTGACGCCCGGGTGATGGTCGAAGTGCCGGCCGCGGCGCTGCTGGCCGACCGGATCCTGGAATATGTCGAGTTCCTGTCCATTGGAACCAACGACCTCGCCGCCGGCGCGGTGGTAGAACCGTGAGCACACGTCGCCAACGGGCGCGCAACGAACTTGAGCCGGTCGGGACGAACCGGGGAGTATCCGAACGCATCACCGCGGCGCACCGGTGTGCTCATCAATGCGCATCGGGGCATACGGCCACAGGCGCAGCGTCCGTCGAACGCGGCACCACCTCGATACGCACTATGCCGCATCGTTTGGCCTCAGTCAGCACGCGGCTGAGGTCGCCGGGCTGATGCCCAGTTGGGCGGCCACGTCGGCCTTGGTGGAGGCGTAGTAGAGCTTCGCCGCGGGATACAGCAGCGATGCGGGGAAGTGTCCCGCTCCAGCGTCGGGGACGTTGCTGTCTGAGCAGGTCGACCGACTTGGCTGCGCGGACCCTCCGCTAGTGTGACTTGAGCCACATCCGGCTAATCGATGTGAACAGCGGAAACGCCCGCCAGATCCCGGCCAGAGGAGCGCGAATGTCCGATCAGATTCTCGAGAAGATCCAAGTCGTGGTCTGTCACGGACCGCACAACTACCTGCTCGAAGAGGTGGGGGTACCGCTGCGCGGCGAAAGCTACGGACCCGTGCAGCGGGTGGTGGTTACGGCACCGCCCGAGCGGGTCTACCTCTTCGACAATGAATCTGAGGAACGGCTGCGATGACCAAACTCTTCAACGATCCGGCTCGCTTCACCGAGGACATGCTCGTCGGATTCCTCGACGCCAACTCGGCGTACGTCGCCGGTGTGCCCGGCGGTGTCGTGCGTGCCCACAAGACAGCGCCTGGCAAGGTGGCCGTGGTGATCGGCGGTGGCTCCGGCCATTACCCGGCGTTCTGCGGCACCGTCGGACCGGGCTTCGCTGACGGCGCGGTAGTCGGCAACATCTTCACCTCGCCGTCAGCGGAGGAGGCCGCATCCGTGGCGCGGGCCGCCCACGGCGACGCCGGTGTCCTGCTCATCACGGGCAACTATGCCGGTGACGTCATGAATTTCGGTCTGGCGGTGACGCAGCTGCGCAGCGAAGGTATCGACGCGCACTACTTCGCGGTCACCGATGACATCGCGAGCGCGCCGCTGGGCGAAGAGGCGAAGCGCCGTGGCATCGCCGGGGATGTCACGGTTTTCAAGTGTGCGAGTGCCGCCGCGGAGGACGGCCTGGACCTGGCCGGCGTGGTGCGGGTGGCCGAGGCCGCCAATGCCGCCACCCGCACGCTCGGTGTCGCTTTCGACGGGTGCACGCTGCCTGGCGCCGACAAGCCGCTGTTCACGGTGCCCGAGGGTCACATGGGACTGGGCCTGGGCATACACGGTGAGCCCGGTGTAGCCGAGGAGGCGATGCCGACCGCCGCCGACCTGGCCAAGACTTTGGTTGACGGCGTGCTGGCCGATCGACAGGACGCGTCTTCGCAGCGAATCGCGGTGATTCTCAACGGACTTGGCCGCACCAAGTACGAGGAGTTGTTCGTGGTCTGGGGCGAGGTGGCCCGGCTACTGCGGGAACGCGGCTACACCATTGTCGAACCCGAGGTCGGGGAACTGGTCACCAGCCTGGATATGGCCGGTTGCTCGCTGACGCTGATGTGGCTGGATGGCGAGCTCGAACGGTACTGGACGGCACCGGCCGACACCCCGGCGTACAAGAAGGGTGCCGCGGCGGCGGCGTCGCAGCCCGGTGACCGCCGCACCGATGCTGACTTCGAAACCGCGACCGCGACACCGCAATTTGCGGAGCTGTCCGATGATGCTGGCCGCAACGGTGGGCGGCTGATCGCCCGGGCGTTCGACGCGATGGCGGAGATGCTCGCCGATGCGGAGCAGGAATTGGGCCGCATCGACGCGATCGCCGGCGACGGTGATCACGGCCGCGGGATGGTCAAGGGGTCGTCGGCGGCGCGAGTGGCCGCGGCCAAGGCCGTCGAGGACGGCGCCGGGCAGGGTTCGGTACTGACCGCGGCCGGCAAGCAATGGGCGGCCAAGGCCGGCGGCACGTCCGGCGTGCTTTGGGGCGCCATGCTCGGCGCGCTCGGCGCCCGGCTGGGCGACACCGGCAGGCCCGATTCGGCCACTGTGGCCGCCGGAATGCGCGACGGCTACGACGCATTGATTCGCCTCGGTGGCGCCGCGCCGGGTGACAAGACGATGCTCGACGCGCTGCTGCCGTTCGTCGAGGAACTCGAACGCCGGGTGGCCGATGGCGAGCCGTGGCAGCAGGCCTGGAGGGCCGCCGCCGACCTCGCCACCGAGGCCGCGCGGGCGACGGCGGATCTGCGGCCGAAGGTCGGCCGCGCGCGGCCGCTGGCCGAACGCAGCGTCGGCACGCCCGATGCTGGTGCGACGTCGCTGGCCATGTGCGCGCGCACGGTCGCGGACTGCTTCACGCTCACCGCGAAAGGGGACGACTGAGATGACGTCGAGGCTGCGGATCGTCGTCGGTTCCGACGACGCCGGATACGAATACAAGGAAGCCATCAAGGGTGATCTTGCCGCGGACTCGCGAGTGGCCGAGGTCACCGATGTCGGCGTTGGGGTCGACGAGGACACCGCCTACCCGCATGTGGCGGTGGCGGCGGCGCGCCTGGTTGCCGAGGGCAAAGCCGATCGGGCCCTGCTGGTCTGCGGCACCGGCCTGGGCGTGGCGATCAGCGCCAACAAGGTGCCTGGCATTCGCGCCGTCACCGCACACGACGGCTTCTCGGTCGAGCGGTCGGTGCTGTCGAACAACGCGCAAGTCTTATGCTTCGGTCAGCGCGTGATCGGACTGGAACTGGCGCGTCGTCTGGCCCGAGAGTGGCTGGGCTATGAGTTCGACCCGTCCAGCAAGTCCGCGGACAAGATCGAGGCGATCTGCGGCTACGAACCCGTCGCCCGGTGACAGCGGGAACGGGACGCTTCATCGAGTAGCACGGTCTCCCACTCTAGGTAGGGCAGCAGGCCCTCGCGGCCGATGCCAGACTGCTTAAGGCCGCCGAACGCAGGCGTTGAAATCGAGCCGCATGTCGTTGCGCCCGACGGTGCCCGACCGCAGCCGGGTGGCCGCGACAGCTGTCGGGGAGGCGGCGATGCCGGAATGCAGCCAGCCGGTTCCGTTGTCGCGCCCGGTGGGGACTGAGGTCCAGCGATGCGCGGTGTCAGCGACGGCGAGCGCGCTGACGCGTGAGGTGACTCTGGAGCGAGGTGAGATTGCGTCGCTCACGCACGGGGGAACCCCGGGTTGTAGTTGGGACTAGCGCACCCTTGTGCGGTGACCGGCCGCACCTACCAGCCAGCCCGGCAAGCAACGGGCCACGGTCAGCCTCGACGAGCTCACGGGTCCCGCGCTTGTCGTCACAGCGCCGTACACGCCCGTAATTGGCCGCGTGCACACGCATGATCTCGGGTTTGAGGGCCCCGCAGCGCCTCGAAACGACGCATCGCCTGACCTCGATCCGGCTGAGTCCATCCGCTTGGCCCACATGTGTCCATGGCTTACTCGGCCACCATCGGCTGCGAACCCCATTGCGGCGCTGGCGATTCGGCAGATGTGTTAGCGACATGCCGGTAGATGGTGGGTCTGCTGACGCCGAACTCGGCGGCGATCTGGGCCACCGTGTAGGCGTTTACCGTCCGCACCGACCTCGTGATACACCGCGGGGGTCACAGCGACCCGGCGAGAAACCCAGCTTAGGGTTTGGCCCCCGGTGCGCGCCCCACGGGCTCGCGCCGCAGCCAGCCCATCTCTGGTGCGCTTGGATACCAAGGCGTGCTCGAACTCCGCGATCGCCCCGAGGATCTGGAAGAAAATCCGCCCCACCACCGTCGAGGCGTCGATGCCCTGATCGAGCACGACCAGGTCCACCTCGCGGGCCTCGACAGGTTGGCCAGCTCGATCAGATGCTCCAGTGAGCGGCCCGATTGCTCAGTTGCCGTCGCTCTCCCGGCTCGGCTCGATGCGGGCGGTCGCCGAGACGCTACCACCTCACGACGTCGACTGTGTCGCAGCAGATCGCCGCTCTGGCAAGAGAAACCGGCGCGCGGCTGATCGAGCCCGAGGGACGACGGGTGCGACTCACCCCCGCCGGGCAAGCCTCGCCGAGCACGTCGTCACGATCCTGGCGGGGGTCGACAGCGCACACCTCGACCTCGACCCGGACGCCGAGCCAGCCCGCAACCGTACGGGTCGGCGGCTTCGCCACCGGAATCCGGCTCTCGCTGCTGCCGATCGTCGCCGAGCTTACCGAGACATTCCCGAAGGTCCACTTCGTGATCAGCGAGTACGAACCCATCGAGGCCTTCGCCCTGTTGACCAACGACGACCTCGACCTCGCGCTGACCTACGACTACAACCTCGCACTCGCCTCGCCGAGTCCGGTGCTGAAAACGGTTGCACTGTGGTCGGTTCCGTGGAGATTCGGCGTACCGGCCGACACTCCCGACGGGCCCGCCAAAGTCGGCGACTGCGCCGACCGGACGTGGATCGTCAACTCCCGCAACACCGCCGACGAGGACGCGGTGCGCACACTCGCGTCACTGGCCGGATTCGTGCCGCGCATCGCGCACGAGATCGACAGCCTGGAACTGGTCGAGGATCTGATCCTTGCCTGCTATGGCGTCGGGCTGCTGCCGATCGGACGCCCAACCACCGCCTGTGTCAAGGTACTTCCACTGGCCGAACCCAAGGCGATACTCACCGCCTACGCAGTCACGCGCCGAGGGCGGGCAACCTGGTCGCCGCGCGGACCGTACTCGACTGATGCGCCCTCCGCCGGGCACCGAGCTGCCACCGCCAAAATGGCCGCGCCCGGCCCCCGAAATGTGAGCTCTCACGGGTGTCGTCGCCCGCGACATCTTTCCAGCAGGTGACGAGCATGCGGCCCGCATTGTTGATGAGGACGTCGATGGTCGGTTCGGTGTCGGCCGTTGACGACGCGCGAGCGCACGCAGTCCAAGGCCGCGCTCGCATCGGCCACGCGAGTGAGAAAGTCTGTCGCACAACTGATCGCCTGTGAGTCGCGACGCAGAAACGGATCACTCCCGTTTCCCTAGAGGGCATCAGGGGACCCCGTGTGCACCTCCAAAGGCAACGTCCTGTCGCATCGGATGACCGGGTCGGTTGCGGTGCGGGCGTGGGGGTTTGGGCGTGCAGGCGGGCGCAGATGACGGCCGGTTGAGGGGTAACCAGGGCGCCTTTATCGGCCGGTCGGGTACTGTGTCTGCGGCGGCGAGCGGCGACCGCGCGACGGACCAGCTCGTGACCGCTGGGGAGGGATACCCGCCGCCACGGCGACCGCGGGCAGCTCGCGCAGCAGCGACGCCGAACGCAGCAGGTCCCGGTGCGCGGTGACATACAGCGCCACGGCGGCCCTGGTTTGGCCTGGCGGTCTGGCTCAGGTCGGACTGTGTCGGGCGCGGGCGCGCCGCACGGCGTCATCGATGATGTGTTCGGCCACGTCAGCCAATGTGCGGTGTTCAGCTTGGCTCATCGCCCGCAGCTGGGTGAATGCGTCCTCGGCGCTGCATCCCGTACGTCCCAGGATGACGCCGATCGCTTGATCGATCACCGTGCGCGTCGACAGCGCCGACTGCAACTGGACAGCGCGAGCAAGCGCGCTCGCGAGGATCTGCGCATTGTGCACAGCGACAGCCGCTGGTTTGGCGAACAATTCCCCGAGTTTGGCGGCGTACCCATCGAAGACGTCTCTGCCGTAGGCGTATACGTTGATCGCCCCCACCACCTGATCAGGCAGCAACAGCGGCAGCGACAGCGCACTGTGCACGCCCCACCGGCCCACGCGCGGACCGAACCGCGGCCACATCTTCTCCCCACCCAACGACCCGGAACGCACCGTGCGGCGTTCCATCGCCGCCGTGATGCAGGGCCCCTCATTGAGGGTCACGTACTGGATTTCGTCAATCGCGGCGACAAATGGAGCGCTGGCCGCCAACGCCGCCACCATGTTGTCCGGCCGGTCGACCCGCAACAACGTCACTCCAGCACCATCGGCGCCCGGTATCGCGCGCACCGCGAACGCCGCCACCTCCGCCAGCAACTCAGGCAACCCCAGACTGCCCGCGACCAAACCCGCGAGGTCACCGATCCCTGCCTGCAAGTCAGCGTCATCCGCACTGACCTGCTCCGATGTACGCGTCCTGTCGCAGTCTGCGGTGAAATCCACCATCGCTGGCACCTGCGCTCATCGTCCTGCCGGAGCCCGACACGCACACCGACCACCAGCCATGAAAACCCGCGGCGCACCCACCGCGAGATGGCACTTATCTTACTGGGCGTTGGCTGGGAGGTTGCGGAATTCGGCCACCTGCCCACGTCATCGTGCGAAACCGGAACACGTCAACCGGCGTAGCGTCGTGGGTGCTAAGAACCTCAGCGGGCTCGGGATGAGTTCAGCCGTCCGCTGCGGAGCCCAAGGTTGCACGCTGGCTTCCAGCCCCACACACCGGTTACCCTCCGCACGCCGGGGGTCACCATGTGCGCTGATGAAGCGACTGAAGTGTCGCACCCTTCCGCCTTCCGCCAATGGCGCTATCGTGATCGCCAAACAACGCGGGGGCCGGCCGCACTGCTCGTCACCCTCAACAAAGAACTGGCATGCCGGGCGACACCATTTCCTGCGTGCCGGGGAAGCGTCACGCTGCGCGATTGGATAGTCGCTGGACGATGTCGTCGGTGCCTGGGACACACCCGATGACGTGCTCAACGACAGTCGCCGAATTATCCAGCCCGCCACGGATATTGGAGGTCAAGGTTGACGACACCTAGGCATCACCGTCTGCGGCCCGGGTCACGGGCAGTCGCTGCTTCTGGACGCTGTCGATCAGTTCCACCATCTATCGGTGATGGCAGAAAACCAAAAGGCATATCTACACGGGACGATCGAGTTCTACCAGGCGCGGACCAACACGAAGATGACCATCGCGGCCGAACGGCTCGCGGTGGTCGCGGCAGTCACGGTATCGCGATGGCCGCTTTGCCGAACTCGAGTTCATTAGGCGTCGCGATCCGCGTCAGTCTGATGACCGAGAGCTTCCGCCACAGGACGTCCGGCGAGGTGGTGGTATCAGTTGGTGGGCGGTGTCGTCGGCCACTTCACGTAGTCCCGGCTGATCGGCCACTTGGACCGTGACGTGCGGGTTCATCGCGTCGACGATGACCGCGTCTTTCTCTCGAATATCGAGAAGTCTTCTGCGCCCCTCGGTCGCCGTCCACGAAGTCGTGGCGCCTCGGCCGTGCGGCTTGCCGACGGCATGCTGGAACGGCGTCTCGACGGTTCTCTCCGTCGCTCGCTGAACGCGGCAGTCACTGCACAATCCACCGAAACGCTGGTGCACGAGGTGGGTGTCGATATGCCAACCGCCGCCGGTGAAGCACGCATCGAAATCGACGCCACGGCGCTCACGGTGCACAACCTCGTCAGCGACAGCAACTGCATGGTCCAGTGAAGCCCAGAGGCTACGTCTGTCGAAGGTGATTCAGCAGTCGCGACGGTCGCGCTGTGTCAAGCCGCGCCTTCCACGAGAACGTTTGCCGCGGCGGTCATGTGATCACGCACGGCGGTTTCCGCGGTGTCGGCGTCACCGGAGTCGATCGCGTCGACGAGTTCCGCGTGCCGTGTGGCGTTCATGTTTTTGATGGCCCGGTCGACCCCGGCGAACATGATGGACATCCGGATACTGCCCTCCAGTGACGTCCAGGAGTGCACCAGCGTCTCGTTGCCCGTCAGTTGGCACATGGTCCGGTGGAACTTCAGGTCGGCCTCGATGCGGTCCTCCAGGTTGGCGACCGCCCATCGCTCCATTTCCGTGACGGCGTTGCGCAATATGGCGACGGCGGCGGCGCGATCGGGCAGCGCGCACAGTTCACGAGCGGCCAGCGATTCCAGCGCCGCGCGGACGCTGAAGATGTCCTTGATCTCCTTGGCGTCGAGGTGGCGCACCGACAGCCGGCCGCGGTCACCGGTGACGGAGATCAGACCCTCCTGTTGCAGTTGCCGCATCGCCTCGCGCAGCGTGCCCCGACTGATGTGCAGCGCCTCAGACAGGTCGGTTTCCACCAGATGCATCCCCGGCGGCAGCTCCCCGCTGGTGATGGCACGGCGCAGCGCGGTCAGCGCCTGCTGGCGCAGGCTGGTCTTTTCCAGCCGCAGCAGCGACAGCGGTTCTACGGCCATGACCCTCGTTCCTTCGATCAACCATTGTCAACAGTCCGGTGCCGACAATTGATCATAGCGGTCGAGTCAGCTCGCATGCTGCAGGACGGTGCCGACGAGCCGTGATGTCGACAGGCCGTAGCGGTCGTGCAGGGTTGGTAGCGCGCCGGCGGCCAAGAACTCATCCGGCAGTGCCACGGGCACGATCTTGCGACTGAGCCCGGCCCGTACCGCCGACGCCGCGACGGTTTCGAACAGGCCGCCGACGACGGTGTGGTTCTCGCAGGTGACCACGAGCCGGTCCGAGTCGACCTCGGCGAGCACGGTTTCGGTGTCGAAGGGTTTCAGTGTCGGGGTGTGCACAACGGCGACGTCGACGCGGTGCTTGGCCAGTTCCGTGGCGGCCTGCAGGGCCCGCATGGTCATCAGTCCGCTGGAGATCAGCACCACGTCGGCCCCGCCGCGCAGCACCTTGGCCTTGCCCAGTTCGAAGGTGTAGTCGTATTCGTCGAGGACGGTGGGCACCTGACCGCGGAGCAGCCGCAGGTAGGTCGGTCCCGCGCTGGCCGCCAGTTGCGGCACGGCCTGGGCGATGTCGACCGAGTCGCAGGGGTCGACGATGGTCAGGCCGGGGATGCCGCGGAAGATGGCCACGTCCTCGGTGGCTTGATGCGACGGCCCGTATCCGGTGGTCAGTCCGGGCAATCCACCGACGATGTTGACGTTGAGGCCGGGTTCGGCGATGTCGAGGCAGATGAAGTCGTACGCGCGGCGGGTGGCGAATACCGAATAGGTCGACGCGAAGGGCACCAGACCGGTCTCGGCCATCCCCGCGGCGGCGCCGAACAACAACTGCTCGGCCATCCCCATCTGGAAGTACCGCTGCGGGAACTCTTTGGCGAAGATGTGCATGTCGGTGTATTTGCCGAGGTCCGCAGTTAGGCCGACGATCCGCTCGTCGGCCTGCGCCGCGGCGACCAGGGCGTGCCCGAACGGGGCCGGGGTGGTGCGCTGGCCAGGGTCAGCGAACGACGCGATCATCGCCGAGGTGCGTAGCGGTGCGGACGTGCTCATAGTTGTTCGCTTTCTTTGTAGCCTGCGGTGAGTTGGTCGCGGCAGAGTTGCCATTCGTCGGGGTCGATGCGCATGAAGTGCGCTTTCTCCCGGGTTTCCAGCAGCGGCACCCCGCAGCCGACCCGGGTGTCGCACAGGATGACCGACGGCGCCCCGGTGAGGGAGAGCTGAGCGGCGACGTCGTCGAAGGCGGCCAGCAGCGCGTCGACGTCGTTGCCGTCGACCCGGCGGACGAACCAGCCGCAGGCCTCCCATTTGTCGGTGACCGGCTCGATGCGCAGCACCCCGGCGGTGGGTCCGTCGGCCTGCAGGGCGTTGATGTCCACCAGCGCGGTCAGGTTCCCGAGCCGGTGATGGCTCGCGCTTATCGCGGCTTCCCACGTGGAGCCCTCGTCCAATTCCCCATCGGAGAGGAAGTTGAAGATCCGTGAGGACGAACCCTGGTGGCGCAGCCCCAGCGCCATCCCGACCGCGACGGTCAGGCCGTGCCCCAGCGAGCCGCCGGAGATCTCCATCCCCGGTGTGTAGCTGGCCATCCCGGACATCGGCAGCCGTGACCCGTCGGACCCGTAGCTGTCGAGCTCCTCGACAGCGATGATGCCGGCTTCGGCCAGGGCGGCGTAGAGCCCGATGGCGTAGTGGCCGGTCGACAGCAGGAACCGGTCCCGGCCCTCCCAATGAGGATCCTCGGCCCGGTACCGCAGCTGATCGGCGTAGACGCCAGCGAGCATGTCGGCGGCGCCCAGGGCCTGCCCGACATAACCCTGACCCTGCGCCTCCCCCATGTTCAGGACGTAGTGGCGCATCCGGTAGGCGGCCGCCGCCACCTTCTGGCGGCGGTCGGTCTGCACGGTGAGTGTCATCGAATCTCCTGACTAGGCGTCTTGGTGGATGTCGGCGGCGGCCGGTCGAGCGGCGGCCTCATCGGCCAACTCCCGCTCGCGCGGTCCCCAGGTCTCCCGGGTCACTAACGCGGCCGCCAGGCCGATCGCGGCGTAGCTGCTGAACAGCAGCGCCGGCCCGATCCAGCCGAACGAGACGAAGAGCAGCGTGGTGATGAAGGGTGTGAAGCCGGACACCATCGCCGAGATCTGGTAGGCCAGCGACGCCCCCGATGCGCGGGTGTTGGCCGTGAACAGCTCGGGGAACCAGGCGCCCTGGGCGCCGGCCATCGAGTTTTGCACCAGCCCGTAGGCCAGCACGAAGGTCGCGATGACCAACAGGAAGATACCGGTGTTGACCAGCAGGAACATCAGCACACCGAAGGGCACCGCGAACGCGCAGGCATACAGGTAGACGGTGCGCCGGCCGATCTTGTCGGTGAGCCGGGCCCAGGCCATGGTGGCGAAGATGCCGATCGCCGAGGCGATGCACAGCGCGGTCAGCGTCTCGGATTTGGTGGCCAGCCCTTCGTTCTTCAGATACGAGATCATGTAGGTGATCGACACCGCGTAGCCGGCGGTCTCGGCGATGCGCAGGCCGATGCCGCGCAGGATGTTGCGCCAATCGGTCTTGATTACCTGCACGATCGGGGACTTGACGATGTCGCCGTGCTCCTTGACGTCCTCGAAC
>Ga0207648_10005980_pt1 | contig 12165 bp, 9 predicted proteins | sample KBSMisM32_FD_184310 | JGI IMG/M metagenome (GOLD analysis project Ga0207648, IMG submission 184310) | Miscanthus rhizosphere microbial communities from Kellogg Biological Station, Michigan, USA - KBS Miscanthus M3-2 (SPAdes) (version 2) | ecosystem: Host-associated > Plants > Roots > Rhizosphere...
TCATCAAAACTTTCAACTGCGACTTTGGCTCTTTCACCCGGCTCACGAACGATCTTGCGAATGGTAATAAGACCATCAAAAATTTCAGGCACTTCAATTTCAAGCAATTTTGCAAGAAAATCAGGACTGGTACGGCTCAGGATAATTACCGGAGAATTATTTTTAAGATCTACACGACGCACTACAGCGCGTACATTTTCTCCTTTTTTGAAATAATCCTGCGGTATTTGTTCTGACTTGGGAAGAATAAGCTCGTTGCTTTCTTCATCAAGCAACAATACTTCTTTTTTCCAAACCTGGTAAACTTCTGATGTAATGATATCACCAATTCTGTCGCTGTATTTTTTTACAAGTACATTCTTTTTCAGATCGCTGATACGGCTTGCAAGTGTTTGTTTTGCGGCCAAAATTGCACGGCGGCCAAAATCAAGAATGTCCACCTCTTCATATAATTCTTCACCCACTTCAAAATCCGGTTCTATCCGGGTGGCATCTTTATAACTAATTTCGGCGAGAGGATCCATTACTTCACCATCTTCTACAATCATTCGCCTGCGGATAATTTCAAGATCACCTTTCTCCGCATTTACAATCACGTCAAAATTTTCATCACTGCCAAATTTCTTTCGCAATAATGTTTTGAATACATCTTCAACGACTTTCATTAATGTAGGACGGTCTATATTTTCCGTGTCTTTAAATTCCTGGAACGCCTCAATCAGGTTAATACTGGCCATATCTCGAAAAGTTTTGATACGAATACGGTTACCCGCAGTACGTATGAATTAGAATTTGATTTGAACTGTTGTTGTTTTTATATTATTAAATGGTATCACAATTTGGGTAGTAACAGCTTTTTTGCCTTTGCCGCTTACCTGCTCAATTATAATATCTGCTTCTGCTACCTGCAAAAGCTTTCCTTCTTTTTTACTGTCATCATTAAAGAGAACCTCTACAAAGCGGCCAATATTTTTTGTGTATTGTCTTTGCATTTTAAGAGGCTCGTCTACGCCGGGAGAAGAGACTTCGAGAGAAAAATCGCCGTCAGGGAATAAAGCACTTTCTTCTATGATCTTGTAAAGACTCCGGTTGAATCTCACGCATTTTTCAATGGTTACCCCGCTATCCCCGTCAATGAAGACTTTTATATTATTCGTAGGTTTTATTTTGACATTTACCCTGAAATATTCGGGCTCTGCTTCTAAAACCCTGTCAACATATTTTTCTATTTCCTGTATAATACTGTCTGTTGCCATAAGATAAAAAGAGAAGGGAACGATCTTCGTTCCCTTCTTCTGAATTATTTCCGCTGCAAATGTAGGGGAAATAGTAAATAGCTTCCAAATTTTATAAACTTGTGCCTACGCAAATAGCATTTCTGCTTGCAGAATACTTTCTGGTTTGCCAACATCAATGAATTTTCCTGACGAATGATCATAACATTTTATTACCTGTGTTTCTGCAAGAGCAAGATATAAATCTACCATTGAGAATTTTTCTTCAGGTTTCATCATTTGAAAAATACGGTTGTTTATAATGTGTATTCCACTAAAGGCTTTGGGGAAATATTGAGCTGCAGGTTTTGAGATCCTTTCAGCACTTGTTACAACATTGCGCCAGCCGCATAATTCATCATCTTGGTTGAACAAAAAATATCTTGATGTTTTTCTTGTTGTGGTTGCCAAGGTTGCTAATGGTCTTTGTGTTTGATGAAAGTGAATCATGGCAGCGAGATCAAGGTCAGTTAGCACATCGCAATTCATCAGTATGAAAAATGGTTCATTTATTAAAAACGGTGCTGCATATTTTAGACCTCCGCCTGTTTCTAATACTGTTTCGGTTTCATCACTGATGGTTATTGTGCTACCCCATCCATTATTTTTTTGTATGGTTGCTATAACCTGATCCGCAAAATGATGAACATTTACCACTACTTCATAAATACCATATTGCTGCAGGTATTTAATATTCCTCTGCAATAAACTTTTACCGTTAATAATCGCTAATGCTTTAGGATGCTGATCTGTCCATGGTTTTAATCTTGTACCCAATCCTGCTGCGAGAATCATAGCTCTGGGGCCTACCGCCTTTGAAGAAGAGTTTATAGCTGTCATCTAACCTGGTATAGCTGTGATTAATAATGATAGTTGTGTTTTGCTGAAATAATTGTTGCAGCACAAGTGTGCGACGCAACAACAGTTTCTTACGTATTCTAAGGCCGGGCACAAAAAATTATACTTTTATTTCCTTTACCCAATTACTTTCATTGCAATGTTCTAATTCTACTTTTACTTTATACTTATTCTTTAAATGTCTTGCAGTTTGCTCGGCAGCATATACACTGCGGTGCTGGCCACCGGTACAGCCAAAATTTATAACCAGGCTTTCAAAATTTCTTTTTATATAATCTTCCACAGAAATATCAATGATATCAAAAACACTGTTAAGAAAATCATTCATTTTGGTTTGCTGCTCAAGAAAATCAATGACCGGTTTTTCTTTACCGCTGAGTGTTTTATACGCATCAAACCTGCCTGGATTTAAGATGCCCCGGCAATCAAATACAAAGCCTCCACCATTGCCACTGTTATCTTCTGGTATATGTTTTTTATACGAAAAGCTTTTTATTTTAACAGTAAGGGCAGTTGTTTCTGACGCCTGTACAGGTTGAAATTGCCGGATGACATCATCTTGTGTTATAATATTCAGTATCCTGTCAAACTCAGGCAGCACAAGGCCTACACGCTGGTTCTCCAAAAACCATCTCATATTTTTTAATGCCAGTGGGATGCTTGCAAGAAAATGGGCCTTGCGCTCAAACAAACCCCGAAAGCCATATGCACCAAGTACCTGCAGCAAACGTATTAATACATATCCATTGTACTGACTTATAAAAATATTTCTGTCAACAGGTTTACCAAGCAATGTATCAATCTTATCCATGTAATAAATAAGCAGGCTGTCTTTCCATTCTTTACTCAATTCAGCTTTTGCCTGCCATAATAAACTGGCAACATCATATTGCAATGCACCCTGCATGCCGCCCTGGTAATCGATAAAAAAAATATCGCCGTTGTTAACTATAATGTTCCTGCTCTGAAAATCGCGAAACATGAAATATTTATACTCGGTTTTGGTAAGGTATGTGCTCAATGCTTCAAAGTCATCAAGCATCGCCTGTTTATCATATGGCAGTTTGAGCGTATCGAGGAAATAATATTTAAAATAAAGAAGATCACTAAGTATTGCCTGCTTGCCAAACTCTTTGGCAGTAAGACACCAATCATAATTTAAACCAGTATGGCCTTTTATTTGAAGTTCGGCAAGCTTATCAAGGCTTCTGCAATAAAGGTTATAAACAATTTCATTATGGCCATTTTGTTCAAGTTTATCTAGCAATGACTCCTGTCCAAGATCTTCCTGGATATAAGCTATATAGTCATCATTAATGGCCAGTATTTCCGGAACAGGCAAATCATATTGTTTAAAATGCCTGCTGAAATTGATAAAAGTCTTGTTCTCTTTTATATTAAGACCATAGGTTGCAATATATGTTTTGCCACCACTGTTTATTCTAAAATAAATTCTGTCACTACCACTTTGCTGAAGCTTTGAAACCTCATCATAATCTTTACCATTAAAGGAATTAAATAAATCTTTTATTGTTTGCAACATTATATCCATGAAAAAACTTTGGAAGTAAAAATATAAGTTTATAATAAAGCTATGTCCGTTTATCTTTTAAAAACATTATTGTAAATGCAGGCTTTGTACTATATGCCAGCTTTCGTTGTATCACTCATTTGTACGTCTTGTTCAATACGCAGCTATGCGGGTACAATATTTGGCTCCTTGCCTAAAAAAATTATTCCTGTTTTTTTAAAATCTTCCAACTATTAAAATGGTACAGAAAATTACAAGTTTACAAATAAAAAATCCCGGCGGGGAACCGGGACTTGCGTTTTTATTACCGTAACCTTTATCTTTTTTGTCTGCGCTTAGGAAAGAAATTACCATTCTGTAATTTCGAAGAAGTACCTTCTGTTGGACCAAAATGGCTCATCGCACAACGAAAGCCAATACTGCTGCTGCTTTGATCTTCTTCCATAAAGCGGCGTGCACCAGGGCTTAACCAGTAGGGCATATCCATCCAGCTGCCACCTTTTATAACCCTTGATTTATCACTTACCAAAGTAGTAACACCATAACCATAATACACTTTGCTTAATGAATCACCATCAAGATAATTAATAGCATAAGAATGCTGGTAGTTGCGACGCTCTGCTAATGTTGAATCATTTTCAGGAACATATTTAATGCGGCCAAGGCTGTCTCTCAAATTTCCTTCGCCACCGCTAAGATCAACTTTTGAAAATACGTTACCGCGATATGGGTTCATGTCGTCAGCTTCCTGGCCTGTCAGTGGCCTATAAACATCTGCCACCCACTCACTCACGTTACCACTCATATTATATAAACCAAAGCCATTTGCAAAGAATGAATTTACAGGTGCAGGGATTGCAGAACGGTCATTCAAACCACCCGGCGTACCCATATAGTCACCATTGCCTCTTTTAAAGTTGGCAAGAAATGCACCCTGCCATGAACCTCTTTTGGTAGCACGCAGGTTATCATATCCATCATTCTTCCACGAATAGATTTGTTTATTGGCAATAAGCTCTTCACCTCTTTTCTTTTCTGATTTGCGTGGTGCAGGGTTTTCATTTATTAACCCAAGTGCCGCATATTCCCACTCAGCCTCTGTCGGTAGCCTGTAATCCGGGAACATAAGACCATCTTCAAACTGTACTTTGGTACGTGGCCTTCCCTGCGCATCCAATAAAGGATTCTTTTTAGGTTTGCCGGGAATACCTTCATATTCACCCATTAGATAAGACTTAGTATTAAAATTATCCTGACCACCGCCATTCATTTCCTGCTTTATTACATTTTTATTCTGGTAACCGGCATCTATCAAAGACCTTTCATTAACCCTGTCTGTACGCCAGATACAAAAATCATGAGCCTGTTTCCAGGTTACACCAACTACAGGATAGTAATTATAAGAAGGATGACGGAAATAAAATTCTACATAGGGCTCATTATAGGCCAATTCACTGCGCCATACCAGCGTATCCGGGTATGCACTGTGCAAAACATTCTCATACTGGGGGTCAGAGAATACATTATTCAGCCAATGGAGATATTCACGGTAATGTACATTGGCCACTTCCGTTTTATCAATAAAGAAAGAGTTAACTGTAACCCTTCGTGGCACATTATTCCAATCGCCCATTACATCTTCTTCAGTAGCACCCATGGTAAAAGTACCTCCTTGTACAAACACAAGGCCGGGACCCGTTTTTACATCTTTTGCCTTAAACACATAATAACCACCCTGGTTCTTGTCATTGTAGTTCCAACCGGTAGCATCACTTTTTTCATGTTTGTTCTTACCAAATAAACCATTCTTACATGAAGCTGTGCCAGCAATGGCTGCTATAAATAAAAAGTTTCTGAATAATTTGAACATTTGAAATGCCGTTTTTATCTGTTTACAGAACGTTGAACGAAAAAGAATATTGTATATTTTTTTCAGAATATGCGAATATATAAGATTTGACAACGAAAAAACCAGGAGAATTACAACAAGAAGAACAAAACTTCGTTTTAGTTCGTATAATTAATTTGCTGTTACTTTTTATTGATAGTTGTACAAGAAATAAAAAAGTCACATATTTGTTATACAGACACGAATGCAGATTTTCGAATTTTTAAAAACCTGGCCTTCTATCGACCAAAACTCTACCTATTTTCGCTGATATAAATAACACCGGCTTTCACTGGCCTATTAATTTCAGCTATTTTTACAAAAGTCAAAAAAATAATCAATGAGGCGGATTACACTAAGATCAACTGCTTTGTCTATCTTATTATGTTTTGGTTGGGGGCAATTGGTTTATGCTCAAAGCTTAGATATTGTTACTACAGCAGTACCCTTTTTAAGAATTTCTCCGGATGCACGTGCAGGCGGTATGGGTGATGTTGGAATCGCAACTACCCCTGATGCCAATTCCGGCTATTGGAATCTTGCAAAAACCCCTTTTGCTAAAAGTCGCGGAGGTCTTGCTGCAACGTATACACCATGGCTAAAAGACATTGCCCAGGATGTATATCTTACCACCTTAGCAGGCTATTATAAATTAGATGATGAACAGGCTGTATCAGCAGACCTGCGTTATTTTAATTTAGGCCAGATACAATTCACAGATTACAGTGGCGGCATTACATCAACCGGAAAGCCAAGAGAATTTTCATTTGACCTGGGTTATTCGAGAAAGATATCTGACAATTTATCTGTAGGCGTTGCATTAAGATATATTAATTCAAGCCTTGCAAACGGGTATAACCAAAATGGAGTTACCTATAAAGCAGGTAATGCTATCGCTGCAGATCTTTCTTTATTTCATAATGGCGTTAATGAAGAGGGGCAGGGTTTGACTTATGGATTAACGATATCTAACCTTGGTTCTAAAATCGGTTATACCAATGATGCTAAAACAAAAGATTTTATACCCGCCAATCTCGGTTTGGGTCTTGGTTACACTTGGGTATTTGATGAGACCAGTAAATTTACTTTAGCATTAGATGTAAACCATTTGCTGGTTCCTGCACCACCGGTATATACAGGCGACCTCACACAGGATTCAATCAACAACGACGAATACCATAATTCAAGTGTTGCAAACAGTTGGTTCAAATCTTTTGACAATAAAGCCAACACTGCTTCGTTTGGTGCCGAGTACGGATACAATGATCAGTTCTTTTTACGTGCAGGTTATTTTTATCAAAACAAGAACCAGGGCGGCCAAAGTTATTTTACAGCAGGCGTGGGGGTAAAATATAATATTTTCGGTTTCAATTTTTCTTACCTGGCTCCTTCCGGCAATGGTGTAACACGCAACCCGCTTTCAAATACTATACGCTTCAGTGTTTTATTTGACTTTGATTCAGGCGAATAAAAATTTTTTTTGAGCCAAGCTTCAAACTAATAATTTAGCTTTCGTTGCGTCGCACTCTTGTACTATATAAACTTTTTTGAACAATAAGAAATTAATGCGAAGGAAGTCCTTCGCATTTTTGTTTAAAATAAATTACTTTCATTTTTCTAAAAAATCATTGCTCAAATAAATCGCTCTTTGCTGCTGCATTTAAAATAAGTACAAGTGAGTGACACAACGAAGATGAGCACAGATTTAAAGCAGGCTAATAATAAACCAAACAAAAATTATGGGTTTAAGAATTGGTATGGGTGTAGATTTTCACCAACTGGTTGAAGAAAGAGAGTTGTGGATTGGTGGGGTAAATATTCCGCATTCAAAAGGTGCACTTGGCCATAGTGATGCAGATGTGCTGCTACATGCCATTTGTGATGCTCTGCTTGGCGCCGTATGTCTTGGTGATATAGGCGTTCATTTTCCGGACACATCTTCTGAATTTAAAAACATAGACAGCAAAATTTTACTGGATAAAACAATGCAGCTTATAAAAGAAGAAGGATATGAAATAATTAATATTGATTCAGTATTATGCTTGCAGGCTCCTAAAATAAAAAACTATATTCCCCATATGCAACAAACAATTGCATCCATATGTGGCATAAAGGAAAAAGACGTATCAGTAAAAGCTACCACTACAGAAAGAATGGGCTTTGTGGGACGTGAGGAAGGCCTTATGGCATATGCAACTGTTTTGCTTCAATCAGTTTAGTTTTAACAATGTAATTGAATATAACACGTCTACCAATCAGCATTTGATATAGCTTTGCCGCCGTGGAAAAAATAACCGTAAAAATAATTAATCATTCTTCTAATCCATTGCCCGCATATGCAACAAGTGGCTCGTCTGGCATGGATTTAAGAGCAAATCTTACTGATACTATAGTTTTAAAACCTTTGGAAAGAATAGCTATTCCTACAGGAATATTTATTGAACTGCCTGATGGTTATGAAGCGCAGGTAAGACCACGAAGCGGGCTGGCCATAAAACATGGCATCACCTGTTTAAATACCCCTGGCACTATTGATGCTGACTATCGGGGAGAAATAAAAGTGATATTAATTAATCTGTCTAAGGAGGAACAAACAGTTAATCATGGAGACAGGATTGCACAGATTATTTTCCAAAGAATTACTCATGCAGAATGGGTGACCGCTGTTGAAATAAATGAAACAGAAAGAGGCATTGGCGGATTTGGACATACAGGTAAATCATAAAATTGTAACATGAAATATGTACTATATGTTTTCTTGGGAATAGCGCTGGTTGCTGGTTGCAGGCCCGCTAAAAAAGTACAGAGGATTGAGCAATCGATCTCCAAAAAAGACACAGCAGAAACGGTAACAAAGAAAGAAACTGTTGATTCATTTGCAATCGTAAGGAATATTGTAGGCGGCCTAAATAAACAACGGATTGATTTCAATACTTTTTCAGGTAAGATCAAAGTGAATTATGAGGGTAAAGACGGAGGTGACCAGGCCACTGCATATATAAGAATAAGAAAAGACAGTATAATATGGATTTCATTAACAGGAGCCCTGGGTATTGAAGGCTTCAGGTTGATTATAGACCAGGACAGCTTTAAACTTATGAATAAATTGCAGAAAGTTGTACAATATCGCAGTATAAGTTACCTGCAGGAAATAACAGAAGTACCTTTCGATTTTTATTCATTACAAGATGTTATTATTGGCAACCCTGTATTTATTGACAGCAATATAGTTTCTTATAAAGCAACTCAAAATGAACTGCTGGTTTTAATGGTTGGCAGCCTGTTTAAAAATCTGCTTACACTTGAAAATCATGATTTCAGGATCGTACACAGCAAGCTTGATGATTTAGATGCAATGCGTAACAGAACATGCGATATTACTTATGACAATTATGAGAATACAGGAGACTTCTATTTCTCAACGAAGAGAAAAATTACGGTAGCAGAAAAATCCAAGCTTGATATTGATGTAGAATTTAAAAGCTATACATTCAATAAACCTCAGGATTATCCTTTCAATATTCCTAAAAATTACAAACGCAGGTAATAATAAATTTTCTAATGCGTTAATTTAGCAATCACCTGTTAAATTGTTTCATTATGCTAAAGAGATTGATATCATGTTTTATTATATTGTTTGTAGCTTTTGCTGTAAATGCACAGGAAACAAAAGAAGATATCCAAAAAAAACAACAGCAATTACTCCAGGAAATATCAACTCTAAACGGAACACTTAATGAAATTAAAAAGAATAAAAAGCAGTCTATTGGTCAGCTTGCTTTGGTACAAAGAAAAATACAGGTAAGGCAGGAACTTATAAACAGTATAAGTAAAGATCTGCGAAGGCTTAATGACAATATTTATAGTAACCAAATACAGATTTACCGCTTTAAGAAAGAGCTTGACACGCTTAAAGATCAATACGCCAAAAGCCTTGTGTTCGCGTATAAGAATCGCAGTAATTATGATTATCTAAATTTTCTTTTTTCGGCTACAAATTTTAATGATGCGGTTAAAAGAGTTGCCTATCTCAAAAGTTATCGCCAATACCGCGAGACCCAGGTAAATAACATTATTAAAACACAACAATTATTAACTCAACAAATCAATGCATTAAGCTCAAATAAAATTGAGAAAAATAATTCCTTAAAGGAGCAAAGCAAGCAATTGAATGTACTGGAAGATGATAAAAAGGAAAAAGACCAGGTTGTAAAAAATCTTAAAGGGCAGGAAAAAGATATAGCCACACAAATAAAAAGCAAGGAGCAAATGAGGCAAAAACTACAGGTTGCATTGCAAGCTGTAATAAAAAGAGAAATTGCCGCAGCTAAAAAGAAAGCTGAAGAAGAACAAAAGAAAAAATTGGCACAACAACAAGCTGCAAATGCAGCGGCTAATAACAAACCTGATGAAAATAAACCTGATTTAAAAAGTAATACCCCACTAACCGGTGCTGTTTCCACTTCAAAAACAAATCGTGTTTACAGTCCTTTTGAATCAACTTCAGAAGAAGCGAATGTTTCTATAAATTTCGAAAACAACCGCGGAAGATTACCGTGGCCTGCTGACCAGGGATATGTATCAATTCATTTTGGACATTACCAGTTACCAGGCACTAAAATGACTGGTGATATGCCGGGTATAGAAATAACATTACCTGTCGGCTCCAATATTAAAGCCGTGGCAGATGGTATAGTATCTGCAATATTTGACCTTGGAAATGGTCAGACAGTCGTAATAAGACATGGCAAGTACTTTACTACTTACAATAACATCTCATCTGTAAGTGTTGAAAAGGGAATGGAGATAAAAGCAGGTAAAGTATTGGGACGTGCGGTTATGGGAATGAGCGGAGACGGTCAAATTATTTTCATGGTTACAAACGATAAAAATGTAAACCTCGATCCGGAAAAATGGTTAAAAGCAAGATAGCCTTATTTGTACTGTAAAAGCAAAGAAGGTCTCAATAAGTTATAAAAGAAAAAACCCTTAAAAAGGGTTTCAGTCAGGTGAAGAAATCTTTGAAGAGTTCAAAGGGTGGTACTAAAAACGGACTGTATAACATATTTCAAAAGCAATGCCACGACCTTTATATGGATTATGCTATTGGTTATCAATGAAATCCTTTTCTATAGTAAATTCAAATTTCCCATTTTTAGATTACGGCTTCCTTTAATTGGATTAATTCATTCTTTACATAATTGTAACCGTTTAATTATCTTCGCAAATTACACTCATTACATCTCCTTATTAGGAGATCCATTATAGAAAAGAATTATTTAAAACACAAAAAGCATGGATCAGAATGTTATATCTATAATAATTGCGTTAGTCTCAATATTAGTTGGAATTATAGCTGGCAAATTCATTTTTGCAAAAAATACAAAGAAGCAGGTCGAAGAAGCTGAATCGCGGGCACAAAAAATAATAGCTGAAGCTGAGATAAAAACGGAAACTACCAAAAAAGAAAAAATACTCGAAGCAAAAGAAAAATTTGTACAGCTAAAGGCAGAGCATGATAAGGAAGTGCTTGAGCGAAATCGAAAAATGAGTGATTTGGAAAGCCGGATTAAACAAAAAGAGATAGGAATTAATCAAAAAGAAACTTTCCTGGAAAAGCAAATAAAAGAAAATGAAGCTATCAAGGACAATCTGAATCGCCAGATAGAAATTGTAAATAATAAAAGGACAGAGCTGGAGAAGCATCAGGAAGAACATATCCGCAGACTTGAAAAAATTGCAGGATTAACTGCAGATGAAGCCAAGGCTCAATTAGTAGAAAGCCTTAAGCATGAGGCACAAACACAAGCTCTTGGTCTACAACAGGAAATAATAGAAGAAGCCCGCCAAAAAGCCAACAAAGAAGCCCGCAAAATTATTATACAATCTATTCAACGCACAGCAGCAGAACAAACTATTGAAAATACAGTTACTGTATTTAATCTTGAAAGCGATGAAATCAAAGGGCAGATCATTGGACGCGAAGGCAGAAATATACGTACTATAGAGGCTGCTACAGGAGTTGATCTTATTGTTGACGATACCCCCGAAGCAATTGTACTTTCTTCATTTGATCCATTACGCCGTGAAATTGCCCGTTTAAGCTTACAGCGCCTGGTAGCAGATGGACGTATTCACCCTGCAAGAATAGAGGAGGTAGTTGAAAAAACACGTAAACAACTGGAAGAACAGGTAATGGAAATAGGTGAAAGAACCGTTATAGAGCTTGGAATACATGGCTTGCATAAAGAGCTTGTTAGAATTGTAGGGAAAATGCGATTCCGTTCTTCTTATGGTCAGAACCTGCTAATGCATAGCCGCGAAGTTGCCAATCTTTGTGCTCTTATGGCTGGCGAATTAGGTCTGAACGTTAAATTAGCCAAACGTGCTGGGCTTTTACACGACATTGGTAAAGTACCAGATGAAGAAACAGAATTAACACATGCACTTCTTGGTGCAAAGCTTGCTGAAAAATATGGTGAAAACCCTGCAGTTGTAAATGCAATTGGTGCACATCATGATGAAATGGAAATGCAATATGTTATTTCACCCATTATTCAGGCTTGTGACTCTATAAGCGGTGCGAGACCTGGCGCCAGACGTGAAATAATGCA
>Ga0207648_10005982_pt1 | contig 12163 bp, 8 predicted proteins | sample KBSMisM32_FD_184310 | JGI IMG/M metagenome (GOLD analysis project Ga0207648, IMG submission 184310) | Miscanthus rhizosphere microbial communities from Kellogg Biological Station, Michigan, USA - KBS Miscanthus M3-2 (SPAdes) (version 2) | ecosystem: Host-associated > Plants > Roots > Rhizosphere...
AAAGAAAGACGACAAAGCGCCCCAGGGCGCCGCCATGCCGCAGATCGCGCCAGCCGGCTCACCCATGCGGCGCGTGGCGATCGACCAGCTGGCGCAGCTTTTGAACAAACGGCGCGACGATCTCCTCGCCGGAGCGATGAAGCCGGGTGGGCAGGTGGAGCCTTATAATGTTCCACATTCGATAGGACTTCTTGGTTTCTAGGATGCAATGAAATGGCCGAAGAAACCACATCCACCACATCCGACCAGCAACTATCCCAGATCATCAACCAGCTGCTGGCGGGTAAAACAGCGCAGCCGGCCGTTGACCCCAACACCATGCAAAATTTGAGCCGCGTATAAAATCCCAGCAATACCAAGAATTTAATATTTAAACAGAACCAAACTGTAAAAAATTGATACAGTTTTAGGGGCCCAAAGAGACATTTGGAGTAACTGCGGTTTCCCGTCAGCCAGCCATATCTTTCGAACTTTTTGGCTAGGATCAGCCAGCCATCATGGGAGAAATATGTGAATCAATACGGCGCCCCAAACTCCGGCAGAAGGTGGCGTCGCACGCTTCACAGAGCTTTACTGGCTGGCGTCTTGCTCGCATCTGAACAGGCTTTTGCCGATGTTCCGCCGCTGTCCTACACCCAAGGGAGCCCTAATGTTGCCATGGGTGCGGCTGTCCATAAGCTGGTCGCGGATGCTCAAAAAGCCCTCAAAAGCGGAAATATCCCACTAGCGGTAATCAATCTCAGAAATGCGGTGAGTGCCGCTCCCCGCAACGGCGCGGTGCGTGCACAACTTGGCATAGTCCTGCTTCAGCGCGGTAACCAGCTGGCCGCGGAGATCGAGCTTCGCCAGGCGCGAAAAGACGGGGCGCCCGATCTTGTCGTGTTGCCGCCGCTGTTCCAGGTCATGCTCATGCGCAACGAAAGCCAGCTGCTGTTGGATCAGTTTCCTGATCCCGCTCCGGGCTCGAACAGAACCGTAGCGGCAGACACTCTGAAAGCGCGCGCGATCGCGCTTCAGAATCTCAATCGAGCGCCAGAAGCCATCGATGCGATGGATCGCTCGCTTGATTTGCGCCGCGACGGGCAAGATTTGCTGACACGGGCGCGGCTGTCGTTCCAGCAGGGAGATATTTCCGCGGGCAAAGGCTTTGTCGATGAGGCGATCCGGAAGTCTCCGGACAGTCCCGATGCCATGCTCTATAAGACGCAGATGCTGCTGGCATTCAACGACAATGCCGCCGCACTGGATTTGGCCAATCAACTGGTTGCAAAATTTCCCAGCAGTATCCCCGGACGACTTGCGCGTGTTGAAACTTTTTTGCGCCTGAACCAAGACGCAAAGGCCAAGGCGGAAATCGACGATATCCTAGCCAAAAATCCAGGCCCCTACCTGCCAACCTATTATAAGGCGCTGCTCATGGCCCGGACGGGCGACACCAGGGGGGCCTGGGGTTTGGCGCAGGCTTTACCCGCGTATTTCCTGGATGCCCAGCCGGGCATAGCCGCCATGGTTTCACAAATGGCGGAACGTGCTGGCGACATCGAAACAAGCGCCTCGATACTGAGCAGAATATTGAAAGATAACCCTGATCAGCTCGCCGTTCGGATTCGGTTGGCTGCTGTTCGCCTCCGGCAAAATAGTGTCCGCAGCGCGTTCAATGTCCTGAGGCCCGTCCAAGATTCAACCGATCCCCAAGTGGTCGAATTGCTTACCCGCACCTATCTCCAGATGCAGCGTCCCAAGGACGCCCTGGACGCGCTCAGCCGGCTGGACGCCGGAGGGCGTGGAAGCGCGGCCGTAAAGCGGAACATCGCGCTGCTCCGACTGCAATTGGGCGGCACGGATCAGGCGATCAAGGATCTCACCCAAGCCGCTGCCAAGGAGCCCGCCGATCCGTCTATTGTTGCGCCGCTTATCAACGCGCTCATCCAAGAGCGTCGTCTTCCCGAAGCTCTCGCGGTAGCCGACAGGTTTGGCGCGGATCCCAAGCGGCGCGTGGAGGCTCTGGTATATCGTGGAAGCATTCTCATGCTTCAGCGCGATACCGCCGGCGCGCTGGCTGCCCTTGACAAAGCCATCAAGATGGACCCCCGCAGCATAGCGACACTGTACTCCCGGGCGACGCTTCTGGAGTCCATGCAGAAATATGCTGAAGCCAATCGCGATCTGAGAACCATTCTTTCTCTCGATAGCAAAAACACGGCGGCCATCCTGAAGTCGGCCGATATTGCAATCCGCCAGGGGGAGGATCAAAACGCCAGGAGTTTGTTGGGCCAGGCGATCACGTTTTCGCCCCGGGATGCCACGCCCAGAATTGCGCTGATACGCTACCTGATTTCCCGTGGAGACTTAAAAGGAGCGCTGACAGCAGCAAATGATTGCGTTCGGGTGCAACCCAACAACGCCGACAGCGTGACGCTCCTCGGCCAGGTCCAATCGGCGTTGGGGCAAAAAAAGGAAGCCGTCGCCAGCTTTCGCCGTCTTGTGTCCCTCACGCCAACCCTCGCGTCGGCGCAAGTGCTGCTGGGCAGCGCCCTTTCCGCCATGGGCGACCGCACAGGAGCGGGCCGCGCCTTGGATGCCGCGGCCAAGTTGGCGCCCGCTGCACCGGATGTGAAGCGCGCTCAGATCAATTTGCAATTCGCTCAAGGCCGCATCGATGCGGCGGTGGGACTGGCCCGCTCGTTCCAAACCTCGCATCCGGGAACAGACGCGGACCTATTGCTGGCGGACGCGCTCCACCAGGCCAAGCATCCCGATCAGGCGGCGGCGGTGCTCAACAAAAGCCTCGCCGATCGGCCTACCAGTTCCGTCCTGGTGCGGCTGGCTCGGCTGGCGATCATTTCGAATGATAAAAAGCGCGCAGGCGAGCTGATGTCCAGCTGGCTGGTCAGCAATCCCGATGATGGTAGCGTGCGCTTGGAATATGCTTCTTTGCTGATGCAGCAGGATAAAAATGCCGAAGCAATTTCTCAGTTTCAATCGATTCTGAAGCGGGATCCGAACAATGCCGCCGCCCTGAACAACCTGGGATGGCTGCTCCAGCGCAGCGACCCGAAACGCGCGCTTTCGTTGCTCATGCTTGCCTGGAAGCTGGCACCGGATTCCGCCAATGTTGCCGATACGCTTGGCTGGCTAAAGGTGCAGCAAAAGGATGCTGCTGGCGGATTGGCCTTGCTCAACCGCGCGCACGCGTTACAGCCCCAGGACGGAGAGATAACCTATCATTTGGTTATCGCGCTGGATGCCAATTCCAAGCGGGACGCCGCGCGCGGGCTCCTCAAGTCCCTGCTCGCCAGTGGCGTAAAATTCGCGGATCAGCCTGCAGCAGCTAAACTGTACGCGACCTGGCATTGAGGCGGCTTTAGGCGCGGACCGTCTTGCGGCGGCGGCGCAGCGCCATCAGACCGGTCAAACCGGCCAGGCCGGCGATGGCCATGGTCCAGGTGCCGGGCTCCGGCACTTTCACATAGCTGTTGGCGGCAACGATGCCGGTTCTGCTGCCGCAATCCGGTTTGCCGTTTGATGCAGTGGTGCAAGCATACCCGATATCGACAGCCCAGTAATAACCACCGGCATTCGCCGTGAACAGCGAGTCCGTCAGCGTAAGGCCACCGGTCTTTGTCAGGTCAAACACGATGGACGTCTCGGTCGCTTTGCCGCCCGAATTGGCCTTCGGCGTGATCGCATAGTTGAAGTTGCCATTTTGGCCGCTGGTAAAAGGCTGGTCCGCGTAGCTGCCATTCAGGGGCTGGACGGTGAATTTGGTCGGGTCGCTATGCGGGCTGACACTGCTGACGACGGTGACAGCACCAGGCACGATCGACATATCCCAGTCGATACCGGTATGTGCGCCAGAAGCCATCAGATAATTCTTGGTTGTTGCGGTTGACGCCAGACTGATCGTCACTTCGACATAAGCGCTCGAACCCGTGCCAAACTGATGGGCGGTCACGGTGCCATAGACGGTACCGCTGGGGCCCAACGAACCTTGATTGAGGGTCCAGACAATATCGGCCGAAGCTGGGACAGCGGTGGACGCCAGCCCCAGAAAAACCGTCAAAATCAGCCAAAAACGTTTCATCATGACACACTCACAGTCCGTTCCTTGAACACCCTGCAACCCATGGGCCAAAGACAGGGCCCCAAAAAGCAACAAAAAACCGGCTCCCGGCAAAGCCGCTTGCGGCCCTACCGTCATAAATCAGCTTTGGAATTTTTCCGTTAAAACGACGCCCGCAAGCGCGTTGAGCGTGTGATTACCATGCACTCCCTGGCGCGCCAAACAGGATGCGGATTGTTCATTAATTTTGGCAACCGTCGCACACACTTTGGCAGCCTACGCATAGCGAAGGCGCCTCTACAGAGCTTTTGGCGATGGTTAAGCGCGGACCGTCTTGCGGCGGCGGCGCAGCATCATCAGGCCGGTCAAACCGGCCAGGCCGGCGATGGACATGGTCCAGGTTCCCGGCTCCGGGATGTCGGTGAAACTGTTGGCAGCAACCACGCCGGTCCCGCCTGCGCAGTGGAGAGCGCCGCTCGCCTCCTTGGAGCAATTGAGCCCGATATCGGCCGCAAAGTAATAGCCGTTGGCGCCATTTTTGGTGAACAACGTATTCGCCTGACCGACGATATTCGACAGAAAGATGCCGGTGCCGGGCTTGGTGATATCAAAGATGATGCTCTGCTCGGTTCCCGAACCGCCCGAGGAGGCGATCGGCGTGATACCGTAATTGAAAGGGTTGAGACCTGATCCCTGGGTGAACGGCTGATCCGTATAACTGGCGTTCAAGGCGTCCACGGTGAATTTGGTGGAATCGCTTTTCGGCAGCGGGGGATTATTGGGGGGCGTATTGTCGAAAATGGTGACGGCGGTAGGGACGGTCGACATATCCCAGCCAATACCAACATGGCTGCCACTTGCGATGAAGTAATTGTTCGCCGCCAGGGTGATTTCGACCCTGACAAAGGAGCTGGTGCCACTGCCCAGTTGAACCGCTGTCACGGTCCCGTAGGTGACGCCATCGGGGCCAAGCGAGCCGCCTTGGTCCAGCGTGAATTGCACATTGGCGGAGGCCGGAATGGCGGTCACCGCCAAACCCAGAAAAGCCGCCAAAATCATCCAAAAACGCTTCATAATACGCCACCGATACTATACCGGTTAATCTAGAAGCAATAATTGGGCCAAAACTGTAACGTATTGAGACACAAGGATTGTACGAAAAGGCTCCCAACCCGGGTGGCCGATTCTGTAAATTCCTTTTACAAAACAGGCACCTAGCCCCAAAAACGCTAGCGTCCCGCTTGAGTCTGCCCGGCCAGCTTAAGCTTGCGGGCCAGAAGGCTTTTGGCGGCCTCCAGGTCGCTGAAACCGCCGCGCTTCACCAATCCTTGCAAGATGGTCTGGGACTGTGCCCCCTGGCCGGCCCCCTCCAGCGCCAATGCCAGTTGATAGGAGATCCCGGCATCATCCGGCGCCAAGCCGTGAGCCTTTTGCAGGGAGGCGACCGCGCCTTTGAAATCCGACCGGCTCATCTGCATGCTGCCCAAAGTGTCCAGATTGTTGGCCGATGACGGATCGGCCTTCACCGCCCGTTGCGCCAAGGTCAGTGCGCGGCCGGGATCACTCTTCACCACCAGCCAGGACAGGTTGTTGAGGGCTATCGCGTCGGACGGATCGTCGCTCACCAGCTTTTCATAAGCCGCCCTGGCTTTGTCCAGTTCGCCAAAGCCCAGTAGCAGGATGGCATATTGCTTTTTGACCAGCTTGTTGTCGGGATGGGCGGTGCTGTAGTCGCTGAGGCTTTTTAACGCCACATCCTTGTTCATGGTGCGCAATTCCTCGGCGCCGCCCACTTCGATGGTTTGCTGAATGTATCTCTTGGCGCCGGCATCGTCTTTCTTGAGCAACAAAGCGCGAGCGAACAACACCAATACCCGCGGGTCCTTGGAATCCTTGAGAATGGCGAGAGCGTTCAGGGCATATTGCGGGCTGTTCTGGCGCACGCGGATATCGGCTAGCAGGAGCCGAGGCTCGACAAAGTAGGGGAACCGCTGCACCGCCACACCCAAGATGGCAGCGCCGCGATCGACGAATCCGGCCTTCATCGCCATGTTGGCGACATTCATCGCGATGCTCGGATCGACCTGAATGAATTCCTTGGGCAAAGTATAAGCGGTGTCCCAGGCAGCCTTGTCGTTGCCGCGACCGGCCACGATCAGCGCCTTGAAATAGCGCACCATCATCATATCGGGAGCCTGGCCCAGGATGCGATCGACGTCCGGCTCGATCACATCGGGGCGGTTCGACATCAGATAGATTTTGATGCGCATCAATAGTGCGGACATGCTGTTGGGATTGTCCGCCAAAAGCTTGTCCGCCATCTGCCGCGCGGGCATGATGTTGTGCCTGGCGAATTGCAGCTGAACCTTGAGCATGCGCGCTTCGACATCGCCCGGGCGCAGTTTCAAGGCGGCATCGGCCTGGGCATCGGCGGCGTTGAGGTCGCCTTGCATCAGGGAGATGCGGCTCGCGGTCATCACGCCATCATAGTCGTTGAGAATGGCCAGCGACCGCTTCATGGCATCGGTGGCGCCGGCGCTGTTGCCCAACAGCTGCAAGGCCGAAGCCCGCGCGCGAAGAACCATGCCGGCAGCAAAGTTGGTGCTTGAGCCAGGATCAGGATACAGGTCCAGCACGACTTGGTTCTGGCCCAGATTGAGCATGGCCTCCAAGATCGGCCCCAGCAACACATCACTCGGCGCGCCCATCTTGCGCGCCCGTTGAAGCCGGTCCAGAGCATCCTGATAATTCCCTGTCGCGTTCAACGCCACCGCCAGCCGGGCCGTAACATAGGGATTTTTCGGCTCCAGGCTGGACGCCAGATTCAACAGGCGGATAGTTTCTGCTTTGTCATTGCGCCCCCAGGCTTTTTCAGCATCGCCCAAAAGCAGCTCAACCTTTTTGCTGAAGCCCGGTTGTTGATTCTTGAATGGACCCGGATCGACGGCGGCGAACGCGGCCGATTGCGGCAGCGTCAACGCCAAAGTCAAAACAACCGTGGAGAAAAATGCTTTCAGCATCACAGAGCCCGTTCATCCGTCGACAGCGACGCGCACGCGCGAAGCACCTCCTCACTTCATACTGGAAATGTGGAATTTTTGGGTAAAAGCCGGATGCCCCCAGCCGGTGGCTGGACTTCCTTCAAGTGGTTGGTTTTGCTGGCTATTTATCCGAGGCCCGCTGGGCAGGCCGATACTTTATTAATGGGCGTGGTAGCCCTTATACCAGCCGACGAAATGCTTGAGCCCCATTTCGATCGGGGTCACCGGCGCAAAGCCCAGATCGCGGCGGCTGGCCTCGATATCCGCGAAGGTGTGGGTGACATCCCCCGCCTGCATGGGAGCGAAGATCAGCGAAGCCTTCAGGCCGAGTTTTTCTTCCAGCACGGCGACGAAATCGGTCAGCTTTTGCGGCCGGCAATTGCCTAGATTGTACACCGCATGCGGCGGTTCACCTGTCGCCGGCCGGCGCAAGGCGCGCACCGTGCCCTGCACAATGTCATCGATGTAAGTGAAGTCGCGCCACATCTCGCCATGATTGAAGATGCGGATGGGCTTGCCTTCGATGATGGCGCGGGTGAAGGAATAATAGGCCATGTCGGGCCGGCCCCAGGGGCCATAGACGGTGAAAAAGCGCAGGCCCGTGCAGGCCAAGCCATAAAGATGGGCATAGGTATAGGCGATCAGCTCATCGGCGCGCTTGGTCGCGGCATAAAGCGATTGCGGCTGTTCGACGTCATCCTTGATATCGAACGGCACTTTGCTGTTGGCGCCATAGACGGATGAGGAGCTGGCATAGACGAAGTTCTTCAGCTTGGGGATACGGCGCGCCAGTTCCAGCATCGCCACCTGCCCCATCACATTGGATTGCACATAGGCAAACGGATTTTCCAGGCTGTAGCGCACGCCTGCTTGCGCCGCGAGATGGACAATGGCTTCGATCTGAAAATCCATCAACGGCAGGATCGCTTCGGGCTCAGACACGTCGATTTTCTGGAAGCGGAAGTGATTGTGCCTGAGCAGCCGGTCCAGCCGCGCCTGCTTCAGCGCCGGGTCATAATAGCTGTTGAGATTGTCGATCCCCAGCACCTCCTCGCCTTCGGACAGGAGCTGCTGGGTGACATGATAGCCGATGAAGCCGGCGGCGCCGGTAACCAGGATCACGGAAGAACCCGCTATTCCGCCGCCGTCGCCACGGCCAATGCGGGCGCCGGCCGCGCGATGGGCCGCCCGATGCTGACATAGGTAAAGCCGTAACTGCGCATTTGCGCGGGGGCATAGACATTGCGCAAGTCCACGATCAGCTTTTGCTTCAGCAACTCGCCCACCCGCACCAGGTTGAGGGCGCGGAATTCATTCCATTCCGTCAACAGCACCAGGCCGTCGGCGCCTTGCATGGTCTCATAAGCATCGTCGCAGGTTTCGATATCCATGAATTTTCTGGCCTGCTGCATGCCTTCCGGATCGAAGGCGCGCACCGTGGCGCCCATCGCTTGCAGCGCCGGCACAATGGCCAGGCTGGGCGCGTCGCGCATGTCGTCGGTGTTGGGCTTGAAAGTCAGCCCCAGCATTGCCACCGTCTTGCCGGTGAGGTCGCCGCCAAAGGCCCCAGCGATCTTGTCCGCCATTTTGAGCTTGCGGGCATCGTTGACCGCCACCACCGCCTCGACGATTTTGGTGACGGCGCCCTTGTCTTGCGAGGTTTTCAGCAACGCCAGTGTGTCCTTGGGAAAGCAGGAGCCGCCAAAGCCCGGACCGGCATGCAGGAATTTCGCGCCGATGCGTTTGTCCAGTCCGATGCCGCGCGCCACATCCTTGACGTCGGCGCCCACCTGCTCGCACAGATCCGCCATTTCGTTGATGAAGGTGATCTTGGTGGCGAGAAAGGCATTGGAGGCATATTTGATCAATTCGGCGCTTTCGCGGCCCGTGAACAGGATCGGGGTCTCGTTGATGAAGAGCGGACGATAGATTTCGCGCATCACTTCCCGCGCCCGCTCGCTGTCGCAGCCCACCACCACCCGGTCGGGGCGGCGGAAATCCTCGATCGCCGAACCTTCGCGCAGGAATTCCGGATTTGAGGCGACGTCGAAATCCGCATCCGGGCGCGCGGCGCGGATCACGTCATAGACCTCCTTGCCGGTGCCGACCGGCACCGTGGATTTGGTCACCACCACCGTATAGCCATTGAGATTGGCGGCGATTTCCTTGGCCGCCTGGAAGACAAAGCTCAGATCGGCATGGCCATCGCCGCGCCGCGTAGGCGTGCCCACCGCGATGAACACCGCTTCGGCCTTGCGCACCGCATGCGACAGATCGGCGGTGAAGGACAGGCGGCCGGCGCGCATATTGGCGATCACGACTTCATCCAACCCCGGCTCATAGATGGGAATTATCCCGTCCTTTAGCGCTTCGATGCGCGCCGGATCATTGTCGACGCAAACCACTTCATGACCGAATTCCGAAAGACAGGCGCCCGAAACCAAGCCGACATAGCCGGCGCCAATCATCACAATGCGCATGGGAAAAATCCTTGTTTGATCCGACAAGGAAACTCTAAGCGGGCTTGCGCGGAACCGGCTGTGACATTGCGGTGATATATGTTGCACCGCACATGGCACAGCACGCTCGCGATGCTAGAAAATTCCCTGAAAATTTCCTTGGTGGAATGAGCGGCCGGTACCTCCATGCGTATGAAACACTTGGACACGTTGCGCGCCTTCGCGATCCTGCTCGTCATGGTCGAGCATTTTGGCGGCAAGACGCTGAACGGCTATTTCCCCATCGGCGCCGGATCGATGGGCGTCGGTTTGTTCTTCACCTTGAGCGGATTTTTGATCACCGGGATTTTGATGCAGAGCTTTGCCGCGGCGGAAAGCAGGACGGTGGCTTGGCGTGATTTCTATATCCGCCGCCTGCTTCGGCTGGTGCCACCTTATTACGCGGTGATCGCCGCCCTTCTCATCTTGGGCAACAGCATGATCGCCGCCTCCTGGCCCTGGGATCTCGCCTATCTGACCAATGTGAATATCGCCCGCGGCGGTCCGGAGACGGTGTTCTGGAGTCTGGCGGTGGAAGAACAATTCTATCTGTTCTGGCCGTTTGTGATCGCCTTTGTGCCACGGCGGTTTCTGGTGCAAGCCATCCTGGCGCTGATCCTGGTCTCACTAGTGTTCAAATTGGGCGTGTGGTTGGGCGGCTATAACACCCGCACCGTGGGACGGCTGCTGCCTGCCAATCTGATTCTGTTGGGCGCGGGTTGCCTGTTGGCGGTGGTAAGCTTTCGCGAAGGCCGCGCCAATTGCTTTGATTGGTACACGGCAAAAGTCGCCCGGCTGTTTACCTGGACCGCCCTGCTGGCCTTGGGATTGGCGGTCCTGTCTTGGGGCATTTTCACCAAGCAGGGATTGGCGCGTTATTTCACCAACGATCTGCTGTGCGGCACCTTCTATGCCTGGCTGGTTTTGCAGGGCGCCCAGGGCGTGCAGGGAAAGCTTGCGCCCCTGTTTGACAGCGGCGTGCTGCAATATATCGGCCGCATCAGTTATGGTCTTTATCTGGCGCACAATTGGATGCCCGATATCGTCGCCAAATTTTTCGGCCCTATGCCCAAATATCAGGCGGGTCCGATCGTGCTGGCCGCGACGTTCGGGGTTTGCGCCTTGTCCTGGCATTTCTTCGAGAAGCCGGTGATGGGTCTGAAGCGCTATTTTGGGAACTCGGGTCCAAAAAAATCAGTGAAATCTGGGCCGGGATCCAGCGAACGCGCGGTGGAACCCGCCCGGGCCTATTGAGTTTTGTACGGGACGAATTTCGCAATTTTGCCCCATTTGATTGATTCTTTCCGCATAGGATTCCAATTGCACCGGTATTTCATGAACGCTACTGCGCGCCGCGCTTGCCTCATCTTCCTTCTCTCGAGCCTGGCGGCCCCGCCGGCGCTCGCCCAGACCACCGTCAATCCACGCGCCCTGGCGCAGATACCGGTGCCGAATCCGGAAACCGCGGAAGCGCAAAGCGGCAACCTGCTGGAAGGCCAAGGCGTGCTGGATCGCGCCCGCCCCGAATATGACGCGGCCGGTGTTCCCGTGGGCGGCATGACGCTTTATCCCACTTTGGCTGTGGATGTGGCGGGGGACGACAATGTCTTCCGCGGACCGGCGCCGACAAGTGATGCGATCTGGACCATTTCGCCCCGGATCGACCTGCGCTCCAACTGGGACGCCAATGCGCTGCAATTGTTCGGGCAAATGGACCATTACGAATATCAGCGGTTGAGCAACGAGAGCCGCACCAACTGGATGCTGGGCGGCGCGGGGCGGCTGGACTTTTCGCCCGGCAGTTTCCTGGCCAACGAAACCTCCTATTTCGACACCCATGAGGCGCGCACTTCGCCCGACCTGTCGCTCTTGGCACTGAGTCCGACCCGCTATCGCCGGCTTCACACCGACGGCGATCTCAGCGGCCAGTTCAGCCGTTTCACCTTGACGGGTACAGCGAGTTACGACCGTTTCGATTTCGATTCAACCCAGCTGATCGGCGGCGGCTTGATCGACAATTCCGACCGCGACCGCAATGTCTATCAGCTTACCGGAAAAGTGGCCTATGAGCTGGCGCCAGAGCAGTTCTTGTTCGCGCAAGTCACTTACGACCAGCGCGATTTCGACCGCATGCTGGACCGCAACGGCTTCGACCGCAATTCCGACGGCTATCGCGTCGATTTCGGCACCGCCATCATGCTGACCCCGCTGGTCCAGGCCACCGCCTATGCCGGCCTGCTGCAGCAGGATTATGTGGCGCCGCTGCGCGACGTCACCACCATGGATTTCAACGTCAAAATCGACTGGTTCGCCACCGAACTGATGACCGGCCATCTGGTCGCTTCGCGCATCATCGACGACACCACCGTGTCGGGCGCGTCCAGTGCGGATGTGCGCCGCATCGGCGCCTCACTGGATTATGAACTGCTGCGCAACCTGATCCTGCAGCCGCATTTCGATTATTTCGATACCAAGTTCGATGGCATCACGCGCGACGACCGCACCACCTCGGCCGGGCTGGAAGCGCGCTACCTGCTGAACAACAATCTGGCGCTCTATAC
>Ga0207648_10005984_pt1 | contig 12162 bp, 13 predicted proteins | sample KBSMisM32_FD_184310 | JGI IMG/M metagenome (GOLD analysis project Ga0207648, IMG submission 184310) | Miscanthus rhizosphere microbial communities from Kellogg Biological Station, Michigan, USA - KBS Miscanthus M3-2 (SPAdes) (version 2) | ecosystem: Host-associated > Plants > Roots >...
CGCATTTCCAGCATCTCGGCGGCGCGATAAAGGATTTGTCCGCGCAAGTAAGCGCTTTGTTTGGACCAGCCGGCCAGCGCCGCGCGCGCCGCCACGACCGCATCGCGAAAATCTTTGCGCGAGGCTCGTGAATAATTGGCGAGAACCTGCCCGTCTTCTTGCGCAGGCGCGACCCGGCCGCTCTCGCTCCGGACGAACTTCCCGCCGATGAAAAGTTTGTATGTTTTCTGAACCTGCAGTCGATCTACTTTTCTAGCCACAGCGCGAGCATTGCCTAACCGCTTGAAAAAGGAAATGCTAAACGGATGCTGCCGGCGTTTTGATGGACAAGGACGACTCGATCTTTATCGCCGGACACCGCGGCTTGGTGGGCAGCGCCGTCCTCAGCAAGCTACAGGCCGAAGGCTTTTCTCGACTGCTCACGCGCACCCGGTCGGAGTTGGACCTGACGAGCCGCGGGGAAGTGGACGATTTCTTCAAAACGGAAAAACCGGCGATCGTGGTCGTGGCTGCGGCGAAGGTCGGCGGAATCAAGGCAAACAGCGATCGGCCGGTGGAGTTCCTGATCGAGAATCTCCAGATCCAGAACAATCTTATCCAGGCCGCGTATGAGAATGGGGCGCGCAAGCTCCTCTTTCTGGGCAGCTCGTGCATTTATCCAAAGCTCGCGCCTCAGCCCATTCCGGAAAGCGCATTGTTAGGCGGCCCGCTCGAGCCGACCAATGAACCGTACGCGATCGCCAAGATCGCCGGCATTAAGCTTTGCCAGGCTTTTGCGCGGGAGTATGGCGCGAACTTCATCTGCGGGATGCCAACGAATCTGTATGGGCCTAACGACAACTTCGATCTCGAGACTTCGCATGTCCTCGGGGCTCTCTTGCGCAAGGCACACGAAGCGAAGGAAAGCGGCGCCCGCGAGATTGTGGTTTGGGGCTCGGGCACGCCGCGGCGCGAATTTCTCCATGTCGATGACCTGGCCGCGGCCTGTCTTTTTCTCCTCCAAAATTACGATAGCCCCGAGATCATTAACATCGGGAGCGGTCAGGACATGACGATTCGCGAGCTGGCGCGATTGATCTGCGATGTGGTTGGTTTCGAGGGAGAATTGACCTGGGACGCGAGCAAACCGGATGGGACTCCGCGCAAGCTGCTCGACATTTCGAAAATCGAATCGTTAGGCTGGAAACCGACAATCTCGCTGCGGGAAGGAATTGCGCGAACCTACGAGTGGTTCAAAGCGCAGCATCGCTAGCCTCGAGCCGAACGCTTCGACGGACCGCAGCACCAGCGGGTTTTCTATTATCTCCGCGGGATGATCGGAGCTGGGTTCAGTTCCGGTCCGGGAACAGGGACGGCCAGCGAGTAATACTGGACAAATCCAATGCCCGCAGTGTCGTTGACTCCGCGCACAACGGTTGTGTATGCACCCGGTGGCAGCGTGGCGATGAGCGCCGATTCCAAGTCGTTATCCGGCGGCAATCCAGTCGCGATGATCTCTGCTTCCTGGGTTTCCCTCCAGTTGTCATTGATGGCGATAATTTCGCCGTTTGTGCCATGAAGTTCCAATAGCGGATCGGGGAGAGCGTGCGAGATCCCGGCGGCGGTGAGCGACGGACCCAGAACGCGTATCAGTATTTCAACCGGACTGGTACCGGTCAAAATCGTCCCGCTGATTAGAACATCATCGCCAGCCAAAACCTCGCCTCGCGTTCCGATCGCGGAAATAACTGTGGATGGGTCGGAAGCTTGGAGGTCGTAGACCTCTGCTAGAGCGATACCGGTCTCCAGGTGCACCCCGCGCTCGACACTCGTGTAAACAATACCGGGTGAGAGCGTGTAGACGATCGCTGATTCACGATCATCAGGCGGCGGGATTCCTGTGGCAATGATCGCGTCTTTATCCGGGCTATCGACCCAATCATCGTTGCGATCCAGAATGTTCCCTTGGTCGTCCAACAACATGAGAGTGGGATTGTGGAGGGCATGTTTTACCCCGTTATGCCCAAGGGTAGGTCCCAAAGCGCGTAGAATGACGTACTTTGTCCCGGTTCCCTGAACGGCGAACTCGGTTACAACGACGGCGTCGCGCTTTTCGCAACGAATGCGAGTACTAATGTTTGCGATTTGAGCAGTTGTCGCCGGGCCGGCGATCATTTGACTCGTCAAGAACCCAACGACGCAAAAAATCAGTAAGATGTTGAGAGCAAGCCGTGGGACTGGGAGGAATTTCATGCCGAGTGTTATAATGAAAGTACCTTCGTTAAGTCAAGCTCGAAAGCCGTGCGGCTGATGTCAGAGTTGCGCGTCGTGCCTATGCCGCCGGAGATTGTCTTCAATCAACGAAAGGGCCACGATGGAGATCAAGAAAAGCGGTTCGCAAGCTTCCAGCCAGGGATCGGTTGAGTGGTTTACCGGTGCAGTCACAGTCCAACCACTCTTTCAGGCACCCGACCCCGCGCGAGCAATCGGCGCGAGCGTAACGTTCCAGCCCGGCGCTCGCACCGCCTGGCATACGCATCCACTGGGCCAGACTCTCATTGTCACCGAGGGCAGCGGGCTCGCGCAGCGGGAAGGGGAACCGATCCAGGAGATTTGTCCCGGCGATGTAATCTGGTTTCCGCCGGGTGAAAAGCATTGGCACGGCGCCGCGGCTTCTACTGCCATGACCCATATTGCCATTCAGGAACACCTCGACGGTAAAGCGGTTGAATGGATGGAAAAAGTCAGCGACGAACAATACCAGGCGCGCTGAAGAGCCCGCGCCCATAGACCGGCCGGGATCACCGATCCCAGCCACAACTTGAGCCCAGCCCCGCGGCAGCTCGCCTCAGTTCATCGGCCGGATTTCGCCGGTTACTTCGATCACAACCGGGTGACCCTCCAATGTCTTCGGCAATGCTTGCTCCGTTTTCGGATTGGATTTCGCCAGCATAACTTTCAGGCACTGCGTCTTATTGTCTGGTAAGAGGCCGACATATACCCCCACGACGTCAGCGAGCTTGAGTAACTCCTGATCGTGGGCCCGCAGGACAGCGTTTATGTCACGAGCAGGGGTCTCGTTAGGCAGAGCGTTCATGGAAGCTATCGCGACGAATAGGATAGACACCAATCCGATGCTTGCGACAACTCGACGAAGTTTTTCGTGCGAAGTCCGCATGCTTTAATCTACACCCTTCGCCTTTCCAGAAAAAGAAACCACCCGGCCGCTCCCACAGCCGGGTGGTTGGAGCCCACGCTATCTTGGGACGAAACTATTTCCCGACCATGGTCGCGCCGAGGAAGGTGAGGACTTCGTTGATCGGCTGTGCAACCGCAATGCCTGTGCCGCTGGCGTAAAGCAAGCCGACGGGATGCGGGTTCCGCCGCACATTCTCAACCATGAGTGAGCCCGAATCTCCCGAAATGATGAATGGTCTGTTCGTCGGACTGCTGACCAGAATTTGCCCTGTGAAGGTCTTGGTAAAAGCGGTGCCACCGGCGCACTCATTTTCATAAGTTACAGTTACAGTCGCGTTCAGACCGTTCACGGTGCTGTTGGTCAAACCAGACGACCGGCCACTTTTCTTGACCCTTTGATTCAAGGCCGCAGCTACCGTCGTTTTTGAGACCGTTCCGATTTCGAGGATGCGTCCCTGGGTATCGACCATTCCTGTGACTACCTTCGCGACCGCGCAATCAACATTGCTTCCTGGCAACGAACTCTTCTTTACGAGCGTGGCAATCGACTGTGCGCCGGATGCAACGCAACCCACGTCGATCAGTCCCGGCTGAATAATCGGGTCGCCCGTCTGCGCCGTCCTGCCGTTTCCACCCGGCACAATGTCGGCTTCGTAAACGTGATAGTTACTCAAGACATGTTGGACGCCGCCGATGGAAACGAGCGCACCGCTTGTTCCGCCGCAGCAGAAGCCATTGGCGAGATCATAAGTCCAGCCGCCGGACGTGCCGAGCTGGATCGGTGGCGTCTGCTTTTGGGTATGTGGCGCTCCTTCGACCGAATCTGGAATTGGCGCCTGCCCAACCGCGGAGCGGAATTTTTCAATCACTTCGACCTGCGTTTTTACCGCGCCGATTTGCCGGGGCAGGCTGTCGACGATCTCGACCACGTTCTTTGCTTCGCGATCGACAAATATCCTTACGTTCGTCGTGCCGTCGTCATTCAAACCGACCGCAGTTCCAAGGATATTTGGGTTCTGCATTAAATTTGAAGTGACACTATTTTGCGCGGCTATCGCCGTCTGCACGGCGGGACTCGACATATCGAGTTGTGCTTCGGATGAAGCTAGAACGGCAAGAGGGGTGAGGAGGGCTGCCCCTGCGACGCTAGCTAAGATGGACCTTATAAGCATACTTGTTCTGTCTCCTTTTTGGTGTTGTTGACGTGGTCGGCCGCCGGAATTGGGGCGGTGTTATGACGACCATAGCAAAAGAGAACATTACAGAAAAGTAATATTTTGTATTTCCGAGAATTTCTTCGGGATTCGATGGACCCGGGGACGGTCCCGGCTCCAACCGCCAACTTAATGCGCCACGACCGCGGGAGCAGGCGTTAGGCGCGCATAAAACCTCAGCGCTTCGATATTGCTACCGAGCTCGCGCAGCGGGTAGTAGCCTTTCGCAGCGCCGGCACCGGGGTCGCGGATGAGATAGTCGAAACCGTCTTTGCCGGCGATGACCACGAAATGCGTGATGCCGCTGCCGAAGCGCACCCGGACGATGACCGGGTTGCCTTGAGCGAGATTGGAATCGATCAGCGAATAGGATGGCAGGTCTTCGTAGATATGCTGCACTCGGTCCGGTGCCCACCAGGCCGCGCGATCCCAGTAAAGCCAGCCCTGTTCGGTGTAACCGCCTACCCCAGTGAGGAACCAGTTGAGTTGTTGCGGGTCGGTCTCGATGCCGTAAGACTCAAAGATCATCGCGGCGGCGGCGACGGCACATCCCGCCTCGCCGAGGGTGCCATTCTCCGGCACGCCACCGAGAGGATCATCGCGCCAGCGTTCGTCGCCCTGGCGGAATGACGGCACAGCGAGTTCGACGCGATGAAAAAAGTAACGTCCGCCGCGGGGCGCTAACGCTCTTTTCCAATGCCAATCGATATAGATACCAATCGCGGCGGCGATGAGAGCAAGGCTGACGGTGAGAAGAAATCGTTTCAGAAGGCGGAATCTAACCGTGGTCATACGACGTTTTCAATCCGGGTGAAGCGTCGGCATGTTCAAATTCCGCTTCGTCCTCGTCCTTCTGCTTCCGCATCCTAGACCTCATCCCTGGCGGAGCCGCTAACGCGGCGACTGTGCTGGACGCGACGAAAGCACATTACTGCTGCGCGAGAATTGCAAAATCGATGCAATCGCCGTCTGAGCGCCAACCAACCGCTCGCCACAAATCCAGGGCAAACCAATGCATGTTGAGAAAGGATTTACCGAAAACCTGACGCGCCAAACAGCTGTTGGCTGAGAGCTATTGGATGATATACGTGAATCACGTATATCACCTGAGTGAGTGAGCCTGAATAGGTGGCAACGTTTCTCCGTCACGAGCGAAATGATCCCGGGCGGAAGTCGAGGTCGCTTTGCTTTTTCGTAGACAAAAAAACTGCGCCCTGAGTCACAAGCGCGTCTGCGATCGTTGAAATTCTTGGGGTATTGCAAGCAACCGTCAGGACGAAACTAAATTTGGCTCAGGCGTTAGCGGTGCCCACACGACAGAACCGAACGAAGTGAAATTTCGCATGTCACCGCGGTTGCGAAATCCTAACGACGCCAGCACGCGCCGTGCGCGCCTTCAATCGATTCGAACCGCTAAGCTTACGGTGTGCTGGAAATGATACGCGGTTCAACGGACTCGGTTGCCCGGATCGTTTGTTTAAGGGTAGCCACGCTGGAACTCGTTGAGACGATATACGGAACCATGATCGTCAGGCAGATTTGCAAGAGGCCGTGGCGGGTGAGAGTGCCGGAACCAATTTCGCCTCCGTGATTAATTGCGGTGAGGATCGAGCCCACGATTACGGCCGTGCGGGCCGCGCGCCTGACTATTTCGGGGAGAATCGCCAACCGAAGCCATCGGACAATTCCGTTCATCCTCTCAAGTGCTGATTAACTGGTTGATCGATTGAAGCGCAAGATGTCGGGGTTGCGCCCGGCCCTGCTCCCATTCTTGCAGGGTGCGTTTGGAGATTTGCAATTTCAGTGCCGCCTCGCTCTGCGAGAAATCATTCTCCTTCCTCCATGCATAGAGCCGATCTCCGAGGCTCTTCGCACGAGGCCCGTGCGCTCGACGGAGTGAAGTTTGGGCGCGTGGACGGCAGCTCATGAGTGCCATCGCGTCATGCCAGCTTCGTTTCCAAATCCGCGCACCCCGAAGACTCGCATACGTGATTCACGTATATGCTTTTTCGAGATGAGCTCAAGCGGCGACGTGCCCGCACTTGTTGCCACGCGCTGAGCGCCCGGAAATGATCAGAGATCCTTCGGCTTTGCTCAGGATGACGGGATAGGTTGACGGTGCCTGCCAGGCGAAAAAGGCAGTAGGGCGATAACGCAAGTGCATTCATCCGGCGATTAGCGAAGCCGCAGAATTCGCATGAGCTCGCGGTCTTCTCGACCGGGATGAGTGCGGGCCGGGACCCATTCGCGCTCCATGGTGAAATCTTTGCCGAAGAATCCTGCCAGCTCGTTCGTGCTGACCCGGTAGGGCGGGCCGTCTTCATCATGATCGGGGTTGATGAAGAAGATCGCGAGTAGCATACCGCCGGGTTTGAGTAGCCTGATGATTGCCTCAACATAAGTTTTGCGTTGGCTCGGATCGATCGCGCAAAAGCAGGTGTGTTCGAAGACCCAATCGAATTGGTGATCGAATTTCGCCGGCAGCTCAAACAAATCGGCGAGCAGGTATTCTTCGTTACCGATTTTCGGTCTAGCCTCTGCTTTCGCCATGGCGCGCGCGGCCAGATCGATTCCGAGGACATGATTTTCCGCTGTGCTCAGAGCACGGACATCGTGGCCGGAGCCGCAGCCGGGAACGAAAATTTTTCCTCGGAGTGGGCCGTTTTCCTCAAGAAAATCTACCAGCGCCGGATGCGGTATCCCTTTTTCCCAAGGTGTTTCCCGGCGGCGATAGAGTTCATCCCAATCAGTTTGCGTTTGCTTCATGGCTGCGTTTGAATGGCACCCTCTCGCATGTTCGCTCAATTTTCTAATCGTCGCCGTTCATGAAAAATCTGCGAGTCGGAGTGGTCGGGGTCGGCCATATCGGGAAAAATCACGCCCGGCTGTACGCCGAGACGAAGGCGGCCGATTTCACCGCGATCTATGACACCGACGCCAGCAACGCCGCGCAGGTGGCAGAGCAGTTTAAGGTTCGAGCGGCAGAGTCGTTAGGCGAATTCGCCGACTTGGTGGATGCCGCTTCGATTGCGACGCCCACCAGTTCGCATTTCGCGGTCGCGCAGCCGCTCCTGGAGAAGGGCAAACATTTGTTGGTGGAAAAGCCAATCGCCGAAGACACGGCCCAGGCCAGTCAGCTCGCGGAGCTGGCCGCGCGACGCCAGCTCGTTCTGCAGGTCGGTCACGTGGAGCGTTTCAATCCAGTCTTGAGCGCGCTCGAAGAACGGCTGACGCATCCGCGTTTTATCGAAGCGCACCGGCTTTCGCCTTTCCCGAATCGCAGCACGGATATCGGGGTGGTGCTCGATCTCATGATTCACGACTTGGAAATCATTTTGCATCTCGTTAGGTCGCCGGTGCAGACGATCGATGCCGTCGGAGTGCCGGTTCTGAGTAGGCGCGAAGATATTGCCAATGCGCGCCTGCGCTTTGAGAACGGCTGCGTGGCAAATATCACTTCGAGCCGAATCAGCCCGGAGCGGATGCGGAAGATTCGTGTCTTCCAGGAGGATGCTTATCTCTCGCTCGATTATCAGAATCAGACCGGAGAAATTTATCGCAAAGTCGGCGGCGGAATCGACCGGGCTGAGGTTGAAATCGAAAAGGAAGAGCCGCTCAAACGCCAGCTTTTGTCTTTCATCGAATGCGCGCGGATGGGACTGCAACCAAAGGTCTCCGGTTTCGAAGCGACCGCAGCATTAGAGCTCGCGGTCCAGATCACGAAGAAGATTGGCGAAACACCATTTGCGTGATGAGATGAGATCTAACGGCATTCAAGAAACGTGCGGAAACGCCCCCTTGCGAGGAAATGACTATCTACCTGGTAGCGGGCGAAGCGAGCGGCGATAATCATGGCGCGGGGCTGATGCAGGCGTTGCGTCGTCTGCGTCCGACGTTGCGATTGATCGGCCGAGGTGGGCCGAAGATGAAAGCGGTGGCCGGCGAACGGTTTATCGATTGGAGCGATGAAGCGGGAGTGGTCGGCCTTTGGGAAGTGGCCAAACATTACAACTATTTCCGCGAGGAATTTCGCAAGACGGTGAACGAAATATCGGCCACCCGTCCGGAGGCCGTCGTCCTGATTGATTACCCGGGTTTCAATCTGCGCCTCGCGCGCGTTCTGCGCGAAAGGTCGTTAGGCGGGAAAATCATCTACTACATCAGTCCGCAGGTCTGGGCCTGGAACCGCGGCCGCATTCCACAGATGGCACGCTGGCTGGACTTGATGCTCTGCATTTTTCCCTTCGAAGCCGGGCTTTACGAGCAATCCGGATTGCGAACGATTTTTGTCGGGCATCCGATGATCGATGACCTGGAGACAAAACGAATCGAGGACCTGCGCTCTCCGCATTTAGTTGGCCTCTTTCCTGGAAGCCGATCGCGCGAAGTGCGCAAATTGTTGCCGATTCTGATCGGGGTAATGCAAATCTTGCATCGAGAGCGCCCGGATTTGCACTTTGAGATTTCAGCTGCTTCCGAGGCCCTTGCCAAAATCATCCGCACCGAATTGCGACCGCTTGTGGATTCGTTAGGCCAGGTCGAGGTTGTGATCGGCGAAGCGGCGCGAATGATGCAACGAAGCGTAGTAGGCATCGTCGCTTCCGGCACCGCCACTCTCGAGTCGGCGTTTTTTCGAATGCCGTTTGTCCTTGTCTACAAAGTAGCAGCGCCAACCTATCTTGCCGGCCGGATGCTAATTCGGGTAAAACATCTTGGTATGCCTAACGTTTTGGCAGAACGCGAAATTGTTCCGGAGTTCATCCAGGGTGATGCGAACCCCGAAGCGATTGCCGCCGAGGTGATGCGTCTGCTGGACAGTCCGGAGCGGCGCAAGGAAATGGTGACAGACTTCGATGACGTCGTCGCCAAGCTCGGTCAGGGCGGAGCGAACGAAACAGCTGCCAGCGCTATTCTGCAGGAGTTGCCCGCGCCATGAAAGCGGATCCCCAGATCGAAGAGAGAATCGCGTCCCTTCACGCTGGTCGGTTGATAGATCTTCATTACGATTTGCCGCTCAGTCTCTTCTTGAGCCGGCCGCGCCGGAACGTCGTCGCCACGGATTTTCTGCCAGAATTCGAGACGGGTGACGTCGGTCTGCTCGGCGTCGCCGTGTACGTCGAGGACAAGCATTTGGGTGAGGAGGCGCTGCGGGTCGTGCTTGATCAGATCGCTCTGCTCAAGGCGGAAATCGCAGCGACCCCGCGACTCGAGTTTTGTCGAACTTTTGCCGAGATCGAGCGCGCGCAGAACGCGGGACAAATTGCGCTGCTTCTAACCATGGAAGGGGCGGAGCCACTGGGTGAGGACCTCAACCTGGTCGCGATCTTTCATGAATTGGGGTTGCGCAGTATCTCACTCACACACGCCCGGGAGAACGCGGCGGCCGCGGGTGGAATTTTCGCTGCGCAGGGTTCACCGACGCATGGCCTAACGAGTTTCGGTCGCGAACTGGTGGTGGAATGCCAGCGCCTTCGCATCATGCTTGATCTCGCGCACATCAACCCGGCCGGCTTCGAGGAAATTTGTGCCCTAACGACCGGGCCATTGATTGTTTCACACAGCAACGCTCGCCGATTCTACGACATCGAACGCAACATCAGTGACGAGCAAATCCGGATGATCGGAGAGCGTGGTGGAGTGATTGGCATCAACGCGATTCTCGTTAGTCCGAGCAAAGAGGAATCGACGATCGATCGTTATGTCGACCATATCGAACACGTCGCCGGCCTGATCGGGATCGAAGGGGTCGGAATCGGGTTCGATTTCTGCGAAATGCTCTGGCGACAAATGCCTGACGCCGAACGCGAGGAAATCGAAGCAAAGCTGACCACGCCGCATTTTCTGCCTGATCTTGGAAATCACGCTCACGCGCGCAACCTGACCCGGAAGTTGATCGAACGCGGTTTCAGCGATGATCAAATCGAGAAAATTTTGCGCGGTAATTGGTTGCGCGTTTTGCGCCAGCTGTTGTAGCCGGGATCGGTGATCCGGTGGCTTGGCTAAGATGGGGGAGCGCGAGCATTCTGCTCGCTCGAGCCGGCATGTTGCCGGCGATTTTCCGCATGCAAAGCAGCAACACTTTGAAGTCTTGCGAGAGTCGTGCGTAAAAAAGCTGTCCGGCAAAATGCCGGACGGGGCGGGCAACATGCCCGCGCTCCCCAGAAGATTTCTCAACTCGGGATGATTGATCCCGGCTACAACCGTTTGTCGAGGGTCGTGAGTCGCATGTATACTCCCTGCGATATCGTGGATAAAGACAGCGTTCGAATTCACAACTTCATTGGCGGCGAGTTCGTGCCGCCGATCGGCGGCAAGTATCTCGACAACATCGAGCCGGCGACAGGCCAGCCCTATTCGTTAGTGCCGGACAGCGACAGTCGGGATGTCGAGCGCGCGGTCGATGCGGCGGAGAAAGCTTTCGCGACCTGGTCGCGCACGCCGGCGGCCGAACGATCGAGCATTCTCCTTCGCATCGCTGAGTTGATCGATCGCGATCTCGATAAATTTGCCCGGGCAGAATCGATCGATACCGGAAAGCCGCTTTCGCTCGCGCGCGGCCTCGATATCCCGCGGGCGTCGAGCAATTTTCGCTTTTTCGCGACCGCGATTTTACACACCGAAAACGAAGCGCACGTAACTGACGGCCTTGCCTTCAACTACACTCTGCGTCAGCCGCGCGGGATCGCCGGCCTGATTTCCCCGTGGAATCTGCCGCTTTATTTATTGAGTTGGAAAATTGCGCCGGCCATTGCGGTCGGCAATACCGCTGTTGCAAAACCGAGCGAACTGACACCGATGACGGCTTTGCTCCTCGCCGAAGTTTGCCGCGAAGCCGGTTTGCCGGCCGGCGTTCTCAATATCGTGCAGGGAACCGGGCCAAACGTGGGCTCGCCGATGACCGCGCATCCGAAGATTGGCACGATCTCGTTTACCGGCGGGACCGTGACCGGTCGCAAAGTCGCGGAAGCGTGCGCGCCACTTTTCAAAAAAGTTTCACTCGAACTGGGCGGAAAAAATCCGAATATTATCTTCGCGGACGCGGACCTCGACGCGGCCATTGCCGGAAGCGTCCGCTCCTCGTTTGCTAATCAGGGGCAGGTTTGTCTCTGCGGTTCGCGCGTTTTTGTGGAGCGACCAGCTTACGCTGAGTTCGTTAGGCAGTTTATTGAAAAAGCTTCTCAACTCAGGGTGGGGGATCCACTCGAAACGGGGACAGACCAGGGCGCGATCGTCTCGAAGACGCAGCTCGACAAGGTGAAGTTCTACGTCGATCTCGCGCGACAGGAGGGTGGCGAGATTGCGCTCGGTGGAAGCGCGCCTGTCCCGCCTAACGATCGTTGCAAAAACGGCTACTTTTTCCCGCCCACTGTTATTACCGGCCTGCCGGTCGCTTGCCGGGTCAACCGTGAAGAGATCTTCGGGCCCGTTATCACGATCACACCTTTCGACCGAGAGGATGAAGTCATCGGCTACGCCAATGACACCGAGTATGGCCTCGCCTCGAGCGTGTGGACGCAAAATCTCAACCGCGCTCACCGGATGGCCGAGCAGATTCACAGCGGAACGGTTTGGGTGAATTGCTGGCTGGTGCGCGACCTGCGCGTCCCCTTTGGCGGGATGAAACAAAGCGGCGTCGGTCGTGAAGGCGGCGAAGAAGCGCTCCGGTTTTTTACCGAACCAAAGAATGTCTGCATCGCAAAGAACTGAATCTGAACATCTAGCCTAACGATAAAAGATCATGTGCCGAAACATCAAAACCCTGCATAACTTC
>Ga0207648_10005990_pt1 | contig 12150 bp, 8 predicted proteins | sample KBSMisM32_FD_184310 | JGI IMG/M metagenome (GOLD analysis project Ga0207648, IMG submission 184310) | Miscanthus rhizosphere microbial communities from Kellogg Biological Station, Michigan, USA - KBS Miscanthus M3-2 (SPAdes) (version 2) | ecosystem: Host-associated > Plants > Roots > Rhizosphere...
CGGCCACCCCCGAGATCGAGGAGCTGGTCGACCGCATCGAGGCCGAACAGAAGGACCAGCTCGAGAATGACGAGGACCTGCCCTCGGCGGACTCGATCGCCCGCGACTTTCAGCAGTTCCTGCGCCAGCAGGGAGACCGGTAGCGCCTCCCGGGCCTAGCTCTCGGCCGCGGGGCAGACCAGCCGGTAGTCGCACCAGGCGCAGGTGACCGGCGCCGGCCGCGGCTCGAAGTCCTGGCCGCTCACCCCCTCGCCGACGGCGAGCACGGTCCGCTCGACCCGCTCGGCGTCGTCGGGCTTGGTCGGCGCCGCGACCTTGTCGGCGTCGAGCACGTAGTAGTAGCTGCCACTCCCGGCCTCGAGGTCCCATGCCTCGCGCGCGGCCAGACGGTAGAGGGCGAGCTGCAGGTCGTTCGACAGCTCCGCCTCGCTCTTGCGCTCGCCGGTCTTGTAGTCGATCAGCTCGTAGCTGCCGTCGGCGAGGCGGTCGACCCGGTCGACCCGGCCGCGCACGTGGTGCGGCCCGATCTTGATGTCGAACTTGCGCTCCAGCCAGACCGGCTCCGCTTCGCTCTCCCGCTCCCGCTCCCAGTAGAGGCGCATCGCCGCCCGGGCGCGGTCGCGAAACTGCTGCTCGTCGTCGCTCGTGCCGAACCCCGTGCGCCGCCAGCCGGCCTCGAACAGCTCCATCAGGCGCTCCAGGCTGTCGTCTTCCACCGGCGGCTTGTGGAAGCGCTCGAGCACGTTGTGGATGAGGATCCCGAAGCGCTGGTTTATCGTCGGCTCCTGCGGGATGCCGAAGACGCGGGCGAACTTGTACTTGAGCGGACAGGTCAGGTAGAGGTCGAGGTCGGAGGCCGAGAGGCTGAGCGAGCCGTCGCCCCGGCGGGGCAGGAAACGCTCCAGTGAGGGTTCGTGGCGAGCCTCGACCAGCCGTCGCCTGTCGGCCTGCTCCCGCTCGGAGTCGAGGAGGAAGGCATCGAGTGGCGAGGCGTCGAGCTCGGCCTGCTGCTCGGGCGTCGCCACCTGGCGCAGCAGGCCGTTGACCGCCTCGATCGCCTCCGCCGTCGCCTCCTCGCCAGGGCGCTGCGCCAGCGCGGCGAGCTTGAGCAGCTCGAGGTGGCGGGCGATCGCCCGGTTGACGTCGACGACCGTGTCGAGGCGGGGCTCGGAGAGCTCGCGCCCGGCGCGCCAGGAGGCCTCGAGCACCTCCTCGCGCAGGCGGCGGTAGGTCGCATGAAGTCCCTCGGCCGGACCGAACAGCTCCTCCTCCTGTCGCTCCTCGCCTTCCCCCGGCGCGCCGCGCTTGCCCTCCACACGGGAGACGACGAGCCCGGTGCGGGCGCCGACGCCTCCGGCGTCCACCCCGAGAGCGAAGACGTGCTCGAACTCCCCGCCCTTCGCGGCCGCCTCGGTCAGTCCGTGGACGGCTCCCGGTGAGGCCGGGTCCTCGCCGCCGGCCGGCTCGACGCCCGTCTCCGCCACGGCGCTGATGAAGCGAACGAAGTCCCGCGTCGATCCATGCGGCTCGCGCCGCGACCAGGTGGCGGCCAGCTCGGCGAGTCGCGAGAGGCCGAGCAGCCTCTCGGCCACCTCGGGCTCGGCGGCGAAGAGGCGCTGGCGGCGCAGGCCGACCCGCTCGACGAGGCGCCGCACGAAGACGTCGGCGCGGCGTTCCTCCATCGCCGCCGAGGCTTCCCCGTAGAGCTTGAGGAAGGCCTGGATGCGCTCGCGCCCCTCGGGCGGGATCTGCGGGCTCTCCAGTGCCGCCTCGCAGGCCGAGGCCATGTCGACCTTGCGCCGGCGGGCGATCGTCGTCAGCCGCGCGAGGTCGGCCGGGCGCAGCTCGATCGGCGGCCGGGTCAGCGCCCGCGCGACGGCAGGCGAGTCTTCAGGGTCGGCGAGGGCGCGCAGCCATGCGATCGCGTCCCGCACCTCCGGCCTCTGGAAGAGCGCCGCCGGTCCCGCCATGTGGAACGGGACCCCGCGCTCCTCCATCGCCGCGGCGACCGCTCCGCCTTCGGCCGCTGGATCGCCTACCAGCACACAGATCCCCTCTGGCACCGCGCCATTCGCGATCAGGTGCTCCGCCTCGCGTGCGACCGCCTGCGCCTGCGCCCGGTCGCTGGCGCAGGACCATCTCCGCACGCTTGGATCCCGGAACACCTCGTCCAGGATCAGCCTCTCTACCGCGGGTGGCGCCGTAGGGGGACCCGCCCCCGAGGACGCTTCAGCGACCGCAGGGGGTGGGGGGTCCCCTGCGGCGACAGGACCCGCGGTCGAAAGGCTTTCCGCGTAGAGGTGGTTCGGGTTCCTCGTGCGCAGCTCTCGCAGGACGGCCCGCTGTGCAGCGGTCGTGTCCTCGTACTCGTCGACCATCACCTGCTCGAAGCGAGCAGCGATCTCAGAGCAGATCTCAGGACGCTCGTGGAGAAGCTTGTTCAGGACGAGGAAGACGTCGGCGCGGTCGAGGTTGCAGGAGGCGGCGAGGATGCGGTCGTGGGCGGCGCAGAACTCGGCGAGGTCGGGGTCGGGAGGCTCCGAGCCGGTCTTCAGCTCATCGATGCGTTCGAGCAGGCGGGCGAGCAGGCCGGCCGGGTTGCCGCGAATGTCGTGATTGCGCAGGGGCAGATCGTCGAGGTGGTCGAGCATGGTCGCCAGGCGCTCCGCCGGGCCGAGGACGTCGAAGAAGGGGTCGAGGCCGGCCGCGGTCGAGTACTCGCGGAGGAGGCGCTCGCCGAGGTCGTCCCAGGTGCCGATCCAGAGGTCGCCCGTACGGTCCAGCAGATCCTCCACTCGATCGCGCAGACGGCGGGCGGTGGGCGGGTGCGAGGCGAGAACGAGGATCCGTTCGGGGTCGGCGTTCTCCGAAGCGAGGAAGGCGAAGCGGCGGGCGATCGCCTCCGTCTTGCCGGTGCCTGGCTCGCCGAGTATCAGCAGCGGCCCGTCGCTGTGCTCGACGGCCCTCTCCTGCGCCGACGCCAGTTCCGCGGACGGGTGGTGGCTCATCACTTAGACATAGCATCGCGCATATGGACGTTCTCTCTGCCGACTGGACTGAGATCTGCCGGCGCATCGTCGCGGCACAGCGGGCGATCTTCGAGGAAGTCCGCGGCGTCGAGGCGCGCACCGCCTATGAGGGAGTCGGCGAGGGGGGCGACCGCACCCTCGTCATCGACCGCCGCTGCGAGGACGCCGTCTTCGCCGAGCTGGAGGTCCTGGCCGAGGAAGGCGCCTCCTTCGTCGCCGTTTCCGAGGAGCGCGGCGAGGTGAGCTTCGGCGCCGGCGGTCCGGCGCGCGTGGTGATCGACCCGATCGACGGCTCGCTCAACGCTCGCCGCACTCTTCCCTCGCACAGCCTCAGCATTGCCGTGGCGTCCGCGGCCTCGATGGCCGGCGTCGAGTTCGGCTACGTATACGACTTCGGCGCCGGCGAGGAGCTCGCGGCTCGCCGGGGGGACGGGGCGAGCTTGGACGGGTCTCCGATCGGGGTTGGCGCCGACGGCGACAAGCTTGAGCTGCTCGGGGTCGAGGCGGCCGAGCCGAACCGCGCTCTCGCGTCGCTCGGCGCCCTTGCCGACCGGGTCTACCGGCTACGCGTGATCGGCTCGATCGCGATCACCGCCTCCTATGTCGCCGCCGGCCGCCTCGACGCGATGCTCAGCCTGCGCCCCTGTCGCTCGGTCGACGCGGCGGCAGCCCAGCTGATCGTTCGCGAGGCCGGGGGCGAGGTGGCCTTCGGCGGCCTCCGCCTCGACGAGGCGTCTCTCGGCCTCGACGCGCGCTACCCGATCGCCGCGGCGGCCGGAGAGCGCGGGCTTGCGATCGCCCGCTCGGCTCAGTAACTCCCTTCCGGGCTCGGTTTAGAACGTATGTTCGCCGAGAACGTATGTTCGTTAGACTGCCGCGACCTGGCAGGAATCCATCGAAAGGGACTGATCTCCATGGCAACGCAAACCAAGAACGCCAACGGCACCGCGCCGAAGGCGAAAACCAAGGCTGCCGATCGGCACCAGGCCCGTGTGGTGGCCGAGACCGCGGTCGACCTTCCGGTCGGCGCCGTCCTCGCCGTCAGCGAGCGCATCTCCGATCTGGTCGAACCCTTCACGGGCCGCACCGCGGCCGAAAAGCAGTTCAAGTCCTACCGCACCGAGCTTCGCCGTCGCGTGAAACGCACCGAGCGCCGCGGCGCCACCGCCCGTCGTCGCGCCACCACCGAGTTTGAGCAGCGCGTGCGCAAAGCAGTGGATCTCCTCCCCGTCTGATCAGCGTCCTCGCACCGTGACCGGCGGAGAGCCGGCTGGCTCGAAGGGCCAGCCGGCTCGCCCGGCCACGAATGCCCTGAACTGGAAACGCACGCCGCGGCTGTCGTCGTCGGCGAAGCGATAGGCGTAGCGGAAGCGCCCGCGCCGGTCGGTCTCGACGGTGCGGAACTCGCTCCAGGGCAGGCCCGGCAGGCGGAACTGGAGCTCAACCGGGATGCCCTTGCGCGGCATCTCGGCACCCGCGGGGCTGACTCGCCCACGGAACACGATCGGCCGCCCGCCGACCTTCGCCACCGGCGAGGAGGAGCGAAGGGCGACGCAGCTGCGCACCGCCAGCGCCATCGGCCGGCTGTGCGCCCCTTGCCGTTTCGCCGTCGCCGCCGCGACGGCGACGACGGTTCTGCTCGGACCCTGCTCGAGGCGAAGGCTGAATTTGCCATTGCGGTCTGTGGGCACTGTGGTCGCGCGTTCGGGGAGGTCGGACCCGTCGGCGAAGCGCTCGTGTACCCGCACCGGTTCGCCGGAGAGCGGTGTGCCGCGACTGGTCGTGAGCCGGCCCTCGAACGTGGCGCGCCGCCCGCACGGGAGGGCGCTCGAATCGCCATGCCGGAGAGCGGCGAAGAGCGTCGTCGGAACCTTGAGCGGATTTCGCAGGCGCATCGGCGCACCGTCGACGCGAGCGGTGGTCGAGGTCGTGTTGCCGGCTCGGTCGTAGGCCGTGGCGCGGAATTCGTATTCGCCGGCGGCGAAGTTCTGCGAATCCCAACGCGCGCTCAGCTTCGACTCCGAAACGATCGTCGGCAGCGCCCGGAAGCGTTCGGTCGAGCCGACGGGACGGACCGCGACCAACCCGAACGAGGTGTCGACGCCCGAGAGCGCATCGAGGACGATTGCGTCGATGCGCTCCGGGTCGGCCGGGTCCTGAGCGTTTGCGAAGGCAACTCGGGGCGGCGCGCGGTCGATCTTGACGACGGCTTCTCGGGGCTGCCGATCGGCCTGGCCGTTGGAGCTTCCGCCGCCGTCGACATTGCCGGCGGCGTCCCGCGCGTAATAGGCGACGGTGTGCACGCCATCGCCGATTACGGTCGTCGTCGCCAGCGAACCCGCGGCGGCGACCGGTGAGCCGCCGTCGACCCGGATCGCCGTGAAGGGGGTTGGTCCCTCTCCGACCCGGCTCATTCCCGAGCCGGCATCGACGGCGGTGGCCTCCAGCCGTACGGGGCGGTCCGACCAGCCGGCGGGTATCCCGCGCATTGTCGTCGTCGGGTCGGTCGCATCCACTCGCAGGACGGCGGTCCCAGTGCTCGCCGAGTGCACCCCGGAGCCTGAGACGGCGACCGCATGGACGTAACTCGTGCCCTCCGGCAGCGATTCGACCACGAGCGCATCGTCGCCGATGCCTTCGCGCAGGTCGCTCTCGCTTTCGCTGCACAGATAGCGGTCTTCGCAAGGCTCGCCGTCGAGCGTCCGGTCGATCGAGACGGCGTAGCCGCGGATGCCCGAGATGGGCAGGGGATCGTCCGGATGAGCAAGTCGCAGGGTCAGTGGAAAGGCTGTGCGCCCGATCCAGGCGAGGCCGGTCGCGGGCTCGACGTCCCCGGGCGGGCTGTCGTCGAAACGAAGCTCGACGCTCACCGGCGGGCCTTCGTATCCAGCGCCGTCCTCGAGCCAGATTTCGACCGTGTAGGCGCCGGCGACTTCCGGCACGGCCAGGTGCTGCAGGGCCGTGGCCGCCCAATCGATCCGCGTGTCCGAGCCAAGCTCCCGCCCGGTGGGATCGAGCAGGCGGTAGTGGACCGCGACGACGCCGGGCGGATTTGCCCAGCGCACCGCGAAGCTCGGATCCGCGTGCCAGCTCTGCTCGCCGCCGTCGACGCTCACGTCGATCGGCTGAAAGGCGGCCGCTCCGGCCGAGGAAGGCAAGAGCGCGGCTATCGCCATGACGAGCGCGAAGCGACCCTTCATGGCCCGAACTCCCCGGCGGCCGAGCCGCCCGGTTCCGACTCGCCGGCCCCGGCAACGGGTTCGGCGGGTGGGGGAGGCGGTGGTTCGTATTCGACTGGTTCTGCCGGCGGTTCGGTTGCGACGGTAGGGCTCGCGCTTTCAGCCGGAGTCGACTGGTGCGGGCGGCGGTCCCTGGCCGGCCCCTTGTGGTCCCTTCGCGCAGGCTTCGAGATGGCGCGGTGTGCCACCTGGTGCGCTCCTTCGGCGACCCGCTCGACCGGCGGCTGGGGCGCGGCAGTCGGCGCCGGGTGGGCGAACGGCGCTGGCAAGACGCCGACCGCAACGCAGCCAGCCGTCCCGGCCCCGCAGACGGCGACGAGCTTCGCCCCCGCCGAGACCCGCGAGCCGGTTCCCACCAGAAAGTCGCGAAGGCGACCCAGCAGCGAACGGGCCGGTACCAGCGCCGGCACGAGCGCTCCGGCGAGGCGAGGAGCCGCGCGGTATGCCCGCATCGTGGCGCGGCAGTGAGCGCAGGCCCGCAGGTGCTCGCGCACGAGCTCGGCGTCGGCCGGCTTGGCCTCGCCGTCGCAGAAGGCGGAGAGCAGCGGCCGCAGCTCCCGGCAGCGCGTCCCGTCTTCGCTCCTCGAGACCAGGTCGCGGAACCGGCTCCGCCCCTCCGCCAGAAGCCTGTTTATTTTCGTATGGCTGAAATCGGTGATCTCGCCGATCTCGGCATAGGAGTAGCCCTCCGCCAGCAGGCTCAGAGCGCGCAGCTCGGCCGGCTTCAGCCTGTGCAGCGCCTCGCGGCTGCGGGCGATCTCCTCGCGACGCTCGACCTGCTCTCCGGGGCCGTCTGCTGGGGATGGGACCAGGGTCAACGGGTCGATCGGGGCGCCGTCTGCGCCGGTGAGCGGCCGCTTGCCGAGCAGCCGCTCGCGGCCGCGGCGCACGGCCAGCGCCTCGTGCTTGGTAACGGTCTGCGTCCAGCGGATCAGCTCGCGCGGGTCGGTGGTAGGCGCCTTGGTGAGGACGATCTCGAGGGCGCGCTGGTAAGCGTCCTCCGCGTCGTCGGCGTCGAGCGAGAAGCGCCGGGCCGTCCGCTTCAGGGCCTGCTCGTGGCGGGCGATCAGCTCCAGCGCAGCCTTCTCGCGCGCAGCCTCTCCCCGTGGCCGTGCAATGTCCCCTGTCCGGTTCAAGATCCCCTTCCAAACATCGCCGGGTCAAGCGAGCGCCGCCAGCGGTTTCTCCCCCGATCTGGACGAGTGGACGGCGCCGGCGTCCGCAAATTGCATGAATTGAAAAGGCCCCGCTGTCGGCCCGAGGGCCGATAGCATCAGCGGCGATGCGCCTCGACCCCGTCCAAGACAGACGCCAGCCCCGGCTATGAGCACCTGCGTCGTCACCGGTGGCGCCGGCTTCCTCGGCTCGCACCTCTGCGATCACCTGCTCGACCAGGGTCACCGGGTGATCTGCGTCGACAACCTCGAGACCGGCTCGCTGCAGAACATCGACCACATCCGCGATTCGGCATTCGAGTTCCGCAACCTCGACATCACCGAACAGGTCGACATCCCGGAGGACGTCGACTTCGTCTACCACCTGGCTTCTCCGGCGAGCCCGATCGACTACCTGCGACTGCCGTTGCACACGCTCAAGGTCGGTTCTCACGGCACCCATCACATGCTCGGCGTCGCCAAGTTCAAGCGCGCCCGCTTCCTGCTCGCCTCGACCAGCGAGGTCTACGGCGACCCGCAGGTGCATCCGCAGACCGAGGACTACTGGGGCCACGTCAACCCGATCGGCCCGCGCGGCGTCTACGACGAGGCCAAGCGCTACGCCGAGGCGATGACGATGGCCTACCACCGCCAGCAGGGGGTCGACACCTCGATCGTCCGCATCTTCAACACCTACGGCCCGCGCATGCGCGCCCACGACGGCCGCGCAATCCCGACCTTCCTGCGCCAGGCGCTGAAAGACCGGCCGCTCACCGTCTTCGGCGCCGGCGAGCAGACGCGCAGCTTCTGTTACGTCGACGACCTGATTCGCGGCATCGTCGCCCTCGCCGAATCCGACGTTCACCTGCCGGTCAACATCGGAAACCCCGACGAGTTCACCCTGCTCGAACTGGCGAAGACGGTGATCGAGGTGACCGACTCGCGCTCGGAGATCGTCTTCGAGCCGCTGCCAACCGACGACCCGCAGCAGCGCCGGCCCGACATCGCCCGCGCGCGGGATCTGCTCGGCTGGGAACCTACGGTCGAGCTTCGCGACGGGCTGCGGATGACGATCGAGCGCGCTGGCGTGGAGAGCCTCGCCGGCGCCTCGGACTGAGCTCAGGCGCTCTCTTGCAGCACCGCGTCGGCGTGCGTGGCGCTGGCCGCGGTGCCGCCGTCGGTCGGCCGGTAGAAGGCGACCGAGGTCGGGACGCCGCTGAGCTCCTCGCGCATCCTGTTCCAGGTTCGCATCGCCGCGGTCTCGGTCGGCCAGCCGTAGCGGGCGAGGAAGGCTTCCGAACCGCGCTCGTCGGGAGCTCCGACGGTCGCCTCGGTCAGCGCCGCCGCCAGCGCCGTCATTCCCTCGCAGAAGCCGTCCTCGTCCCAGCGGATCTTGCCGGTGTCGTCGATCTCGACGAAGCCGTTCTCGGCGAGGAAGCTGAGTTCGACGAACGCCGCGCCCGGGTCTCCGAAGAACTCCGGGCCGCGGCGCAGGTAATGCAGCATCTCGGCGACGTGCGTGGCGCTCATCTCGAGGCGGCTGACGCCGGTCAGCCCTCGCCACGGATCCGAGATCGTCAGCAGGAAGCCGTAGACGTCGGCGATCGCCTCCTGCAGCGCCATGAACGGCTCGATGCCCAGCGTCTCGCGCCACTCGTCGTAACACGTATCCGAGACGATCACGTTGTGGCCGTGGTCGTGGCCTCGGATCCAGGGCATCAGGGTCTCGGCGATGGGCGCGTCGGCGCTCGCCATCGGCCCCTCGAGCAGCGCTTCGCCCAGCGGGATCGTGATCACCTCGTAACGAGCCATGTGCACGTTGCGCATGTAGAGCGTGCGCTGTTCCTCAAGCGCCAGCCCGTCGACCCCTTCGTCCTCGGGCATGAAGTAGGCGAAGTGCTTGGGATGGCCGGCGGCCTCCCCGGCCGAGAGGAGCAGATCGGTGACGTTCATCGGCAGCTTGAAGGGCACGTGCAGGCTGGGCGCGTCGAGGCTCTCGCGCAGCACGTCGAGCCCGTCCTCGAGCGAGTCGTCGAGCGAGTCGAGCAGCTTCTGGTTCTCCTCGTCGCGTGTCGCGGCGAGGAACGAGTGCAAGCCCGCGCGCGTCTTCATTCGCCAGGTGCAGAGCGGGCCGCAGACGATCTCGAGCGCAGGCTGGGCGTTCCTGCGGGCGATCTCGACGACGGTCTCGCGGTGATCGGCGGCGCCGGAGAGCGCCTTCGCGCGCATCCGGATCAGCTCGGCGCTGTCCTCGTCGACCAGCTCGGCCAGCTCGAGCAGGCCCTCGTTCATCTCGCCACGCAGGGTCGAGGCGGCCGCCTCGGAGAGGAACTCGCCGTCGGCGGTCTGCAGGCTCCGCATCGCTTCGCTCTGGGCGGCGAGCCTCACCAGCAGCGGCAGGACCCGGTCGGAGCTGGAGGGCGGCTGGCCTTCGAGGCAGACGTGGCCGACGCCATGCTGGTCATCCACCGGCCAGAACGGCGGCAACAGCCGCGGGATGTCGTGATTGCCCTGCGCCATCTGTCTTCTTTCCGTCGGGCGAAGCTACAGAACGGGACTGGGGATTTCAACCAAAGACGCCGATCTCCGCCCCAAAAGAGAGGGCGGCCGGGGCCGCCCTCTCTGCTTCGCGCTTTCGCGTGTGTTACTGGGTCTGCGCCGTGAAGGAGAAGGTGCCGAGGCCGTCTCCTGGGTTGAATTTGGGATGCGGAATTGCCGCTGCGTCCCAGGGAGCGCCGAATACTTCAGTGAGCGTCAGCGCCGTGACTTCCTGCAGGGTGGCGACCGCGTTTTCGACTGTCACCGTGCGGGTCGACGGATCGGATTTGATCGTCGCGCCGGTCAGGTTGATGTCCGCGATCGAGCTGCGTTTGAGATCCCCGAGGTTGAGTTTCGGCGAGATCGTCGATTCGACGAACACTTCGACCGTCGCTGTCTTCGCGGTCAGGTCGACCCAGATGGCTTTGAGCGTCATCGTCGTCTTTCCGGGAATCGGGACCGCGAATTCTTCCGGTTCCTGGACCAGTTTCACGCCGCCGCCCGTTTGAACCGTGCCGGCACTCGCGTTGGGAGCGATGGTGCCGCCTTCGATTGGGAACTTCAGGAGCGGGGTGAACGGATTGACCAACGTTTCGGTTTCAGCCGGAGCGAAGGTTTCGAGTTTGACCCCCATGCCGGTTGGCGGTGGGAGCACGAACTTTTTCACGGTTTCTTCGTTCGTCAGCAGGCTGGCTTTCCCGCTCGGCAGAATGGTCACCGTCTTCGGCTGCGTTTCACAGAAGCCTGAGCCAAGCGCCTTGCCGCCCTTGAACGGAGCCTTCTTCTTGTGCTTGCCGGTGAAGCCGAGCTTCTTGTTGAGCTGCTTGGCGGCGGCGCCAGTCAGCTTCAACTTGCCGATCGTGAGATTCGCGCCGAAGCCGTTGCGTGCGACGGTGACGCCGCTGACCGAAGCGAGCTTCATCTTCTTGCCGGCGACCTTCGCCTTCAGTGAGCTCGTTGTCGTTTCGAGCACCAGCGCCTTGATCACGGCGCTCTTCTTGCCGTGCTTGAACTTGATTCCGCCGCTGTGTTCGATCGTGCCCTGGCCGTTGGTCGGGTCGAGGGAGCCGCCACTGGCCTGCAGCGTCACCTTCTTGCCCTTGACCGTCGTCGGGCTCACCTTGAGCACCTTGACGCCGGCCTTTTTCAGCTTCTTGAAGAGTCCCTTATTGAGGGTGATCGTGGTCGTGCCGCTGGCGAGCGGATCGCTGGCGGCCGAGGCAAACGGCGCCAGGGCGAGCAACGCAGCCAGTGCAGCGACCGTCGCTACCGCTGACAGCATCGTCCCCCGGGCCCTAACTGGCTGGGTCACTTCGTTCATTCGATCCTCCGTTCAAGCTGCCGCCCCCTGCTGCCTAGGCGACTTACGGCATCGATTTGCAGCCAAGAGTATTCCCGGCATTTACCTCCACAAACCGTATTTGGCCGCAATGTTCCGCTCGGCGTCAAGGCGCGATGGACGCATATCCTGTCGGCATGGCCACCGAAGAGACCCACCGCACGATCGCCCCCGTCGTCGGGCCCGACGACCCGCGCGTCTTCACCGATTCCGGCATCGAGATCGAGCGCGTCTATGACGAGAGCGACGTCGCGCCGGGGCTCGAGGAGCGCCTCGGCCAGCCCGGCCAGCCCCCCTTCACTCGCGGGATCCACGAGGGCATGTATCGCGACCGGCTCTGGACGATGCGCCAGTACGCCGGCTTCGCCACACCGGAGGACACCAACGAGCGCTACCGCTACCTGATCGAGCACGGCTCCACCGGCCTCTCGATGGCCTTCGACCTGCCGACGCAGCTCGGCCGCGACTCCGACGACCCGCTCTGCAAGGGCGAGGTGGGCCGCACCGGGGTTCCGATCGACACGATCGAGGACATGCGGATCTGCTTCGAGCAGATCCCGCTCGACCAGGTCTCGACCTCGATGACGATCAACGCGCCGGCGGCGATCCTGCTGCTGCTCTACGAGCTGGTCGGCGAGGAGCAGGGCGTCCCCTCCGAGAAGCTGCGCGGCACGGTCCAGAACGACGTGCTCAAGGAGTACATGGCGCGCGGCAACTACATCTACCCGCCCGAGCCGACGATGCGGCTGACGACCGACATCTTCGAGTACTGCCGCGAGAACGTGCCGAAATGGAACACGATCTCGATCTCCGGGTACCACATCCGCGAGAAGGGCTGCTCGGCCGTGCAG
>Ga0207648_10005991_pt1 | contig 12149 bp, 11 predicted proteins | sample KBSMisM32_FD_184310 | JGI IMG/M metagenome (GOLD analysis project Ga0207648, IMG submission 184310) | Miscanthus rhizosphere microbial communities from Kellogg Biological Station, Michigan, USA - KBS Miscanthus M3-2 (SPAdes) (version 2) | ecosystem: Host-associated > Plants > Roots >...
GCGCGACAGCTGGCGAGATCTTCCTGCGCGGTGTTGTCGGCGAACGATTCTGTGTCCGCAACTCGGGTGCCACAGCGGTGGTCGAAGGTGTGGGCGACCACGGCTGTGAGTACATGACCGGTGGACGCGTCGTGGTGCTCGGTCCGACCGGTCGCAACTTCGGCGCAGGGATGAGTGGTGGCATCGCCTACGTCTACGACCCCAACGATCTGTTCGCCGCGAAGCTGAATGGCGAGATGGTGCAAATGCAACAACTCGACGACGATGATCGCGAGTTCGTGCGCGAGGTCGTGGCGTCCCACCGCCTGCACACCGAGTCGGCGGTCGCCGGATTCGTGCTCGACGATTGGGAGACGGAGATAGAGCACTTCAAGAAGGTGATGCCGGTCGACTACGCCCGGGTCCTCGAGGTGATGAAGCAGGCGGAAGTCGAAGGTCTGAACGAACAACAAACCCTCGACCGAGTGATGGAGGCGGCACGTGGGTGAAGTGACGGGCTTTCTGAAGTGGTCGAGGGAGATGCCGACGCGGCGCGACGTGCCGGTGCGGTTGCTCGACTGGAAAGAGGTCTACAACGACTTCCCGATCGACAAGGTGCAGACGCAGGCCGGGCGGTGCATGGATTGCGGCATCCCGTTCTGCAACAACGGATGCCCGCTCGGCAACCTCATCCCGGACTGGAACGACCTCGTCTACCGCGAACATTGGCGCGACGCGATCGACCGCCTGCACGCGACGAACAACTTCCCCGAGTTCACCGGCAGGTTGTGCCCGGCACCGTGTGAGGCAGCGTGCGTGCTCGGCATCAACGCCGACCCGGTGACGATCAAACAGGTCGAGGTGGAGATCATCGACCGGGCGTGGGACGAGGGATGGGTCGAGCCACAGCTGCCGAGCGTGAAGACCGGCAAGCGAGTCGTCGTGATCGGCTCCGGCCCGGCCGGTCTCGCCGCGGCGCAGCAGTTGACGCGCGCTGGTCATGAGACCGTCGTGTTGGAGCGCGCCGACCGAATCGGTGGCCTGCTGCGTTACGGCATCCCCGAGTTCAAGATGGAGAAGCGCCATCTGCAGCGGCGCATCGCCCAGATGGAGGCCGAGGGCACGGAGTTCCGCACACGGGCGACCGTCGGCGACGGCATCGACATCGAGGTGCTGCTGGCTTCGTACGACGCGATCGTGTTGGCGTGCGGTGCAACTGCCGCGCGCGACCTGCCCATCCCCGGTCGGGAGTTCGGTGGGATTCATCAGGCGATGGAGTACCTGCCGCTGGCCAACCGAGTGCAGGAAGGCGACCTCGAGTCGTCACCGATCGACGTGCACGGCAAGCACGTCGTCATCATCGGTGGCGGCGACACCGGCGCCGATTGCCTCGGCACGGTGCACCGTCAGGGAGCGGCCAGCGTGACGCAACTCGAGATCATGCCGCGCCCGCCCGACACCCGCGCCGACACGAACCCGTGGCCGCAATGGAACCTCGTGTACCGCGTGTCGTCGGCACACGAGGAAGGTGGCGATCGCATGTTCAGCGTCAACACCGAACGATTCCTCGACGACGGCAACGGTCGGGTGCGAGCGTTGTTGCTGCATGAAGTCGAGATGGTCGACGGACGGTTCCAGAAGGTCGAGGGCACCGATCGTGAACTGCCGGCAGACTTCGTGTTCCTGGCGATGGGCTTCGTCGGACCGGAGAAAGGCTCGTGGCTGGACCAGCTCGGGGTGACCTTCGACGAGCGCGGCAACGTCGCTCGCGACCATCGCTACATGAGCTCGGTGCCCGGGGTGTTCGTGGCCGGCGACATGGGCCGCGGGCAGAGTTTGATCGTGTGGGCGATCGCCGAAGGCCGCTCCTGCGCCGCAGGTGTCGACGCATATTTGATGGGCGAGACACAACTTCCCACGCCCATCGCACCCACAGCGCGACCGCTCGCCTAGCTCCGGCACGTAGGCTGCTGGCCATGAAATCGAAGGTTGTCATCGTCGCGCTCTCAGCTGCAGTTCTCGCCGCCTGCGGCGCGGCGAGCGGCTCCGGGCCGGACCAGACGACGCTCGATCTCACCTCGACCAACTACGTCACCGTCACCCAGACGCCGACCACGCTCGCCACCACCACGTTGCCCGGTGGCAGCCCTGGAACGGTGCACCCGGAGGAGGGCACGTACGTGATCGCCGCCGGTGATCTGCCGTCCCGCATCGCCCGCACCTACAAGGTCAAGTTCCAGGATCTGCTGGCCATCAACGGCTGGACGCTGGTCGGCTCCGGCAGCAGTGCCCAGGTTCCGGAGTTCCCGGCGGTAGGCACGACCATCAGGATCCCACCGGGCTGGACCGAGCCGGGCACAGCACCCGACACAGGGTCCACTGGGTCCACCGGAAGCACCGGCGACACGACGCCCAGCGTGACCACCACGACGATCGCCGGCGGCCAGTCGACGTGTGGAACGTCGGGTGAGTACACGATCGTCGCGGGCGACTACCTCGGCAAGGTTGCCAAGAAGCTCGACACGACGGTCGATGCGCTCAATGCCGTCAACGCCGACACGCAGGGTTATTCGGCGTTCTTCCCGGGCCTAAAGATCAAGGTCCCGGCCAAGACCGGTTGCTAGTCGTCAGGCGCTGATGCGCTGCCCGCTGAAGGTGCCGGTGTCCTCGAACAGCGTGTCGTTGGTCGTCGCGTCGAGCACCGTCAGGTGATAGGTGCCCGAGAGCATCCCCTTGCGGACGTCGCCTTCGAGCTGAACCCGTAGCACCGGCGGGGGACCTGGCGGGCCACCGGGGCCGCCTCCGGCCTGGCCGGTCCACACTGTCGCCCTGAACCCGTGGCCGTTCTGTCGCGCCCACGTGCCCGTGAACGGCGGGCCTGCCGGGTTGATGTCGTGCACGATCATCACGTTGCCGGCGGCAAAGCTCAGCACGGCCATCGAGTGGTCCGTCGGGTCGTTGTCACTCTGTCGGTTGACCATCCAGCTGCCGTTGATGTTGCCGTTGTTCTCGTTGTCGTGGTTGCCGTCGTCGGCGAGTGCCGGTGACGACAGTGCCACGGTGCCGGCGACGATCGCGCCCGCTGCAATACCCACCCCGGACAGCACCTGTCGTCTGTCCATACCAGTTGTCACCATCGGACCCTCCTCGTGTCGTTCACCGATCGTGGGCACCGCCCTTGGTGCCTACGGGTGCGACTGATACCCACCGGCCGGCTCGTCAATCGGCGAGTCGCGACTCGGCCGGTCAGACGAGACTGACGCTGACCTGATCGAGTTGGATCGTGCGGCCGAGGTCCGTGCGGTCGGTCGCGGTGAGCTCGATCGTCGAGGTGGTGCCATCGACGAACGTGATGCCGTGCACCAAGCCGAACAACGACCACATCGTCGTGACTGCGTTCGGGTCGTCGACGGCGATGCGGTAGCCGGCGATCGACGTCACGACCGAGTTGTCGTGGTGCGCTCGCCACGTCGGCCCACCCCACAGCCACGACCCAGGCGGGTCGGTCTGATCGAGACTGACGATGGCCCCGCCGATGTCACCCGGATGGAGGTGCCGGCCGCGAATCGATGGGAAGTCGCCGCTCCACACGTTGCGCACCTGTGCCTCGGCGAGCTCGGACATTCGCGCGTCGAGGTCGTCGACCTCGAACATCACCATGTAGGCGGTGACGTCGGCGCCGCGTCGGTCGAGCAGGCGGCCGGCAGCAGAGTTGTCGGCGATGGGTGAGACGACCTCGATGAACTGATCGCCGACGACCATGAGCGCGTTCTCCAAGCCGAACTCGGCCACGCCGGGATCGTTGAAGCAGACGGTGAGCCCGAACTCGGCGCAGAGCGTGTCGACCGTGGAGCCGAGGTCACGGGCAGCAACCACGACCTGACGTAGACGAATCACGTCCGCATGGTAGAGGGCGGTAACTTCCAGATCATGCTCAGCGTGATCGAAGGTCGAGTGCTCGGCTGCCTGATGGAGAAGGAGCGCACCGTTCCGGATCAGTACCCCCTGACGATGAACGCGCTCGTCAGTGCGTGCAACCAATCGTCGTCGCGTGAACCGATCATGTCCCTCGACGACTTCGAGGTCGACGCGTCGCTCACGTCGATGAAGTCGCAGGGTTTCATCCGCATCGTGCACCCGTCGCACGGTCGCAGCGTGACCAGGTACCGACAGGTGGCCGTCGAGAAGTTCGAGCTCGAGGAGCCGGAAGCTGCCGTGGTTGCAGTGCTGTTGGTGCGCGGCCCGCAGACGGTCGCCGAACTGCGCTCGCGAACCGAACGCTTGCACCCGTTCGAGTCCGCCGCGGAAGTCGACGCCAGTTTGCACGTGCTGGCAGAAAAGGACTTGGTGCGACTGCTCGATCGCCAGGTCGGCCAGAAGGAGCAGCGGTGGCAACAGCTGATCGCCGAGGAGGCCGAGCCGGTCGCCACGCCGAGCGCGGTCACGCCGTCGTCCGTCACCGGCAGCATGGCCGACAGGGTCGCCCAGTTGGAGGACCGCGTCGCCAAGCTCGAAGCGGCCTTGGCCGACCTGCTCTGACATGTACGTGCCGGCTGCATTCACTGTCGACGATCCGGCCGAGATCTCGGCGATGCTCGCCGCGTATCCGATGGCTCAGCTCGTGACGATGACCGACGACGGCCTGGTCGCGACGCCGCTGCCTTTGCTGTACGAGCCGTCGTCCGATGGATTGGGTTCGCTGGTCGGGCACGTTGCCCGAGCCAATCGACAGTGGGCGAAGGCGTCGTCGGCCGTCGAGGCGTTGGCCATCTTCACCGGGCCCAATGCCTACATCTCGCCGAACTGGTATCCGTCGAAGGCCGAGCACGGCAAGGTCGTTCCCACGTGGAACTACGAGACGGTTCACGTGCGAGGCTCGTTCGTCGCCCATGACGATCCCGTCTGGACCCGGGCCCTCGTCACCCGGCTGACGCAACGGCACGAATCGCAGTTCGATGCACCGTGGGCCGTCGCCGACGCCCCGCCCGAGTACATCGACTCGATGGTCAAGGCAATCGTCGGCATCGAGGTGGTGATCACGTCGGTGCAGGCCAAACGCAAGCTCAGCCAGAACCGGCCACCTGCCGATGTCGACGGCACGATCGCCGGATTGACGGCGGTCGGCGGGGAGTCGGCAGCAGTCGCCGACGCCATGCGATCTATCTGAAGACAGGAGACAGCCATGCCCAGCATCACCCCCAACCTGTGGTTCGACGTGAACGGCAAGGAAGCCGCCGAGTTCTACTGCTCGGTGTTCCCCAACTCGAAGATCAACAACGTCTCGTACTACGGCGAGGTCGGCCCGCGTGAAGCCGGCACCGTGTTGACCGTCGATTTCGAACTCGACGGCCAACGCTTCACCGCCATCAACGGTGGGCCCGACTTCAAGTTCACCGAGGCCGTGTCGTTCTTGGTCGACTGCAAGGACCAGGCCGAGATCGACTACTACTGGGACAAGCTCGGTGAAGGTGGCGAGTACGGCCCGTGCGGATGGCTGAAGGACAAGTACGGCCTGTCGTGGCAGATCGCGCCGGAGGAGATCGCTCAACTCCTCGGCGATCCCGACAACGAGGCCGGGCAGCGGGCGATGAAGGTGATGCTGGGCATGGGCAAGCTCGACATCGCCGCCTTGAAAGCCGCCGCCGCCGGAGACTGACTAGCCGAGGTTGGGCCAGCGGCGCTTCTGGCGGCGGCGTTGGCCGGCTTTGCCGAGTTTGCGATGCTCGGCGAGAGCCCACTGCCGACGCCAGCCGTTGTAGTCGGGCCCGGTCAACTTGGGACTCGTACCGGCGGCACGGCGTTGACGCGACGTCCAGTAGTCCGTCAGCGCCTCGTCGCCGAGCGTGGTGACCGCGGCCTCGATGCGGGCGTTGAAGCGGCGCGTCGACTCACCCTCGATCGGCGGCAGCGGCGAGCCGAAGACCACCTTGGTCTTTCCGGGCTTCGGGTGCTTCATCCCTTTGCCGTAGATCGCGCCCGAGCCGTCGATGAACATCGGCACCACGGCGGCGCCGGTGCGTGACGACAGGTACGCCGCGCCGCCTTTGAACTCCTGCCCCCAACCGTCCGGTGAGCGACCACCTTCGGGATAGATCACCAGGCTCCAACCGTCCTCGATCAGGCGCTTCAACTGGTCGCTGGTCTTGCGGCCGGTGACCTCGCGGTCGATCGGGATCGCGTTCAACGACAGTGCGGCGATCACGCCCTTCCACCGAGTGTCGAAGAAGTAGTCGGCGGCGGCCGCGACGACCAGCTTCGACCGCCACGGTTCCGGGATCGCGATGATGGACAGCGGCGTGTCGAGATGGCTGTGGTGGGTCGGGGCGAAGATCAACGGCGGCGGCTCCTCGCGCAGACGCAAGTCCTCGAGTCGATCGGTGCCGTGCACTTCGGGACGCGCCAGCCCGTAGACCAGACCGCGCAACGGTCCATAGGTGATCACCTTGCGCGCCGTCTTCGCCGGCCCGCGACGTGCCCATGCCGTCTCGAAGTTGGCACCGAGCTTCGACGGGTCGGGGGGTACCACGACTCCCCGCGGCACGCTGGGTTTGCGGTACGGGAAGCCGACGTTGCGAACCGGCTTCAGCCCGCGCTGCAGCGTCGCACTGGCCACGTCGCCGAGGCGGGTGGCGCGGCGTAGCCCGGTCAACGAGTACGGCACGGTGCGCTTGCTCATTGCACGTCGGCGACCAACAGTGCGGGGACGTGGAGATGGCTGATCGTGGGACTACGGCCGACGACGTCGCTGGCGATCTCGAACGCGTCGTCCATGGTCGACGCCGGCGTGAACCCCAGGCGCCGAACGGTCGGCGGATCGCCGCCGACGATGATGACCTTGCCGGCGTGCTGCAACCCGTGCGCACCCCAGTACCACGCGTAGAACGGGTGCACGCCGTGGTACGCGTTGCCGGTGCGGTACAGGTGGCGGTACCACTCGTCCTCGGCGTACTGCTTCTCCCACTTCGCCGACATCGTTGCAGGGTCGGTGGTGTCGGCCAGCACCTGCTCGTAGAAGTCGATGTAGCTCGGATGGTGCACGGGATGGAAGTCGCGGTAGGTCGGGTGGGTCATGATGATGACGCCTCCCTCGCGGACCAGCGGCTTGTTGCGGTACATGTTGAACAGGTAGCCGAGGCCCATGCACATCACCAGCACGGGGTTCATCACGCCGTCGGGGTTGTAGGGACACACGAACGGGATCCCCATCGTCAAGATGTCGGTCTGCCCGTGCACTTCGACGAGTTGTTGTTTGTGCACCCAGTCGAGCGTGATCTTGTGCACGGTGTCGGTCTCGCCGGCCTGCACGCTGGTCATCTGGTGCGGGCCCTCCATCGAGTGGAAGATCTTCCGGGCCAGGCGGATCGGCGTGCGGTTCAACGATTTGGTCGTGGCGAGATACGTGGCCCGATCCTTGGCCTTCCACTCCCACTCACGCTTGTTGACGAAGTCGAACGGCGACGGGAACATGTCGGTGTTCAACGTCGACTCGATCTGGAACACCGTCGGGCCGCAGTCGCGCATCACCTTGCCGAGTCGCCACACGCTCTTGTGCAGCTCGCTCTTGTGGCGGTCCATCAGACTCTTCGTGTTCTGCAGTGTCTCCGGGTTGTGGTGGAAGCTGAGGCTGCGGTAGCTGGCCAGGCCGGTGGTGATGCTCTTCCACCCGCCGTCCATGGCAACGGAGTTGATGTTGACGTAGACGATGAGGTCGCTGTCGGCGGCGCGCTTGCTGATCTCCAGCACCTCGCCCTCCGGCGTCGCCCCGATCACGGTGAGGTTGTCGTAGTCCTCGGCATCGTGCTGGTACAGCGTGCCGCGCGGGTGGAACGCGTCGTAGACGCGGTCGCCGAGGGCGTGCCGCAGCTCGTACTCGTGCATGCGCCGGTGCAGACCGAGCGCGGCGATGATGTGCACGTCGTCGACGCCGGCGTCAGCCGCGAGGTCGAGCACCGCTTCGATGACGCGTTGGCGGTTGTCGGGGGAGCGCATCTTCGGCAGCGGCAGGCTGACGTCGTCGAACGCGATGGTCAGCTTCATCCCCGGGAACAAGAGCGCAGGCAACGGATCCTGGTCGTGTGGATGCAGCAAGGCGTGGCGGATGGCTCCGTCGATGTCCTCCAGCGCGGCGAGTGGCTCCGGTGGATAGATCACCCGGCTGCGCCCGGCGGGCAGCTTCTCCAGGCTGAAGTTCTCGCCGCGCCAGAACATGATCGGAGGAGTCGAGCGATCGACTTCGAGGACGAATCCGGGTCGAGCCATCAGTTCAGCTTTCTCTCATGTCGAACGCGACCTTCACCGCGCCGCGGCGGCCTGCCGACGCTGCGTGGGCGATCGCGTCCTTGTAGTCGTTGAGCGGATAGGTGGCCGACACGAGACGGCCGAGCTCGAAGCGGCGGACGATGTCGATCGCGGCCGCGAAGTCGTTGCGGGTGTATGCGTAGCAGCCGCGGATCGCCGCCTCGCGGTGCCATAGTGACGTCAGTTCGAGCGACACGTTGCCTGGCATGCCGACCAGCAGCACTTCGCCGCCGGGTGCAACGACACGGAGTGCCTGCTGCAGCGATTCGGTCGAGCCGACGCAGTCGACGACATGGCGGAAGCCCGATGTCAGCTGGTCGCCGAGCACCATCGACTTCGTCGTCGAACGAACCCAGCGCGGTAGCTCGTCGGACGAGCAGACGATGTCGGCGCCGAGCTCCTTGGCCAGCCGCCGTTGCTCGGCGTAACGCGCCGTGACGATGATCGGGCCGCTGCGCTCGCGATCACGGGTCGCCGTGATGGCGGCCAACGTCAGCAATCCCACGGTTCCGGCACCGATGATCACGGTCTCGTGACCTTCGTAGCGCAGTGCCGCGTGGGCAGCGCAGGCAGTCGGCTCGATCATCACCGCGTCCTCGTCGCTGAGATCGTCGGGCACGTCGACCAATTGGCTGTTGTGGGCCACCATCCACGTGCTCAACCCACCGCCGGTGTCGGTGCAGAAGCCGCTCTGCAGTCCCGCCTCGATGTGCCCGAAGCCGACGCGCTCGCACAGGTTCGTGCGTCGCGCCGCGCACTGCACGCACGGCGGGTTGATGCCCCGGGTGATGCACGACAGCACCGGTATCAGCGCGATCCGCTTGCCGCGCTCCGTCGTCGCGACGACCTCGTGACCGGGGACGAACGGATAGCTGACCAACGGATCGAAGTAGGCCGAGGCGGTGCCGTCGATCATCGCCAGATCCGATCCGCAGATGCCCGACAATCGCGGTGTCAGACGCACCCAGTCGGGGCCCGGCAGCGGCAATGGTTCGTTCGGTTCCAGTTTCAACGGTCCGACCGCGGCGCCGGCGCCCGGTGCCAGCGTGCCGGCCAGTCGGGCGGCGGCGAACTTCATCGGCTTGCGGTCGAAGGTCAACCTCACGCGAACTTCCGTCCTCGCTCGCGCTCGCTGAGCAGCGACCCGATCGGCAGCAACGGACGTGGTCCACCTGCGGCCTTCGACCAGTGCTCGACCAGCCAGCCTCGCTTGCGGGCGATGGACGCCAGCCGGGTCTCCGGATTGACGGCCACTGGGAAGCCGACTGCCTCGAGCATCGGGAGGTCGCTGGTGGAGTCGGCGTAGGCGATCGACTCCTCTAACCTCAGTCCTTCGGCACTGCAGTAGTCGGCCAGGATCTGGGCGCGGGTCTCACCGGTCGGTGGGACCTGCGACAGGTGGCCGCTGTAGGTCCCGTCGCCCTTGACGGTCATCTCGGCGGCGATGATCTCGTCGAACAACGGTCGTAACCCGCGCACGGCGAACTCGAGCGCGCCGGTGATGAGGATCGTGCGATGACCGAGCGCCTTGTGCTCGCGCACTCGGCGGAGGCCGCTGGGGAAGCCCTTGGTGAGGATGAGATTCGTCAGCAACTCGCTCGAGTCCTCGTCGATCTGGCTGACGGGTGCGTCCTCGTAGCGTCGGTAGAAGTAGCGGAGGAAGTCGCCGCGGTCCTTGCGGTCCATCGAGCTCAAGGTCGGTGCTTCGGCCAACGTGCGCAACACGTAGCGAACGCGCTCTGGAGTGTTGAGGCGCCGAGTCGCGAGCCAGGTGTAGCTCTCGACGACATTGCTGGCGATCAGCGTGTTCTCGAGATCGAACGCGGCCACATGGCGCTCGGGCGACAGCACGCTGCGCCGCAGTCGATCGGTGCGATCATTGCGACTCTTGCCGGGTCTCGTCTTGGCCCTCGAGTGGTGGACGATCGATGGCAGGTGAATGGTGCTGACGTAGGTCGGCCAGTCGACGCTGCGCGGGTCGATGTTGAACGCGGCCGCATCTTCGGCCGACAGTCCGTCGTGGATCGCCATGAGATTGTCGACTTGGTAGATGGCTTCGCACTCGGTGTACAGCCCGTACAGCTGCACGTATTGGAACGCCCGGTCGATCTCGATCTTGGTCTCGTCGAGTTTGGCCGCCCACGACGCCTGCTTGCCGCGCAGGGGGAGTGCGTGCAGCACACGCTCCGTGCGCTCGGCCATGTTCTTGGCCCGCTGCAGCTGCTTCTTGACGCGGCCGCGGGCCGGGAACTGCCACTCCGGTACGACGATCGGCTGACCCTCGGCGTCGTACAACGGATGCTCGATGAACCAGGCGCGCACGTTGTCGACCAACGTCTTGTAGCGCAGCGGATTGATGCCACCACTGGCGACGTGGGTGATACGCGGGGCATCGTCGGGGCCCAGCGCGGCCACCGCGATGATCGCAGCCACGACGATGTCGACGGGGATCACGTCTACCGTCCCCTCCGGGACACCCGGGAACTCCTTCAGCAACCCGCGGGCGTAGCTCAAGATGACGGGCTCGGCCATGCGGAACCCGCGGATCCATCCCGGGAACGGCTCGGCGAGAGCGGACTCGATGATCGACGGCCGCACGATCGACACCGGCACGTTGCCCTTCACCTCGGTGAGCGCTTGCTCGCCGAGTGCCTTGGTGTAGGCGTACGCGTCGGGCCAGGCGACGCTCGCGGCACGGGCACGACCGGCCTCGACCAGCTGATCCTTGACCCAGTCTTCACGGATGCTCTCCGTCTTGGCGGCCAGCGCGGGTGCACCCGCGGCCCCGAGCTCCCTGCGGGCCTCGCTGCGGAAGTGGGTGAGCCGCTCGGGTTGGCGGCTGATCGCCTCGGTGTCGCTGCGCAGGCGGCGTGCCGCGGCAACTTCTTTGCGCCAGTTCAGACCGATGTCGAACGGTCCTTCGCTGACCAGTTCCTCCGGTGCGTTGCCGCGGCGGTTGCCGGCCACGTAACACGTGCTGACCGCGACGAGATGCGGCGTCTTGCCGGCAGCGTTCAACGTGTCGACGATGCGCGTCGGGCCGAGCAGGTTGATCTCGACCGCACTGTCGAGCGGCGAGTCGAAGGCGACAGCCGCGGCGGAATGGATGACCGTGTCGCAGCTGAGGAACGTGGCGAGATCTGCTTCGTTCAGGCCGAGACCGTCGCTGGTGACGTCGCCACCGACGGCAACGACGCGCCTGGCGACCATCGCCTCGAACGGTTCGTCGGTGTCCTTCAGCTCGGCCCGGAGCCGATCGAAGGCATCGTTCTTGAAGATCTCACGGCGGACGCGCTCGGTGGCGTCGTGCCGCTTGCTGGGGCGCACCAGTAGCACCAACGTGCACTCGGGCACGGCACGCAGCAGTCGCTCGACGAGGGCGGTGCCGACGAAACCTGTGCTGCCCGTGATGGCGATTCGCTTGTTGGCGAGGTTCTCGCGGATCATTCGATCTCCTTGTCTAGCACACTCGTCTACCATTTGGTAGAGACATGAAGACCCCAACCCGCGACCGCATCCTCGCCTCTGCCACCGACCTGTTCGGCCGGCGCGGCGTCGACGCCGTGTCGCTCGACGCGATCGCCGCCGACGTGGGCGTTGCCAAGCAGACGCTGCTGTACTGGTTCCCCAGCAAGGACGATCTGGTGCGGGCCGTGCTGGTGTCGGCGGCGCAGGAGTTGACGATCCTGATCGACGCCGCCGTTCGTGCCGCGCCCGACGATCCACTGGATCGCATCGAGGCGGTGATCCGCGCCGTGTTCCGTCCGGCCGTGCGACGGCCGGCGTTGCTCGGGCTCGTCCGCGAGGTCAGTCGGCTGCCATCGGCCGCGGGCGACCGACTGACGGCCGATCTCGCCCCGTTGGTCGATCGC
>Ga0207648_10005992_pt1 | contig 12147 bp, 11 predicted proteins | sample KBSMisM32_FD_184310 | JGI IMG/M metagenome (GOLD analysis project Ga0207648, IMG submission 184310) | Miscanthus rhizosphere microbial communities from Kellogg Biological Station, Michigan, USA - KBS Miscanthus M3-2 (SPAdes) (version 2) | ecosystem: Host-associated > Plants > Roots >...
CGAACGAGAAGTGCAGCGTCTCCATGGCTACCAGTTCCTGAAGCGCCGCGGCGGCCGGTACAGCCCGCCCGAAGCGCGCACCAGGTCGCGCATCGAGCGCGCGGCCAGCAGGTTGCGCGTGGCGTCGCGCGGGTCGATGCCGAGGTCCGCCGGACGCCGGATGACGCCGCGCGCGCGCAGCTTGTCGACCAGCGCGCGGTCGCGCGCCCGGCCGGCGGGCGTGAATCCTGCGACGCCGCGGATCGCGTGCTCGCGCTCCTCGTCGTCGCGGCACAGCAGCAGGTTGGCGATGCCTTCCTCGGTGAGCACGTGCGTCACGTCCTCGCCGTAGATCATCACGGGCGGCAGCGGCATGCCGGCCTGCTCGGCCAGCTTCCAGGCGTCCAGCGTCTCGACGAACGCGGGCTGCATGTGCTCGCGGAAGGTCTCCACCATCTGCACGACCAGCTTCTGGCCGCGCGGCGTGCCGCGCGCGCCCGGCAGGCCGCCGCGCGCCTCGCGGCCGGCGCGCAGCCAGGCCTCGCTCGCGTGGCGGCGGCCGCGCGCGTCCGAGCCCATGTTGGGCGCGCCGCCGAAGCCGGCGATGCGGCCGAGGGTTGCGGTGGAGCTGTTGCCCGCGAGGTCGATCTGCAGCGTGGACCCGATGAACATGTCGCACGCGTACAGTCCGGCGGTCTGGCACAGCGCGCGGTTCGAGCGCATGCTGCCGTCGCGGCCGGTGAAGAACACGTCGGGTCGCGCCGCGACGTACGCTTCCATTCCGACCTCGGAGCCGAAGCTGTGCACGGACTCCACGAATCCGGATTCGATCGCCGGGATCAGCGTCGGATGCGGATTGAGCGCCCAATGCGCGCAGATCTTGCCCTTGAGCCCCAGGTCCGCGGCGAACGTCGGGAGCAACAGCTCGATCGCCGCCGTGTCGAACCCGATGCCGTGATTCAAGCGCTGGACGCCGTATTCGGCGTAGATGCCCGTGATCGCCATCATCGCCATCAGCACCTGCACTTCGGTGATCTGCGCGGGGTCGCGCGTGAACAGCGGCTCGATGTAGTTGGGGCGCGGCGCGGGCACGACGAAGTCGACCCAGTCGGCGGGAATGTCGACGCGGGGTACGCGCTCGACGATTTCGTTGACCTGCGCGATCACGATGCCGTTGCGAAACGCGGTCGCTTCGACGATCGCCGGCGTGTCCTCGGTGTTGGCGCCGGTAAAGAGATTGCCCGCGTCGTCCGCCGCCTGCGCCGCGATCAGGCACACCTGCGGCGTCAGGTCGATGAAGTAGCGGCCGAAGAGCTCGAGATAAGTATGGATCGCGCCGATCTCGATCTTGCGCGCCTGCACCAGCCGGGCGAGGTGCGTTGCCTGCGGTCCGGAAAACGAAAAATCGAGGCGCGTTGCGATCCCGCGCTCGAAGAGCTCGATGTGGCTCGGCAGCGACAGCACCGACTGCACCAGATGCAGGTCGTGAATCCGTTCCAGATCGCACGCGGCGAGTGCTTCGGCCAGGAAGTCGGCCTGCTTCTGGTTATTCCCCTCGAGACAGACGCGATCGCCCGGTTCGATGATCGCTTCGAGAAGCGCCACGACATCGCCCGCGGCCACGGTCTTGCCGCGTAAGCGGGCGCCGAGACTTGCCGAGACACGTCCCAGCCGCTGCGACCGGTCGCGGACCCGGTCATCCCATGCTCGTCGCACGGCGGGACGCGCCGTCATTTGCCTTTGCCCATGATGGCGTCCGGCAGCCACGTGGCGATTCCCGGGATCACGCAGATCAGGAGCACGGCCAGAAACATCAGGATCACGAACGGGACGACGCCCCAAATCACGTCGCGCAACGGAATATCCGGCGCGACGTTCTTGATCACGAAGATGTTGAGGCCGACCGGTGGATGGATCAGTCCCATCTCCATCACGATCGTCATCAGGATGCCGAACCAGATGAGGTCGAAGCCGGCGGCCTTGAGCGGCGGCAGGATGATCGGCGCCGTCATCAGGATGATCGACACTGGAGGCAGGAAGAAGCCGAGCACGATCACGAGGAGCAGGATCATCGCGAGCAGGAACCACTTCGACAAATGCAGCGAGACGATCCACTCCGCCGCCGACTGGCTGATGCGCAGATAACTCATTACGTACGAAAACAGCAGCGACATGCCGATGATGAACATCAGCATCGTCGATTCCTTGAGCGTGCTGGTGAGAATCGGCGCGAGATCGTTCGGGCGCCACACGCTGTAGATGGTGCCGATCAGGATCAGCGCGAGGATGGCGCCGAGGCCCGCCGTCTCCGATGGCGTCGCAAATCCGCCGTACAGCGCCACCATCACGCCGGTCAGCAGCACGACGAACGGGATGACCCGCGGCAGCATCTCGACTTTTTCCGCCAGCGTGTATTCCTTCTCGTCGAACATCGACACGGTGCCGGCGTCCTTGAACGCCGCGAGCGCCGCCCGATGCTCCTTGGCGTACCGTCACGAGGCGTAGGCGGCGAACAGGACGACCAGCAGCAGCCCCGGTCCGATGCCCGCGAGAAAGAGCCGCCCCAGCGACTGCTCCGCCGCGACGGCGTACAGGATCATGGTGATCGACGGCGGGAGGAGAATGCCGAGCGTGCCGCCGGCAGCGATGATGCCGGCGGCAAAGCCTGGCGAATAGCCGCGCTTGCGCATCTCCGGAATGCCGGCGCTGCCGATCGCGGAGCACGTCGCGGGGCTCGAGCCCGCCATCGCGGCGAACAGCGCGCACGCAAACACATTGGCGATCCCGAGCCCGCCGGGGATCTTGCTCATCCAGACGTGCAGTGCCGAGTACAGATCCGCGCCCGCGCGCGATTTGCCGATCGCCGCCCCTTTCAGGATGAACAACGGGATCGACAGCAGCGTGATGCTGGACAGCTCCTCGTAGACATTCTGCGTGACGGTGTCGAGCGAGGACGCGGGCATGAAGAAGAACATGAAGACTGCGGCGACGGCGCCGAGCGCGAATGCGATCGGCATGCCGGAAAACATCACCAGCAGCGTGACGCCGCCGAACAGGAGCCCAAGCGCCAGCATGCTCATCAGGGCCTGTTGCGTCGGTCGCCGAGAAAATGCGTCAGCGTCTGCAGCAGCGTTTGCAGGCTCAGCAGGCTCATGCCGAACGCCATGAGGCCGTAGGGAATGATCAGCGGCGGCGCCCACGACGAGGAAGTCGTCTGCTTGTCGACCCACGCTTCGTGAAACAGCGTCCACGATTTCCATGCGAAGAATGCGCAAAAGGCAAGCGTCAGAATGTCGACGACGGTCAGCCGCCACCGATTCGCCGCCGGCGGCAGAATGCTTGCGACCGCCTCGATTCCGACATGCCCGCGATACGACTGCACATAGGCGCCGCACAGGAAGGTGGCACCGACCAGCAGGAAAACCGCCAGCTCATCCTGCCAGTCCGTCGCGGCGTGGAAGAAGTAGCGGGAGAACACGCTGTACGTGAGCACCGCCGCCGCCAGCACCAGCGCGATCATCGAGAGGAACAGCACCAACCGGTTGATGCCGGCCAGCATCCGCGCAAGCGGTACCAACGGCCGCGGCACCGGGCCCGCAAGGTGGCCCGGCACCTCGAGGCCGTGGCTCACAGCGTCTTGACCGCGGCCGCCAGCAACTTGGCCGACATGTCGGTTTTCGCCGCGTAGTCCTTCCACGCGGTCTCGCGGGCGATGGCCTGCCACTTCTTGACCGTGGGCTCGTCGAGGTCGTACACCTTCGCCCCGGCCTTCAGATACACGTTGGAGACCTCGATGTCGTCCGCTTTCGCGGACTCGAGCGCGAATTTCTCCATGTCGGCGCCGACGGACATGATGGCCGCCTTCTGGTTCGCCGGCAGCTTGTCGAAGATCTGCTTCGACATCATGAGGGGCTCGAACATGAACCAGTACGCGTACTTGCGGCCGGTGGTGAGCGCCTTCGATACTTCCTCCAGCCGGAACGAGATGAGGCTGGTCGACGATGTCATGCCGGCATCCATCGCGCCGGTCTGCATCGCCGCGTAGATTTCGTTCGAGGGCAGCGTCAGCACGGAGGCTCCGGCTTCCTTGAGGATCATGTCCATCTCGCGGCTGCCGCCGCGGACCTTCATCCCCTTCGCATCCTCGGGCGCCACCAGCGGCTTGACGCGACTCGCTACGCCGCCCGCCTGCCAGATCCAGCTGACCAGCACGATGCCCTTGTCCTCCAGGAACGCCGTGAGCATCTTGCCGACCTCGCCGTTTTTCCATTTGTACGCCTGCTCGTACGACGTCACGAGGCCGGGCATGAGACCGATATTGGTTTCCGCCACTTCGCCGCCCGCGTACGAAAGCGGGACCAGCGACAGGTCGAGCGCGCCCTTGCGCAGCGCCGCGAACTGCGAGTTCACCTTCATCAGCGACGAGCCGGGATAGACCTCGAACTTGAGCGCGCCGTTCGTCTTGGCGGCTACCTCAGCGGCGAATTTGCGGCACAGCCGATCGCGGAAGTCGCCTTCGGTGAGCGTCCCGCCGGGAAACTGATGGGAAATCTTGAGGGTCGTGGTTTGGGCGGCGGCCAGGTTCGGCAGGCCCATGGTCGCGAGCGAAAGACCTGCCGCGGACCCCAGAACGACACGACGACGCGTGATTTTCATGCTTCCTCCTAGTGGCGATGGATCCGAAAGGTCCCGGGGGCATTCTCATTGCCTGCTCCCCCTTGCCTGACGATGTGTAGTGCATTGACTCATCGATTGCAACGCACTGTCATGCAGAAAGATTTCGACGTCAGCGCGTTGGACGCCGGAATTTGGACTGCGCAGCGTTCGTGGCTGCTGCCGGCTCGACGGTAATTCTGGCTGAAGGTGCGGCCGCTGCGCGCTCCGACTCATTCTGCAGTCCCGCCATCGATGCGACCAGGTCGGCGAAGCGCTGTCCCTGGACCACGACGTGGTCGCGCAGCCGTTGCGCGGTCATTTCCGCGTCGCCCGCGAGGATCGCCTGCACCACGCCTTCATGCTCGCGCAACGACGTCGGCATCCGGTCGCGCACGCGGAGCTGCAAGCGCCGATAGGGGCGCAGCCGCCGGTGCAGCGCCGAGGCTTGCTGCTCGAGAAATCCGTTGTGGCTGCCCTGATAGATGACGTGATGGAACTGCTCGTTCTCGTAATAGTAGGCATCGGGATTGTTCGCCTCGCGCGCCTTCTCGCAGGCCCGATGCGCGGCCAGCAGCCGCTCATGCTCCGGCGCCAGCATGCGCCGCGCGGCGAGCCGCCCGCATAGCGCCTCGAGCTCGGCCATCACTTCGAACATCTCGACCATCCGATGCGGCGAGACCTCGGCGACGACCGTGCCCCTGCGCGGCTGCATTTCGACGATGCCCGCCGATGCGAGCTGGAACAGCGCCTCGCGCAGCGGCGTCCGCGAAACCTTGAAGCGTTCGGCGAGCTCGGCTTCGTCGAGGCGCATGCCGGGCGGGAAGCGCCCGGTGGCGATGCCCTCCTCGATCAGTTCGCGCACGTGCTCCGAACGCGTCGTCGCCTTGCGTTCCGTCTTGGCCATTCGCGGCGCGTCGAGAGTCTGGATCGTCACAGTATAGTCGCCGAAGCGATCGTTTGGTGGGCGCCCGTCATCGCGCCGACACGCCACTCCACCCCGTTGCGCCGGCGCAAAACGTCACGGTCGCGTGACCTTCACATCTGCCAGAGACGAAGCGCGCGACCGGCGGCGAGCAAATCCGCACCGGTCGCGCGTTGTCACACTTATTGTTCGAGATATTCGAGCAGATTCTCCGTGTCGGAATGCTCGATTGAGACTTTTGGCTCCAAACCATGAGCGAACTGTCCGCGCTTCGGGAGCAGCCCGGTGGCCAGCATGTCATTCAGCAGCTGGTTGATCTGCCGCTGGGCATCCTCCGGCAGCAGGTAGCGGTCCGCAACCAGCTTGTTCGCGACCTGCATCGCATCGTAGAAGTAGCCCCACAAGTTGGGGTATCGTTCTTCGATCGAGCGTCGCGGATCGCCTTTGGTGACGCGCTCCGCCTTGGTCTTGGCGAACGGCAGATAACCGCCGGCCAGATTCTGCTCCTGTCCTTTGAAGATGCCGCTGGCGATGGGATTCCACCCGGTGTAAGTCCCGAGCGGCATCCGCTGCAGCACCGAGCGCAATCCCGCGATCTCGTTGCCGTCGGCATCCACCTTGACCGCGTAGGTCGGTATGACCTGCTTGACCACGGGCGGCACCACGGTGATGAGGCCGGACCCGTCGAGATAGTTGAATTGCGGACCATAGTCGTAGTCGAGCATCGAATTCATCACGCCATTGGTCGACGGCAATCCGGGAACCTTCGGATAGCCCAGCGAAGCGTCGTTCGCGGGCACAAGCGTGCCGTCGGCCAGGCTCGGAAAGACGCTCGGCGGCGGCGGCGTGCCCTTGGTGACCCACTCGGTCAACGCAACGTAAATGGCGCGGAAGAACTCCGTGTTGGGATTCGGATTGCTCGCCAGAACAGCACCCGCGCGCGGCGGCTGGTCAAGCTTGAAGCCTCCGCCTCCTCCGCCGTGCGTGGTGCCCGCGAAATAATAGCGGCGCACATTGGGAGGCAGCGGGATATCGGCTTTCGCGTCGGTGCCGCTGATGCCGGTGGAGCCGCGGCTGTACCAGACCTCGGGACCGCCGTAGGTTTCGGTGACCAACGGACAGGTGTTGGTCGTGCTGCACCGATGGAGAATGCCCCACGCCGGACGGCCGCGCGCCGTGTCGGGCCAATCGATCCACCACGTCGGCTGCTCTCCGCCCGGCTCGTACAGATCGGCGATGTTCCCGGGCTGCACGAAGCGGATGTTGAATGATCCCGCCTGGCCGGCGCGCTCCGGCCACATGCCGTTCCAGATGATCTTGCCGTTCTCGTCCTCGTTGAAACCGAGGTTCACGTAATTTTTCTGGAAGCGCCCGGACTGCGAGTGGCCCGAGCCGATGACATACTTGATCGCGCCCGCCAACGGATTCGCGGTGCCGGCGTCGTCCTTGGCCTGGTAGCGGAAGAACGAAATGACGTCGCGCATCGCGGCCATGCCGACGCCGAGCACGAACGGATCTTTCGCGGTATACACGAGCTGATAAAGCAGGTTCTGATCGAATCCGTCCTTCAGGCATACCCGCGTTGCGTCGGGTGTTCCTGGAAACGGAACGGTCCGGCAATCGGCGAATGCCCAGTCGGTGCTCGCGATCGTCACCACACCGCCGCGTTTGCCGTCCTGTGTTTCCGACGTGGCGGAGATCAGCGTCGCCTTGGTCGTGTCGAACGTTGCGGCCGTGCGGCCCAGCCCGGATATCTGCAGCGTCGTTGCCTTGGCCGGAGGCGTGCCTGTCGGCGCGGGAATGGCGACGCAATCGCGGCACCCATTGGCGAACCGCTGCCACGTCACACCCGTCACCGGCGCAACAGGGACATCGATGCCCTCCTGTGTCGCGGTATTGACGGTGGCAATGGGCTGATCGCCCTGCCATCCGCTCCACACCATCGTGTGCCCGAGCTTGTAGATGAATCCGTCACCCGGGTCGTTGCCGAAAAGGAATGCGCCGGGAAGCGAATGATTGCCGCGATTGGGCACGTTGTAGAGCATGACCGGCTGGCCCTTGCTCATGTCCACAGGCTTGACGATCGTGAACGTCGTCTTGTACTCGACCTTGCCGTTGGCGTTGCGCGGCGCCAGCAGGATGTCGGTGATGACGGCATTGCGGCGATCGGCGGGATCGATCTCGCCGACGGCGATGCCCTTGATCTCCTCGTACGGACCGACCGTGCCGAACGACTGGCCGCTGAACATCGGCGACGTCGTCTTCGTGATCGTGATTTTGGTGACTCGTGCTTCGAGGCTGGCCGCTGCGAGCACCAGCAATCCGGCGGCAGCGGTCATTCCGAGGCGAGCGCCTCGCGTGAGCCGTGACATTGGGGATCCTCCTATGGATCGCGACGATTGTTCTGTATTTCGACCCGAACTCGCAGGAACGATCGGCCGAGTTCTTGTATGCAAAATATGCCGTTGCAAATACAAAGTCAACGATCTTGTATATTGCAGCGCGGTAGCCAGCATGCGGACAACCGCTGCCGTGCCCCGGTAAACAGGACTTTTGCGACGCACAACGGGAGCCGGCTACGCCCTTGATCGCCGCCGATCACATCGAATGTGGCGTCATCTTCATCCTGAGTCACCACCGACGCCGGCAAACCGCAGGATCGCCGGGAGTTGCGCGGCAAATTCGGTGAACGTGTGATCGCCGCCGCCGCGCACGTATTGGAACGCACCGCCGTAGAACGCGACGGCTTCGCGATAATCGAGCACGTCGTCGCCGGTTTCCACCAGGAGCAGGTAGCGTTCCGGCCGTGTGATCCGCGCGACCCGCAACGCGATGAGCTCGTCGAAGTGCGCCTGCGTCACCTCGAAGGTTGCGCCCGAATGCAGGTTGGTCTGCACGCCGCGCCAGGGTTGCAGATCGGCATAAGGACGTACGGTCGGATTCACCAGGACTGCGCGCGCGTCGAAGCGCTCGGCGAGATAGGTCGCGTAGTAGCCGCCGAGCGAGCTGCCGATGAACGTGAGCGCCTCGGGGCCCGCCTCGCGCTCGACCCAGGCGGCGACCTCGGCGACCGCCGCGGCAGGACGATGCGCAAGCTCGGGAATGTGCAGCCGCAATTTCTTCGCACCGGGCAATGCGGCGACGTAGCCGCGCAGATGCGTCGCCTTGATGCTTGCCGGCGACGAGCGAAACCCGTGCAGGTAGACGATGGTGGTCAACGGAGATCCGCGTCAGTCCGGGTCGGCGAGGATGCACGCCCTCTCCCCTGTCATGGGGAGAGGACATTTTGGGCGAATGTCGCGAGCAGCTTTTCGTGAATGCCGCCGAAGCCGCCGTTGCTCATGACCAGCACATGGTCGCCCGACGTCGCTTCGGCCGCGATCGCCGCGATCAGCGCCGGCAAATCGTCGAACACCAGCGCCTTCGCGCCCAGTGGCGCGAGCGCTCCGGCGACATCCCATCCCAGGTTGGCCGCATAACAGAACACCCGGTCGGCCGCGGCGAGGCTGCCGGGCAGCACCTCCTTCATCGCGCCGAGCTTCATCGTGTTCGAGCGTGGCTCGAGCACGGCGAGAATGCGCGCGGCACCGACGTGGCGGCGCAAGCCATCGACCGTCGTCGCAATCGCAGTCGGATGATGCGCGAAATCGTCGTAGACGGTGATCCCGCGCACGGTGCCGCGATTTTCCAGCCGCCGTTTCACGCCAGGGAAGCGGGCGAGCGCCGCCAGCCCATGGACGATGGGAACGCCGACGTGCCGTGCCGCGGCGAGTGCCGCCAGCGCGTTCAGCTGGTTGTGACGGCCCGTCTGTCCGAACGCCAGCGTGCCTTGCGGCGCGCCGCCCAGCAGGATCGTGCCGTTCACCGCGATCGTCCAGCCGGGTCCGGTGCCCGGCACCTCGGCCAACCCGAATCGTTCCACTTCGCTCCAGCAGCCGCGCGCGAGCACGCGCGCGACGCTGGCCTCGCCACCATTGGCGATGATGCGGCCCTGCCCCGGAATCATGCGGACGAGATGATGGAATTGCGTCTCGATGGCGGCGAGATCGGGAAAGATGTCGGCGTGATCGTATTCGAGATTGTTGATGATCGCCGTGCGCGGCCGGTAGTGGACGAACTTGCTGCGCTTGTCGAAGAACGCCGTGTCGTATTCATCGCCTTCGATGACGAAGAACGCACTGTCGGTCAGCCGCGCCGACACCTGGAAGTCCAGCGGCACGCCGCCGATCAGGAAGCCCGGCGCCATGCCGGCGTACTCGAGGATCGACGCGAGCATCGCCGCCGTCGTCGTCTTGCCGTGCGTGCCCGCCACCACGAGCACCCAGCGGTCTTTGAGGACATGCTCGTACAGCCACTGCGGTCCGGACACGTAGGGCCGGCCGGAATTGAGGACGGCTTCCATCAGCGGATTGCCGCGCGACACCACGTTGCCGATGACGAACACGTCGGCCTCGTGCGCGATGCCGCGCAATTGCGCCGCGTCCCACCCTTCGGTCAGGTCGATGCCCAGCCCGCGCAATTGCGTCGACATCGGCGGATAGACGTTGGCATCGCAGCCGGTGACGCGATGGCCGGCGCTCTTGGCGATCGCCGCGAGGCCGCCCATGAAGGTTCCGCAAATGCCGAGGACGTGCAGGTGCATGCTCAGGCGACAGTGGCGACCGGCACGTGCAGCCGATGCCGCTTCCAGCCATACGCGAACCACGCGTAGGTCACGACATCGCCGACGAGGATGAGCGCAAACGCAACGCGCAGTCCCGCGGCCTCATCGACGCCGTAGGCGACGCGCATCAGGTCGACCACGATACCAATGCCCCATTGCAGGAGGAAACTGCCGACGAACATGATGAGGTTGAGTGTCGTATTGGTGCGACCCGCCATCTCGCGGCCGAAGCCTTCGTTGAGCACCGTGAATGCGAGCACGTTCACCGCCGCGCCCAAGCCGTACAGCGACCACCAGAGGTAACCGCCGGGCATCTCGAGCACGATGAGCGCAAGTGCCGCGATGTTGAGCGCAAAGCCGCCCGCGACGAGATGACGCGAATGGATGCCGCGGCGCGCGAGGCGCATGCCGAGGATACCCAACGCTACGTAGCCGGCCATGACCGCCGCGTTCATCGCAAGCAGGTAGTCGGCGGCATCCGCCCGCGTGGCGCCGTTCACTTCCATCAGCCAGGGCACGGCCCACAAACCCTGGATCGCCATGAACGAGCCCGTGGCGAAGCTTCCCAGCGGCGCGATCCACCAGAAACGCGCGTGCTCGACGACCGTGCGCACCGCGGCGAACTGTGCGTTGATCCCGCCGGACTGCGCAGGCTTCGCGATATCCGGGACACGCCACCAGATCGCGAGCGCGACCACCAGCGTCACGAGGGACAGTCCGACGAATACGACGCGCCAGTGCGTGACGCGCAACGCCAATTCCAGCGGCACCGTCGCCGCCAGCGCGCCGATCCCGCCGGCCACCATGATCCAGCCGGCGTACGACGCCTGCCGCTCGGGCGGATACCACGTGATGATGGCCTTCAACGGCGCCATCAGGCACGCACACACGCCGGCGCCGATGACCGCGCGCGCCAGCGCGAGCCCGGGGAGCGATTCGGCGTACGCGAACAGCGCGGCGCCACTCGCCGCGATCGCGAGCAGGACCGGCTCGACGCGACGCGGGCCGAAGCGGTCGAGCAGGACGCCCACCGGCACCTGCATCGCGGCGAACGCCAGGAAGTACGCGCTCGTCAGCAACCCCAGCGACGATGGATTGAGCGCAAGATCCCGGACCAGCTCGGGCGAAATGACCGCGTTGACCGTACGGTAGAGGTACGAGAGCAGGTATCCCGCCGCGAAGGCGAAATAGATATGGAGGAAATGCAAGCGCTTCCCGAATCTGAAAGTCAGCCGCGGAAGATGAAATAGACGGCGCCCATGAGGCACAACCCGGCCCAGAGGTAATCGAGCTTGACCGGCTGCCCCATGTAGAGCACGGCGAACGGCACGAACACGCAGAGCGTGATCACTTCCTGCATGATCTTGAGCTGCGCGAGCGACAGGACCGTGAAGCCGATCCGGTTGCCCGGCACCTGCAGCAGGTACTCGAAGAGCGCGATGCCCCACGAAATCAGGGCGGCGCTCCACCACGGGCTGCCCTGCAGGTGCTTGAGGTGACCGTACCACGCAAACGTCATGAACAGGTTGGAAACGGTGAGGAGCGCAGCGCAGGCGAGCGCGGGATGCGCAACGATTGGCGCGAACAGGGGATTCATGGCGTCGTCTCGAGTGGCTCGCCGGCGATTATCGCCGATCTCGCGCGCATCGGTCGCGCGGAGCGCGGCACGAACCATCGCGAAGGTAGAATGGCGTGCTGCAAAACGCGGCGTTTCGTCGGGAGTCAGCGCATGCGGATCATCACGGGGTTGGTATGGGTCGCCTTCGGTTGCGTATACGCCGGATCACAGGCCGAGGCCGCCGGCCCGGCGTATCCACCGACGGACAAGCGCCCGGTCAGCGACATCTACCACGGGGTAACGGTCACCGATGACTACCGGTGGCTCGAGGAGGGCAGCGCCGTCGACGTAAAAGCCTGGATCGCCGCG
>Ga0207648_10005995_pt1 | contig 12144 bp, 14 predicted proteins | sample KBSMisM32_FD_184310 | JGI IMG/M metagenome (GOLD analysis project Ga0207648, IMG submission 184310) | Miscanthus rhizosphere microbial communities from Kellogg Biological Station, Michigan, USA - KBS Miscanthus M3-2 (SPAdes) (version 2) | ecosystem: Host-associated > Plants > Roots >...
CAGACTGGTGATGTGAAGAAAAGGCTCGATTTTGCTGATGGCATTTCGCGGCACCACCAGCATGTCGTCCGCACGGAGCATCACGTCCTCGTGAACTTGGCCCGGACTCATCAGTTTTTTGAGATCGTAAATCTTAGCCTCCGCGATTTCGGAATTTACACGCCGAAGCAGAATCACCTGCGACCGTTTCGCGCTGTCTTTCACGAAACCGCCGCTCATGGCGATCGCCTCAATCAGCCCTACGTTGCCGCGAAGTTCGAATGATCCCGGGTGGTTCACTTCTCCGGCGACGACAAAATGAGGCTTCACGAAATCCTTGAGCGCCACTCCCACCTCAGGGTCCTTCAGCCGTCCGCTGGCGCCCTTGGCAACCGCGGCTGAGACTTCCGTGAGCGTGAGCCCGGCAACGTGGACGTCGCCGGTGATCTGCGATGAAATGAAACCGTCCGGCTGAATGGTTGCCGCAAAATTGAATTCAGGCGTATAGCGAAATTGAATTTCGATCACGTCGTTGGCCTGCACCCGGTATCGCGGGTTGCGGTCAGCGAACCCCTCCGCTGGTTTTTGCGAAGATTGTTTTTGAGAAGACTCTTGGGCAAGTGCCGCACCGCAGAGAACCGAGCATAGGCACACCAGTAGCGAGATGCGTGCGTAACTCATCGGAATCGTTGTCCTTTCCTGCCTACAAAAACTTGGAAATGAACTTCGGCACCGGATCGCGCCGTTTATTGAGAATCAGTCCTAGGACATTGGCCGATCCAGCCTGGAGTACACTCCCGGCATGCTCGATCTCACTGCGGCGCGCTTCACCCGCGGCGATCACCAGGGCCACGCCATCACAGAGCTTCGAGACACTCAGGATCGAGGAGGATTCGCGCATGGGCGGACAATCCACCAGCACGAAACCGAATCTCCGGCGCAGACTTTCCAAATCCTGCCGGCCAAGATCGCGTAAAGGCACGCCACTATTGCGGGCCCCCGGCAACCGGCGCACGGGCTGCAGCCCGTTCTTTTCCTCCTCGCCGAAACGAGTGGCAGCGGCCACGCTCAGACCGGCGGGAGTCGTTAGCAAAATTTGCTCTCCTGTTTGCCGGACCAGTTCCCAAGCTAAAGACTCCGTCACAAAGGTGACGCCCGCGCCTCGAGAGATTGCGGAAAAAGCGGCCACGATGCCCGAATTTCGCTCCTGCCGTAGCGCGACTAGCCTTTGAACCAGCGGCACGTAACATCCCAGAGGATCGTACTCGTGCAGATTTTGGGGCACCGGAACGATCGGCTTGGGTGCGGGGCCCCGGCGCGCAGGGGAAGTGGGCCACGAAGGATGTGTACTCATGGAATAAACTCCGGAATCGCTAATACTTTCGCCCGTGCGCTGCTTGGTATGCGCTGGATGGGAACGTTCGCCAGCACCGGAAGGCCCGTGAGTCCTTCCAGCTCCCACGGAGTGTAAACCGCCGAGCGGGCCAACTCAGACGCAAAAGTGAATGCCAGCAACAGCAGGCAGCCCAGAACATAGGCTGCCGCAAGGGTGATCGACACTCTCGGTTTCGGCAAGGCTGGCAGTCTCGCCGATTTGACCAAAACGGCATTGGCAATTCTTTGCTGGTCCATCGCCTCCTCGATGCGAGCTTCCTCGCGCTTCTTGGAATAGAGAAAGAAGTTCTCCTCAGTCTGCTTAATGTCACGCATCCGCTGGTCGTCGTCAGTGGTGGCATTCTGCAGCGTCGATAAGGAGCGCCCGTAGTCGGCAATTTCTTTCTTCAAACTGGCCTCGTGTGCCTGGTATTCGGTCTCGCCCAGCTCGGCTTTCGCCAATTCGGCATCGAGTGACTGGCGAATCGGATTCACGTCCGTGGTCTGTTCGGTGGACGACATGCGATCGGCCCGATCGAGCGAAGCCTTGGTATCGGCGATCTGCTTATCCACTTCCGCAACCAGCCGGTCGTGGGGCTGGAACTTGGCCAGCAACTCCGTCCTGCGATTCTGCAGCTCCACCAGCATGGTGTTCAGCCGCTCCACGGAATATTGGTTTGGTACCTGGCGGGCCTGTGTGGTAATCCGAGGGTCCAGCTTTGCGAGCTTTTCCGTCAGCCGGCCGATCTTGCGCGTATTTGCAACCCGGGCCGCCTCGTTGTCCTTATAGGCGGCTTGCAATTCCAGCAGCTTTCGCAGATTGAGATCCTTTTGCTCACCCAGAGCGACGATGCTGCGGCCTTGCTGAAATTCCGTCAGACCATCCTGCAATTCCTGGAGCCGCTGCTTGTAAAAACTCGCCTGCTTGTCGAACAGCTCGTACGCTCCCTTGCTGCCGTGCGCCAGGACGTGCTCATCCATATACCCCTTTGCGAGAGTTCGCAACACGGCTTGCACCTCTTGTGGATTCGAGGACGAATAGCTCGCCTTGATCATGTTTGCCTTTAGAACTGGAGACACTTTCAGCTTCTTTTGAAGCTGCTCTACGGCCTTTTCGACAGCAACGCCGTTTGCCGGGTCCGCCAATCCACACTGCACGACGACGTTGCGCAGCAGGTCTGCATTGGATAGAAGCTGAATTTCAGTCGCGACCGCAGCTTCGTCAACGTAGTCGCGGGGGACCGGTCCGTTGTTGTATTCCGGGGTGACGATGGCGCCTGCCCTGTTATTGTTGATAAAAAACTGAATCTCATCTTCATAAGCAGGAGCTGAAAACCAAACGTAGGCGCCCATCGCCGCCGTCCAAAGAAATAACAGGAAGAACGTCCGATATTTCCTGCGAAATAGCCGCTCCAGCGTGTCGCGAAGGAGCACATGGCTGGAATTGGAACCGGCGAGAAGGTAGACGCTTCTGGTTTCCATAGAGACAGTTAGGCGCCCGAACTCACCTGCAAGGAGGCAGGCGCGATCCAATCGCGCTCTACGTCGACCGCGATCGCTCTCTGGAGCAGAGTGACCGAGACGACGAGCTTATTTTCATCCTGATGGGCAAGAACCACTCCGACGACTCCGCGGAGCGGTCCCGCCTCCAAGCGCACATACTCGCCCACCGGCGGATAAGGATAAGGAGTCACCTCGAGATGCGATTTGGTCACGGCAAACACGCGCGCTATCTCATCCGCATCGACAGGCTCGGGTATGTTCCCGTACCCGACGATATGCACCACACCTGGCACCATCAAGATAGGCAACCGATTCCCGACATCAAACCGGCAGAATAAATAACCAGCGAAGAGGGGGACGGTGATCGCACGTGCGGTGTTCCGTCCGGATCCGTGCTGCTGATAGGTGGGGAGAAACACTTCAAAATCTTTGCCCTTGAGCGCTTCGGCAGTAACCCATTCGCGGTTCGATTTGACTCGAACAGCGTACCAGTGCAGCTGCTGACCAGAGACCATCAATACCTCGCTGATTTCTTGCGTGAATGTGAGAACCGAAACAAAGGGTGGGGGCCCAGGGGATAATGCCGGAAGAAACAGCGGGGCATGCTACCGCCCCTTTGAAAAACTAGACCATCACTTTATCTGAATGCCATGGCCATAGTGTCACGACTGGCCGATGGCAACGTGCTTCCTCGAATAGAGGACGCGGCCGTAAGCCAGACTCTTAGCAAGCTTGACACCATAGGGGTAACACTGATTCATGGGCATCGGATCAACCACTTAGCATTTCCCTCTAGAACAGAACACCGGGTAAGATTTTCCATCGGGCGAAAAAAATTCTGAGGTGATGTGCAAAATATCGATGCAAGTGTGGCTGCGCCAATGCGATACGTTGCCAGCGCAATTTTGGTTTCATCAAAAGGTGATCTTTTCAATCAAAAGGTGATCTTTTCAAATGGACTTGATAAGTTATGTCGCCCGGCCTTGTCGCACCTAATATAAGAGTTACTTTGTCTAGGGATTTGGCTAAGGCCTATCACCTCCGGGGCGCATTGATTAAACAGCCGCATCCGCCTGTTTAATCAAGCGTTTGACACTGTCACTTGCTTAAACTGCCGATTGTTCTAGCCGCACTCACGAACTAAACTGCCGGCGATCACTCCTACCAATCGCTTGGAGTAACACGGCTGTCCGCATATTCATCTAGCATCAGGGAGCCGAGACGGTAACACTCGGTTCACCAACCAAAAGGAGAAAACCATGAGCAAAGCAATTTTAGCGTTTCTGTTGGTTGCAGGATTTTCGACCGTCGGGATGGCTGCGGAATTAAGAGGCTATATCATCGATCAGAAATGCTCCGCGAACCCTGCCATGAAGGGCGACGTGGCATGTGCCACTAAATGCCTCAAAGGTGGCTCTCCAGCTGTTCTAGTAACAGAGGAAGGCAAGATTTACAAAATCGACAATCAGGCGAAGGTAGTCCCCCTGGCCGGCAAACAAGTTACCATCATCGGCGCCGTAACCGGCGATACCATCAAACTGACTAGCGTTGAGGAATAATCGCGAAGGCTCCAGGCGTGCCAAGGGTGGCGCCTAGCCAATGGCATCCTCGCCCCGGCGACTAGTCTTCGGCGCTCCAAGCGATTGGGTACACATTCTAACTGAAATGGGCAGACAGGTAGCTGTCGTGCTTTACGTGGTGGCGATGGTAGCCGTCATAGTCAGTGTAGTTTTGGCGTTCTTCAGAAACCGATTCTGGGAACGGCTGACGGTGAATATTACCATTGTCTTGGTGTTCGCAGCTTTCTACTTGAGACTCCTCACGCGTCCATGAACAAGGCGCGGGATCGCACCAAAGCACATCATCCGCTGGTGGGTCACGGCTCCTAGTTTTTCTCGTGAAACCTTTTTCGCCGGCCTGGCTCCAACATGCAAGACGGCGGCTTGTTTAAGCTGAACCCGTCGACCGGAGGGCGACACCAAGTGCTCTTTCACACAACGTCGTCCCCCGGCTCTTTTCACTCGCTGTTCTGCCCCGGTCTTTTCGCACCACTCCCATAGCGCGTTCGCGGAGCCTCAACCAATTTCCTTTCGCCTTCACGCTTAACCACGCGCCGGATTTCTCCCGTGTCGCGCAATTCATCGGATCAGAACGGGGATCGCAAGTAGTCATAGGACTCAGGCCGGCAATGGCTCCATCCCTGGATCAACGACGTCCGGACCGGTTCGCGTGCAGGAACCGGCCACAGCGGGCGGATCTTTCTCTGGGTCTGGATCGGGCTCGGGAAATTTCGGCTCTGGTTCTTTTGGTGGATCCGGGAACGGGAACGGGACCGGATTTGGATAGGGAGGGTCTTGGGGAGTGCTCATTCTCTAATTCTCCGAGGCTATCGTAGTCACGCCAATTCCATCCTTGCCGCCCACGTAGGTAATGTTTAATAGATAGTTTCGGCTCAAAAAAATACATCCACCGGGCACGGCCCAGCATCGGCAGAGCATGAAGAACGGTATCAAGATCCTCGATTTTCGCTGTCGGCCCCCCCTACAGGCATACAAGACGCTGGCCAAGAAGCTCTATCCGATCTACGAAACAAGCATCGAATTGGATGTGTTCGTGATGCACCAGAGCGGCATCTACGCGGGACCGGACTTCGACGCGAATCACTGGACACCGGTCGACCGGCTCTATATCTCGCCGGACATGTACAACTTCTTCCCGGGCGGTGAATTGTACATCAACTCGATTACTAAGCTTCAGGATCAGTTTATCTTCGCCTCGGCGTATCCCATAGCGGGGCTGAAGGAATCGGCAGATGAGTCTTTGAAGTTCCCGCTGTCCAAAGACGTGATGCAGAAGTACATGTACGTCAATGCAGCTAGGCCGCTTTCTATTCAGGCCAGAATTGCCAAATGGAGGCTCTGATGACTTCTCAATTCGATGCAAAAAACGACGCTACCAAACGCAAACAAACCTCACCAGATTCTGAATCTTCTTCCACCCGCGGCCCGCAGGCCGGTGTATCGAACGAAGACGCATCGCGGCGAAAATTTCTCCAGATTGTGAGAGGCGCGGGCGCCGGATTGGTGACCGCGGCGGGCATGGAGTTTGTAGCCCCGAGTTCAGCTTTGGCGCAGGCGTTGGACACCCCCGAAAAGGCGCTGAAGGAATTACTGGCGGGCAATCAGCGTTTCGTGGATCTAAAGCTAACATCATTTGAGCTGGACCTTGCGATTTTGAGGAACCGCACCAGTGAATCTCAGGAACCGTTCGCGGCGGTGTTGGCTTGCGCCGATTCTCGGGTGCCCGTTGAGTTAATTTTCGACGCAACGATCGGTCATATCTTTGTTGCACGCGTGGCTGGAAATTTCGTCACTTCGGAAATCATTGCCAGCCTTGAATATGGTGCAGCAAAGTTGGGGACCAAAGTAATCCTGGTCATGGGACATGGTTCTTGCGGCGCCGTGACTGCCGCAATTGCGAACGCAAACGTTGAGCCCGTCGCCGGGCAGATCAGCGCGCTTTATCCGCATATCCGGCCTGCCGTTAACAAAGGGGGAACAGACCCCGATCAAGTCAGCAAGGTAAATGCCGTGCTTCAAGCGGCCCTTCTGCGCCAGTCTTCTACCGTTATTTCCCGTCTGGTGGCTAACCACCAGTTGATGGTTCGCGCCGCGTTTTATAACCTTGGTTCTGGCATCGTAAATCTGCTGGATTAACGAGGCACTGCCCACGGTGACTGCAGATGGGCCAACTGCGCGTGGCGCCTGATTGGATGCCGCTGTCGGCTCCTCCGAGTAGACTCGACAGCTGTAGGACGGCCAAGGCTGGCGGAAGCGCATGGGAATGATGAACGTGGCAGTTCCGCGGTTTGGCGAGCTCTCTCTCATGCAAACCCCGTCAGCAGTTACAAGCGCGTTTCCCGTCGCTGCCGCGCCATAACGCGTTTCTCGCCAGACTGCTGCTGGGACCGGATCAAGGGCTACTCGAAAACTGGCCCGGTTTTGACGACCGCCAAATAGGTACTCATAAACGCGCTTGGAGGAAGTTATTGTTACCAGCGTTTCTAATCTAGTAGACTTCTTGGAGCGCGTCGTTTGTGGCCAATTCCATAGTTCTACAGAGCTTCGGAAAACGCCCGCAGGCACTGATTGAAGGTTGCCGCATCATCCCAAAAGGGTGCGTGTCCCGTGTTCGCCATCATCTGAATTTGAGCGTGAGTGAGGCCAGCCATATGTTGGGAGACTACGGCTGGCTTGACCACCGCATCATCAGTGCCATGTGTGATCAGTACGGGCTTGCGGATCTTCGGTAGAAGATCATCATTGTCGAACGAGCGAGAAAACAGCGCCTGACGGACATAGGGCGGGACAGACACGTTGTACCCCAGCATCAGGTATAGGTCCTCGGCTGAGAGCTCTTGGGCGAAGCACATGCGCAGGAGCGATTCAAGACTGCGTACACTCTCTTCTACGCCCATTGCAAAGAAGCCTGGTACGAGATTGAGAAACTCAGGGGTGAGAACAGACGACGCCTCCCCCGTACCAAGTTTCGTAACGCCACCGACAAAGTTGATACCACTGATGCCATCCTCGCCGTAGTGCCGGATATAGTCGAGGATTACCAGTGGTCCATATGACCAACCACAGAGGATCGGGCGATCAAGTCTCAGAGCGTGCATGGCCGCGTTGACATCATCAGCCCACAATCTCGAATCCGTGTAGCCCTCGCGAGGCTTATCTGAAAGACCGTGCCCCCGTATATCCATGGCGATAAGGCGGTAGTCATCGGCCAAGTCCGAGTTCATCTGCCGCCTCCAGGCCAGCCAACACTGCGAAAAACCATGGATGAAGATAATTGGGCGACCCTTTGAATTGCCCGTTTCAACAAGATGGAGTTGTATGCCTCCACCCGCGGTAATTCTATGACTCGTCATCATACCCTTCCTTTCCGACGCTGCTTCTAACCGCGGCGTCGACTGCATGCCGATGTTCGCCGACCATCGCCGCCCGGCCCGCTTTTTCCCGTTCCAGGTCCACCGATTATTTTCTCTGAATAGGAACGTAAACGCGCGTGGTTCCAGATATCCAGGCGGGCAACTTGTTCGAAAGCGACTTCGGCGCGGAAGGTAACGCCGCCTAGAATGCCTTCCGTTAATAGGAAGTATCGAGCCCAGCGTTTGGCAAATGCCTCCGGGCAGCCGGCAAAAACGCTTCAGGCGATTGCGTGCTTGCTCAACTCCAAAGGGACCGGCCGCGGCGCGGCGAGCTATGGTACCCGTACACGCCGCCGAGCTCTTTCGCTTATCTGCGGAGGCCTCTGTTAGCATCGTGATAGATTGCGTCGACTGATGGTATTCATGTTCGTCTGCTTGCCAGTGGCTCTGGCTCAGCCCGGTCCAACTGTGCCTGGCGAACCAGTCAGTGGGGATCGAGAGGGCGTCGTTAGCAAATTGATGGGCATCGTCGGTCCATCAGAACCCAGCCAAATGACCGAGAAGAAACGCTTCCACCTTTACGTTCTCAGCGTGGCGGGGCCAGTCCCATTGCTGGGGGAGGCTGTGGGCGCGGGCGTTAGCCAGTGGGAGAACAGCCCGAAGGAATGGGGGCAAGGCTGGGGTGCTTACGGAGAACGCTTCGGGAGCAACCTTGCCTACAATTCAGTTCGCCAAACCATAACCTATGGGACCTCGATCGCTTTTCAAGAGGACAATCGATATTTCGCGTCACATAAGCACGGCTTCTGGGCACGGACGGGCTATGCCGTCCTCAGTACTGTTACGGCTCGTCATCCGGACGGAAGGCGTGCTTTTTCCGTTTCCAGCGTCACGGGCATAGTAGGGGCGAGTGCAATCTCAAGCATCTGGGGACCGCGGAGCTGGCAGGGCGTCGGAAACATCAGCGAGAACGCAGGAATCTCCTTCGCAACTACAGCCGGCTTCAACATTGTCAGGGAGTTTTTGCCGGATCTTCTGCATCGCCCCCACAAGTGATTCTTAGAACGACGATGCCGATGAATAGCAATAACCCTAGGCGCTGAGAGTTATCACAACCCAGAAGAGACCAGGTTTAGTCGCCTCTTTCTGCGCCAGACTGAGCGGCGTCGGAGCAGGCGGGCGGAAAGTACAGCGGCGTCCGGGGGGCCAAACGCGATGAGTGCTACGATAAGCTCGACATCTTAGAGAATAGACGAAGCTTATTGGGATCATTCATGCAAACTAAAGCAATCAATCTGAGACTGGTGATGGGCAGGCGAACAGGCGTCATGTTCGCGGTTCGAATGGCTATGTTGATGGCTTCCACTTTGTGGATCCTCGTGGCAGGCCCTCTGGCACTCTACCCGGGAGCGCAGTTGGATCAAGAATTTGAACGAGAACACTTGAGAAATCCAAAGACCGAACTGAAGCAGTACTTTACCGCAGATTCGTTCGACAAGGTTATCGCATATTACAAAAAACTGGCACCCGAAGCTCCCGGGTCAACCATCAACACGAAAACGCGCAGGCGAATGGCTTTTCGTGACAAGGGTGACGAAAAGAACAGCACGACTGTCGAGTGGTCCGACGAGGCTGGCGAAGACAAAAGCAAAACCTTCATTCTTGTCGATACAGCTAAGTAGCACGCCGACCGCTCTGGTCACCGCATATCGAACGAAGATTGCGGCCGAGATGACTTCCGATAATGTTAGTGGTTCCCAACTCCACGTCAGCAAATTCGCTGGGGCCGGATCGCTTTCTGAAGCAGAAAATTGCTCACGACTGAAAGGAAGTGCACCATAACAATCCAACCCAATCCGTTGAGGCCATCTTCTACTCTTGCGTCTTATTCTGCGAACACGGCATCTTGCAGCGGATTGCCGCCGATGGTACTGAAATCGGCATTGACCTTCGCGGATCCATTGATTTTGACGTCGTACCCAATGAGCATCGTGTAGCCGTCGGTCCCATTCACGTTGGAACTGCTGGCTCCGCTGTATTGCAAATCCGTCGTCGGAAAATAGAGAATCCCGTCATAGACGGAATTGGCCCCGGCGATGATGCTGCCATTGCTGGCGCTCCAGGGGACACTCGGATCCTGGTACATGAGCAGCCCTTTGTAGATCCCAGCGGTAGGTGCCGAAAGATTGACGGCGCCGGTTCCAGTGATGCTGACCGCGCCGTACTGATTCGTCTGGGATCCCGGATAGGTGCTAAAGAACGTCACCCCGCTCCCGGAAATATTCGCGGCTCCATTTACACTGAGGCCGCCTCCCACCAAAACGTACTGACCGGCGCTGAACACTACATTTTGCACGGAGCCGGCGATCGCGATGCCTCCACAGTACGTGCCCGGGGAGATTGTCACCGTGGTACCGTTCGTGACCTTGAAATTATTCGCCGTGCACGAACCGTAGGCTGGGATGGCAAACTTGTTCAACAGAGGGTCTACGACGGGGACGCCTTGCGCTATGCCCCCGGGACCGCAGTCGCTACCGCCATTCTGGTTGCTATATTCTCCGGTGTAGCTCAGGCTGGGCGCAACCACACAAGCCCCTCCCGTAGCTCGGAAGTTCGCGTTCGAATACACGCCGCAGGCAAAGGTCGAGTTGGTCGACCCGTTCGCAAAGAAGCCGTTATTTGCGTTGCTGGCGTCCTGATTCAACGCAAAGACGCAGCCATTGCTGGTGGCGCCGACGCCGGCCACGGCGCGAGCCTGCACCGTGATCGAATTGTAATTGAGCATTTGCATGAACCAGGTCGGCTGCGGGTGCGAAACCACTACTTCTACGAAGTTCGGGTCGCCGGTTTTAGATCCGCTCAGCGGAGGAGAATTGACGGTGACTGTGACGGCGTCGGAGCCATCGGCAAAGCCGTTGATGGCTGTGTCTTTTTTCGATGCTGCGGTGACATCGACGGTACCCCGCAGTTTTTCAAGCGCACCGGCGTACGCTCCTGCATCGGCAGCCGTCTGCATCGCACGCTTGTGAAAATACATATACGACGCATCCAGAGCCAGTCCCATGAACGCCACCAAGACGACCATCGTGACTGCTGCGAGAATCATAATGACTCCCCGCTCTCCATTTCTATTCCGTGGGTTGTTCCGAAGTGTAGTTTTCATCTTGAGGTCTCCGTTCATTACTGAGAAATCACCATGACCGAGTTGCTCCCCAACGGGATGCCGCTCGCGAGAATCAGCCCAGTGAAGGGGGCAACCGTATACTCGGCCCGCACCTTCACTTGATTCCCCGGATTGTTTCCTGGCGTCCAGGTGGTCGTTACCACCACGGAGTTGGAGTCCAACCCGATTGACCACTGGCGTACAACGCTCTGGATGTCCGAAGCAGTAGCGACGGCGCCGCTGGCGCTGCCATGCACGGTGGCGTAGCGGGCGCCTTCGCGCGTCGCTCCCGCCAGGATGTTGTAGCAGGCGACCACCCGGCCGAACTCCATGATGGCGTACACGACCATGAAGAAGAGAAGAAAGGAGAGGGCGAACTCAACCAGCGCTGCGCCGCGTTGGGTTTGTTTCCTTGGCATGCTGGGAATCCTCATCATTGGACCCGCATCTTGGCTGTTCGTCCTACCACCACCGCTTGCGGAATTCCCGGGTACGGCACGAGAGGATTGAACGTGTAGCTTGCGGTGACGGACACATATCCGCTGGGTGTGATCCCGCTGCAATTGCTGGAGCAGGGTATCTCGCCGCTTCCCGTGGTGCAGGCGCAGAAATTACGGGCCGTGGCCGTCACGTTGGAAACGCCCAAGTCCGCGGCGTCATTCAACGTGGCCTGAACCATACCGGCGGTGTCCCCGGAATTGCCGGGACCGAGCGCTCCAAATTGCACGCCAGCACGCGCCGAATTTGCGATCGCGATTCCCGCGTACATAATACGGGCAAAATCCATCGTTCCGCAGCACATCAGGAGTAGGACCGGAATCATGATGGCCATTTCAATCAGACTGGTACCGCGGCGATCGCTTCGGAGCCCCGCAAGACTCATTCGCTGTTTCATTCATTAGCCTCCCATCGGAGCTTATATGGGGAAAGAAGGTGTTCCCATAGTCCTACAAGCCTGTTTGTTAGCCTCGGCGTAATGGCATTGAAGTCCTGCCACTTGTCACAATCTTGCAAGGGTGTTCTAGTACCTCGGGCAGATGACGGCGGCCCTACGCAGTTGTAAAGCTCTGATAAAGTTGTAGATGGGCAAATTTACGGATCTGATGAACTACCTAGTGGTGTTCCTACTCTCTGCATAGTACCTGCTGGCGGAAGACCAAGCGCACCTGTTTTTTTTGCCGCCTCGACAAAC
>Ga0207648_10005996_pt1 | contig 12144 bp, 12 predicted proteins | sample KBSMisM32_FD_184310 | JGI IMG/M metagenome (GOLD analysis project Ga0207648, IMG submission 184310) | Miscanthus rhizosphere microbial communities from Kellogg Biological Station, Michigan, USA - KBS Miscanthus M3-2 (SPAdes) (version 2) | ecosystem: Host-associated > Plants > Roots >...
GCCAACGAAGGGCAATTCCTCGCGGTAGTCGCCGCCGAGCAAGCCGAAGCCGCGCTCGCAGCGCTGCATGCGATGCCCGGAGGCCGCGAGGCAGCAGTGATCGGCGAAGTGAGTGAGCAGCCCGCAGGCTCGGTGCTGGTGACCACACTCTATGGCGGCAGCCGCATCGTAGACATGCTGGTAGGCGATCCTCTGCCGAGAATCTGTTAGGAGCCACGCCATGCTCAAAGCATACGATCTCGCGAGTGATATCGAAGAACAGCTTTTCGAACGCAATCGAATCTTTGAGACCTTCTTCGCCCAACAAGCGCGCCCTCTTGCAACCGCATGCCGCGAAATGTCTGAGCGCTTCTTAAAAGGGGGCCGCCTGCTGGCATTTGGACGAGGCCCCTACGCAACCGACGCCCAACATGTCTCGGTAGAGTTCGTCCATCCGATCATTGTCGGCAAGCGAGCTCTCCCTGCGCTCGATCTGTCATTGCTGTTTCGTCCGTGGCTTGACACAATCCTCCGGCCGGAGGACATCGTCATGGGGTTCGGACCACCCGAAGGCGATGTGGAAGTCTCGAATGCGCTCGCGTCCGCGTACCAGCGTGGAGCGATGACTTTCGAGCTGCCCGGCCCCAGCGGCTCCTACTCGCTGCAGCCTCCTTCCCAGTATCCATTCATCCATCAGGAACTGATCGAGATCCTGTATCACACTCTCTGGGAAACCGTCCACGTCTTCTTTGAGCACCGCGAGCTGGGCCACGACGTAGGCGACTCCGCATTCCTGTATCCTTTTCTCGGCGAAGCCAAGCAGCCGACTGGCGATATCGTCGAAGAAGTCGCCGCCTCCATTCGAGCCAAGGCCCAGGAAGACGCGAATCTGCGCGCCCGCGTCGCCCGCGAGGAATCCGAGCAGATCGTCAATACCGCGCGTGCCCTTCACCAGCGCTTGCGTCAAGGCGGCAAGCTGATCATTTTCGGCAATGGAGGTTCGGCCACTGACGCCAACGATTGGGCCATCGACTGCGTCCTCCCGCCGGCGGGATACAGCCCTCTCCCCGCCATCTCCTTATCCATGGAGCCCGCCATTCTCACCGCCATCGCCAACGATGTCGGTATCGAAACCGTCTTTTTGCGTCAAATCATCGCGCATTCCCGGCCGGACGATGTGGCGATCGGCATTTCCACCAGCGGCGGATCGCGCAACATCATTCTGGCGCTCGAAGAAGCTCGCAAACGCGGATTGCTCACCGTGGCGCTGCTGGGTTATGACGGGGGCGAAATCCTGCGCCGCTGCCTGGCCGACTTCCCGCTGATCGTCCGCTCCGATTACATCCCGCGTATTCAAGAGGTGCAAGCGTCCACTTATCACGTGATTCGCGAAACCTTGGAGGCGCTCAACCGTGCCTAACTTCGAACTCTTTGGAACCAGAAGCTGCCCCTACACCCAGGAAATGCGCGAGTGGCTGGAGTGGAAAGGCTATGAGTACGTCGAATACGACGTCGAAGCCGACCGCGAAGCCCGCGCCCGCATGATCGCCATTTCCGGCGGTCAGCGCACCGTGCCCATCCTCGCCGAAGATGGCGACGTCGTGCAGATCGGTTGGCAAGGCCGCGGCTGCGTAGTTGCCAGTTAATGAAATGACAAATGCGTGCGACATACGAATCCGCGGTGTAGTGCAGGGCGTCGGCTTCCGCCCCTTCGTCTACCGCCTGGCCCACGAAAACACACTCGCCGGCTGGGTGCTGAACGATGAAGAAGGGGTAGAGATTCATCTGGAGGGCGCGCAACCCGCGCTAAACGCGTTCGTTCAATCCCTGAGCGCGGACCGCCCACCCGCCGCGATCATTCAAACCATCGACGTCCAGGCCTCGCGACCCTCCGGATTCAAAGATTTCACCATCCGCGACAGCCGCAATCAAGGCCGCCCCAGCGTACGAATTTCGCCCGACCTTCCGGTCTGCGACGCGTGCCTCGAGGAATTGTTCGACCCCGCGAACCCGCGCTATCGCTATCCGTATATCAACTGCACCAACTGCGGCCCGCGCTATTCCGTAACCCTGAGCCTGCCCTATGATCGCGGCAATACCACCATGCGCGAGTGGCCGCTCGATGAGTATTGTGCCGGTCATTACGATGATCCTGAAAACCGGCGCTTCCATGCCCAGCCCGTCGCGTGTCCGAACTGCGGCCCACACTACTCCCTACGAGCGGCAAACGAGGTCGTCATCGGCGACGATACCGGCATCGGCCGCGCAGTCGAACTCCTAAAAGCCGGTGCCATCATCGCCGTGAAAGGTCTGGGGGGTTATCATCTGGCGTGTGATGCTCGAAACCCCACTGCCGTGGAAGCGTTACGCGAGCGAAAATTCCGCAAAGAAAAACCCTTCGCACTGATGGCCAGCAGCATTGAGATCGCCCGCCACTTGGTAGAACTTTCGCCTGACGCTGAGTTGTTACTGACGTCGCCCGCATGTCCTATCGTTCTCGCGCCCGCCAAAATGAATTTACCCCATGTGTCCCCCGGCAACGACGACTTGGGAGTGATGCTGCCCTACACGCCCCTGCATCACCTGCTATTCGCCGCGGGCGCTCCCGAAGTTCTGGTGATGACCAGTGCGAACCGTTCCAGTGAGCCGATTGCTTATCGCGACAAAGAAGCCGCCGAGCACCTCGCCGGAATCGCCGACGCGTTTCTGATAGGCGAACGCCCCATCGCGCGCCGCGTGGACGATTCCATCACTCGCGCTGGAGCGTTCGGGCCCGTAATCCTGCGCCGTTCCCGCGGATACGCGCCTGCCTCCGTCACAACCATTCCGGCCACCAAGCCGATTCTCGCAACGGGCGCCGATCTCAAGAACACCATCACCCTGGTGGTCAATGGTCAGGCGCTCGTGAGCCAGCACATCGGCGACCTGGAGCAATACGAGTCCCTCCAGGCTTTTCGCGAGACCATTGACGATTTTCTGGCGATGTACGAAATCCCGCACGAAGAGCTTATCGTCGCTCACGACGCCCACCCGCAATATCTGTCGACATTGCATGCGGCAACGCTTTCTGCCGGAGCGTCGTACGCGATACAACATCACAGGGCGCACGTCGCCTCGGTCCTCGCCGAGCGCGGCGCGTGGGAGAAGCGTGTATTGGCTGTAAGCTTCGACGGAACCGGCTTCGGTGATGACGGAACCACTTGGGGCGGTGAATTCTTCGCCGGAAGCATTGTCGAAGGCTTCGAGCGCGTGGCCCACCTGCGGCCCGCGGCCCTGGTGGGAGGCGACGGCGCCGCGCAACACCCCGTCCAGGCCGCCGCCGGATTCCTCGCTCAAGTGGACGGCTTGCCAAAACTCCACGCAGATCCCTTCCGCTTCCCCGAACGCTACCAACACGCATTAGAGTTGGCTCCAAGCGGCTTGCGCACATTCACCACGACATCTGTGGGCCGCCTTTTCGACACAGCCGCCGCACTGTTGGGCTTCACGCGCGAAACAACCTTCGAAGGTCAAGCGGCCATGTGGGTAGAACACTTAGCCCGGCCAATTACCTTCGCTGAGCCCTACCCCTTTCCGTTCATCGAGGGAGTATTGGATTTCCGCCCCCTACTCAAATCGCTAGTGCAAGAGCGCCTCCGTGGCCGAGACCCCGCACATTGCGCTCGCGCCTTCCAGCGTGGCATCGCCAAAGGTCTGGCGGATGCGCTCGCCGTTTTGTGTGAAAGGTATTCGAAGGATACCGTCGTGCTTTCCGGCGGAGTGTTTCAGAACGAACTTCTGCTCGCCGATCTAAAGTCTCTCATCGCCGCCGAGCAGCTCGATATTTGGGCCAACACTTCCGTGCCCCCCAACGACGGCGGCATCAGCCTGGGCCAAGCCGCGCTGGCCGCATTTGCAGACCATGCATGAACTATCCATCGCGATAAGCATCGTCGAAATGGCGGAAGAAGAAGCCGCTCGGAGAAGCGCGCATGTGAGCGCCGTGCACCTGAAACTAGGAGCGCTCGCCGGAGTCGTCCAAGCCGCGCTGCTCTCGTCTTACGAATTGGCATGCGAAGGAACCGATCTCGAAGGATCGCGCCTGCTCATAGAAGAGGTTCCGATTGTGGTCTACTGCCCCGCCTGTCTTGCCCAGCACACCCTCGGTTCCCCGCAACGGTTCGTGTGCCCTGAATGCAATAACCCCGTATCCGAAGTCATCCACGGGCGGGAGTTGGAAGTGTTCGCACTGGAGATACAAGAATGAGCTCGCAAGCAGTCACGCAAACCCGGCTTGTGGAAGTAAGACAGAACGTCCTCAAGCAGAACGATATTGTAGCGCGCGAGCTCCGCCAGCGTTTCCACCATGCCGGAGTCTACGTCGTAAGCCTGGTGTCGAGCCCCGGCTCCGGGAAGACCGCATTCCTCGAGAAAACCCTGGCCCTCCTGCGCCCCAAGTTCCGTGTCGCCGCGCTAGTTGGCGACCTCGCCACCGAAAACGACGCCGCCCGCCTGGCGCGTTCCCAAGTCCCCGTCAAGCAAATTACCACCGGAACGCTGTGCCATCTGGAAGCCGCCATGGTGCGCAGCGCTCTGGACGGTTGGGAGCTCACTGATCTCGATTTCCTCTTCATCGAAAACGTCGGCAACCTGGTGTGCCCCTCGTCCTATGATGTTGGCGAAGATCTACGACTTGTTCTACTCTCCGTAACCGAAGGCGAAGATAAACCCCTCAAATATCCCACCATATTCAATACAGCAGATATGGCCTTGCTCACCAAGATGGATCTGGCCGAAGCGGTCGAGTTCGATTCGGCGGCGGCGAACGCAAATATTCAGCGGGTACGGCCTGGTATGCCGGTGCTCCAAGTTTCTTCCAAGACCGGCGCTGGCATGAATGAGTGGTTGAAGTTTCTGGCCTCCAGCAGGAGAGGCATTTTGTAAGTTTTTGTGAATGAACAACTGTAACCGGCCCTCTTCCGTTGACTTTGCACACGCCGCGCCATACACTCTCTCCATGCGAAATCAGTTCACCAGAGCCGCCCGTCTCGGCACTGCTTTTCTTTTCGTCTGTGCCTCCGTCTGGGCGCACCACGGAAGCGCCATCTCCTACGACACCCAGCATCTCTGGACCACCTGGGCCACCGTCACCGAATTCAACTACCTGAATCCGCATCCCTCCATGACCTTCGACCGCACCGACAAGAACGGAAAAGTCGAACACTGGGTATCTGAACTCCTCACCAATCCCTCGGAGCTAGCCCGTGCGGGTTGGACCAAGAGCCGCAGCGTTGAGGCGCTGAAGCCCGGAACCAAAGTGAAGCTCTTCATCGGCACCTCCCGTGCCGGCGGATTCAGCGGGATTGTGATGAAGATTGAAAACCAGGACGGCCAGAACATTGTCGGCACCCGCAGCGATGTGAAGTCCGTCGACATGGACGGCGTGCCAGGCGGTTTGCAGCCCTCGGGTGAAGACAAACTGCCCGGCAAGGAGTAACGCGTTATGACTCAAAATAACGATTCGGCGCGCTTGGCCTGGCGCGCGGTTCAGTCGGTTGCCCTGGCAATCCTTCCGGCCTTCCTGCTGGTTCCGGCGGTTTCCGGTCAACAAGCTTTGATCGGGCGCACTGACGGCAAGCCCGAAGATGCCCTCATTTCGTCGGATACCGACAAACGTCCGTACAACAAACACGACTTCAATGGACTCTGGTCGCGCGGCCCCCAAACATACGGGCTTCCGCGCTGCCCCGAATGCGGCGATCCGGGACCCTGGCCTAGTTATGGGTTTCACGGCTTTCCGCCACCGCGCACGGCCGAGGGCCAAAAGCGGTTTGACGCCAATAAGCCCGCGCGCGGCATCGAAAAAGATAGCGCACAGGCGAAAAGCCGCACCGATCTCGACATCGGCATGCGGCGCGCGATTCTGCCAGCCTTTGGCAACGATCCGGAAGGGCACTGCGAGCCGCTGGGGCTGGCCCGGTTAATTGCGTTCTCGGGCGGTGGCGCTGCCATGGAGATGATTCAGTCGCCCGCCAACGACCGCATCCTGCAGCGCTTCGAGTGGACCTGGGATAACCGCGAGATTTGGATGGATGGACGCAAGCTTCCCAACGTCGACGATTATCTGCCCCGCTACAATGGCTATTCCACGGCCAAGTGGGAGGGAGACACGCTCGTCGTTACGTCGACAGGTTTCGACGACCGCCAATGGGTGGATCAATACGGCTATCCGATCAGCGCCAAGGCGGTGCTCGAAGAACGCTGGGAGCGCCCCAGTCCGAACCGCCTGCGCGTGCAGATGACGCTGAACGATCCCACCTACTACACCCAGCCCTGGAAGAGCAGCTATAAGGTTTGGACTCTCATCCCCAAAGAGAAGATGGCGATCGCCGGATGGTCCGGGATTCTGGAAGACCGTTGCGTGCCTTCCGATGAATCCCTCTTCAACACCTTCCGCGATCACGCTGCGGGCAAGAAGTGACAACCCAACCGCGCATGTTCCGATCTAGCTGCGGCGTTAGGCTGCTCCCATTGATTCTGGCCGCGCTTCCCGGGTTTTCGCAATCCGAGAAGCCGGCCCTGGTCGAAGACGTATTCAAGAACGTGCAGGTGATGAAGGGAATTCCCGTCAATCAGTTCATGGATACCATGGGGTTCTTTTCGGCCGCGATTGGCTTGAACTGCACCGGCTGCCACGTGGCCGAGAGTCTGGATGATTGGGCCAAGTTCGCCGAAGATGTCCCGCGCAAGCGGATGGCGCGGAATATGATCCGCATGGTCGACACCATCAACAAGACGCAATTCGGCGGCCGGCGCGTGCTTACATGCTGGTCCTGCCACCGCGGCGCCCAGACTCCTGAGGTCCTGCCCAGCCTGGCGGCGCAATACTCGATTCCGATGGAGGATCCGAACGCGATCGAGAGCGTCCCGGACGGCCCCCAGGAACCCACAGCAGATCAGATTCTCGACAGATACATCCAGGCTGTCGGCGGCGCGCAGCGTCTGGCCGGCCTGACCAGCTTTACGGCCAAGGGCACAATCGAAGGCTACGATACCTACCACGAAAAGGTGCCGCTCGAGCTTTACGCAAAAGCGCCCGGCCAGCGCACGATCGTCTGGCACCCGCAGAACGGCGATTCGACCATCGTCTTCAACGGGAGCGCCGGCTGGGTTGCGGCGGTCACCAATCCCCTGCGCCTCCTTCCCATGCTGCCGGGAGCCGAATTCGACGGCGGCAAACTCGATGCCGCTCTGAGCTTCCCTGCGGGCATCAAACAGGCCCTGACCGACTGGCGCGTCGGGTTCCCCGTGACCGCCATCGACGACAAAGACGTCAACATCGTGCAGGGCATGGGCCCGGGCAAAACCCGCTTCAAGCTCTACTTCCAAACGCAAACCGGCCTGCTGGTGCGCCAGGTCCGCTATGCCGATACGCCCGTCGGAATGGTCCCCACGCAGGTGGACTACTCCGATTACCGCGAAGTGGCGGGCGTTAAGATGCCGTTTAAGATGGTCACCACCTGGACCGACGGCCAATGGACGGTTCAAATCGATCAGGTGCAGGCCAATGCCGCCGTCCCGGCAGAGAAATTCGCGAAGCCCCCACCCGCCACCGTCAAGAATCCCGCGAAAAAATAGAGACGGACTGTAGCCTCAGCCCTCGTATTGCAACACGTTCAAACCGGCGTTCCAATCCGTCACATACACCAGTCCATCCGCCGTAACCAGGATATCGGCAGCCTTCGCCGCCAGCGCCGTATTAGGACGTGGATCGATTAACTTCTTCGGCGCCGGAGGCACCCAGTAAGCAATTTCCTTCGGCGAAAATGCGTCCTTAATATCGAACACCCGAACCCCAGCCACGTTGTAAGTCGCGAAAATCGTCTCCTCACTACGAAACGTCCCCGGCCGGTTCTCGTGCAAATTGTGCGGCCCGAAAGTCCCGAACCCGCAGAATTCCCTCTCTTTGGGCGTCGGCAAAGTGGAAATCGAAACCGGATTCTCCTCCGCCCGCAGATCCACCAGGAAAGTACAAAACATCCCCTTCGCACATTTTTCCGCGTTCGCTTCGTCCGCCACCACCGCCATCTTTCGCCCCGGCAAGGGCAGGGGAGTGTGCGTTCCCCCCGGAAATGGGGGACTCCAATTGATATGTGAAATCAACTTCGGCTTAGTCGGATCGCTGAGATCATGCACAGTAAAGCCGCCATCGCGCCAGGCTCCATAGCCGCGATTGCCGGCCGTAATCATATGATGCAATCCCACGCGCCGCCCCGGCTTCAGTGTCGACACCTCGCCCGCCGCGCGATTCATCCCCGGCATCCACCAGCGCCCGACAATTTCTGGCTTCGTAATGTTTTGTAAATCCACCATGCAGAGGAAGTGATCCGTGAAGCCATCCAGATGCGCCGCAATCGCGGCGTAGCGACCTCCCGCCCACCACAAACGATTGATCCCTAGCCCGGGCATTTCGAGAAACGCGATCTCTTTCATCTCCCCCGGCCGCGAAATATCGTGAATGCTCAAGCCGGAACGGAATTTCTTGCGGTTGGTAATACTATCTGCCAGCGCGTTCTCGAAATACCCGCGGATATTGTCGTAGGATTGCATGGCCACAATATTTGCCCCGTTGGCCAGCAAAAGCAGATCGTCTGAAACCTGCAGATGATGCGTTCGCGTAAAGTCTCCGCCCGTGAAGAAGCCCACAGGCTTGATCCTGCGTGGATCCGCCGCATCCAGAATCGTCACGCCGTTGCTGAACATGTGGCCGACGTAAAGATGCTTGCGGTTGAGCATGACCTGCACGCTGTCCGGCCGCCCGCCAATATCGCTATAAGACAGATGACGGAAGTGTTGCCCGATCCCTTGCGGTGGAATCGTACCTTCCGGCGCGGCACGCATGTGTCCGGCGCCCTGCGACAATGCCGCGAGCCCTGCCAGACCCTTCACCGAATCACGTCGAGTAATCTTCATATTCGCTCCGTTTACGAAAACCCCGACAACCAGCTTACACGCCCGCACGGTGTTAAACCACCGCTTACTGTGATATTCTGACCAGCCATGAAGCTTTTCCGGTCCGTGCCCGCCCTCGCAGCCGCGGCTCTGTTTTGCTCGGCCTTGGCACCCGCCCAAACCCAGACGAAACCCGTTCCGCGCACTCCCGAAGGCAAACCCGACTTCAGCGGATTCTTCGACATTCAATACACACCGAATATGGCGATGGGCAAGGAGGACACCGTCCCCTACGCGCCCGCCGGGAAGGCCGCTTACGTCAACCACGACGCCAAAGACGATCCCACCTCCAACTGCTGGCTCCCCGGCGTCCCGCGCATCATGCAGTCGCCGTATCCGGCGCAGTTTGTCCAGACCCCGGGTCAACTGGTGATTTTATTTGAGTACATGCACACCTTCCGCTCCATTCCCTTGAACGGACGCCCCCATCCCACCGACATGGAGCCCGCTTTTATGGGAGACTCCACCGGCCATTGGGAAGGCGACGAGATTGTCGTCGATACTGTCGGTTTAAAAGGTCCACCCTGGACTTGGCTTGATACTGCGGGACACCAACACAGCGATGCCTTACATGTGATTGAGAGGTTCCGCCGCACCCCCGACAACATCGAGTACGAATACACAGTCGACGATTCGAAAATGTACGCGCAGCCGTGGACCCTGAAGCGCGTCTACAAGCCCCTCAAACTATCGCCCCGCTTGCCCGAGCTAATCGAGTATTCTTGCAGCGAAAATAACCGGGACATCCAGCATCTGGTAACCACCAAACCCGCGCTGCCACAGAAGTAGCCTTGAGTCAGGTCAACTCTATCGAGAAGCCCCAGAAATGGTGAAGTTCACGCTAATTTGCGTAATCACCTCTACTGGCTGTCCGTTCAGCAGCGTCGGCCTGTAGACCCATCGCTTCACAGCGTCGCTTGCCGCCTCAACCAGCGGCGTCGGTCCAGAGATTACCTTCAGGTTCTGGATCTTCCCGTCCGTGCCGATCACCGCCGTGAATTTCACGATGCCCTCGATTCCCGCCGATTTTGCCAGCCCCGGATAAATCGGAACAACCTTCTTAATCAAGTTCGCTGCCTGCAAATTGGTTTCTACCCGAATCTGCTGCGGCGCGCTCGGCGGCGGAGGCGACAGCGGCGTGAGCCGTGCCGGCAAAGCGACTCCCAACGGTGTCACCGGCGCGTTCGCTAAAGCGGGCGGTGCGTCGATAATGGCGGCTTGCTCCCTCTTTTGTTGCGTAGGCGGTGGAACAAACGCCCGGGCTTTCGCCGGACTTGGTTGCGAAACTTCCGGGGTCGCCTGAACGCTTGGCGGAGCAGCAGTTTGAACCTTTGGCGTTGCCGCTTCCGCAACAGCTTGCGGCTTTACCGCTGGCGCCGGCTCCCGCGCAGTCTGCGGCGCCGTGCCGGCAGGTGAAGAGAGTGACAAAATAGATTCCTTGGCGACCGCTCCCGAATGATCGTTAACCTCCAGATCGAACTGAATACTCTCCGCCGCTGACTGATACGTCAAATGTCCAATCTTCAGTTGAGCCACGTCGAGCGCCATAGTCCGCGGCGCTTTGTCATGCTCTATGATCACCAGCCGCCCGTCCCGCGCCTGCGTTATTGAGGAGCTCTGCGCATTCCAGCGCACGTTGATCAGGCCGTTTCCCAAAGGTTCAGCCAGTAACTGTAAAGGCGCGTTGTCCTTCGGCGCAACCGCGGCGGCTACGGTCGGCGTTTTGGGCGCGTGCGATTTGGGCCAGAGGAAGAAAAGCCCAACCACCATGATCACAGCGCCGATAACGCCGCCGATCACCAAACGCGTCCGCGACGGAGTAGCCGTCGATGCAGACGGCACCGCGATCACCGGTTGTGACTTAGGAAGAGTGACTTGAATCGGGGCGGTCTCCGGCGGAAGACTCGCCGAAGGGTATTCCTGTCGGTCGACCGGCTCCGGCGTAACCGCGGCCCGCAAAATTTCCGACCGATGTTCCTTCACTGCCGCGAAAAGCGTCAACCGCGACTCCACCGCTTCGACCGGCGCAGCTGGGACGGGTTCCGGCACGTCGCTCACCACCGGCGCGTCTGCGATCGGTGCCGCGGCTTCGCTTACTTCAGCCGGATGCTGCGCCTCAGGTTCAGCGTTGGCGTTGGTAGCCCGCAACAGGGCAGCCAAGTTCTCTTCGCTAACGGCAACCAGCGACGGTTGACTTTCCGTCTTCTCAGCGCGCTCTGTCGTGGACTCAGTCGATGTGGGTTCGGCGTTTGTCATAGCATGTTCCAAAACTTCCAGCAACGCGGCTGGATAGCCATTGTTTTCCGCATGACATTGATCGGTCCTTTTGAGCCAATACTTTAGCGGTAGTTTACAGGCGCCCCACGGTTCTCGTAGCATGGCAAAGCCACATGCAAAACCTGCACCAGCAATTCGGCGACATCGACATTTATCTGTTTGACCAGCTCCTGCGCGGCCGCATCCCGCCAGGGATGCGGATTCTCGACGCCGGATGCGGCCTTGGCCGTAATCTGGTTTATCTATTGAAGGAGGGATACGAAGTCTACGGCGTCGACGCCGATCCGCGGGCCATCGACAGTGTCCGCCGCCTCGCCTCCAATCTCGTACCCGCGCTCCCCGCAACGAACTTTCGTGTGGAAGCGCTGGAAGAAATGTCGTTTCCCAGCGACTTTGCCGACGTCGTCCTCAGCAGCGCCGTGCTCCACTTCGCTCGCGACGACCATCACTTCGCAGCCATGTTGCGCGGAATGTGGCGAGTTCTGAAGCCCGGAGGACTGCTGTTTTGCCGCCTCGCATCCTCGATCGGAATGGCCGACCACATGAAGCGCCTCGCAGGACGGCGTTATCTCCTGCCCGATGGCTCAGAGCGCTATTTGGTTGACGAATCGCTTCTAGTCAACCTCACTAACGAACTAGGCGGCCAATTAGTCGACCCGTTAAAAACCACAGTAGTCCAGAACCAACGCTGTATGACCACCTGGATCGTGCGCAAAGACTAAGACGTCAAGCCCGCTGCAGCTCGACCGCCATAGCGACGGCACCTATGCGGTGCTGACGCTGGCCGCGGCCTGCCCTACCCTGGCCGAGAGCCTGAAGCTGCGCTACTCGCTCTTCTTCGACGTCGATCCCACCCATCGCGGCATTGTCAAAGTCCAGCGGGCGGGACGGGCAATC
>Ga0207648_10005997_pt1 | contig 12143 bp, 23 predicted proteins | sample KBSMisM32_FD_184310 | JGI IMG/M metagenome (GOLD analysis project Ga0207648, IMG submission 184310) | Miscanthus rhizosphere microbial communities from Kellogg Biological Station, Michigan, USA - KBS Miscanthus M3-2 (SPAdes) (version 2) | ecosystem: Host-associated > Plants > Roots >...
ATCGTGTTGGTGACGGACTGCAGGCCGTTGAAAAAGGCGAGCTTGTCCGCAACCGCACCGCGCGACACCGGCTTGTTCTCGAGTACGGCACTCAAGGTGATAACCCTGCCCCCTCCCCGTCACCCACCGCACCGGCACCCGTCAAGGACCCGGCCTTCCAAATTGTCTATCCGCGCGCCCGCCGTAGCAAGGGATCATTTCAACATGCACCGGGTGTCGACTACATGTGTGGAGTTCGCGGGCGCGGCGGGCGGCTTGCCTCCGGGCTTCGGTGCCACGAAGCACGTCTGCCTACGGTATCCGGTACGGCCGGCGGTCGGACAAACGTGTCCGAAGCGCCGCCGTACCACCCGTGACGGCGGACCGTGGCACAGGCGCCCGTCTGGCAAACCTCCCGCCACGCCTCGATGCATCCCGAAAGCATGGCGGGTGCGCTGCATCTGCCACCGACGTGACCCAGCGTGGAGTGCGCCGCTTGATGCGAGCGCCTGTGCCGCGGTCCGCCGTCACGGGTGGTACGGCCGCATGGCGGTCGCGGGTGACCGCGTGCGGGCCGCACCGGGTACCCGTAGGCCGACGCGGGTCGCGGCACCGAAGCGAGAAGCAAGCGGCGCACTCCGCGCGCGAGCACGATCAGATGTCGCACCTGCTTCACGGCACCGCAGTGAGTGGCAAGCGACGCACTGCGCGCCAAGCTAGGATAGGCAGCAGACAGGCGAAAAAAAGCCGGGCAATTCGCCCGGCTCTTTGCGTCGTCGCGAGTCCAGCTATTCGGTCGCCGGCGTCGCGACTGCTTCGGCCTTCTCGGGGCGATCGACGAGCTCGACCAACGCCATCGGCGCATTGTCGCCGACGCGGAAGCCGAACTTGAGAATGCGCAGGTAGCCGCCCGGGCGCGTCTTGTAGCGGGGGCCGAGCTCGTTGAACAGCTTGCTGACCACGTCGCGGTCGCGCAGCCGGTCGAAAGCGAGGCGGCGGTTGGCGAGCGACGGTTCCTTCGCGAGCGTGATCATCGGTTCCGCGACTCGACGAAGCTCTTTTGCCTTCGGCAGCGTGGTCTTGATGACCTCGTGCGTCAGCAGCGAATTGGTCATGTTGCGCAGCATCGCGAGGCGATGGCTGCTGGTGCGGTTCAGTTTCCGCAGGCCGTGACGGTGGCGCATGATTCCGCTTCCTTCGTTTTCGCGCTAGGGGCGATCGAGCCCGGCCGGCGGCCAGTTCTCGAGCTTCATGCCCAGCGACAGCCCGCGCGAGGCGAGCACTTCCTTGATCTCGTTCAGCGATTTGCGGCCGAGGTTCGGCGTCTTCAAAAGCTCCGTCTCGGTGCGCTGGATGAGATCGCCGATGTAATAGATGTTCTCCGCCTTGAGGCAATTCGCCGAGCGAACCGTGAGCTCGAGGTCGTCGACCGGACGCAGCAGGATAGGATCGACCTGCGGAGACGACCGTTCGGCTGCCGGCTGGTCGGTGCCCTGGAGATCGGCGAAGACCGACAGCTGCTCGACCAGCACCGACGCCGCATACCTGACCGCCTGCTCGGGTTCGACGACGCCGTTGGTTTCGATGTCGAGCACCAGCTTGTCCAAGTCGGTACGCTGCTCGACGCGCGCGCTCTCCACCGCGTAGCTGACACGCCGGACGGGGCTGAACGACGCGTCCAGCAGGATGCTGCCGATCGTGCGTCCGCCGTCAGGCTTGAGGCGCGCGGTGGCCGGCTGGTAGCCGCGACCCTTCTCGACCTTGATCTCCATCTCGATCTTGCCCCCCGCCGTCAGGTGCGCGATCAGGTGTTCCGGATTGATGATCTCAACGTCGTGGTTGGGCTCGATGTCGGCGGCCGTGATCGGGCCCTCGCCGGTCTTCGCGAGCTTGAGCAGCACGTGGTCGCGATTGTGGAGCTTCATCACGACGCCCTTCAGGTTGAGCAGGATGTCGACGACGTCCTCCTGGACCCCGTCGAGCGCCGAGTACTCGTGCAGCACTCCGGTGATCCGGACCTCGGTGGGGGCATATCCCGGCATCGAGGAGAGCAGCACGCGGCGAAGCGCGTTGCCCAGCGTATGGCCATACCCGCGCTCGAACGGCTCCATCACCACCTTGGCGTGGAACGGCGAGCTGGACTGCACGTCGATGATGCGCGGTTTCAACAGGACATTGCTCTGCATGCGTAGCCTTTATGCGGGATTCAACCCAAATTACCGGACGCGTTCTTGGCCGCGCCCGACTACCACTATCTTTGTCTCCGGACGCGTCGTCGGTCGGCGCCCGTTTTGCAATCGATGACTTCGCCGCGGCGCGATCCGCGGCCTCCTGCTTACTTGGAATACAGCTCCACAACCAGGCTCTCGTTGATGTCCTGGCCGAACTCGGAGCGGTCCGGCGCGCCCTTGAACGTGCCGGCCATTTTCTTGACGTCGACTTCGACCCAGGAAGGAAAGCCGACCTTCTCGGCGAGTTGCAGCGCGTCCTGGATGCGAAGCTGACCCTTGGCCTTCTCGGTCACGCCGACGACGTCCGAGGACTTGACGAGCGCCGACGGCACATTGAGGACCTTGCCGTTGACGGTGATCGAGCCGTGCGTGACGAGCTGGCGGGCCTCGGCGCGGGTCGAGCCGAGCCCCATTCTGTACACGACATTGTCGAGACGCGACTCGAGGAGCTGGAGCAGATTCGTGCCCGTCGAGCCCTTGCGCCGGGCGGCCTCGCCGAAGTACCGGCGGAACTGCCGCTCGAGAATGCCGTAGGTGCGGCGCAGCTTCTGCTTCTCGCGGAGCTGATTGCCGTAGTCCGACATGCGCATGCCCGAGCGCACCCCGTGCTGGCCCGGCTTGGTGTCGAGCTTGCACTTGGAGTCGAGCGAACGCCGCGCGCTCTTGAGGAAGAGGTCGGTGCCCTCCCGCCGCGCGAGCTTACATTTGGGTCCGGTATATCGAGCCACGTTTGTGTCCTATAAATCAAAAGTTCTCGGTCGACAGAGCTTTTCTTGTCGACCGAGTTATCCAGTTAAATTCGACGCCTTTTTGGCGGACGGCAGCCGTTGTGCGGAATGGGCGTGACATCCGAGATGCTGGTGATCTTGATGCCCAGCGCGTTGAGCGCACGCACCGCCGATTCGCGTCCCGGGCCCGGGCCCTTGATGCGCACTTCCAGGTTCTTCACGCCGCATTCGACTGCGACCCGGCCGGCTTTCTCGGCCGCGACCTGCGCAGCGAACGGCGTCGACTTGCGCGAGCCCTTGAAGCCGGCGCCGCCGGACGTCGCCCACGACAGGGCATTGCCCTGACGGTCGGTGATCGTGATGATCGTGTTGTTGAACGAGGCGTGGATGTGCGCGATGCCTTCGGCCACGTTCTTCTTGACCTTCTTGCGCACACGGGTGCCGGCCTTCGGGTTCTGCGGTGATGTTGCCATTCTCTGGTTGTCCTTACCGTTACTTGCTCGCCGGCGCCGGCTTGCTCATGCCCGAGCGCGACTTCTTCGGACCCTTGCGGGTGCGCGCGTTGGTGCGCGTGCGCTGGCCGCGCACCGGCAGCCCGCGGCGATGCCGGACTCCGCGGTAGCAGCCCAAGTCCATCAGCCGCTTGATGCTCATCGTCACCTCGCGGCGCAGATCGCCTTCGACGGTGAACTTCTGCACCTGCTCGCGCAGCCGATCCATGTCCGCGTCGGACAGGTCCTTGATCTTCGCCGATCCCTTGATGCCGGCGGCGACGCAGATCGCCTTGGCGCGCGGACGGCCGATGCCGTACACCGCCGTCAGCGCGATCTCCGCGTGCTGGTGGTTGGGAATGTTGACGCCTGCAATACGGGCCATGTGTTTACCCTTTGGCTACCTTGTCGTTTACGCTGTCAGAATCGAGCTCGTCAGCCCTGCCGCTGCTTGTGGCGCGGATCCGTGCAGATGACGCGCACGACGCCGTTGCGCCGGATGATCTTGCAGTTGCGGCAGATCTTCTTCACCGAAGCCAGAACTTTCATTGCCCCACCTCTTCCCTGTTCATTTCGCGCGGAAGATGATCCGCGCCCGGGTCAGGTCGTACGGCGTCAAATCCACCGTCACCTTGTCGCCCGGCAGTATCTTGATGTAGTGCATCCGCATCTTTCCCGAGATGTGGCCCAGCACTACGTGACCGTTCTCCAACTTCACCCGGAACGTTGCGTTCGGCAGCATTTCCAGGATCTCTCCCTGCATCTGGATCGTATCTTCCTTCGACATCAGCGCGTGGGCAGCCCACCCTTGAAATTCGCCTTCTTCAGCAGGCTCTCGTACTGCTGCGACATCATGTACGCCTGCACCTGGGTCATGAAATCCATCGTGACCACGACGATGATCAGGAGCGACGTGCCGCCGAAATAGAAGGGCACGTTCTTCCACGCGATCAGGAAATTCGGGATGAAGCACACCACGACGAGGTAGAGCGAGCCCAGGAGAGTCAGCCGCAGCGTGATCTTCTCGATGTACTTCGCCGTCTGGTCGCCGGGCCGGTAGCCGGGGATGAACGCGCCGCTCTTCTTCAGGTTCTCGGCGGTCTCCTTCGGGTTGTACTGCAGCGCCGTGTAGAAGAAGCAGAAGAAGATGATCGCCGAGGCGTACAGGATTTCGTGCACCGGCTGGCCCGGGGCGAGCGTCGCCGCGAGATCGCGCAGCCAGATCATGTGATCGCCCTGGCCGAACCACGAAGCGAGCGTGGCCGGGAACAGGATGATGGACGAGGCAAAGATCGGCGGAATCACGCCGGCCATGTTGAGCTTGAGCGGAAGGTGCGAGCTCTGGCCCTGGTACACCTTGTTGCCGACCTGTCGCTTCGCATAGTTGACCAATATCTTGCGCAGCGCGCGCTCCACGAACACCACGAAGGCCGTGACCACGATCACCAGCGCGGCGATGCCGAGGACAAGCACGGGTGAATAGGCGCCCGTGTTGAGCTGCTCCAGCGTCTGGCTGATCGCGCGCGGCAGCCCCGCGGCGATGCCGGCGAAGATGAGGAGCGAGATGCCGTTGCCGAGCCCGCGCTCGGTGATCTGCTCGCCCAGCCACATCAGGAACATGGTGCCCGTGACGAGAGTGACCGCGCTCACCATGCGGAAGCCGAATCCCGGGGCGATCACGAGCCCCGCCTGCGCCTCGAGCGCCACCGAGATGCCGAGCGCCTGGAAAAACGCGAGCCCGAGGGTCGCGTACCTCGTGTACTGGGTGATCTTGCGCCGGCCGGATTCGCCTTCCTTCTTGAGCGCCTCGAGCGACGGGACGACCACCGTGCATAGCTGCATGATGATCGACGCCGAGATGTACGGCATGATTCCGAGTGCGAGGATCGAGAAGCGCTGCAGCGCGCCGCCCGAGAACACGTTGAAGAGACCGAGGATGCCGCCTTCCTGCGAGCGGAAGAGCTCGTCCAGCGCGGACGCGTTGATCCCGGGTACCGGGATGTGCGTGCCAATCCGGTACACGACCATCGCGCCCAGCAGGAACCACAGCCGCCGCTTCAAGTCGGCGTACTTGGATCCTGTCTTCAGTGCGGGGTTGCTCGTGGCCAAGATTCGTCCTGTGCTCTATATGGGGGCGCCGCCTTAGGCGACGCTGCCGCCGGCGGCTTCGATCGCCGCCTTGGCGCCCTTCGTGACGGCGATTCCCGTGAGCTTCACCGCCTTCTTCAATTCCCCTGACTTGATCACCTTCGCCGACTTCGCAAGCGTCGGCACGACCCCCGCCGTCCGCAGCGCGAGGAAATCGATGTCCGCAACCGGCAGCTTCGCGAGATCCGACAGCCGCACTTCGGCGGTGTCGTTCTTCGTCGTCGAGACGAAGCCGCGCTTCGGCAACCGGCGCTGCAGCGGCATCTGGCCGCCTTCGAAGCCGACCTTGTGAAAGCCGCCCGAGCGGGACTTCTGCCCCTTGTGTCCGCGGCCGGCCGTCTTGCCCAGGCCCGAGCCGATGCCGCGGCCGACGCGGCGCCGGGCCTTTTTCGAACCTTCGGCAGGCTTGATCGTATTGAGACGCATCGCTTCTCTCCGGCTTCCTATTCGACGACCTTGACCATGTAGCTGACCTTGTCGATCATGCCGCGCGTCGCGGGCGTGTCGATCACCTCGACCGAGTGGTTCGTCCACTTGAGGCCGAGCCCGCGCACCGTCGCGCGGTGGCTTTCCTTCGCGCTCGCGGAGCTCTTGAAGAGCTTCACCCTGATTTTCTTCGCGTCCGCCATCTTCACGCTTCCATCATCTGTTCGACGGTCATCCCGCGCTTCGCCGCGATGTCCGCCGGCGCGCTGCAGTTCTCGAGCGCGTTGATCGTCGCCCGGACCAGGTTGTACGGGTTCGTCGATCCGTGGCACTTCGCCAGCACGTTCGTCACTCCCACGACCTCGAACACCGCGCGCATCGGGCCGCCGGCGATCACGCCCGTGCCATCCGCGGCCGGCTGCATGAACACCTTGGTCGCGCCGTGCCGGCCCTCGACCGCGTGGTGCAGCGTGCCGTTCTTGAGCCGCACCTTGACCATCCGGCGGCGCGCCTCTTCCATCGCCTTCTGCACGGCCACCGGCACTTCCTTGGCCTTGCCCTTGCCGATGCCAACGCGCCCGTCGCCGTCGCCGACCACGGTGAGCGCGGCGAAGCCCAGGATGCGCCCGCCCTTCACGACCTTGGTGACACGGTTGATGCTGATCATCTTCTCGCGCAGGCCGTCGCCGCGCTCGTCCTGCTGCTGCTGCCGTTGCTGCATTCTCGCCATGTCGATCTTTCCCTGTTCGTCGCCGCGCCGGAGCTTGGCGTTAGAACTTCAAGCCGGCTTCGCGAGCCGCGTCGGCCAGCGCCTGCACGCGGCCGTGGTAACGGTAGCCCGAGCGGTCGAACGCGACCGTCTCGATGCCGAGAGCCTTTGCCCGATCGCCGATGCGCTTGCCGACGAGCGCGGCGGCGGCCTTGTTGCCGCCGTTCTTCACGTCCTTGCGCACGTCCGCTTCGAGCGTCGAAGCGCTCGCCAGCACACGGTCGCCCGTGGGCGCGATGATCTGCGCATAGATGTGGCAGTTCGTCCGGTTCACCACCAGCCGCGTCGCGCGCTGAAGCGCGATGCGGATCCGCGTCTTCTTGGCGCGGCGGACACGAGCCTCGTTCTTGTTCATCGCATACCTCTGACGTCAGTCGGCAAACGCATTCCTACTTCTTCTTCGTTTCTTTGATCTTCACGTACTCGTTCACGTACCGGACCCCCTTGCCCTTGTACGGTTCGGGCGGCCGGTAGGCGCGGATCTCCGCCGCCACCTGGCCGACCTGCTGCTTGTCGATGCCCTTGACGATGATCTCCGTCTGCGCGGGAGTCTCGACCTTGATGCCCTTCGGCATCGGGTGCACGACCGGATGCGAGAAGCCGAGCGACAGGTTGACCTTGTCGCCGGCGGCCTGCGCGCGGAAGCCCACGCCGACCAGCGTCAGCTTCTTCTCGTAGCCGACGCTCACGCCCTTGACCATGTTGGCGACGAGTGCCCGCAACGTGCCGTGCATCGGGCGGGCTTCGGCGCCCTCCGCCTTGCAGACGAGCGTGTCGCCCGAGCGTTCGATCGTGAGAGCGCTGCCGAACGTGCGGGTGAGCGAGCCCAGCGGTCCCTTGACCGTGATGCTGCCGGGCGCGAGAGTGACCTCGACCTTGGCCGGCAGCGGAATGGGTTGATTGCCTATGCGCGACATGTCGGAATCTCTCGTGGTCAGGCGACGATGCAGAGCACTTCGCCGCCGACTCCGGTGGCGCGCGCCTTGCGGTCCGTCATGACGCCATGCGACGTGGAGACGATGGCGATGCCGAGGCCGTTCATCACACGCGGAATGTCGTCCTTGCTCTTGTAGATGCGCAGCCCGGGCTTGGACACGCGCTCGATCTTCTCGATCACGGGGCGGCCGGCGTGGTACTTGAGCGCGATCTCGAGCACCGGCTTGACGCCGCCGTCGCCGGAGACCTTGAACGCATCGATGTAGCCCTCGTCCTGCAGGACCCTGGCGATGGCCAGCTTGACCTTGGACGACGGCATCGCGACGACAGCCTGCTCCACCATCTGCGCATTGCGAATGCGCGTCAGCATGTCGGCGATCGGATCAGTCATGCTCATTTCTTCACCTCTACCAACTGGCCTTGACGATGCCCGGAATCTCGCCGCGCATGGCGAACTCGCGCAGCTTGCTGCGGCCGAGACCGAACTTGCGGAAGAACCCGCGCGGACGGCCCGTCATCGCGCAGCGGCTGCGCAGGCGGGTCGGGTTCGCGTTGCGCGGCAGCTGCTGCAGCTTGAGGCGCGCCGCGAAGCGGGTCTCGTCCGACGCCTTCGCGTCGTCGATGATGGCGACCAGCGCCGCGCGCTTCTTGGCGTATTTCTTCACCAGCGCGCGCCGCTTCTGGTCGCGGTTGATCAGGGACAGTTTTGCCATGGCGCCTTCCTAGTTCCGGAACGGAAAACGAAACGCGGCCAGGAGTGCCTTGGCCTCGGCGTCGGTCTTCGCGGTGGTGGTGATCGTGATGTTCATGCCCCGCATCGCGTCGATCTTGTCGTACTCGATCTCGGGGAAAATGATCTGTTCCTTGACGCCCATGTTGAAGTTGCCGCGGCCGTCGAACGAGCGGCCCGACACGCCGCGGAAGTCGCGCACGCGCGGCAGGGCGACCGAGATCAGGCGGTCCAGAAACTCGTACATGCGGTTCTCGCGCAGCGTGACCATGCAGCCGATCGGGTAGCCCTCGCGGATCTTGAACGCGGCGATGGCCTTCCTCGCCTTGGTGATCACGGGCTTCTGGCCGGCGATCTTCTGCATGTCGGCGGCGGCGTTCTCGAGCAGCTTCTTGTCGCCGATCGCCTCGCCCACGCCCATGTTCAGCACGACCTTCGACACGCGCGGCACTTGCATCACCGACTTGTAGCCGAACTGCTTGGTCAGCGCCGGCACGATTTCCTTCTTGTAGATTTCCCTCAGGCGGGCCATCGTCATCTCTCTCGCGTTGGTTCGATCAGGCGTTGATCAGCTCGCCGTTCGACTTGAAGAAGCGCACCTTGCGGCCGTCTGCGAGCGACTTCGAGCCGATGCGGTCCGCCTTCTTCGTCACCGGGTTCCAGATCGCGACGTTCGACACGTGGATCGGCATCTCCTTCGACACGATGCCGCCCTGCTCGCCCTTCATCGGATTGGGCCGCTGGTGCTTCTTCACCTGGTTCACTCCGGCAACCAGCACGTGGTCGGTGAACACGCGCGTCACGTCGCCGCGCTTGCCCTTGTCGCGGCCGGTGAGCACGACGACGTTGTCGCCTTTCTTGATCTTGCTCATCGCTTTCCCCTACAGGACTTCCGGCGCAAGCGAGACGATCTTCATGAATCGCTCGGTGCGGAGCTCGCGCGTGACCGGCCCGAAGATGCGGGTGCCGATCGGCTCGAGCTTGGGATTGAGCAGCACGGCGGCGTTGGTGTCGAAGCACACCTTGGCGCCGTCGTCCCGGCGCACGCCGTGGCGCGTGCGCACCACGACGGCGTTGTAGATCTCGCCCTTCTTGACGCGTCCGCGCGGCGCGGCGTCCTTGACCGTCACCTTGATGACGTCGCCGATGTGCGCGTACCGGCGCTTCGAGCCGCCGAGGACCTTGATGCACATGACGCGACGGGCACCGGTGTTGTCGGCGACGTCCAGGACCGACTGCATCTGGATCATTGTTGCTTCTCCAACTTAATCCGCGGCGCGCGCCGCAGCGGGTTCGACTTCCGGCTGCGGTCGCGGCTTACAGTGCCGCGTCCAGTTTTGGACCCCGTTCGGGGAGTGACCGCGGCCAATTCGGCGAGACTTCCGCTCCGGCGAGACTTCCGCTACGGGGCGCTTCCCCTGGACCGCGGCAGGTAAAACGGAAATTATGACAGGGTTTGACGACCCCTGCAACCTCGATTTCAAATCAACGCCTTGCAATCGCCCCCGGGGACCCGCCCCGGGGCGCCCAAAGGCCGCGCTTAGACGATCTTGGCCTTCTCGATGAGCCGGGAAACCCGGTACGCCTTGGTCTTGGCGAGCTTCCGGCAGGCGACGATCTCGACTAAGTCGCCCAGCTTGTACTCGTTCTTCTCGTCGTGCGCGTGGTACTTGCTCGACCGGGTCACGAACTTGCCGTAGAGCGGATGCTTGACGCGCCGCTCGACCAGCACCGTGATCGTCTTGTCCATCTTGTCGCCGACGACCCGCCCGGTGAGCGTCTGGATGATTGTCTTCCGGGGAGCGGGCGCCGCGACTTCGGCCGGCGTTCCCGTCGCTGTCTGTGCATTCATGACTGGCCTCGTTGTGCCGTTTGTTCCTTCTGATGAAGGAGCGTGCGCGCGCGGGCGATGTTGCGCCGCACTTCTTTCAGCTTTTCAGTGTTCGTGAGCTGCTGGGTCGCCCGCTGCATCCGAAGGCCGAACTGCTCCTTCAGGAGCGCCGCGAGCTCCGTCTTGAGCTCTTCCTGCGACTTGCCGGCGAGCGCTTTCGTCTTGTCCGTTTGCTTCATCTCGATCTCCGTCAGCCGCCGATGAGCCGGTGGACGAACGTCGTCCGGATCGGCAGCTTCGCCGAAGCGAGCGCGAACGCCTCGCGGGCGACGGACTCGTCGACGCCATCCATTTCGTAGAGGACCTTGCCGGGCACGATCTCGGCCACGTAGAACTCCGGATTGCCCTTGCCGTTGCCCATCCGCACTTCGGCCGGCTTCTTCGACATCGGCTTGTCCGGGAAGATGCGGATCCACACGCGGCCGCCGCGCTTGATGTGGCGCGTCATCGCCCGCCGGGCGGCTTCGATCTGCCGCGCGGTGAGCCGGCCGCGGCCGGTCGCCTTCAAGCCGTACTCGCCGAAGCTCACCTTGTTGCCGACGGTCGCAACGCCCTTGTTGCGGCCCTTCTGCTCCTTGCGGTACTTCCTTCTAGCTGGCTGCAGCATTCTTCACTCCTGGTGCGGACGACCGCCGCGGGCGCTTCGGCGCCTCGGGCGCCGGTGCCGGCGCTGCCGTCGGCTCGGCGTTGTGCGCAAGCACTTCGCCCTTGAATACCCAGACCTTGATGCCGATGACGCCGTAGGTCGTCTTGGCTTCGGAAAAGCCGTAATCGATGTCGGCGCGCAGCGTGTGGAGCGGCACGCGACCCTCGCGATACCACTCGGTGCGCGCGATCTCGATGCCGTTCAGCCTGCCCGCGCACATGATCTTGATGCCCTGCGCGCCGAGGCGCATCGCGTTCTGCATCGCGCGCTTCATCGCGCGGCGGAACATGATGCGCTTCTCGAGCTGCTGCGAGATCGAGTCCGAAATGAGCTGGGCGTCGATCTCGGGCTTGCGGATCTCCTCGATGTTGAGGCCCACGTCACCGCCCATCATCTTGCGCAGATCGGAGCGCAGCGTCTCGATGTCCTCGCCCTTCTTGCCGATGACGACACCCGGTCGCGCGCTGTAGATCGTGATGCGGGCGTTCTTCGCCGGGCGCTCGATCGTGATCTTGCCCACCGACGCGTGCCCGAGCTTTTTCTTCAGGTACTCGCGGATCTTGATGTCTTCCTTCAACGTCGGCGCGAAATGCTTGCTGTTCGCGAACCACTTGGACGTCCAGTTCCGCGTAACCGCAAGGCGGAATCCCGTCGGATGAATTTTCTGTCCCATGACGCCCCTTATTTGCCGTCACCGACGGTGACATGGATGTGGCACGTCTGCTTCAGGATGACGTTGCCACGGCCCTTCGCGCGCGCCCTGAAGCGCCGCAGGTTTTCCGCCTTGTCGACCAGGATGGTCTTGACCTTGAGCTCGTCGACATCGGCGCCGTCGTTGTGCTCGGCATTCGCGATCGCCGACAAGAGCACCTTCTTGATGATGACGGCGCCCTTCTTCGGGCTGAAGGAGAGGATGTTGAGCGCCTTGTCCACGGGCAGCCCGCGGATCTGGTCGGCGACGAGCCGGCCCTTTTGCGCCGACAGCCGCACGCCTCTCAGGATTGCTTTGGTTTCCATGACGCTTACCTCACTTCCTCGCCGCCGGCGGCGCCGCGACCTTCTTGTCGGCCGAGTGGCCCTTGAAGGTGCGCGTCAGCGCGAACTCGCCGAGCTTGTGGCCGACCATGTTTTCCGACACGTAGACCGGGATGTGCTGCTTGCCGTTGTG
>Ga0207648_10005998_pt1 | contig 12142 bp, 11 predicted proteins | sample KBSMisM32_FD_184310 | JGI IMG/M metagenome (GOLD analysis project Ga0207648, IMG submission 184310) | Miscanthus rhizosphere microbial communities from Kellogg Biological Station, Michigan, USA - KBS Miscanthus M3-2 (SPAdes) (version 2) | ecosystem: Host-associated > Plants > Roots >...
CGGGGTGGCGCAGGCCGCAGGGCCGCGTTGCGCGCTCGTTGTGTGCCGGAGGCACACGGCCTCGCGCACGCCTTGCCCTGCGACCTGCGGCACCCCGGCGCGAGCCCTCCCATAGCGTTAACAGGCCCTGGGATGAAACTTCTCGAGCGCCATGCCCGCCGATGCTCGATCGGGGCGTTGGCTGGCGATTGAAATGAACGTCAAGCGCGTCGAGACCTGGGCCTGGGTGCTGATCTACGTCGGCCTGATCGCGGTGGCGCTGGGTCTGGCGGTGCAGCGCGGCGACGCGGCGTTCGGCTGGGGCATGGCCGCGACGGGCGCCGCGCTGGTCGCCGTCGGCGTGCTGCTGATCTGGATTCGTTCTCGCATGACGATCGACAACCACTGACACCCTACCAAGAGGCAACCATGAGCACACCTGTCCAGAAACTTTTCGACCTCAGCGGCCAGACCGCGCTGATCACCGGCGGCTCGCGCGGCCTGGGCCTGCAGATGGCGCATGCGCTCGGCGAGGCCGGCGCGAAGATCATGCTGAGCTCGCGCAAGGCCGAGGATCTCGAGCAGGCGGCGGCCGAACTGCAGGCCGCCGGCATCGACGCGCGCTGGATCGCGGCCGACTGCTCGAAGGAGGAAGACACGCGCCGCCTCGCCGACGAGACCCTCGAGCGCCTGGGCACGATCGACATCCTCGTGAACAACGCCGGTGCGAGCTGGGGCGCGCCGGCCGAAGAGCACCCGGTGCCGGCGTGGGACAAGGTCATGAACCTCAACGTGCGCGGCTACTTCATCCTGTCGCAGCAGGTCGCGCGCACCTGCATGATCCCGAAGAAGCGCGGGCGCATCATCAACATCGCGTCGATCGCCGGTTTGAACGGCAACCCGCCCGAGATGCAGACGCTGGCCTACAACACCTCGAAGACCGCGGTGATCGGCTTCACGAAGACGCTCGCCGCCGAGTGGGGCAAGTACAACATCAACGTCAACGCGATCTGCCCGGGCTTCTTCATGACGAAGATGGCCGCCGGGCTGATCACCTCGCTCGGCGAGGAGAAGATGGCCGCAAAGGCGCCGCTCGGTCGGCTCGGCGACGACGACGACCTGAAAGGCATCGCGCTGCTGTATGCGAGCCCTGCCGGCAAGCACATCACCGGCCAGTGGCTCGCGGTCGACGGTGGCGTCAGCGTCGTGCTCGGCGCGGCCTGAACGAAGCGACTGCGATGAGCATGCCGTTTGCCGTGCTGGTGCCGTTCGTCGAGCACCTGGGTTTCACGCTCGAGCGCTTCGAGGGCGGTGAGTCGGAGTTGCACTACACCGCGCGACCGGAGCACATGAACAGCTACGCGGTCACGCATGGCGGCGCCAGCATGACCTTGCTCGACGTCGCGATGGCCACCGCCGCGCGCAGCGTGCAGCAGGACATGGGCGTCGTGACGATCGAGATGAAGACGAGCTTCATGCAGCCGGCCAAGGGGGCGCTGGTCGCGAAGGGCCGGCTGATGCACCGCTCGGCGACGATGGCCTTCACCGAGGCCACCGTCTACGACGCGCGCGGCCGCGCGTGCTCGCATGCGACCGGCACGTTCAAGTACGTGAGGCGCCTTCCGATCGGCGGCGATGCAGTCCACGATCCGCAGCGCCCGCTGTCCACCGATTGATCACCAATTGATTTCCGAGGAGAACACGATGACGACCAACCAACAGATCCACCTCGTCTCGCGCCCGACCGGCGAGGCGACCCTCGACAACTTCAAGCTCGTCGAAGCCTCCGTGCCCGAGCTGAACGACGGCCAGGTGCTGGTGCGCCACCATTTCATGAGCCTGGACCCGTACATGCGCGGGCGCATGAACGACGCGAAGAGCTACGCCGCGCCGCAGCCGCTGAACGCGGTGATGCAAGGCGGCACGGTCGGCGAGATCGTGGCGTCGAAGAACGCCGCGTACCAGCCGGGCGACAAGGTCGTCGGCTTCGGCGGCTGGCAGCAGTACAGCGTCGTCGATGCCGGCACGCCGGGCATGCTGCGCAAGGTCGACACGACGCACATCCCGCTGTCGGCGTACCTCGGCGCGGTCGGGATGCCGGGCGTGACCGCGTGGTACGGCCTGACGCAGATCTGCAAGCCGAAGGCAGGGCAGACGATCGTCGTCAGCGCGGCCAGCGGCGCGGTCGGCAGCGCGGTCGGCCAGCTCGCGAAGGCGCGCGGCTGCCGTGCAGTCGGCATCGCCGGCGGTGCCGACAAGTGTGGCTACGTGGTCAACGAGCTCGGTTTCGACGCCTGCGTCGACTACAAGGCGCACAAGGACCCGAAGGCGCTCTACGAGGCGCTGAAGGAGGCGACGCCAAACGGGGTCGACGGGTACTTCGAGAACGTCGGCGGCGCGGTGCTCGACGCGGTGCTGGCGCGCATGAATGCGTTCGGGCGCATCGCGCTGTGCGGCATGATCAGCGGCTACGACGGCGAGCCGATCCCGCTGAAGCAGCCGCAGCTGTTGCTGACGAACCGCCTCACGCTCGAGGGCTTCATCGTCAGTGAGCACATGGAACTGTGGCCAGAGGCGCTGAAGGAACTCGGCACGATGGTCGCGGCCGGCAAGCTCAAGTACCGCGAGAGCGTCGCCCAAGGGCTGGCCGCCGCGCCCGAGGCGTTTCTCGGCCTGCTGAAGGGGCGCAACTTCGGCAAGCAGGTGGTGAAGCTGATCTGAAGCATGAAGCTGCCGCGGCCGTCGGCCCGTTGCGGAAGTTCGTCTTCGATGGAGGCCGGAGCGTGATCAGGCCGCCGGGGCGCTTCACTCCGCTCATGTCCCCCGGCGGCAGCCTGCGGCCGCCGCCTCCTCCTTTACTTCGCTCCGCGAAGCGCCCCACCGTCCTGATCCGGCACGGCTCTGGCAGTTCGCCTTCGCGCGCCACGGCAGTTCCAAGGCCAAGGGCATCGGGTGGCCGGCGTAGCGAAGTAAAGGAGGAGGGCTGGGCGCAGCCCGGACCGGGGGACATGAGCGGAGGCGGCCACCCGGTGACATTGGCCAGCTCGGTCGCTGCATACGAGCAGCAGCCGACGTCTGCAACGCGCCGCAAGCCGACACCCAAATTCATCCCGACGAGTCATCCATCGCGAAAGGCGCCCCAGCGCCATGGACCACTGAGATGAGCACCGCCACGCATCAGGTGACGAACCAGCCGGCGCCGCTGCTCGGCCACAACGTGTACGTGGGCGACCGCGGGCTGCGCGATGCGCTGGCGTTTCACCTGCCCGGCGCCGACGAATCGGCTCGCACGGCCTTCGGCGCGCTGCTCGGCAGCGAAGCGATGCAGACGCATGCGCGGCTCGCCAATGTGCATCGGCCGGTGCTGCACACGCACGACCGCGTCGGCCGTCGTGTCGACACGGTCGAGTTCCACCCGAGCTACCACGTGCTGCTCGGCGCCGCGGTCGAGGCCGGGCTGCATGCGACGCCGTGGGCGCGCGGCCCGGGTGCGCACATCGAGCGCGCGGCCGCGTTCCTGATGTTCACGCAGCTCGAGCCGTCGGTGCTGTGCCCGGTCTCGATGACCTATGCGGTGACGCCGGCACTGCGCGACAACGCCGCGGTCTTCGGGGCCTGGTTCGACAAGCTCGCGAGCACGCGCTATGACCCGCGCCTGATCGACGTCGCGGCGAAGACCGGCGCGACGATGGGCATGGGCATGACCGAGAAGCAGGGCGGCTCCGACGTGCGCGCGAACACCACGCGCGCCGAGTTCATCGAAGACAACGCCTGGGGCGCGTGCTACCGGCTTGTCGGGCACAAGTGGTTCTTCTCGGCGCCGATGTGCGATGCCTTCTTGGTGCTGGCGCAGGCGCCCGCGGGCATCACCTGTTTCTTCCTGCCGCGCGTGCTGCCCGACGGCACCGGCAACGGCGGCCTCAACGCGATCGCGATCCAGCGCCTGAAGGACAAGCTCGGCAACCACGCCAACGCCAGCTCCGAGGTCGAGTTCGACGGCGCGCTGGCGTGGCGCGTCGGCGACGAGGGGCGCGGCGTCGCGCAGATCCTCGAGATGGGCAGCTTGACGCGGCTCGATTGCGCGCTCGGCACCGCCGGGCTGATGCGCGGCGCGGTCGCGCTCGCGCTGCACCACTGCGCACAGCGGCAGGCCTTCGGCAAGCTGCTCGCCGACCAGCCGCTGATGAAGAACGTGCTCGCCGACCTGGCGCTCGAATCCGAGGCCGCGACCGCGCTGGCGTTGCGCCTGGCGCGCGCGGTCGACCGGCAGGACGACCCGTTCGAGGCGCTGATGCGCCGCGTGCTGACGCCGGTGGCGAAATTCTGGGTCTGCAAGCGCGGTGCGATGCTCGCGCAGGAGGCGATGGAATGCCTGGGCGGCAACGGCTATGTCGAGGCGCACGGTGAGGGCGTGATGGCGCGCATCTACCGCGAGATGCCGCTGAACTCCATCTGGGAGGGCGCCGGCAACATCATGGCGCTCGACCTGCTGCGCGCGCTGCGCAAGCGCGACGCGCGCCATGCCGACGTGATCGGCGCGCTGCAGGCCGAACTGGCGACCGCGCGCGGCGCCCACGCGGGGCTCGATCGCTTCAGTGATGCGCTGCTCGCACGCCTGGGCGATGCCGCCGACATCGACGAGGCGAGCGCGCGCCGCCTCGCGCAAGACATCGCGCTCGCAGTGCAGGGCGTGCTGCTGCGCCGCCATGCACCCGATGTCGTGTTCGAGGCCTTCTGCCGCTCGCGACTGAGCGGCGACGGGCCGCAGATCTTCGGCACCTTGCCGGACGGCGTCGACCTCGACGCCATCATCCAACGCGCGATGCCGCACTGATGAGCACCACCCCATGACTGAACTGATCCTGCACCACTACGCCGGCTCGCCGTTTTCCGAGAAGGTGCGCCTGATACTGGGCTTCAAGCGCATGAGCTGGCGCGCGGTGATCGTGCCGGCGATCCTGCCCAAGCCCGACGTGATGGCACTGACCGGCGGCTACCGCCGCACGCCGTTCATGCAGATCGGCGCCGACATCTATTGCGACACCACCTTGATGTGCCGCGTGATCGATGCGCTCAACCCCGAGCCGCCGCTGTACCCGGAGCCGACTTCGGGCGTGGCCGAGATCGTCGCGCAGTGGGCCGACACAACCTTGTTCTGGACGGCGGTGCCGTTCACGCTGCAGCCGGCGGGCATCCCGCATGTGCTCGGCGGCGCGTCGCCCGAGACGCTGAAGGCCTTCGGTACCGACCGCGCCGCGATGAACCCGACGATGCGCCGCGCGACCGTGGCCGACGGCGCGGCGCAGCTGCACACCTACCTCGCGCGCCTCGAGCACCTGCTCGACGACGGCCGGCCGTTCCTGCTCGGCGCGCTGCCCAGCATCGCCGATTTCTCGGCCGCGCAATCGATCTGGTTCATCCGCCTGGCGCCGCCGATCGCGACCCTGCTCAATGCCTATCCGCGCCTGCAGCGCTGGTACCAGCATGTCAGCGGCTTCGGCCACGGCGACGCCGCATCGATGACCAGCGCCCAGGCGATCGAGGTCGCCGCGCAGGGCCTGCTGGCCGCGACGGCGTTCACGGCCGAAGCCGGCCTGGCCGAGGGCGACGAGGTCAGCGTCACGCCGACCGACTATGCGCACGACCCCGTCGTCGGCCGCCTCGTCGGTCTCGACGCGCAAGAGGTCGTGATCGAGCGCACCGATGCCCGCGCCGGCACGGTGCATGTGCACTTTCCGCGCATCGGCTTCCAGATCAAGAAGCAACCCACTGTTTGACAAGAGAGCGAGACAGACATGTCCATCAAGAACTTCAAGGGCCGCACGGCCGTGATCACCGGCGCCGCATCGGGCTTCGGCCTCGAGGCCTCGCGCATCGCCGCGCGCCTGGGCATGAACATCGTGATGGCCGACGTGCAGCAGGACGCGCTCGACAGCGCCGCGGCCGAGATCCGTGCGCTCGGCGCGGCGGTGCTGCCGTTCCGCCTCGATGTGTCCAAGGCGGCCGAGGTCGAGGCGCTCGGCGCAGCGACGCTGGCGCACTTCGGCGCACCGAACTTCGTCTTCAACAACGCCGGCGTCGGCGCCGGCGGGCTGATCTGGGAGACGACCGCGAAAGACTGGGAATGGGTCGTCGGCGTGAACCTGATGGGCGTCGCGCACGGCATCCGCGTGTTCACGCCGATGATGCTCGCGGCGGCCGCGAAAGACCCGTCGTACGAGGGCCACATCACCAACACCGCGTCGATGGCCGGGCTGCTGAACGCGCCGAACATGGGCGTCTACAACGCGACCAAGAGCGCGGTCGTCGCGATGAGCGAGACGCTGTACCAGGATCTGCGTCTGGTCACCGACCAGATCAGCGCCTCGGTGCTGTGCCCGTTCTTCGTGCCCACCGGCATCACGCAAAGCCACCGCAACCGGCCCGCCGAGATGCGCGACGACCACAAGCCCACGCGCAGCCAGCTGATCGGCCAGGCGATGAGCGACAAGGCCGTCAGCAGCGGCAAGGTCACCGCCGGCCAGGTCGCACAGTTCGTGTTCGACGCCGTCACCGAAGACCGCTTCTATGTCTACAGCCACCCGAAGTCGCTCGCCAGCGTGCAGGTGCGGCTCGAGGACATCATGCTGCCGCGCAACCCGACCGATCCGTTCGCGCACAAGCCCGAGCTCGGCGACAAGCTTCGCGCACAGCTGCGCGCGGTCGACTGACGCGCTTTCTGCGCGTGAATCGATGCGGCTTGCGCGCCGTCCGTTGACACAGTCCTGCGCTGCGGCGTCGCTCAGCAGCCGAGCGTCAGGGCCTGCAGCGGTCGGCCGTTGTCCGCGTCGACGATCACGACGTTGACTCGACGCGGATGCACCGGATCTGCGGCGGAAGGCAGCTCGAACTGCAGGCTCGCTGCGGCATTGGCACGCGTGACCCAGGGCGCAACCGGCCGGTAATCGCGCACGACGAAATCATGGGTCAGGGTCGCGCCGGCGTTCTCGCCGGCCTGGACCGCGCTGACATGGCCTTGCTCGGTCACCGCCCAGTACGCGGCCAGGCGCGCTGGCGCACCGGGTGTGGCTGTGACCGTCGCGCTGATGCGCAGGCCCTCGCGCACCAGCTGCACCTCGACCGTGGCCGCCTTGCCGGGCGCGACCGGCAGGGCGAGGCGCGGCCAGTCCGGTCGGTCGACGCCGTCGACGATCACCTGCGGCGTGTAGCTGAAACGCGCGCCGCTGCTGCGCTGTTGCTGGGCCTGACGCTGCGTGAAGGCCGGGCTCGCGAAGCGGTCGGTCCAGCCGAGCCGGTCCCAGTAGTCGACATGGAATGCGAGCGCGACCACCGGGCTGTCGGCCTTCAGGCGCGACAGCCAGCGGTCGGCCGGCGGGCACGAATTGCAGCCCTCGGAGGTGTAGAGCTCGACCACCGGCGCGACGGTGGCGCCGCTGCGCGCACTGCAGCTCGGTGCGGCCGCCTGTGCGGCGCTCGCGGCGACGAGCAGCGCCGCTGCCAGGGCGCCGCCCGATGGCCGTTGCCATGCCGATCTGCCGATGGACTTCATGCCGTTCTCCCGGGCGAGCGTCGATGCCCTTGGTCGGCGCCGGTGGCAGTGTCTTACGGATGCATCCAGCGAAGTGTGTGCGGTGCGGCTCGTGGGCGGGGCGGTGCGACGGGCTGTGCCACACTGCGCCGCCGTTTCGTCCCGAGCCCTGCGCATGCCCACTGCCGAATCTCCCCGCGTCGCCGTTATCGGCGGCGGCCCCGCCGGGCTGATGGCCGCCGAGACGCTGGCCGGAGGCGGCGTGCAGGTCGACCTGTTCGATGCGATGCCATCGGTCGGGCGCAAGTTCCTGCTCGCGGGCAAGGGCGGCCTGAACCTGACGCACAGCGAGCCGCTCGACGCTTTCCTTCCCCGCTACGGCACCCGCCGCGACGCGATCGAACCGATGCTGCGCGGCTTCGGGGCGCAGGCGCTGCGTGACTGGGCACAGGGCCTGGGGGTCGAGACCTTCGTCGGCAGCTCGGGCCGCGTCTTCCCGACCGACATGAAGGCGGCGCCGCTGCTGCGCGCCTGGCTGACGCGGCTGCGCGCGGCCGGGGTGCGCTTTCACATGCGGCACCGCTGGCTCGGCTGGGCCGGGATCGACGCGGCAGATGCGGCAGATGCGGCAAACCCGGCACACGCGGACCCACGCCAGCGACTGCGCTTTCGCGCGCCACAGGGCGAGCGCGTCCACGCCGCCGACGCGGTTGTGCTCGCGCTCGGCGGTGCGAGCTGGGCCCGGCTCGGGTCCGATGGTGCCTGGGTGCCGCTGCTGGCGCAGCGCGGCGTCGCGCTGGCGCCGCTTGCGCCATCGAACTGCGGCTTCGACGTCGCGCGTGCGGATGCCGACGGCAATTCGATGACGGGCTGGAGCGCGTTTTTCCGCGACCGCTTCGCCGGCCATCCGATGAAGACGGTCGCGCTGACCTGGCGCGCGGCGGACGGCGAAGCGTCGACCCAGCGCGGCGAGTTCATGATCACCGAGGGCGGCATCGAAGGCAGCCTGGTGTACGCGGCATCGGCCGCGCTGCGCGACACGATCGCGGCCGCCGGCAGCGTGACGATCCACATCGACCTGCTGCCCGGGCGCACGGCGGCGTTCGTGCATGACGAAGTCGCGCGCCCACGCGGCTCGCGCTCGCTCGCGACGCATTTGAAGAGCCGGCTCGGGCTCGACGGCGTGAAGGCGGCGTTGCTGCACGAGCTGCTGCCGCGCGAACTCATCGCCGACGCGACCCGGCTCGCCGCCGCGATCAAGGCGCTGCCGCTGCGGCTCGTCGCCGCGCGCCCGATCGACGAGGCGATCAGCAGCGCCGGCGGCGTGCGCTTCGAGGCGATGGACGACGTGCTGATGCTGCGCGCGCTGCCCGGCGTCGCCTGCGCCGGGGAGATGCTCGATTGGGAGGCGCCGACCGGCGGCTACCTGCTGACCGCCTGCTTCGCCAGCGGCCGGCAGGCGGGGCACGGCGTGCTCGCACATCTGGCAACGGCCCGCGAGGTTTAGCAACGCAGTGCGGCGCTTGGCAACGGGCTGCGGCACTGTCCTACAGGCGAATCGGCTTGCGCCGCCGATCGTGGCGCCGCTGTCCGATCGCGCCAGGGGCGGGGATTGCCTAAGGTGAGGTTTGTCGACCACGCAAAGGACACACCATGAACGCCCACACACTTCGCAAGCAACGCTTCATTCGTCGCGCCTCGGCCTGCCTGACCGGCATCGCGCTCGGCGTGAGCCTGGGCGGTGCGTTCGCGGCGACCCGCGCGTCGAACCCGGAGATCGAGGCGCGTTACCAGCGTGAGCGTGCTGTCTGCCTGAGTGGCCGTTCGAGCCAGGACCAGGTGACCTGCCTGCGCGAAGCCGTCAATGCGCGCGACGCCGCGCTGCGCGGCCAGCTCGACGAGGGCAACGCGCAGTACCAACGCAATGCGCAGGCCCGTTGCGAAGTGATGACAGGCGACGAACGGCTCGATTGCCTCGCCCGCATCAGCGAAGGCCGGGTCAGCGGCAGCGTAGAAGGCGGCGGCCTCCTGCGCGAATACCGCAAGGTCGTGCCGGCCCAGTAGATCGACCGCCCGTCCCAGGGAACGCGGCGCAGTGCCTGTGGCACACTGCGCCGTTTCAATTTGCCCTTGTGCGGCCGAGGCCGCCACTGCCCTTGAACAAGATCCTCTTGCAGATCGCCGCCGAACTGAAGGTTCGGCCGGCGCAGGTCCATGCCGCGGTCGAACTGCTCGACGGCGGGGCCACGGTGCCCTTCATCGCCCGCTACCGCAAGGAAGCGACCGACAACCTCGACGACATCCAGCTGCGCGAGCTCGAATCGCGGCTGTCGTACCTGCGCGAGCTCGAAGACCGCCGCGCGGCGGTGCTGAAGAGCATTGAAGAGCAGGGCAAGCTGACGCCGGCATTGCGCGGAGCGATCGAGGCTGCGCCGACCAAGCAGGAGCTCGAGGACCTGTACCTGCCGTACAAGCCGAAGCGCCGCACCAAGGCGATGATCGCGCGCGAGGCCGGGCTCGAGCCGCTGGCCGACAAGCTGTTCGCCGATCCGTCGCTGACGCCGCTGTCGGAGGCGGCGGACTTCGTCAATGCCGAAGGCGGCTTCGCTGACGCCGCCGCGGTGCTCGACGGCGTGCGCGACATCCTCTCGGAGCGCTGGGCCGAAGACGCGGTGCTGGTGCGTCAACTGCGCGACTGGCTCTGGAGCGAGGCGCTGTTCCAGAGCAAGCTGATGGACGGCAAGGACGGAACGCACCCCGACCACGCGAAGTTTCGCGACTACTTCGACTTCGCCGAACCGATCCGCAACGTGCCCTCGCACCGTGCGCTGGCGGTGTTCCGCGGCCGCGGCCTGGAGCTGCTCGACGCGAAGCTGGTGCTCGACGAAGCCGCCACGCCCGGCGCCGCCGGGCCGTCGATCTCGCTCGCCGAAGGCCGCATCGCGCTGCACCTGAAATGGAGCCACGCGAAGCGCCCGGGTGACGACCTGATCCGCAAGTGCATCGCCTGGACCTGGAAGGTCAAGCTCAGCCTCAGTCTGGAGCGCGACCTGTTCGGGCGGCTGCGCGACGAGGCCGAAGCGGTCGCGATCAAGGTCTTCGCCGCGAACCTGCGCGACCTGCTGCTCGCCGCGCCGGCCGGCCCGCGCGTCGTGATGGGGCTGGACCCCGGCATCCGCACCGGCTGCAAGGTCGCGGTCGTCGATGCGACCGGCAAGGTGCTCGCGACCGACACGGTCTACCCGCACGAGCCGCGGCGCGACTGGGAAGGCGCGCTGCATGCGCTGGCGAAACTGTGCGCGACGCACGGCGTGAACCTGATCGCGATCGGCAACGGCACCGCGAGCCGCGAGACCGACAAGCTCGCGGCCGACCTGATCAAGCGCCTCGCGCAGCTCGCGCCCGACAAGGCCGTCGAGAAGGTCGTCGTCAGCGAGGCCGGGGCCTCGGTCTATTCGGCGAGCGAATACGCGAGCAAGGAGCTGCCCGAGCTCGACGTCAGCCTGCGCGGCGCAGTCAGCATCGCGCGCCGCCTGCAGGACCCGCTTGCCGAGCTCGTCAAGATCGACCCGAAGAGCATCGGCGTCGGCCAGTACCAGCACGACGTGAATCAGAGCGAGCTGATGAAGAGCCTGGGCACCGTGATCGAGGATTGCGTCAATTCGGTCGGTGTCGACCTGAACACGGCGTCGGCGCCGTTGCTCGCGCGCGTCTCCGGCCTGAGCGGCGCGGTCGCGGCGAGCATCGTGCGCTGGCGCGATGCGAACGGCGCGTTCCGCAGCCGGCGGCAGCTGCTCGATGTCAGTGGGCTGGGCGCGAAGACCTTCGAGCAGAGCGCCGGCTTCCTGCGCATCCGCGGCGGCGACGATCCGCTCGATCAATCGGGCGTGCACCCCGAGACCTATCCGTTGGTCGAGCGCATGCTCGCGGCACTGAGCCGGCCGGCGGCCGACGTGATGGGCCGCAGCGACGTGATCCGCACGCTCAAGCCCGAGGCCTTCGCCGACGAGCGCTTCGGGGCCATCACCGTGAAGGATGTGCTCGCCGAGCTCGAGAAGCCGGGCCGCGACCCGCGCCCGGACTTCAAGGTAGCGCGCTTCAACGACGGCATCGAGGACATCAAGGACCTGCAGCCCGGCATGACGCTCGAAGGCACGGTCAGCAACGTCGCGCAGTTCGGCGCGTTCGTCGACCTCGGCGTGCACCAGGACGGCCTGGTGCACGTGAGCCAGCTCGCGAACAAGTTCGTCAACGATGCGCGCGAGGTGGTCAAGACCGGCGACATCGTCAAGGTCAAGGTGCTCGAGGTCGACCTCGCGCGCAAGCGCATCGCGCTGACGATGAAGCTCGACGCCAAGCCAGTGCCGGCTGGTGAGCGAGGCGGCAACGCGTACCGTGCGCCGGCGCGCGGCGAGCGTGTCGCCGCGGGCCGCGCGGCCGCTGGGCCACAGGGCGGCGGGTCGGCGATGGCCGACGCGTTCGCCCGTCTGCAAAGCAAGCGCTGAATGCACCTGCCGCGAAGGCCACGGGTGTTGGTGTTCGCTGAAAACACGCCACGGTGGCTGCAAAGGCGCGCCCGGGCAGGCTGCGCAGCGCCTCGGAGGCGCCGAGCATCGCAGGGCGTGTGGCCGCGCG
>Ga0207648_10006006_pt1 | contig 12127 bp, 9 predicted proteins | sample KBSMisM32_FD_184310 | JGI IMG/M metagenome (GOLD analysis project Ga0207648, IMG submission 184310) | Miscanthus rhizosphere microbial communities from Kellogg Biological Station, Michigan, USA - KBS Miscanthus M3-2 (SPAdes) (version 2) | ecosystem: Host-associated > Plants > Roots > Rhizosphere...
CCGCACGGCGCCTACCTGGTGCAGCGGGTTCGCGGCGGCTCCGACGACCCGCTGGGCCTGATCGCGCTCGTCGCGCTCGCCGCGCTGGTGGCCTCGCAGCACAGCCGCCTGCGCGCAACGCCGCAACTCGGCTGGCTGGTTGGCGCCGCGCTGCTCGCACTGGGCGCCAATGGCGCGTGGTGGGCCGGGGCGCCGTCGCTGCTGTGCGCGTTGCTGGCCGCGCTGTCGCTCGGCGGCGCGCTGCTCGCGTGGTGGCCGCGCGAGCGCGCCAGCACACCGCTGCTCGGGCTGGTGGTGCTGACGCTGCCGTGGCTGGCGACGCTGCAGTTCTACCTCGGCTGGCCGCTGCGCGTGTTGACCGCACAGTTGAGCACCTGGAGCCTGCAGCTGGTCGGATTCGCCGCCGCGCGCAGCGGCGTCACGATGGTGGTCGACGGGCGCTGGGTGATCGTCGACGCGCCGTGCTCGGGCGTGCAGATGGCCTGGTTCGCCTACTTCACAGCCTGCGCTGCCGCCGCCATCGGTGGACAGCGCGACCGCACGTTCCTGCGCCGCGCACCGTGGGTCGGCGCGATCGTGCTGACCGGCAACGTCGTGCGCAACGCCGTGCTGGTCGCACTCGAGTCGCGCCCGCACGGGCTGGCGAGCGCCTGGCACGAAGCGATCGGCCTGGCCGTGCTGGCCGCCGTGTGTGCCGCGGTGTGGACGCTGATCCAGCGCACCGGAGCGCGCGGTGCATGAGCGCCGCATCGCCGCGCTGCGGCGAGCGCTCGCCGAGCAGTGGCCGCGCCTGCTGCTGGCCGCATTGCTGACGGCCGCACTGTGGCCGCTGGCCGGACGCGGCGCATCCGACAGCGCCGGGCTCGAGGTGCCGCACGAATGGCCGCGCGAATGGGATGGCGACGCACTGCGCCCGCTGGCGTTGACGGCGGTGGAGCAACGCTTCGCCGAGCGCTTCCCGGGCCACATCGGCCGCTTCGCCGCCGAAGGTCGGGTCTGGGTGCTGCGCGATGTCGCGCAGCCGACGCGCGCGCTTCATCCCGCGAGCGACTGCTTCCGCGGCCTCGGCTACCGCATCGACCACACCGACCTGCAGCGCGAGGGCGAGGCCCGCCTGTGGCGCTGTTTCGTCGCCGAGCGCGACGGCGAGCGCGTGCGCGTGTGCGAGCGCATCGTCGACGCGCGCGGCCGGCAGTTCATCGACGCGTCGTCGTGGTTCTGGGCCGCGTTGCTCGGGCATTCGAGCGGACCCTGGCGCGCGATGACGCGCGTGGAGATGTTGTGATGAGCCTGAAGGGCCGCCGCTTGCTGCGCCGCGCCGCGTTCGCGCTGGCGTTCGTCACCGTGGCCGGCGTGCTGTTCGCGGGCGCCGTGCTGCTGATCGCGCTGCAGGCGCTGAAGCCGGCGCCCGACGAGTGGCGCACCACGGTTCAGCTCGGACCGTGGCAGCGCGAGCTCAGCGTGCCGGGATTGATCCGCTGGGCCGCGCACCCGCTGGCCACACCGCTGTTCGAAGGGCGCACGCTGCACACGCGCTGGGGCCGCTGGCAGCTGCTGCGCAGCGGCGCGCAACTGCAGGCGGTGTGCGCGCCGTGCCAGCTGCAGATTGGCGCGCTCGGACCGGCGCCGCTGCAGTTGTCGCGCGCCGAGCTGCTGGCGCAGCACGAAGGCGCCGGGCGCTTTGCCGGCACGCTGTCGCTGCTGGAAGGGTCGCAGCGCGTCGACGTTTCATTCGGCGCGCAGCTGCAGCGGCGCGGCTTCGACCTGCGCCTGTCGATGCCGGCCACGCCGATGGCCACGCTGGTCGCGGTGTTCGGGCACGACCTGCCGGAGGCAGCGACGACGCAAGTGACCGGCACGCTGGCCTTCGTCGCCACCGGGCAGTGGCCGGAGGGCCGCTGGCAGGCCAAGCCGGTGGTTCAGGATTTCACCGTCGCCGGCCTCGGCACCGAGAAGCTGCTCACCGCGCAACTGCCGCCGGCGTGCCGCACGATGGCGGGCGACTCCGCTGCGCTCGCCGGCTGGCTGCCGCGCGCGCTGGTGGCCGCCGAGGATGCGCGCTTCTACGAACACCCCGGCTACGAGCTCGACGACCTGCTGGCGGCAAGCCAGCACAACCAGCGCGACGGGGCCCCACTGCGCGGCGGCAGCACGCTGACCCAGCAGCTTGCCAAGCTCACGTTCACCGGCGACGACCGCAGCGCCGCGCGCAAGTTGCGCGAGCTGCTGTATGCGGTGGAGATGGAGCGCACGCTCGGCAAGGCGCGCATCCTGCAGCTATACCTCGCGCTCGCGCCGTGGGGCGATGGCGTGTGCGGCGCCGAGCGGGCCTCGCAGGTGTACCTCGGCAAGAGCGCCGCCAAGGTGGGTCCGGTGTCGGCAGCCTGGCTGGTCAGCCTGCTGCGCAATCCCGATGCGCAGCTGCGCCACTACAGTCAGTCGAAGGAGATCGACCGCGAGCGCGTGCGCCAGATCCTGGCCGGCATGCGGCCGATGAGCGCGGCGCAGCGCGTGCTGGCCCAAGAGCAGGCGCAGGAGTGGTTGCCGTGACCGCGGGAACCGGGTGCATCGCTGGTCGCCGACCGGCGTGTTGAGCCCACTGCCGGTGCACGCATCGACGTGCGCGTGCGCCTGTGGCCGGCCGAGCCGCTGCCGGCCTCCCGAGCCGTAGCCGCAATGGTCGCCGTGATGGAGCTGTCGACGCTGCGGTCGCTGGCATACAGTGGTGGCGCAGTTTGTGAGGTACGCGTGGACAAGCCACTCACGCCGTCCGGCCACGCCGGCACAGCACCCGACCCGCCACTGGCCGCGCGGCTGGCGCGCGCGCGCCACGACCGGTTCGTCGGTCGCCAGTTCGAATTGCAATTGCTGTGTGACGCGCTGGCCGCCGCCGAGCCGTCGTTCTCGGTGCTTCATGTCCACGGCCCGGGCGGTATCGGCAAGAGTGCGCTGCTCGACGAGTACGCGCGGCTGGCGCGCGAGCAGGGGCGCCCGCTCGTTCGCCTGGAACGGCTCGAGCGCTTGGCCGACCGTGAGGTCGTGGCCGCACTGCGCGCCGCCGCCGGGGCGCCAGCGGCCCCGCTCGACGAGTTGCCCGACTGGCCGACCGATCCGGTGCTGCTGATCGATCATGCCGAAGGCATGGCCTCGCGCGAGGCATGGCTGCGCACGCTACTGCTGCCGAAGCTGCCTGCACGCACGCTCGTCGTGATCGGGAGTCGCAGGCCGCCATCGCGCGACTGGCTGTCCGATCTGGCCTGGGGCGCGTTGACCCGCACGCATGCGTTGCGCAACCTGTCGCCGCCGGAGAGTGAATCGCTGCTCACGCTGCGTGGCGTGCCGAGCCGTCACCACGCCGAACTGCTCAGTTGCACGCATGGCCATCCGCTGGCGCTGACACTGGCCGCCGAAGAGCTGAGGCGCCGCGGCGGCGAGGGCGCGTTCAGTCTGCGCGACGCCCCCGACGCGGTACAGGCCCTGCTGTCGAGCTTGGTCGATGCCACGCCGTCGGCCGATCATCGTCGCGCACTGCAGCTGCTGACGATGATCTGGGCCACGAGCGAATCGCTGCTGGCGCAGATGCTCCCCGATGCCGATGCGAAGCAACTCTTCGAGTGGCTGCGCGGCCTGTCATTCGTCGAAGCGAGTCCGCTCGGCCTGGTGCCGCACGACCTGGTGCGTGAGGTGCTGGAAGCCGATTTTCGCTGGCGCGACCCCGCGCAATGGAGCGCGATGGTTCAGCAACTGGTCGTCACGCTGTACGAGCGTCTGCTCCATGCGGAGGAATCCGCTTGCGCACGCATCTGGGTCGACATCCTCTATCTCGAGCGGCGCAGCCCGGTGATGAAGTCGGTCTTCGATTGGGACAGCCTGCACGCCACGAGCGCCGAGCGTGCTCGGCCCGAGCACCATGCGCAGATCGTCGCCGCGGTGCGGCGTCATGAAGGCGCGGCGGCAGCCACCGTGGCGGGCCACTGGCTGGCGCGGCAACCACAGGCGTTTTGGGTGTTCTGCGACCACCGTGGCCAGGCGTTCGGGTTCATGGCCAACATCGATCTGCAGGATGCGACGGCGCAGGACAAGGCGGTCGATCCGGCGGTGCCCGCCGTGCTGTCATGGACGCAACGGCACGCCCCGGCGCGCCAGGGCGAAGCGATCCAGTTCGCGCGCTTCTGGATGCACTTCGAGCTTTATCAGCAGCCCTCGGCCGCGATCAACATGACGGCGGCGATCACCAACACGCAGTGGAGCCGGCACCCGCGCCTGGCGTGGACCTTCGTCAGCGCCGCCTTTCCGCAATTCATGGAGCCAACGTTCAGTGCGATCCATTACGCACGCGTGCCCGAGGCCGACTACGCGATCGGTGACTGCCGGCAGGCCGTCTTCGCGCACGACTGGCGCGTCGAACCCGCGCGCCAATGGTTCTGGGTGAAAGCCAAGCTGGTCGAGCCTGACGAGTCCTGGACCGTCGTCAAGGCCGCGCGACCGCTGATCGTGCTGTCCGAGCCAGAGTTCGCGCAGGCGGTCAAGCGTGCGTTGCGCGACTTCGCGAGCCCGCAGGCGCTGGGCGCGAATCCCCTCTTGCGCTCTCGACTGACCACCGCCGCCGGCCCCGAGACGGAGGTCGAGACCCTGCGCAGCCTGCTGCGCGACGCGTGCGAGAGCCTGCGGAGCCACCATCGTGACGAGAAGCTGTATCAGGTTCTGCGCCGCACGTTCCTCGAGCCGGCGCCGTCGCAGGAGCGTGCCGCCGAAGCGCTGGAGCTGCCGTTCTCGACCTACCGCTACCAGCTCGGCCAAGGGGTCGAACGCGTCACGCGCTGGCTCTGGGCGCGCGAGATCGATGCCGGCGCTCATCTCTGATTGCGCCGGGCGCGGTTGCAATTTTCGACAGCGAATTGGCAAGGCATTGTCTGGTCTTGACCAGCGCACGCCGCCTAGCCTGCACGCACCTGTTCAACGAGGTGCGTCATGTCATCGAAACCACTGCCACCCGGCTCGTCGCAACGCCGCCGGCTGCTCGGCGCGGGGGCTGCCTGCGCGACGCTCGGGCCATTCGCATCGCGCGCTGCCGCCTATCCAGCGCGGCCGGTGACCATCGTCGTTCCGTTCGCAGCCGGCGGGCCGGCCGACGGACTGGTTCGCGCCATTGCCGAGGACCTGCGGCGCCGCCTCGGTCAGCCGTTCGTGCCCGACTTTCGCACCGGCGCCGCAGGCAGCATCGGCGCCGGCGCCGTGGCCAAGGCGCCGCCCGATGGCTATACGTTGCTGTTCAGCATTTCCGACACGCTGGTCAACAACGTCGCGCTCTATCGACACCTGCCGTACGACCCGCGGCGCGACTTCACGTTCATCACGCAGGTCGGCTCACTGCCGCTGGTGCTGGCGACCCACGGCGGCATAACGGTGTCGAACCCGGCCGAGTTCGCCGGCGCAGCGCGGGCCCTCAGCAAGATCTCGTACGGGTCGGCAGGCAGCGGCACGCTGTTCCACCTGGCCGCGGAGGTGCTGCTGAACCAGCGTCTGGGCCTCGGCGCGACCCACGTGCCGTATCGCGGCGTCGGCCCGATGACGGTCGATCTGGTCGGCCGGCAGATCACGGCAGGGTTCGGCCTCATGCCGGCCTACCGCGGCTTCGCGGCCGACGGACGGCTGCACATGCTCGGCCTGACGGGCGACACGGCGGTGGCCGAAGTGCCCCAGGTGCGCACGTTCGCCGAGCTCGGCTACATCGAGCCGATCCTGCGCATGCGCCCCTGGGGTGCTGTGCTCGCCCCGGCGGGTACGCCGCGGCACATCGTCGAACTGCTCAACACCACCGTGATCGCCGCACTCGACGCACCCGAAGTGCGCGACATGCTGGACTCCTCGGGATTCCAGCGCATCGCCAACAGCCCCGCTGCGGCACACGCGGCGCTCGAGGACGACCTCGCGAACGTGCTGCCGCTGATCCGCGATCTCGGGATCGAAGCGCAATGAGCGGCCAAGGAGACGCCATGCTGACTCAACGCGAGTCCGGTGACGCTGCCACTGTCTCGCGCGCAGCGCAAGGCCGCGCCGGCGAGCCGTACGACGCGCTTCGTCGGCGTCATCTGCTGGCGATGCGCGCGCGCTTGGCGCCAGCGCTGGAGCGCCTGGATTGGTCGGCCGAGCGCCTGCAGGCGTACCGCCAGGCCCGGCTGTGCGAACTGCTGCATTTCGCCAAGGAGCGATCCGCTTGGCATCGCCAGCGGCTCGCACACATCGACGCCGACACCTTGACCGAATCGGGGCTGGTCGACATCCCGCCCATGACGAAGCACGACGTCATGGCGCACTTCGATCAGATCAGCACCGATCCGCGGGTGACGCTCGAGGTCGCGGAGGCGCACCTGGCCGCGCTCACCGGCGACGCCTACCTGTACGACAGATACCACGTCAATGCATCGGGCGGATCGACGGGGCGCCGCGGCGTGATGGTGACCGACTGGGACGGCTGGTCCGACGGGTTCATCAGCTTGCTGCGCGGCCTGCGCCGGCTGCAGCAGCATGACCCAGCGACACGGACCGAGGGCCGGGTGCCGATCGGCGCGGTGGTGGCGGCGATGGACCCGCTACACATGTCGACGGCGATGCCGCAGACCTTCGACGACCCGGGGTCCACCGAGTGGCACCGCTTTCCGGTGAACCTTCCTTTCGAGCAGATCGTGGCGGGACTGGCGGCATCGCAGCCCGACTTCATCGTCGGCTATCCGTCGATGCTGCACCAGCTGGCGCTCGCCGCATTGGACGGCTCGCTGACGATCGCACCGCGCGTCATCGTCAGTGCATCCGAGCCGCTGACCCCCGTCGCGCGCGCCACGATCGAGCGGGCCTGGAGCGCGCGCCTGATCAACTGGTGGGTCACCACCGAGGCAGCCGGCATCGCCATGTCGTGCGGATGCGGGCGCGGCATGCACCTCTGCGACGACAACTTGATCGTCGAGCCTGTGGATGTGAAGGGCCGGGCAGTTCGGCCTGGCGTTCGAGCGGCCAAGGTCTACGTGACGAACCTGTTCAACCGCTCGCCGCTGCCGTTGATCCGCTACGAGATCACCGACCAGGTCACGGTGCTCGATGCGAAGTGCCCTTGCGGCTCCGCGCACCGGCTGATCGATGACGTGCAGGGCCGCCTCGAGGACATCTTCCACTACGGCGCGTTGACGATCCACCCGGTCCTGTTCTGCACGCCGCTGGAGCGCGCGAGCCAGGTCACCGAGTACCAGGTCCGGCAGACACCGCACGGTGCGGCGGTCGCCGTGTGTGCCAGCGGGCCTCTCGATCTGGACGGCGTGCGGCGCGAGATCGCCGACAACTTGTCGGGCGCCGGCTTGTGTTCGCCCGAGGTCACCGTCACACGGATGGCTTCGATCGAGCGGCAACGAGCCGGCAAGCTGCGGCGTTTCGTTGCGCTGCGGTCGCGTTGAGGCGTACGCGCAGCCGCGCCAACGCCGGCAATGCCGGCCTGGATGCAGCGCCTTGAGACTGCCTATCCGATCAGCTTCGGCAGCCAGGTGGCGATGGGCGGCAACCAGAACACCGCGGCCAGCAGCACGATGCTCATCGCCACGTACGGCACCACCGCGACGAAGATGTGGCCCATCGTCACCGTCGGCGGCGCGACGCCGCGCATCGTCATCAGCAACAGCCCATGCGGCGGCAGCAGCAGGCCCAGCTGCATGCAGATCAGGTACATCACGCCGAACCAGACGCCGTCGATGTTCAGCGTCTGCACCACCGGCATGAAGATCGGCAGCGTGATCATCATCATGCTCACCTGGTCGACGAACACGCCGAGGAAGATCAGCATCGCCATCATCGCGGCGACGATCGCGCCGGCCGACAGGCCCTGGCCGGTGATCATCTGCACCAGCCCGTTGCTGGCACCCGAGAACGACAGGATCTGCGCGAACGTGGTGGCGCCCAGGATGATGAACAGGATCATCGACGAGATCGAGGCGGTGCCGCGCAGCGCCTGCATCACCGCGCTCCAGGTCAGCGCCCGGTAGAGCGCGGCGAACACGATTGTGGCGAAGGCGCCGACCGCGGCGCATTCGGTGGGCGTGGCCCAACCGGCCACCAGCGCGCCGACCACCACGCCGAAGATCGACAGGCACGGCACCACGTAGAGCATGAACGGCCGCCAGCGCGCAAAGCCCACGTGCGCCGGCGCATCGGACTCGGCCGGCGCCAGATGCGGCGCCAAGCGCACGCGCACCACGATCCACACCACGAATGCCACCGAAAGAATCAGCCCCGGCATCACCCCGCCGATCAACAGCTTGGAAATCGAGAGGCCCGACAACGAGCCCAGCAGCACGGTCAGCGCGGACGGCGGGATCAACATGTCGACCGCGCCGATTGCCATGATCGGACCCGTGGCCAGCGTCGGGTGGTAGCCGCGCTGGAGCATCACCGGCAGCATCAGCGAGCCGAGCATCGCCGTGGTGGCGATCGTCGAGCCCGAGATCGCCGAGAACACCGTGCCGGCCACCACCGCCACCACTGCCAGCCGGCCCGGTATGCGCGTGATCAAGCGTTCGACCCCTTCGATCACCTTGAGCGCCAGGCCGGTGTGAAACAGGATCTCGCCCATCAGCACGAACAACGGAATCGGCGTCAGCGAGAACGAGGTCAGCGAGACCACGCTGCTGCGCGCCAGTTGCCCGAGGCCGACCGCGCCGCCCATGTAGAGCCATGCGCCAACGATGTTGATGGCAATGAAGGTCAGCGCCACCGGCATGCCGATGAACAGCAGCAGCGTCGAACCGCCGAGCATCAGCCAGGCGGCGGCCTCCCAGCTCACAGCGCCCCCTTGGCCCTGCGGTCCGTTCCCCCGAGGGGGAGCGAGCGCTTTCGGAGCGGCCGCGCAGCGCTCACGCGGCACTCACTGCATCACTGCGTGGCGCACGATCGGCGCGCGCCAGCCTCGCCATGCGAAACACCATCTCGATGCTCAGCAGCGCAAACACCAGCGGTAGCGGCGACAGCCACCACCACTCGGGCGTGACCAGGGTCTTGATGTTCACCGCGCCGGCCAGGTAGCTCGACCACGCCGCCTGCGCGGCGAACGCGGTGAGCACGATGCAGCAGGCCAGCCCGATCAGGTCGCCGAGCCACTCCAGGTACCACGCCAACTGCGGCGGGATCGCGCGCAACACGATGTCGACGCGGATGTGCTGTCCCTGCCGCAGCAGCCACGGCGCCACGCACAGCGTGATCAGGTACAGCAGCAACTCGGAGATCTCGTTGCTCCATGCGAGGCCTCGCGGCAACCCGGGCACGGCCAGGTTGCGCAGCGCGACGTCGGTGACGATGATCGTCAGCATCGCCAGCAGCAGCGCGCATCCCACGACCGCCAGCCCCGCCAGCAGGCGCCCGAAGACGCCGGACACGCGCTCGAACGCCATGCCGCGGCGCTACTTGGTGAACAGCGGCTTGAAGCGCGCAGCGATCTCCGGGCTTTGCTTGACCGCCGCCTCCCACGCCACCTGATAGGCCTTGTCGCGATACGCCTTGCTGGTGGCCGCGTCGAAGCGGATCGCCTCGATGCCCGCCTGCTGCTGGCGCGCGGTCTCGTCGGCCGCATTCTTGACCCAAAAGCCGTTGTCGGCCTCGAGCGCGAGCACCTGCTTGGTCAGATAGGCGCGTTGCGCATCGGTGAGCTTCTTGTAGGCCGCCAGGTTCATCACCAGCGACACCTCGGCGTCGTAGAAGCCGGGGTCGACGCGGTACTTGGTCTTCTCTTGCCAGTTGAGATCGAAGATGCCGCCGATCGGCCAGCCGTAGCCGTCGACCACGTTGCGCTCCAGCGCGCTGTACACCTCGCCAGGCGGCGTGGTGATCACCGTGGCGCCGAGCGCCGAGAAGAACTCGCGGTACACCGGCGTGATGCGGATCTTCAAGCCGGTGAGGTCGGGCTTTTCGATCTTCTTGTTGACGTAGAGGTGGAACGGCTGGTTCTCGACCATGCGGCCGAGGTACTGCATGTTGGCTTTCTCGTTCCAGACCTTGTTGATCGCCTCGAACGCGCCGTTCTTGCGCTGCTCGGCGACGGTGATTTCAGTCAGCTTCAGGAAGTCGGACTCGGGCATCACGTTGGTGTAGAACGCGCCGGTGCTCATCGCGACGTCGACCACGCCGGTCTTCACTGCGTTGCCGACCTCGAAGGTCGGGATCGCCTTGGGTCCGCCGATGAAATTGATCTGCAGCACGCCCTTGCCTTCGGCGTTGACCTTCTGCACCCACGGCAGCAGGCGCTGCACATAGGTGCCGTTCTCGGCGAACGCGCTCACCAGTCGCAGCGTCACCTCCTGCGCCTGCGCGCCGGCACCCAAGCCCAGCGCCAGCACCACGCTGGCGGTGGCGCGAAAAACTCCTGTCATGGTGACTTCCTCCTGATGTATTGCGAGCGCAGCCCAAGGGCACGCGAAAGACGCAAGCCTGCATCCCCATCGCACAATGGCGAAGAGGATTTCTCCCAGGTGCGGCCGCGCGGGCTTGAACATCGAGTTCCGAGCCCCAAGTGGCTGCCGACGCGGTTAGCATCCGTCGCGCGTCGGACTCAGGACAGGAGCCATCATGGGCAAGGCATCGCGTGGGTGGGGCTGGTTGCTGGCACTCGCCGGCGTGCTGGGCATCTCGGGCTGCGGCTACAACGACTTTCAGCGGCTCGATGAGCAGGTCAAGGCCTCGTGGTCGGAAGTGCTGAACCAGTATCAGCGGCGTGCCGACCTGATCCCCAACATCGTCAACACGGTCAAGGGCGAGGCTGGCTTCGAGCAGGAAACGCTGACCAAGGTGATCGAGGCGCGCGCCAAGGCCACCAGCATCCAGGTGACGCCCGAGACGCTCAACAACCCGGAGGCGTTCAACAAGTTCCAGCAGGCGCAGGGCGAGCTGTCGTCGGCGCTGTCGCGCCTGATCGCGGTGAGCGAGAACTACCCGAACCTGAAGGCCAACCAGGGCTTCCAGGATCTGCGCGTTCAACTCGAGGGCACCGAAAACCGCATCACGGTGGCGCGCAACCGCTACATCAAGGCGGTGGCCGACTACAACGTGCTGGCGCGCCAGTTCCCGACCAACCTGACAGCGATGCTGTTCAGCTACTCGGTCAAGCCGTCGTTCACGGTCGACAACGAGGCGCAGATCTCGAAACCGCCCGCGGTCGACTTCAGCAAGCCGGCTCCCGCCGCGTCGAAGTGAGCTGAGCGCCCGCGCGGCGCACGGAAGGCGCGAGCATGAGCGACAGCGGCGGCGGATCCCGCGCGGGCGCACGCCGCGGCTTGGGGCCGTGGTTGGCGACGCTGCTGCTGGCCTGGCTGGGCCTCGCATTGGCCCAGGACCTGGTCGCAGTGCCGCCGCTGGAAGGCCGCGTGATCGACCGCAGCGACACGCTGCAGCCGGCGCAGCGCCAGGCGATGGAGCAACACCTGGCCAACGTGGAGCGCGATCTCGGCACGCAAATCGTCGTGCTGCTGGTGCCCACCACGCTGCCGGAGGACATTGCGGCTTATGCGCAGCGCGTGGGCGACCAGTGGAAGATCGGGCGCCGCGACGTCGGCGACGGGCTGCTGATCGTGGTGGCGAAGAACGATCGCAAGGTGCGCATCGAAGTCGCCAAGGCGCTGGAAGGCGCGATGCCCGACCTGGCAGCGCGCCAGATCATCACCGAGACCATCACGCCGGCATTCCGGCGCAACGACTTCGCCGGCGGCCTCAACGCGGCAATCGATCGCATCGCCGCCCGCATCAAGCCCGAAGGCTTGCCGGCTCCCGACGCGCACGACACGCGACGCGGGCAGCGCGACGGCGCGTTCGACTGGGGCAGCCTGGCGATGTTCTTCTTCGTCGGCGTACCGATCGTCGGTGCAGTGCTGTCGGGCATCTTCGGCCGCAAGCTCGGCGCGCTGCTCACCGGCGGCGGCGCCGGGGCCCTGGCGTGGGTGCTGGGCGCCGGCCTGCTGATGGCGGGCGCGGCATCGCTGGCGGCGTTGCTGATGGTGGGCGTTTTCGGCGTCGGCGCCGGCGCGCGCGGCCGTGGCGGCGGCCCGCCGATCATCTGGGGCGGCGGCTGGGGGGGTGGCGGCGGCGGGTTCTCGTCCGGCGG
>Ga0207648_10006007_pt1 | contig 12124 bp, 10 predicted proteins | sample KBSMisM32_FD_184310 | JGI IMG/M metagenome (GOLD analysis project Ga0207648, IMG submission 184310) | Miscanthus rhizosphere microbial communities from Kellogg Biological Station, Michigan, USA - KBS Miscanthus M3-2 (SPAdes) (version 2) | ecosystem: Host-associated > Plants > Roots >...
CTCACAGGTTTGGAGTTTTTCCGGTCGAACGAGGCGCCGACGTTCAAGGTAACGGTCGAACCGACGCCTGCCTTAATGGCCGTTTCCACCGCGGCCGGATCAACCAGAAAGATCGCTGCCGGACCTGTCAGAGCGGCGCGCACCAGATGCTTCAGCACTCCGGTGCTGTCACCCGGAGAACCTGACCCGGTGCTGTCTGACGACTCCGCCAACACGACCGGCCCACCCTCCATCCGAATTGCGGCGGCCAGCGCCTCCGGCACCGGCGTCAGCGTCGCTTCGAAGGCCTGCTTGTGATCCCAAAGCCTCCGTGCAATCGAGTCGGCCTGCCGTTGCGCGGCCCGAAGCGGAACCGCTCGAGCGCCGCGTACATGCCGTCGTACTGCGTCGCATCGACGCTCGCGACTTCCCAGTTGAACGAGGCGAACACCGCCTCCAGCTCGGGCATGGGGAAAATCATCCGGTTCGCCATGTCGAGCTGGCCGTTGTTGCGATCGACCATGACGCACAGATTGTCGAGGTGCTTCTGGCCGGCGAACATCACCGCTTCCCATAATGAGCCTTCGTTGCACTCAGCATCACTAACCAGCACAAATACCCGGCGCTTGGATGTTTGCAGCCGCGCCGCCAGGCCCAGGCCGGCGCCCACCGACAATCCGTGACCCAGCGATCCGGTTGAGAAATCAACGCCCGGCAGACAGCGTTCAGGGTGAACCCCGAGCCGGGTGCCTTCCTCGCAGAAGCTGTTGAGATCTTCTTTGGTTAACCAGTCTTTCAGAAATAGTGCAGCATAGACGGCCAACGCGGCATGAACGGCCTCAATGGTTCTGTCAATATCCGCGTCGCTGTGGCAATAGCTCACGACGAATGAGGGCGCGAGTATCCCCTTTTTGATCGTCTCTTGCAGGAAGAGTGTTCGAAAGAGTTGGGACGGGAGTTTTTCACGGTCTAGAGTCGCATAGACGAGGCAGCATGGTCTGCCGAGGAGTCTGAAATAGTCTTGGAGCCCGTACTCTGCTATGGACTTTGTGATTCCCATTTTTAGGCGCTCGCCTGCATTCCACATGGTCTCAATCACCGGTTCTTGCTTATGGATCCGCATGACTTCCTTGGCTGCAGCTAAACTGTGATTTTCTGCGCCATGGGTGAGCGAGAGCAGAAATACCCGTTCTCTGTCCTGGTCTAGTCCCCCTAATTTCATCAGTTCCTTCTTACCTGCAAGCGCAGACACGGAAAACCCGTTGGCGAGAGCTTTTCCAAAGGTGGACAAGTCCGGGACGATGTTGTGAAAGCGCTGACCGCCCCCTACGTGCCAACGAAAACCGCAAATCATTTCATCGAGGATGAATACAGTGCCATTTTTTTTGCAAAGATTTTGGACTTGCACAAGAAAGTTTAGCTTTGGGGGGGTCTCTTTTTCGGGCTCCATGATCAAACATGCAATCTGGCCAGGATATTGCTGAAATAGCGCTTCGATGCTCTCAATGGAATTGTAATTAAACTTGAGGGTCAATTCCTGAGTGCACTTTGGAACGCCTGCGGACATTGGTGTAGTCCCTATGAACCAATCATCCACAGAGAAAAATGGCTGTTCAGCACAGATGGCAACATAATCACGACCTGTGTAGGCTCGGGAGAGTCGAACGGCCGCACTGGTGACATCCGAACCATTTTTTCCGAACTTCACCATCTCTGCGCCAGGAATAATGCTGAGCATTTCCTGGGCGCATTCGACTTCGATTGGTGCCGGCCTCGTGAAATTGCTACCGGCGAGCATTTGCTTATAGGCCGCGTTTATGACCCTTTCCTCTGCATGCCCCAAGGTTACGGCTCGGCATCCCATGGCGTATTCAATAAACTCATTGCCGTCGGCATCCCACACATGGCAGCCCTGACCCTTAACGATGAAACCCGGAGCCGGATCTGGGAATTGGTCGTCTCCCTTGGCATACGTGTGGCAGCCTCCGGGGATAATGGCATGCGATTGAAGCTGCAATGCTTTTGATTTGCCAAAATTCATCTTAAGGGTCACCCGTAAGAGATAACTTCACATTTCTGTAACTGCGCTCACCCCCTCCAAGCACCGATTATGAAATGCCCTTACCTTCAAACCACCCAGCGCTTCAACGATACAGCTGCATGGCCTTAACAAGATCGTCTGGAGTACCGATGTCAAGATATGTTCCTTCAGGGAAAGTTACGCCATCGACCCGTACTCCTTTTCGAATGGCCGCCTGAATCACCGCCCCGACCGGCAAATCTCCCTGTGGATCGATCTGGCGACCTCCTTCTCGCTGATACTGCCGAGCCTCATCAGAGAGGATAAAGTGATGCAGAAATTGCGTAAACGTGGGAGCCCAGACAGCGCAAATCCACCCATACCGCAGATCAGTCTGTGTTGGCTTCAAGACCAATTCTGTCACTCGTCCCTCTGTATCGACCCGGATCATATCCATTAAGCGGGGGTCACGAGCCGGATAGAGACCGAGCACCAAATCGGCGTTCGTCGACATTTGCCGCTCCAACAGCTGTATATAGACATCGTCCGGGGTGACCAAAATGTCTGGGAACCCAAAGGCAATGACTTTATTCTGCACAAACGGATACGCTCTATCTAAGGTGTCAGGCGGTCCGCAAGAATCCGAAATCGCCAGGTAGGCCAGATGCATATCAAGCATGGCCCCATCGCCAAAATAGGCGGGGATATCCCATTTTCCTTCTCGGAGGACAATATATGCTGTGGTAATACCAGCTATCCTGAATTTTTCTAGTAAATAGTGACTGACAACTTTTGCACGTGCCTCTGATTTGTCTTTTGTGGGTTTAACCCCTATGGGAAATAATTCCTTACTGCAGGGTAAAGGGGCAATTCGTTTCCCGCTTCCTGCAGCGGGCACCAATCCGACCACCTGACTTACTGATATATCCACGTCTGGAGCCTATTCACTCTGATGCTGGTAGATCAACACGCCGTCCGACGGGGTTCCGCTGTCGTACAAGGCTACAATGTCATCGGGGATGCGACTTAGATCCGTCACACGCAGAAAGTCCCTCAATGTTGTCCCTGTACACTCTTCGTCAACAACTGGAGCGCCACGTTTGGCGGCCACATCGTCCACGTTCACAACCCTAAAATCGATACTGAATCTGGTCTTGCCTGAAGTATTTGGCACGCTGGAATGTAATTGCGCTCCTGAGAACAAAATGAGCCCCCCGGCCGGGCAGATCAACCGGATTTGAGGATCCAAAGCGATCGGCTCAGTCGGTTTTGGGAGTGGGCGAGGGTCTGACTTCACGTACTGAGTCAGAACAGCTCCACGATAGGACTTGTTTGCTTCATAGTAATTGTATCCTTTGCTGTCGTTCTGGACTTTTTGGTTCCAATACTGGGGATGAAAGGCCATCGCATTATCTGATTGGAAGTCATAGATAGGAATCCACCAATTGATTTGATTGGGCGGTGCGGAATACCAGGTGTCGCGATGTGGATGCCAAGCATAGGCAATACCGGTCGTAAGATAGTTGTCGCTCGTCGAACTGCGCATTTTGGGCACATCGAAATGCGTCTTCTCAGGGTCACACCCCAGGTCAGTCAGAACGGCTTTGACGTGCATTTTCGATTCTGGGTGATGGATGAAAAATGGTTTAAGCTTTCCGAGGATCTCTGCATAGCGCTCCACCGGCAGATGAAATTGCGCTTGTTCAGGGTCATAAGGAGCAAACGCTTCTTCTATTAATTTTCTGGCGTGCTGAATGAGCGCCAATGTACTCTTTCTTGGCGAATACACAAAGAGTTGGCCTTCGTACAACTTCTGTCGCCGAACCTCGTCAGAGAAGGGGGCATCGTAATACACCGTATTGCTGTTCATAGTCCGTACTCCTTTTCCCTTGAGGTACCTCCAGCCTTCGTGACCTCTTTCAGAAGCCCGTGTTCCATTAGCGCCAGTGCAGCTGCCTGAATTTCATGAAAGGGAATGCTTGCGCGTTCAGCGATATCGAGCAATGTATGACACCCGTCTGAAAGGTTCAGCACCCATAGCATAATGAGTTCTCGGCTTTGCTTCTCCTGCTGTCCGGCGACCGTTCGGTAAAGACCTCGCCGTCCTAACTGCGGCTCGCACTTGGGATTGGTATTGAGATACATGCGATTCTGTTCAAGGATATCGAATAATGATAGACACAACTCATACGCTTGAGCCAGCGACTCCGGTTTCACAAAGTCAAGGTTATCTGCCGATGTATGATATTCCGGGTATTGTCCATGAGGAGTCCGCATGAAACACCCGACTGGCAGGTTAAACCCCGGAGAACAAAACTGCCGTTCATCGTATCCGTACGGGAAGAAATCGATGATGGTATGTCTTTGACTCGAGTACTTCAGCAAGTGTGTCATCGCCCTATCAATCTCGGCGTTGCCGCGGCGACTCCGCTTATACGTCACTGAGCCTGAATCGCCAAGGCCAGTCAACACCAAACCATGTTTGATTTTTGTCAGGCTCTCCTCGTTCCTCGCGAGCCATGTGATGGAACCGATTGTCCCGGGGCAAAACAAGAATCTATAAGAGTACGTGTGAGATACATGGGTCATGGTCTCGGCCAAGTGTACCGCTAGCGAAATTCCGGACAGGTTGTCGTTCCCCATAGAGGGATGACATACATGGGTGTAGATTAGAACCTCCTCCATAGACTCACCCGGCAGAAAACATTCCCCATAGGTCAAATGGCCGTCGGTCAATGTCGAGTCGATGACGACTTCATATTCGCCGTCCTCGAGTTGCTGCAAATCATTGTGACTCAGGCAGAAACCCCAGTTCTCCTTATAATAGGACGTGCGATACGGGATCCACTCGGGATGTTCGGGAATGGAGAATAGGTGCTGCTTCAACTCATTCAGAGATATTGTCTGCCGTATCGGCGTACTGTAATGCAGGAGGTGTAAATTCGAACGGTGAAAGTCGATGACCTTTTCGCCGGCGGAATTTCTGACATACGCATCCTGCACATTCCATTCACGTGGAACTGTCCAGTCGAAAACCTTCGTCCCCGATGGAACTTCATGAACTTGTAATGGAATGTCCTGCGCAATCCGACGAAGTGTCTGACGAACTCCGTTTCCGGTTATACTGCGGCAGATTGGAAAGAGGTCGGCAATCAGCTGATGCATTTCTTTGCCGGTTTTCTCCGGCATGTGCCTGAGGATCGCCCGAACGTCTGGCTTCGACATAAAGATTGGTATTCAGACCCACCTCTGATTCAACGCCTTAGCCGACAATCTTGACGTCGGGCACCGGCACGATGAATTTTCCGCCTCTTCGACGATATTCTTCCTGCTGGGAGAGGATCTCATCGACGAAATTCCAAGCCAGCAAGACGACGTAGTCCGGCTGATCGGCCAGCAATTTGGCGGGTGGAACGACGGGAATATGCACCCCAGGGCAATATCGCCCTTGTTTCAGTGGACTCTTGTCTGCAATGTATTCGACCAAATCGGGGCCAATGTCCAGAAACCCCAGCAGTGTATTCCCCTTGGCGGGAGCCCCGTAGCCAACAACCTTTTTCCCATTCGCGCGAAAATCTTTCAAGGTGCGCTGCAAATCCTCTTTCAGTTGCATCGTCTTTTGCGCGAAGCGTCGGTAGGTTGCAACCTTGTCGAGGCCCAGGCGACGCTCGGACTCGAGTATCTCCGCAACACTCGACTTTGGCGAAACGTCTCCTTTCCGCTGGACAGTCACTCGTAATTGTCCATGATGGAGCGGAAGCCGCTCTGCATCCACGACTTGCATTCCGTGTTTCTCGAACAGATACATCATGGGTCCCAAAGCCCAATAGGAGATGTGCTCGTGGTAGATCGTATCGAAAGCACATTGCTCCAAAATATCCACGAGATAGTGGGCCTCTATGACAAACGCTCCACCCGGGGCAAGGGCTATTTTAATCCCTTCGACGAAATCTTGAAGAGCTGGGATATGAGGGAATGTGTTCGTCGCCGTGATGGCGGACGCTGGCCCCCATTTTTCGACAATCTCCTTGGCAGTCTTTGAGTTAAAAAATCCGATATATCTTTCAATTCCATTGTTTTGCGTTAAAGCCGCCAAGTTGCGCGCCGGATCCACGCCAAGCGTTCTTACGCCGTGTCGCCTAAAGCCAGTCAGCAATGTGCCATCATTGCATCCAATGTCGATGACTAAATCCTTTGAACCTAAGTTGCGTCTTTTGACGACAATGTCGCTCAAGTCGAAGAGATGTGCCTTGAGCGTATCGGACGCGGAAGAGACGTAGAGATAGTCTTCGAACATCGCGCTCGGCGGCACTTCTTCCGTCAACTGCACGTGGCCACAGGTATGGCAATAACCGACTCTCAATGGATATTTGGCCTCCGGCTTCGACAGCTCTTCCTTGGTGAGGAATTTGTTCGCAAGAGCGGTAGCACCTAGATCCAAAAAACGCTCCACTGATTGTTTCCCGCATACAATGCAGGAAAGGCCTGAGACCATTTGCTGCTGCTCATTCATCTTTTCTACTCCAAGAGAAGGATTTGTGAACCATGCACCTCGGGACCGATTGTCACATCAGGCAATTCCGGCAATGCTTTTCTGACGGCATCCTGCTGGGCTGGCGGGACGACGAATAAGAGAAAACCTCCGCCTCCCGCACCGCAGACTTTTCCGCCATAGGCCCCGGCCGCACACGCACGATCATACCAGTCATTGATGGTGCTACTTGAAATGGAGCCGGCCAATCCTTGCTTAAGCTGCCATCCCCGATGGAGGATTTTTCCAAAGGCTTCCATGTCACACTGTCCGTTACCTACCACTCGCTGGAGTTCCAGCGCTTGTTCCCGCATGGCCACCAGCGAGTCCATCTTCTGCAATGTTTTTGCTTTCTGTTCGGATAAGACCTCGCTGGCGTCGCGGAAAATGCCGGTCCAAAATAACATCAGTGAGCCAAATAGCTTCTTTAACGCGTGATTCGACATGCGTTGAGGCTCGACTGTCACGCTCCCTCCCGGTCGGAAACGGAAATAGTTCAAACCGCCGAATGCGGCCGCGTACTGGTCTTGCCGCCCGATCGGTTCCTTCAGCACGTTGATCTCAATGTGACAGGCTTCCTCGGCCAATTGTCCAGCAGACACCCGATCGCCACGAAAGGCATGGAGCGCATTCAGTAGACCCACCGCAAAACAACTGGAACTCCCGAGGCCTGTGCAGGCCGGCAGGTCGCCCACCGTGCTGATGTAAATGGGTGTATCGACCTGCAAGAATCGAAGACATTCACGGGCAATATTGTTTTCAATTTCATCAATCTTCTGAACTTGCTCACTTTTGGAATAATTTAACCGGATCCGTTCTTCAAACACCGACCCATGTTCCTTCACTGTCACATAGATGTATTGATTGATGGCCGTGCTGAAGACCGCCCCGTGACCGTGCTCATAAAAGTCAGCGAGATCGGTCCCCCCTCCGGCAAAACTTACGCGCATCGGTGTACGGGTGATAACAAGCCGCGGATTGGACGTTTTCATAAAATTAGCCATGCTGAAGCCCCCAGTCGTACGGGATGTCCTTGGTAAAAGGAGGCATGCGCAGCATTTCCTTCGGATCGTGCGGCTCCGTCCCGCAATTCGCCAACACGACCATTTTATCGCCATAGGCTTTATAGCCATTGGCAATTCCCGGCGGAATCTGCACGAGACAATAGTTATCCTCGCCAAAAAATACTTCCTGCACTTCTCCCTTTGTCGGAGACTTCTCGCGTAAATCGTACATCACGAGCTTGGCCCGACCCGAAAGCACCGCGTTATTGACCGTCATCGTTTGATGGATGTGCCAGGCCTTGACGGCGCCAGGCCATGCACAGGAAAAGTAGATCTCACCGAATTTGATAAAGTGGGGATCGGTCGCTTTCAACATATGCATGATCTTTCCACGTTCATCTACGATCTGCCGTAATGGAACAATCTTGACACCGTCGATCATTTCTTGCCCCTCTTTATGTCTGTGTGTTCCAGTGAAGATTCTTATCTAACTTGTTCGTCTCCAACAGATGACGCAACCATTTCAGTCGTGTAAAGCGCTTATCGAGAAACATTTCCCGCGTGAGCCCGATCCGTTTGAATGTTGCGTAGAGTTCTTGCGCACCTTTTGTGGCATTCCACTTCCACTCAAAATTTGGAAACACTTTCGCGAACTTTCCAAAATCGGCCTTGTATGTGCGCTGATCTGCCCCAGCCTGAGCTAAGACTTCCAAGGTGCAATCAGGCACGGTTTTGGTCACGATCTCAGCCAGCTCGATCACCTGATGATTCAAATGATTTGCCCCCGTATTGAAGGCCTGGTTATGGACATCTGCCAACGGAGCCTGGAGCACTGTTAAAAATGCTCTCGCCACATCCTGGACGTGAATTACCGGTCTCCATGGCTTGCCGTCGCTGAAAAGCTTCACCTGTTTCGTCGTCACGGCAGTTCCGACGAGGTCGTTCAATACTGTGTCAAACCGCATGCGCGGAGAAATTCCGTAGATCGTTCCGTTGCGCAAAAACGACGGTGAAAAGTGATCGTCTGCCAGTTTTGAGATGCCTTGTTCTGCTATGACCTTGGACCGCGCATACTCCGTTTTAGGATCCAACGGTGAATCCTCGGTCACAACCGAGGCAGTAGACATACCATACATGATGCAGGAGGAGGAGAATAAGTATCTTTTAATTCCCGCATCCTTCGCCAGTTCGGCAAGCTGAATGGAGGCACGGCAATTAATCTCTTCGGTCCAACCGGCGACGAGATTTCCGATGGGATCATTACTCAGAGCCGCAAGGTGGACGATTGCATCACAGCCTTTGAGGTCGCTCGGGACCAGGTTACGGATGTCTTTTCGAATCGCTGGCACTTCGTATTGATGTGGCATCAGCGTACATTCATCAAAGTACCCGGTGTCCAAGCCGATCACTTCGATTCCGGCCTGTTGGAAATGTGGCACCATCACAGATCCGATATAGCCGTTGTGCCCCGTAATCAGTACCCGTTTCACTTGTGACATGTTGCGTTACTCCTTCGACTATGTGTCAATAAGAGAACCCGACCGCTTCGCTCACCGTGCTGAAGAGATACAGTCTTGCCGGCGCTCGAGTCCCAACACTTTATGCGCCGCGTCCAGAAGAGTTTCGTGCTCCGAGAGCAACATCGGTGGGCATCCTGCGGCATCCGCCGCCTCTGCATCGCGCTCATCGTCGCCGATAAATGGTGTTCGCGACAGATCTAATTGATGCTCACGCTGCGCTCGAAAGAGCATGCCTGGTTTTGGTTTCCGACATTCACAGTCATCGTCCCAGCCATGCGGACAATAATAGATCGCATCAATCCGGCCGCCGGCCTGCACCACCTCCCTATTCATGTGGTGATGGATGTCCGCCAGATCTGCCTCGGTCATCACGCCGCGAGCGATTCCCGCCTGGTTCGAAACCACAATCACACGATACCCGGCATCGTTGAATAGTTTCAGCGCATGCTTCGCCCCAGGACGCCATTCAAAGTCTTTCCATGTTCGAACATACTCCGCTCGAGGAGGCTTTTCGTTTAGGACACCATCGCGATCAAGAAATACTGTTGGAGTTCTCTTGAAAAAGGCTTCCGTCAGCGGCAGACGTCGATGAGAGCCGATACTGTAATAGCGATGGTCAGTTACATAAGCCAGCATTTGATGTTGGGCTGCTAATCGAGGATACACAGTGGCTTCGAAAGAAACGTTCTCATCAGGGAGCAACCCAATAATTGACTTGGACAGAAAAGCGAAGCCGATTTCAACGCCCTGGAGATTTGTATTCTTGGCGCCTTTGACATACTCCGACACATACCCGTCTTGCCCTACCCGAACATTGTTGTTGGTATACTCATCTTTGTTGCTATACACCGTAATCATCGACAATACGTTTGCCTTGCGGAACCTGTTCCACATCTTCTCCATCGGCATGGGCCAATAGTTGTCGCAATACATCAGGAGGAAGTATGGATCAAGTTTGGACATCACCGCTTTTAAACGAGGGCCTGTTTCGTCTTCAACTGGCGTCACTGAATATTCGATCTTTACTCCCCAGCGCTCCCCATCTCCAAAGTATTCCTGCACGACCTCGGGCAGATAACCCAGCAGTAGAAGAATGCGCTGCACACCTTGCTCGCGCAACATTTCTATCAAATACTCAAGAAATGGCTTACCTTCAATCTTGATCATAGGCTTCGGTATTGTATCCGTGATGGGAGCCATACGCGTCCCACGACCGCCCGCCAAGATAACCGCTTGCATCGAATCAGTCATCGTGCCTCAACTTACCTTGCCATTCTGGTAATTGGCTTACTTCTCAGACGGAGCATCCTTGCCTGCTGCGGCCACGCATGCCGTCAAAAGATGACAAACCATCTCATGCATGGGCTCCACCAGTCCATACAAACCTTTTGCGGTCTGAACCACTAGGCAGTCGTCCGTGAGCTGCCTTAGCACTCCGCCATCAAATCCTAAGAGGCCAATAATTGTCATGCCTCTCGACCTCGCTACCTCAACAGCACGCACCAGATTGGATGAATTGCCGCTTGAAGAAATGACGACCAAGACATCATCTTTTTTGGCGAAATTTTCAAGCTGGCCTGCGAATACTCTGTCATAACCCTCGTCATTCGCCAATGCGGTAAGCCATGAGACATTATCGCTCAAGCTCATGACACGAACAGGAAGCGACCCGGATCGTTTCGTCGCCTTGCCAAGATCGTTGACCCAATGAGACGCAATTGCTGCGCTCCCGCCATTGCCAGCGACATAAATCGTGGCCTCATTCTCCCGAGCCACACAGAGGCGACGAGCGATGCGCTCAATGGCATTGCTGTCTATTGCCTTCAATAATCTTTCGAACGCCGGCAAATAGTTTTCGATCACATCCTTCAGTTCCGTTGGTTGCATGGAGGAGAACATTTGGGTACTCCCTCTGTGGTTTTCTCGCTGTTGTTGCACTTGCCCTTGTTTAATGGCTCTTTTTCGTTCAGCTTGCTTTCGGCTCACTGCAAAGCAGATGTGATCTGCTTGCACACATGTTCTGAGAACGGAATCGAACAGGTAAAAGCCGGCGAGACGGCATTCAGAACGTGCATAGACTTGTCGTCGCCCTCCAACACGAAATCCATTTCTAGTGTCTGTTTTTTAGTATTGATGAGCTGAGCACGTATACCGGGGCGCCCCCAGTTCCTGTAGTGCTCGGACTTCACTCCTTCCGCCAACTCACTGGCAAGCGAGACCATCCGGGATTTCGAAAACTTTGCCATTTCCTTCATGGCAAGCATGCCAAAATCGAATTTCGACTGGAGGAGCAAGCCTAGTCCACGCCACGTCACATCAGCAAATTCATTGAAGTGAAAGTTCTCCAGTCCTACATAATGTTCGCGCCAAAAAACCGGAATGGCGGTCGGTCCAATCTTGGTCTTGCCATTCGCTGCCACTGTAAAGTGAACACCGAGGAACGGATGCTTCAGATCCGGAACCGGATAAATGTTCGTGCGCATCGATCCTGGCTGCTCACTAGAATAGAGGTACAGTCCCTTAAAGGGAAGAATTCGATAGTGCTCTGAAAATCCGTAATCGCGCGCAATGTGATCGGCATAAAGACCCGCTGCGTTCACGACATATCCGGCATCGTAGGTGCCTTCCGTCGTCTTCACCTGTCCTTTGGATGATTCAAGATATCGGACTCCACAATGTACCTTGACGTTTTCGTTGATAGCATCCTTCTTCATGGCCTGCATCACTTCAGACGGATCCACGGTCGATGTCGATGGCGAGAACAATGCGCGTTCGCATGTCTTAACACGAGGCTCTATCGCCTTAGCCTCTCTCGCAGATATATCTTCAAGGGGTATTCCATTTGCGCGTCCCCTCCGCAACAACTCGTTTAGCCCAGAATGATCTCCCCGATTTCGCGCCACAACCAGCTTGCCGCACTTATTCAATTGGATCTTCTTTTCTTCGCAATATTCGGTCAGAAGGCGATTGCCTCGCCATGTGAATTGAGCTTTAAGACTATCTGGTGAATAGTAAAAGCCGGCGTGCAACACACCGCTATTCCGGCCGCTCGCATGCAACCCACAATCAG
>Ga0207648_10006009_pt1 | contig 12120 bp, 7 predicted proteins | sample KBSMisM32_FD_184310 | JGI IMG/M metagenome (GOLD analysis project Ga0207648, IMG submission 184310) | Miscanthus rhizosphere microbial communities from Kellogg Biological Station, Michigan, USA - KBS Miscanthus M3-2 (SPAdes) (version 2) | ecosystem: Host-associated > Plants > Roots > Rhizosphere...
GCACCACGCCCGTCCCCGCCACCGCGGCCAACGAGCCCGCCCCGACCCCCAAGGAGTCGGAGCCGGTCGCATTCGACTGGCGGACGGCACCCCTCGAGGTCTGGGGACCGGAGGGCACACGGGACCTGATGACTCACCTGGAGCAGGCCTTTGTGTTCGACATCCACATGCGGCGCGACGTGGACGAAAAGGCCCCTCCCCAGGGCATCAAGGTCGTGAGCCGCGACATCACGGAAGGTCTCGTCCTCGACCAGGACGGCCTCAAGGTCACCGCGTTCTCCGTCGACCACTCCCCGGTCGCGCCTGCGCTCGGCTATCGCGTCGACTATCGTGGCCGCTCCGTCGTGCTCTCCGGCGACACGCGTGTCTCGGAGAACCTGATCGGGTTTGCACGAGGTGTCGACGTCCTTCTTCACGAAACCCTCGATGAGGGCACGGTGCGCGGCTGGTTCCCGAACGATCCGAGCCTGGCCGCGGCCATTCTCGCGAAGCACACCACGCCGGAGCAGGCGGGTGCCGTGTTCGCGCGCGTGAAGCCTCGATTGGCGGTCTACACCCACGCTCCGAGCGCGGACCGCGTGATCGCGGAAACGAGGAAGACCTATTCGGGCCCGTTGCAGGGAGCCGAGGACATGCTGGCCATCACCATCGGTGAGACGATCGACGTCCGCCGCCTGGCCCGATAGAGCGATCCGGCTGGTGTTTTCTGGACGACCCTGCTGGTGGCATCCTTGCCCGGATGCCCGACTCCTCCCGGCTCACCTGCCTGTCCGCGGCCGCCCTCCTCGTCCTGGCCGGCGCGGCCGGAGCCGAGGATGGGCCGGGCCATCTCGGCCTCCTCGGCCCCTACTCCATGGACCGCGACGCCTCCGGCACGAGCTGGCAGCCGGAGAGCGCGGGCATGCCCGGGATCCACGGGTTTCCCGGCTCCTGGCGCCTGATGGCGCACGGCGACGTGTTCGCCGTCTTCACGGAGCAGGGCGGGCCGCGCGGCGGCCGGCAGGGCCTGAGCACGAACATGGCCATGGGCGCGGCCACCCGCGTGGCCGCGGGAGGCATGCTGACCCTGCGCGCCATGGGCAGCCTGGAACCCCTCATGGGCCCGAGCGGCTATCGCCTCATCCTCCAGACCGGGGAGACGGCCGACGGACGGACGCACCTCGTGGACCATCAGCACCCCCACGACGTCGCCATGGAGCTGGCCGCGATCTACTCGCACACGCTGGGACGAGGGTTGGGCGCGTTCGCGTATTTCGGTTCGCCCGGCGAGCCCGCGGTCGGACCGCCCGCGTTCATGCACCGCGGCTCGGCGGAGGAGATACCGGTGGCGCCCCTGAGCCATCATTGGCTCGACTCCACCCACATCTCCTTCGGCGTGGCCACGGCCGGGCTCGTGTGGGGATCGGTGAAGCTCGAGGGCTCCGCCTTCAACGGCCACGAGCCGGACGCCGCACGCTGGAACGTGGAGCGGCCCCGCTTCGACTCGCGCGCGGCCCGCCTGACCGTGAACCCGCGCCCCTGGCTCTCCGCCCAGGTGAGCGCGGCCGAGCTCCGCGGGCCGGAGATCCTCCACCCCACCATCGACGTCCGCCGCTACACCGCCTCCGTCAGCTACGCGGGAGCCGGTCGCTGGCGGCCGCAGGTCATGGCGGCCTGGGGCCGCAACGTGAGGAGCGCGGACCTGCCCACGAGCTGCCCGCTGGCCGCGACCGCGGCCTCCGTGGCCTCCTGCTCCATCCCCGGCCCGCCCTTCCCGCCGTCACGCACGTCGGACGCGCTGCTCGCGGAAGCGACCGTGCGCGCGGGCGCGCGTCATGCCGTCTTCATGCGCGCGGAGCGCGTGGAGAAGGACGAGCTGTTCCCCTCGTTCGATCCCTTCCACGTGCGCGTCTTTCCCGTGGTCTCGATCCAGGCCGGCTACAGGTACGAGCTCCCGATCGGCGGGCACGTGAGCTGGGGCCTCGGCGCTTCCGGAGCCGTCGCGATCCTGCCGGAGTTCCTGGCCAACGAATACGGGCGCCGTCCGCTCTCGTATTGGCTCTTCGCCAGCGCCCGCCTGCGCTGAGAAAGGCCTCAGCCCGCGGCCACCTCGAGGTCGGGCAGGTGCGGCTCGATGACCCGTAGCGACCGCCAGCGTCCGGCGCGGAACCGCCTCACCATCAGGATCCCGAGGAGGACGATGTACGCGCTCGCCGTCACCCACGCGGCATAGACGCCGCCTCCGCCCACGACGCAGACGAGATAGGCGGGAGCGAGCATGGCGCCCCAGGACAGGACCACGGTCAAGGCCAGGGTGTAGAAGGTGTCCCCCGCCCCGCGCAGGGCGGCGGCGAAGATGACGTTCATCATGTCGAACAGCGAGTAGAGGGCCACGAAGCGGAGGAGCACGACGGAGATCCGCTCGACCTCGCCGAACACCGCCGGATCGGCGCCGGCGGCGTAGGGAAAGAGGAGGGCGTGGGGCGCCAGCAGGTAGAGGGCCGCGCAGGCGGTCATGTACACGAGGCTCAGCCAGAAGGCGGACCAGGTGGCGCGCTCCGCCAGGTCGGGCTGATCGGCTCCGAGGTATCGGCCCACGACCGCGCTCACCGCCACTCCCAGCCCGAGCATCGGCATGAAGACGATCATGTTCAGGTTGAACGTGATCCCGGAGGCGGCCAGGGGCGCGGTGCCGATGCGGCCGACGATCATCATGAAGATCGCGAAGGCGAGGATCTCGAGCGAATACTGCAGGCCGCTGGGCAGCCCGTAGCGGAGCAGGCGCAGGAAGAGGGCGGGATCGAAACGCCAGCCCGACAGCGTGGCGTAGGCGCGGCGGCAGGACGGGCGCAGGATCAGGATCACGAAGATCGTCGCGCCCAGGGCCTGCGCGACCACGGTGGACCAGGCCGCGCCGGCCACGCCCCAGCGCGGGAATCCGCCGCGCCCGAAGATCCAGAGGGCGTCGAGTACGATGTCGGCGAGGGTGGAGACGATGTTCACCACCAGCACCACCCGCGTCTGGCCGCGACCGGCGAAGAACGTGGCCAGCGTCGCCATCAGCACCACCGGGAAGGCGCCGCGCAGGAGGATGGTCGCGAAGGTGATCTCGTTGTGCTGCACGGCGGGATCGTGTCCGGCCAGCGCGAACACGGGCCCGACGAGCGGAGAGACGGCGGCGATGAGCACGCCGGCGCCGATCGAGAAGTAGAAGCCCTGCCACACCACGGGGCCGATGCGCAGGGGGCGGCCCGCGCCCAGGTACTGCGCGATGAACGTGGTCAGGTATTCGCCGGTGCCCGAGAACAGCGACATCACCGCCAGCGTGGTGAAGAGCCCGGTCACCGCCCCCGCCACCGCTTCCGCCGAATACCAGGTGAGGAACAGGCGGTCCACGAACGTCTGCACGGTGAAAGACATGTGGGCCAGGATCAGCGGATAGGCGAGGGTCAGGACCTCGCGGCCGCCCCCGGCGCCGTTCCAGAGTCCGCGGAAGACGTCGCGCGGGCGGGTGAGCATGACCGCCCACTCTATAGCGAACGTGCGGTAGGATCCCGCCCATCCGCACGGACCAAAGGAGGTCGCGCATGCGCAAGGTGTTCCTCGCCCTTTTCGCCGGCATGGTCATCGGGGCTCTCGCCGCCGCGCCCGGCCAGTCCGCCGGCGCCGTGATGGGCTCGACCGCCGTCTCCTGGGAAGAGATCCAGGCCAAGCCCTCCGGCACGGGCATCACCAAGGCCAAGCAGGTCTTCAAGGACCCCACGGCTACCTTGGACGAGCTGGAGCTCCACGTCTCGACGCTTCCGGTCGGGCAGTCCCCCCATCCGCCCCACAAGCACCCCGACGAGGAGATCGTGATCATCAAGGAGGGAACGGTGGAGGCGCTCGTCAACGGCGAGACCAAGCGGGTCGGTCCGGGCGGCGTGATCTTCCAGGCCGCGAACCAGATGCACGGAACGAAGAACGTGGGCGACGTGCCCGCGGTCTATCACGTCATCCGGTGGAACTCGCCGGGGATGCTGAAGGCGCGCGCGAACTAGAGATACGGCCGGACGCGGACGCTCAGGCCTTGGCGGGGGCGCCCACGGCTTCGGTCAGCCAGCTCGTGAGCTGGGTGTGGGGCACGTAGCCCGGCTGCTGACGCACGACCTGCCCATCCTTCATGACCAGGAAGTTCGGGATGCCCTGCACGCCGTAACGCTGGGCCAGGTCGGGGTGCTTGTCGGTGTCGACCTTCAGCACCACCGCCTTGCCCGCCATGTCCGCGGCCGCACGGTGCACCTCGGGCGCGGCCATGCGGCAGGGTCCGCACCAGGCGGCCCAGAAGTCCACCAGGACGGGGACCGCAGCCTTGCCCGTGATCTCTTCGAAGAGCGCCTTGTCCGCGTCGATGGGCTCGCCCACCGGCGGCAGGTCGGCCTTGCACGAGCCGCAACGCCCGGTGTCGGCGAGGTGCTCGGCGGGAATGCGGTTCTTGGTGCCGCAGCTGGGGCAGGTCCAGATCATGGGGCCATTCCTCCGTCCTCCAACGTATCAGAAGCCGGGCATGAAGTTGAAGATCCAGCTCCAGCCCTTCTGGGGCCGGTCCACGGCCTTCACCATGTCGACCTCGACCACGGCGAACCCGAGCAGGTTGACGCGCGCGCCGCCGCCGTAGCTCTTCACGACGCTTCGCGTCCCGTTGCCGCCCAGGACGCGCGCCCTGTCCTCGGCCGTCCAGGCCACGCCCCAGTCGGAGAACCCGATGAGCTCGATCGGGATCGGACCGTAGAGGTTGCGGCGGTTGAAGAGGCCGAGCAGAGGAATGCGCAGCTCCAGGTTGGCCACGGCGACGCGGCTGCCCACGAGCTGGTCGAACACGGGACAGGACCTCCCCGAATCCGGACCGCACTCGCTCGCGCTGAACGAGTTCACGTCGTACCCGCGCATGAGGGTGGGATAGCCGATGAAGAGCGGCGTGATCCGCTCGTCCATGCCGCCCGGGCCGTAGCGGCCGTAATGGAGCAGGCGGCCGGCCAGGGTGACGGGCCGGACGGGCATCACGTAGCGGCGATAGTCGGCGAGGATGCCCGTGTAGCGCAGGCCGCCGAAGGCCGGTGAGACCTCGAACCGGTAGCGCTGGCCGAGGATCGGGCTGGTCGGGCCGAAGAGGGCGGTGTCGTAGACGAGGGCCGCGCTCCCCTCTCCGAAGGCGATGCCGCTGGGCGCGTCCAGCTTCTGCCGGTCCTGCGCGATGAGCTGGCCCGTGATGGGGTCGAACGCGCTCGTCTCGATCTCGCGCCCGAACGAGATCTGGCGCGCCGCCGCTCCCAGCTCGACGCGGGAGGCGCGGCTGAAGGGATAGGCGATGAAGGACTCCACGGCCCGGTCCGTCTCCCGGAAGAGCTCGGCCCGCTCGATGAAGGTGCCGTTCGGGGCCTGGGCGGTCGCGAAGGAGCCCGTGACGTACGGGATCTGCGAGATCTGCGCGCCCCACGTCCAGCGATGCTTGCGGTTCTCGTAGCCGACGACGCCGCCGAAGTCCTCGAAGCGGCCGTTCATCTGGAGGATCGCGGCCAGGTTGTGCTCGCCCAGGACGTCGCTGAGCTGGAACGACACGCCACCGCCGATGTACGCCCCGGCGGGTCCCGTGCCGACGCCGAGCGTGGTCTGGCCCACGTAGTCGAGCGAGAGCTTGGGCTTGTATTCCTCGATGACGGTCTTCTGGTTCGTGGGCAGCCCGAAGGTCGGCTCGCGGCGCAGGGCCGCGACCTCCTGGCCCGGGCGCTCGCGCGGGGGCAGCATCGCGGCGCGGGTGCGATCGGCGGCATCGCTCAGGGCGCCCCCCGCCATGCGGGCGCCCTCGACCGCGTAGATCCGGTTCTGGCCCTTCTCGTAGACGCTGTACACGAGGCGGTCGCGGGCCACGGAGAGAGCGGGACTCAAGCCCGTGATCCCGCTGGCCCCGGTGAGGAGGTCGGTGACCTGCGCGGTCTCCCCGCTGGACACGTCGAGGCGGTAGACGTTGCTGATCCCGTTGCGGTCGGAGATGAAGAACACGCTGGCCCCGTCCGCCGACCAGTTGGGGTCGATGTTCTTCGCGTCCTCGAAGCTGGGCAGGGCGCGGATGTCGGAGCCGCTCGGGTCGATCAGCCCAAGGCGATAGTTGCCCGCGCGCAAGGTCTGGAGATCCGTGGAGAAGCGGTCGGTCGAGAACACGATGCTCCGGCCGTCCGGCGACCACGACGGCTGCAGGTCCGCGTAGGCGTCGTTCGTCAGCCGCCGCAGCTGCGCGGCCACGAGGTCGTAGATGAAGAGGTCCGTCACCCCGCCGACCTGGGCCGAGAACACGACCCGGCGGCCGTCCGGCGAGAAGCTCGGGTCGAAGATCTCGTCGACTTCGGGGATCTTGTAGTCGCGGACGTGACCCCCCGTCGCCTCCCGCACGTTGAGCGCGGCCTTGCCGCCCTCCACCGCCCCGAATGCGAAGCGCCGGCCGGCGGCGTCGAAGGTGCCCGCGGAGTTGATGAACTGCAGGCTCTGGAAATGGGGGTCCGTGGCCGTCTTCACGAGCTTGCGGCGGATCTCCCCGGTGCGCGCGTCGGCCAGGTAGAGGTCGATCGAGAAGAGGTCCTTCTCCGAGAAGAAGGCCAGCAAGCTGCCGTCCGGACTGAGGACGGGAGCCACGTTGAGCTCGCCCGCGTTCTTCTCCGTGATGACGGCGGGGCCGTACGCAAGCGGGCTCCTCTTGGCCTCGAGCAGGGACCCGTATTGCGCCTGCAGCGCCGCGTGCCACTGCTTGGAGAGCTCCTTGGAGGGCAGGCCCGTGATCCCCTCCAGGATCTGCTCCGCGTTCGAGTTGCCGCGTACGGACGCCCGCAGCCCACGCGCGCAGACGTCGTCCCCCCAGCGCCCGGCCACGTAGGCCCAGAGCGCCTGCCCGAAGCGGTAGGGGAAATATTCGGGGTTGTCGAGCTGATCGACGCGCGGCATCCGGTGGCTCGCGACGGCGTCGCGCATCCACATCGCGGTGTGCGGGTCCACGGCGCCGAGGGAGAGGTATTCGGCCATGCCCTCGATGAACCACAGCGGAAGCTGGATGGCCGAAGGCACGTTGCCGGTGCTCAACGGCCCGCTGCCTCCCGTCATGTCGAACTGGAACGCGTGCACGAGCTCGTGGCCGAGCACGTGGTCGGTCTCGCCGATCGGCCCCGCCATGGGGAGCACGACGCGGCGCTTCATGAGCTCGGTGACGCCGCCCGTGCCCTCGCCGATGAAGCCGGAGAGGACGTTGGTCTGCTCGAAATGGGTGTGGCTGGCATAGAGGATGACGGGCTGCCGCTGCCCGAACTGGTGGCTGAGCACGCGGCTCAGGCGCGTGTACCAGCGCTCCGCCATCCTGGCCGCATCCGCCACCGCCGCTTCCTCTTCCGGGTAGTAGTAGATGTCGAAGTGGCGGGTCTTCATGACCTTGAAGTCGAAGTCCGTGTACTGGACCTTGTTCTGGCCGAAGTACTGCGCGCGCACCGGCGTCGTGGAGGTGAGCAGGAGGAGGAGGACGGCGGCGGCCAGCGCCGCCCGCCGCGTCGGCGAGGAGCGGGATGGAGAAGGCATGGGGCTACCTCGTGAGTCAGGGTCTCTGGGCAGGTCACCGCCTGCCTCTACCAGTCTGTCACGGAGCGAAGCGGCGCGGGGTCGTGCGCGGGCTGTGTAGAATCCGCGGCGTGCCGCCCGTGAGCCGCCGGATGGGAGTGCGCTGAGCGCCGCGCGGCCGTGGTCCGTGCACGTCCAGCCACCGGCACGGTGGTGGCCGCAGGTGCAGCCACCGGCACGGTGGTGGCTGCAGATGCTGGCCCTGGCCCTCGCCACGGGCGCGCTCGGCCACGCCCTGTGGTCCGCCGGCCAGGAAGGGTGGACCTACGACGAGGCGTTCCATCTCCAGTGGGCCGAGCGTTTCCTCGACACCGGAGTCAGCGAGCGGGTCAGCCAGGAGCGGTTCAACTCCAAGACCCCGATCATGCTGCCCGGCGTGCTGGCGGTGAAGGCGGCGCGCGCCTCCGGTGTGACGGATGCCGATACCCTGCGCTTCTTCGCCCGCGCTCCCACCGTCGTCTGGCTCGCGCTGCTCCTTGGCCTCGTCTACGCCGCGGGGCGGCCGCTGGGACCGCTCGCGGGGGCGCTGGCCGTATGTGGGGCCGCGCTCGATCCCAACCTGGTGGCGCACGCGAGCCTGGCCACCTCGGACGTGCCGTTCGCCTGCGCCACCCTGGCGACCCTCTTCGCCGCCTACCGGCTGGCGGAGTCGCCCTCGACCGCGCGTGCCACGATCCTCGGGGTCGCCCTGGGAGCCGCGTTCGTGGCCAAGGTCTCCGCCGTGCTCCTCCTGCCCGGCGTTTGCCTCGTCCCCTTCCTGACGTCGAGCGCGCGCGGCACGGCGACGCGTCGACGCCTCGCCGCGCTGCTCTTGCTTTCCGGCATCACGGCCTGGGCCGTCGTCTGCGGCGCCTACCTGCTGCGCGAGATCGGACGCCCCCTGGGCGCGCTGGATCTGCGATCTGGATTCTTCCTGCGCTTGTCCGCGGCCCTCCCCGGCCTGCGCCTGCCGTTGCCGTCGGCTTTCGTGACCGCCTTCGACGCCTCCCTCGCCTCCGAGCGCGGCGACTGGAACGTGGTCGTGCTCGGACGTCGCCATTCGCGCGGCGTCCCCTACTACTTCCTGCTGATGTGGCTGCTGAAGACACCTCTCCTGGTCGCCGGCGCCGAGATCTACGGGCTCGCGCGGGCGGCCCTCCAGAGCGCGGTCCGCCGCCATCCGTTGATCCGGCTTCTGGCCGTCAACGTCGTCATCATGCTGGGCTACTTCTCGCTCGCCTTCCATGCCCAGATCGGCTACCGCTACGTGCTGATGCTCGTCCCCCTCACGTACCTGATCGCGGCCGCCGGCCTGGCGTCGCTGCCGCCGCGCCCGCGCTGGAAGGCCCTCGGCGCACTGGTCGTCCTGAGCGCCGTGGCCGAAAACGTCCCTTACCTCGGGAATCCGCTCGCGTTCACAAACGCCGCCGTGCAGCCCAAGCGCGACGCGTATCGCCTGCTCGCGGATTCCAACATCGACTGGGGCCAGAATCGCGAGCGGCTCCCGGGCTGGCTCGCCGAGCGCGAATGGAACGCGGCCCGAGTCGATCCGGTTCACGTCCTGCCCGGCCGCAACGTCATCGGCCTCAACGCCCTGGCCGGCGTCTTCGATTTCGAGCAGTATCGCTGGGTCCGCGAGCACCTGGAGCCGGGCGGCCACCTGGGCCACACCTACCTCTGGTACCTCGTGGACGACGAGACGTTCAACCGCTTCCTCTACGACTCGCGCCGGCTCGTCCCGGACGCGCTTGCCTCCGCGGTCTGTCCCGACTCCCTGGAGTACGCCCTGCAGCCCAACGGGACCGAAGTGCCGTTCACACTCCGCCGCATGCCCCGTCCGAACGAGACCTCGGTCGCGTGCGTCGTCGCGCGCCGCGACACCGACGTGGGCTTTCGCGTGACGAGCGGGGTGGCGCACGTCGGCGTGCTGGTGGCGCCCGGCCAGTGCAACACCCAGCCTGTGAATGCGGGGCAGGAGGTGTGGTGGCGCCTGGAGCCAGGCACGCACGCACTTTGCGTCGTGGCCCAGCCCTATCGCCGCACCTGGCTTCCCTACCGGCTGGAGGGATCCTGGCGGATCCGCGGTTGGAGCGCGCGCGTCGCGTTGCGCCCGCTCATTCCGGAACCCACACCTCCACCTCCGGAAGCGACCAGCCCTCGAAGCTCGTCCCCGCCTCGTCCACGAGGAGACTGATTCCCTCCAGGGAAACACCGCCGAGATCGAACCCGAGCGCCGCCCCCTGCGGATCCTCCCGTAGCCGGTCCACGAGCTGGAGGACGTGTGCCTCGTCCAGCCGCGCGAGCTCGACCCAGCCTTGCCCGGGCACACGGCCCGCGACGCGGAACCGCGTCGGGAACGCGCTGTCGCGCCGCAAAGGCAGGACGACGCCGGCGACGGGCAGCGCTCGGTCGAACGTGATCTCGAAGAACTCGTCGCCGAGGAGGAAGCGCGGCACGCGCCAGGACGTGGCCAGGTCTCCGTCCGCCGCGGGGGCGGGATCGCCCACCTTGGTGCGGTACCGCCATCCCGGCTCACGCCGCCGCCGGCCGCGCGGAAACGGCGCCGCCGCGTGCGCGGGGGCGGCGCGCAGCCGGTAGATCTCGTCGGCCGTGCTCTCGTAGAGGCGTGCGGGCGCGCCGTCGAAGCGGGCGAGCCGCTCGATGCGGCCGGCGGCCACGGCGGCGGGGAGTCTCTCGAAGAGGTCCAGGTCGGCCTGGCGGAGTAGCCGATGCAAGGCTTCCGGACTCCACTGCCCGGTGTCGCGGAGCCGCCGGGCCAGGTCGCCTCCGAGCGGCCGCCCGTGATGCACCACGACGGTGTCGACGCCCACGCGGCCCAGCGCCTGCAGCGACGTCTCGGACGGGAACTCCGCGGCCGCCCGCCGCAGCACTCGGCTCAGCAGGGGTGGATAGGCGGTATAGCCGTGGATGATCGGCGTCCAGTGATAGGCGGAGAAGTACATCTCCTCCGTCTCCTCGCGCACGAGGCCTTCGCCGTGGATCGGCACCTCCGCGACCGCGCGCGCGGGGTTCGCGGCCAGCCAGCGCACGGACTCGGGCACGCGCTTCCCGACGGGGACGGTCTCGCTGACGGGCAGGGGGCCGACGTGCTCCAGTGGGATCAACGCGGCCAGGAGCACGGCGCCCAGGCGCGCGCCCCGCGTCTCCAGCAGGCTCAGCCCGCGGCCCGCGAGGAGGCCGACGAACAGCATGGCCAGCAGCCCGAGGCGCTCCGGGATGCGGACGAGCTGGAAGCCGGGCACCCATCGGTGGAGCAGCCGATACGGCCCCGGCCCCAGGTGGTGTCCCCACGCCGACACCTCGGAGCCGAGCGAGAGGAGCACGAGCACCAGCGCCATCGCCGCCGCCGCCGGCACCCAGGCGGACGGAGGCACGAGTGCCTCTCCGTCGTCGCGGCTGCGGCTCAGGGCTCGCTCCGCGAGCGCCAGGAGACAGAGGAGCAGGGACACGAACCCGATGAAATGCGGTCCGCGCTGCTGCAGGCGGACGTCCGTGCCGATCGCGCCGTAGAAGAAGTTCGTGGGCGAGGTCGAGAAGTAGTGCTCGAGGCCGATCCCGGGTCCCAGGTCGCGCTCGTACCCCTGCTCGCGCGCGGAGAGGAGATAGGGCACCGCCACGGGGGCGAAGACCAGCGCGGCCACGGCGGCGGCCGCGGCCAGCCGCGGAATTCGTCTTCCGACCTCGCGCGGCCGCATGGCCAGGGCGCCCATCACGACGAGCGCGATGACCAGGGCGCCGTAGAGAAGGTGGTAGTTCGAGCTCAGGCCCTGCAGGAGCATGAATCCGGCGGTCCGCCAGGCGCGCCGGGGCTCGCCCGTCTTCAGATAGAGGATCAGCTCCGCGAGCGCGAACGCGATGAAGCCGTGGGCCACGATGTTGAGGCGGGGGCCTTCGTTGACCTGGTAGGTGTGGAACGCGTACAGGGCGCCCGCCGCCCAGGCCGCGACTGCGGGCAGGCCGAGGACCGTTCCCAACCGGCGGCCGCCCATCGCGGCCAGGAGGCAGACCAGGGCGAGGGCGACGTTCGTGGCCAGTACCGGATTGCCCGTCGCCCACAACACGGGAGCCCCGGCCAGTGACGGGAGGAGGCGGTGGTCGGTGAAGGCCAGGGCGCGCGGATGGGGATGGAGGACGTTCGCGTCGAAGAGGTGCGCGGGCGAGCGGAAGAGCTGGTGCACGTTCCAGGCGACGATGTACACGCTCTCCAGCGAGTCGCCCACGTATTCGATGGTGTCGCGCGGGCGCAGCGACTGCGGCAGGAAGCTCACGAAGACGAGGACGAGGTAGAGCGCGATCGCGACGGCGGTGGCGCGCGCGCGCCTGGGCATCATGGGCGCGAACACTACGGCGGCGGGGCACGGGCGTCAACGGGGGAAGTGCTGGCGTCGCATGCGGGGTCACTGGCGAGGGCGCGCGCCCCGGTGCGCGCGGGTGGAGTCGCGGGGCGGCCTGCCTGTCTCCAGTTACCGACGGGAGTTGCGTTCACTGCTCATGGCCGCTCTTCATCTT
>Ga0207648_10006010_pt1 | contig 12115 bp, 9 predicted proteins | sample KBSMisM32_FD_184310 | JGI IMG/M metagenome (GOLD analysis project Ga0207648, IMG submission 184310) | Miscanthus rhizosphere microbial communities from Kellogg Biological Station, Michigan, USA - KBS Miscanthus M3-2 (SPAdes) (version 2) | ecosystem: Host-associated > Plants > Roots > Rhizosphere...
GACAGGACAGGCGGTCACCACGCGCAGGCCAAAATGCTCGGCGTACTCTCCAAGGTATTCGACGAACTGGTCGCGCGAGAGATAGCGCGGGAAGCGAGGTGGAATTGCGTAGTGCGCGAGGCCGGAGTAGCCGCGGATGGTGTGCAAGTGCAGTCGATCGTATCGACGCGCCCAGGTGCCGCCGATCCGTGCATCCTCCTCGAGCACGACGACGTCGATTCCCCTGTGCTTGAGCGCGGCGGCGGCGGAAAGTCCGGACGCGCCGCCACCGACGACAATGACATCCGCGCTGCGCCGGGCATCATATGCAAGCTGCGGCTTAGTCATCGAATGCCGGCGATACCGCGTTGATGCCCGACACCATCCCTATGGGCCGGTCCTCGGCCACGCGTTGTTGCTGCGATCGGTGTCGGGAAGCACCCGCTTGGGATCGACCATCGCCGAGCGCACAATCTTTTTGTCGGGCACACGATACACGAATGCCTGGCCGAGATTCCACATTTCGACCGGCAGCCTGACGGTGCTGGTCGAGCCGTCGGTGAAAGTGAGCGCGAGCTCCGCCGGCATTACCATTGTCCCACGATTGGTGAGATGGATGTTGGATCCACCGTCGGGACGAGTGGCTACCGAGTCGACCGACTGGTCGAGGCGCGCTGTGCTGTAGATCCATCCCCGCCAGAACCAGTCGAGATCCATCCCCGACTCATCGCGCATCAGCCGAAAAAAATCCGCCGGCGTCGGATGCTTGAATGCCCAGGTTTTGATGTACTCGCGAAACGCGGCATCGAATCTTTCCTTGCCCAACACTTCGTACCGCAGCATTTGCATCATGAGCGCGGGCTTCTGGTATCCCACCCAGAAGAGATCGTGTACCTGAGTCGGGTTCGTGATCAGTGCCTGTTCCTCGCCGAGCCTAGCGTGATCCGGGTACAAATGCAGCGGATGCACTTCGATCGAGTCGCCGTAGGGCGTGCCGCGGAAATAAGCCGCGGCGTTGGCGAGATCGATGAAGGTGTTGAACCCCTCGTCCATCCATGGATACAAGCGCTCGTTGGAGCCGACCGTCATCGGAAACCACTCGTGGCCGAACTCGTGGGCGATCACCCACTGCTGGTCTTCGCGCGACGGGCTGTTGGGTGTGAACGTCAGCATCGGGTACTCCATGCCTTCGATCGGTCCTTCCACCGTCGTCGCGTGCGACCACGGGTAGCGATACCACTGCTCGCTGAAATACCTGATAGCCTCGCGGCCCATGCGGTTGACTTCCGTCCATTTGTCGGCTTTGGAACGGTAGAGACTCTCGACGAGAATTCCGTCGTAGCCGCTGGCGTCCCACCGGAAGTCGGGACCGGCGGCGAACGCGAAGTCGCGGACGTTCTTTGCGGTGTAATGCCACATGAGCGACGGTACGGGATTCAGCGCGGAGAGCTCGCCCTGCGCGTAAACACGGGGACGAGTGACATCCATTTTCCCGACTTCATCGGCGGTGATTATCGCCACCGGAGTTGCCGACTTTCTCGCCGCGGCGAGTCGCGTGCGCTGGGTCGGCGTCAGCACCTGCTCGGGATTCGCCAGCTCTCCGGTCGCGGCGACGATGTACGACGCCGGGACGATAAGCGACACATCAAAGTCGCCGTATTCCAGATAGAATTCGCCGGCCCCGATGTACGGCTCGTGATTCCAGCCACGCACGTCATCGTAAACCGCCATCCGCGGATACCACTGCGCAATCTCGTAGAGTGGACCATCGTGGCCCATCCGGCCGCCACCCTGCGGCGGAACGTTGAATTGCCAGGCGGCTTCGATATCGATCGCGGCACCCGGAGCGAGGGGCGCCGCCAGATCGATCCTCATCGTCGTGCCGTAAATGGTGTGCTTGGCGTTTGCGCCGGCGATGCGCAGTGACTCTAACGTCAGCCCGCCGTTGAATCCCTGGCACGAGAAGTCGAACGACGCGCCCAGGAAAACGAGCGGCGGCTGATTGAGCTGGTTGGTGATGCTGGTCGGGGCGCAGAGATTCTGCTCGACGAACATCCAGAGGTACGGCAGCGCGTCGGGCGAGCGATTGACGTAGTGGATGGTCTCTTTGCCGCGCACCTCATTGCGCGCGGGATCCAGTGTGGCGGCGATTCTGTAATTGACCTGCTGCTGCCAATAGCGCGGGCCGGGCCGTCCGCTGCCGGTGCGCAGCTCGTTCGGCGCCGGCAACGCCAGCGCGGTGAACGGCGAAGCGTCGGTGGTTGGAGGAACGGGGTTCTGCGAAAGCACCCGTCCCCCGGGTGCAAATAAGACGAGAGCGGCGCAGAGCACAGTCTTTCGCACAGGTGAGTCCTCGCGGCGTGTGCTGACCGAACGAACCAACGGGAGGGTAAATATGTCCAACCAGGAGTGATCGGGTATGGCGGTAACTTTTTGCACGCCGGTTGCGTAATGGGAATTGGAGGTCGCTCGATGACGTATCCTCACCATCCGAGGAGCAGCTCGCCCGACGGGTACGCGGTTCGCCCTGGCAGCAGTGCCGCGCTGACCGCCCGTTCGATCGATGCGACGATCCATCCTCCGTTGGTGAGAGCCCAGGAGACGGTGATAGGCCTCGTTCCCCGGGTCGCGGAGGCAGCCGCCCCGCTCACTTCCCCGCTTTTCCTCAGCGCCGTCGCCCTCACTCTCATTTTCATCTGGGTGGCGATCAAGATGCGCTACCGGCCGAGTGCGATCCTTCTGTCGGCGCTGCTAGTGATGGGGTTGACGTCCTTCCGGCCGGCCGAGAAGCCGCTCACCAAACGGGAAATTGCCGCCCGGCGTCCGCGGACCACGCTTCGGGAGAACGCCCCCGACCGCTGGACCCTGTATCGGGATCCGGGCAGCAGCTACGAGGTTCCCCAGCCTCCGGAATTACCGTCACCCGAGTACGCGCCGCCGACTCCTCCCACGTATGCCGTCCCGCCGATGATCGATTTCGGCACCGATCCAGGCCAGATCGAGCTTCCCGCGATTCCGGTCCCGCGCCTCCCCGAGGTCACCGAGGAAGTGATGCGGAGAGCCGAGCTGATGCTGCGCGACAACGAGCAGATGCAGGCGGTGATGGCAGAAGTTCGCGCCAGGGTGCGTGAGGAGATGCGGCATCGGCGCTGGCGTAGCGCCGTGGCGCGCGCCCGGATTCGCAGCCAGACTTTCGACCCGATCGAGATCGAGGTGACGCACTAGGCGGGTGCGTTCCAACCATCCCCTGAGTCTGGTTGTCCAATCGGTCCTGATCTGCCGTGACGCTGCGAGTTGCCCGGCATTTTACCCATCCATCTCCATGCAAAGATTTTTCTCAGCTGTACTCTTCGCAGTGTTGTCGGCGTCGGCTTCGTCGGCACAAAGCGTCTCGCTGGATTCGGCGGGTGTGCGTCAATGGCGCGAAGATCTCGCATTCCTCCGCAAAGAAGCGCCGGCGCGCCACGCCAACCTCTTTCACGCGATGTCGCGCGTCCAGTTTGACAGCGCGCTCAACTCCATCGACACCCGGCTGCCGACGCTCGCCCGTCACCAGGTGGTCGTCGAGCTGCAGAAGCTGGCTGCGTTGATCGGGGACGGTCACACCAATGTCGGCCCGTGGCGCGACAGCCTGATCGCTTTTCATACGCTGCCCGTCGCGCTCTATTGGTTCAGCGACGGAATCATCGTCCGCGCCGCCGATTCCGCCCACGCCAGCCTGCTCGGCGCGCGAGTGGTCGCCATCAATGGAACGCCCGTCGATTCGGTGGCCGCGCGACTGAGGCCACTGGTGAGCCACGACAACGAGATGGGCGTGCGCGCGTTCACGCCATTCTTCATGGTGATGCCGGAGATCCTGCAGGCGACAGGGATCGTGCCGGATATGCGCCGGATACCATTCACACTGGAATCAGCTGGGCGACGGCGAGATGTCGTCCTCGAGTCCGCCCGGCTGTTCCCGATGCTGACGGGCGACATCGACCGCAGCTGGCTCAACCCTCCTGGTTGGGTGGACGCGCGCGATGGCAAACCTTCGGCGCTGTGGCTCAGCGACCCGATGAATTTCTATTGGTATAAGTACCTGCCGGAGTCGCGCACGCTCTACGCCCAGATCAACACCATCCAGCAGAAGCGGACCGACTCCCTCGGAGTATTCATTGCGCGCGCAATTGCGTCAGCCGATTCCGCGCATGCGGAGAGGTTTGTGCTCGACCTGCGGCTGAACGGCGGCGGCGATGGGTACTTCAACCGATCGATTCTTCTCCCGTTGATAAAATCGCAGTACGATGTGCGCGGGCGATTTTACGTGATCACAGGGCGCCGAACGTGGTCCGCCGCGCAGATGCTGGTCACCGAAATTCAGAAGTACACCAACGCGACTTTCGTCGGCGAGCCAACGGCGTCGAAGGGCAACGCTTTCGGCGATTCCTACCGGATCGTACTACCGAACAGCAAGGTCACGTTCAGAGTATCGACGCTTTGGTGGCAGTACCTCGACCCGCGCGACAAGCGGGACATGATCGAGCCGGCGATCAAGTCGGCGCTATCCTTTCAGGATTACGCGAATGGGCGAGATCCGGTGCTGCAGTCGGCTGTGACTGCAACTGGTCAGGCGCGAGCAGCGAGCAACTGACCAGTTGCGGTTTTTATCGTCGCGGCCACCGGTTATTGGCCGGCGTCGCGTCCATCCAGATGCCGCCGTCGAGTATCAGCGACTGAAGCGTTTTTGACGCGGGGACCGTCACCGTGGCTCGGCGAAGATTTGCGGCCCATATCGCCGGTGTCTGGTGGACCGTCGTCGTCGTTCCGTCGGTGAACGTCAGCTGGAAGTCGACGGGCGCCGGCATCCCGCCGATGTTGTCTATCACGACGGCGTAGCCGTTGCCTGATTTTGCGACGCTGGCAACGGCTAGATCGATGTAGCTGTTATCGAAGAACCAGGCGTTCCAGAACCAGTTCAGGTTCCGGCCAGTGATGTTGTTGAAGCTATTGAAGAAATCCCATGGGATTGGATGCTTGCCGTGCCAGCGGTCCATGAAGCCGTGCAACGCCGTTCGGAACTGCGCGTCGCCCAGAAGATCCTTGAGCGCCAAATAGCCGAGCGCGGGCTTGCCGTAGGCGTTATTGCCGTAGGGCGCGATGAGACCGTCGGCCGGAGTGATAATCGGCAGATCTTCGAGTGACGACCGGTCGCTGATCCAGCCGTCGACGCGGAATTGCTTGAACGCATCCGTCGCCCGCGCCGCGCCGAGGTCGACGGTGCCGATCAGATACTCAAAAGTGGTGGCCCAGCCCTCGTCCATGAACGCGTAGCGCGTCTCGTTGATCCCCATGTAGAACGGAAACCAGGTGTGGGCGATCTCGTGCTCGACGACAAATCGCGAGAACACAGTGTCGGCGTAGCTCTCGTCGTTCACCATCATCGGGTATTCCATTCCGGCGAAGCCTTCGACGACCGTCGTCTTCTCGTACGGATAGGGAACGCCCGGCCAGTTGCGTGACAGCCAGTCGAGTCCGTGCTGCGCGAACCGCACCATGTGTCGGAAATCGGCGGCGGTGTCGTTGTACGCCGCCTGCACGCTCGCTCGGCGGCCGGTAGCGGGGTCGACTACGACGCTCGCCGCGTCCCACACGTAGTGGTTGCTCAGCGCGTAGGTGACGTCGGGAATGTTGGAGGCCTGAAACCGCCAGGTGTTCGTCCTGCCCTGGGTGGTTACCGATCTCGAGCGCAGCTCCGACAGACTGGCGACGTTGATCGTCTGGTCAGCGGTAAGTGAGCGATTATATCGCTCCAGGTGCGCGGGCTGCAGCACCTCCGACGGGTTCAGCAGCTTGCCGGTGCCCCACACCACATAGTTGGCGGGCACGGTGACGGACACGGTGTAGTCGTTGAAGTCGCTGTAGAACTCCTGCAGGTCGGTGAAATCCATCCTGTCCCAGCCGTTGTAGTCGTCGTACACGGCGACCCGCGGGTAGAAATACGCGAGGTACCAGGTCGTCGAATCGATCATTCCCTCACGGTTGCTGCTCAACGAAATCGGGTAGTGCCACTTGATGTTGAGACGCACAGAATCGTGCGGCATCAGCGGCTTGGGGAGCGGGAATGACTGCCAGGTGAAGGCGTTCGGCCTCACCTGCCATGTAACTGGCTGCCCGTCCACTGAGGCACCATCGAACTGCACACCCGATGTCAGGTAATCGGGACCGACACCGAACGCGCGCGGCGCTCCGGGCTTGTGGATGTTGACGAACAGCTTGATGACCGGGTTGGCAAGCGTGTCGGGACTGTTGTTGACGTAAACGATGCTCTCGTTGCCGCGGACGTTGCGATCGGGCGGCAGCGCGGTGATCTCGATGTTGTAGCGCCCGCGATTCTGCCAGTAGTTGGGACCGGGCCGTCCGTCGAGAGAGCGCGTTCCCTTGCGAAATGCTTCCTGGACGTCGCGGGGCATGGATAGGCCGCCGGTGGTCGCGGGCGCGGGTGGAGTCGCCGGAGTGCCAACGCAGCCGGCCGTGGCGAGGATGCCGGCCAGCAGGATCGTCGAATGATTCTTATTGAACATCATAGACCGTAGTGGGGACCTTATCGAGGTATTTGTCGAACCAGCCGACGATGTGTCTGAGACGCTCCACGCGATGCCAGGGTTTGCCGGATCGCGAAAGCTCGTGGGTTTCGTCAGGGAATCGAACCATCACCGTCGGCTTGTGCAGATACTTCAGCGCCCGGAACATCTGCTCGCCGCCGAGCGCCGGAGGCGTCCGCATGTCGGACTCGCCCTCGATCAACATTAGCGGCGTCTGCACGTTGGCGACGTATGTGATTGGTGACAGGTCGGTGAACTGCTTGGGATTCTCCCACGGCGCGCCGGAGAACCAGGTCGGATTGAACAGTGTGAAATCGGCCGAGTACCAGAATCCGGACCAGTCGGCAATGGATCGCTGCGACACAGCGGCGGCGAAGCGATTGGTGTGGCCGACGATCCAGTTGGTGAGAACGCCCCCGCCACTGCCGCCGGTGACTCCCAGGCGGGTCGAGTCGATGTAGCCGCGTTTGAGAATTGCATCGACGCCCGCCATCAAATCCTTGTAGTCGTCGCCCGGATAGTTGTGCTGGATGATGTTGGCGAAGTCCTGGCCGTACGACGTGCTTCCACGCGGATTGACGTAAAGGACGACGTAGCCCTTGGCCGCCATCCACGAGAACTCGTGAGTGAAGGTGTTGCCATAGGCGGCGTTGGGCCCGCCGTGGATCTCCAGAATCAGCGGATACTTTCTGGACGCGCTGAATTGCGGCGGTTTGAGAATCCATCCCTGAATGGATCGGCCGTCGAAGCTCTTGTAATTGATTTCCTCAGGGATGCTGAGATCGAGCGCGCTGAACAGACTTTGATTGAGCGCGGTGAGCTGCTTCGGTTGAACCGCCGGGGCACTGGCGTTGACGTAATACAAATCGCCGACGACGACCGGCGACGAAACCAGCGTCACGATCTTCGATCCGTCGGAGCTGGCGGTGTACGAAACGACATCGTGAGTACCGCTTGTCACCGGCTGGGGCTTCGCATCGTTCAGAAAGAATCGCTTCAGGTTGGCGCTGCCATTTTCCGTGGTGACTACCGTCAGGCTGGAACCATCTCTGCTCCAGATGATGCCGCCGCCCGAACTCGCGCGCGGCGGATGTTGGTCGCCGGAGAGCCCGCCTTCGACGTCGTAGTCGTAACCCGTGGTCAGATTGCGCGGCTTGGCACCTGTGGCCAGGTCGACGACATATAGATCAGCCTGATCGTAGAACCGAACCGGCTTGCCGTTCTCGTTGGCGGTGAAAGCGAGACGCTTGCCGTCGGGTGAGACGGCGATCGATCCGATTCCGCCGTCGATGCTGACAATTTTCGTCATCGCGCCGCCGTTTGACGGAACGGAATAGACCTCGTTGCCGGCCGTCTCGTAGTAGGGCTCGAGTCGCCGATTCGATGTGAAGTAAAGACGCTGTCCGTCAGGCGACCACACCGGCTCGTCCTCGTCGAATTCGCCAAACGTGATCTGCTTCACGCTCGGTAAAGCGCCACTGGCAGTGAACGCGGCCGGCACCGTCCAGATATGCGAGTGTGCAGTCACATCGGTATAGCCGCCACCGTTCCAGCGATACTGGGCGCGCGTGATGACGCGGACATCACTGACGTGCTTTTTCGTCGTATCGGTCACCTTCTTCGTCGAATCCTTCTTTGCCGTATCAGGAGTGGAGCTGAACGCGATGGTGCGACCATCCGGCGACCAGACCGGACTAGACGCGCCCTTTGGTAAATCGGTAAGTGCGCGTGCTTCGCCGCCGTCCATCGAGATGAGGTAGATCTGCGATGGTTTCGATTTTCCGTCGACGGGCTCGGGGGTACGGACAAAGGCAAGCGTCCGACCGTCGGGCGACCAGCGGGGCGAGCGATCGTTGCGGCCGGACGTGAGCGGCCGAGGATCACTTCCGGCGGTGGGGACGAGGAAGAGCTGGGTCTCGTAGCGATCCTGAGACTCGTTGATGTTCACACGGACGAAGGCGACGCGAGAACCGTCGGGGGAAATCTGAGGATCCGCGGCCCAGACGAAGCGAAAGAGATCCGTCTCGCTGATCGGGCGACGGGCTTGCGCGGAGATTGAGGCTGGGAGGAGAAGGAGAACGAGAAGTGAGCGGTTCATCGTGGCGGGGTGGGGTGTCGGTGCTGTTGGTGCCAGAGTAACCTATTGCTCGAGAAAACCGGCCACCAGAACGGGGGGTCTTATTGGGTATGCATCGGGCTAGCGTGTATGGCTGCGTCATCGTCGTGCTGACCGCCGGTGTTGGTCACGCCCAGGGTTATCCGGCCAGCCAGCGTGGAGCCGTCAGCCAATCCGTGGCTTATACCGAAATCTCAATTACTTACGGGCGCCCGGTAGCGCGTGGCCGGGCCCTGTTCGGCGCGCTAGTTCCGTGGGATGCGGTCTGGCATCCGGGCGCAGACTCGGCGACGCGCATCAAATTGAGTCGCGACATCATCGTCGAGGGAAAGCCGCTTAAAGCGGGCGAGTATTCGCTGTGGCTGATTCCGCGCGAGCGAGCGCCGTGGACGCTCATTTTCAGCAGCGCGGCACACACGTTTCACAAGCCGTATCCGGGCGAGAGGTTCGAAGTGCTGCGGGTGGAGCTGACGCCAGAGCAGGTTACGCCGGTGGAGTCGCTGACCTACGATTTTCCGCGAGTGATTCGCGACGAAACAGACCTGCGCATCCATTGGGGAACCACCGCGGTCACCGCACACATCAGAGCGCCGTACCAGCCGCGAAACTGACCGGCGGGGCGCAGGTCGAGACTCAGTCTACTTCGTCAGCTCGGCGGTAGCGATGATCTCGTTATGCTGCAAAAGCGTCGATGCAATCTTGACGACGCGGCGCGTTTTCTTGTCGATCCAGTAGGCGGCGGTCTCGCCGGGGCCACCGGTCGCGGAAACGGTCAACACCTTCCAGGTGTTGAAAGTGCCGGCGGGGACAGTCACAGTGTCGGTCCCGAGGACGCGCAGCTGGAGCTGGCTCACCTGCTGCGTTTCCGTATCGAAGTTCAGAAACTCGGCGCTGTAGCCCGTGCGAAGTGGCAGCGTGGCGATTGCATCCTGGCTCCCCGGACCATCGGCGAACAACATCCCGTGCATGTCGAGGCTGATCGGACGCGTCTGGCCTCTCGCGGTGATGGTGCCCGTCGCGGTGTTGCCGGCGAATTGCACATCCATCGTGAGCGTTGGATCGCGCAGCACTCTCCGGCGGGGAACGAGGGTTTTCCTGTCCAGAACGGCCGAATCGATGGAGATGTAGTTCGACATCGTGGTTACTTCAGTTACCACCCAGGCGCCGTTTTCCAGCTTTACAGTGCGCGCCAGATCCAGCGGGACGACTTTGCCGTCGATCTCCAGGCTTGCCTTGTAGATCGCCGTGCCGGGCGTGAGAGCAGCGACGGGCTTCGGAAGTTGGTCGCCCTGCGCCGCGGCGCTCACTGGCAGGCAGGCGCCGGCGATGGCGAAAGAAAATACAGCGACAGCGCGGGCAGTCTGGCTCTCTAGTGGCGGCATCACACTGAGAGACGACTGACCGGGCGATCTGCTACGGTTTGCTTGCCACTACGAGGTGGAGCGTGGCCGCGATGCCGAGCGCGTTACATCACGCCAGCGGGCATTTCGTCGGCGGATCTGCCGTAACTCCACGGCACCGGGATCTCCAGCATCCGCAGGTACAACCCGACCTGTGCTCGGTGGTGCGCCGAGTGCGTGACGAACGCCGTGCGGAGGACAGTCGACCGTGGCGCTTCGAGCGCGACGAGATTGCCCGCACGGAGGGTCCAGGTCCGATTCGCCTGGTCCCAAGTCATCTTCTGCAGCATGCGCTTCATCTCAGCGCTCAGCTGGTCGAACATTTTCAGCCGCTCCGCGGTGGTGGCGAAGGTTGGCTCGGGAGCGCGCGGGCCCAGTGCGTCGAACTCATCGCGGGTCAGCATCATCATCGCGAAGCCGGGGAGTTGCGCGAGGTGGGTCGCGAGCTCGCCGAGCGATCTGGATTTTGCGTGCGGTCGCCAGTCGTTGTTGCCGTCGGGGACGCGTGAGAGCATGCGGCGGGTGGTGGCCAGCTCACCTTCAAGATCCGGGAAAAGTGCCGCCGCGGGTCCCGGCTTTGGATTGCGCGAAGCAGCTTTTGCCGAGGATTTGGTGCGCGTCGATTTGCGGGGCGCGGCGGCTTTCGAGCGGGCCGATTTCTTTTTAGCGCGAGCTTTGGCCATTGGGTTTTACGCCGTCAGTGATGGATAGTGGACATTAAGGGAAAGCGGGATAATTGCAAAACCGCATTCGATATATTTCCGGCCTGCGCTGAGTAACCGCCACCGGAAGCAGATACTGACGAGAGATTCAAAAGCCCGCGCATTCGCCGCGCTGGCCATCGCCGGATGCCTCTGGGGCACCGGATTTTTATTCGGGAAATGGGCATTCGCCGATCTGACGGTGGGGCAGATGGTGCTCTATCGATTTCTTTTTGCATCGCTCGGATTCGCGCCGGGAGTCTGGCGCGGGATGCGAAATCCCGCGACGCGCATCCGTCGTCAGGATCTGTCGCTGATTCTCATCGCAGCGCTGATCGGCGTGCCGATCCAGTTTCTCATCCAGTTCGCGGGCCTGGCGCGGACGACAGTGTCACACGCCTCGCTGATGGTCGGCGCGTTGCCGGTAATGCTGGCGGCGGGTTCAGCTCTGTTCGCCCACGAGCGGGTGACGCCGAAGAGATGGGTCGCGCTGGTGGCGTCGACGGTGGGCGCCGCACTCATCGCTTTCGGCGCGTCAACGGGCGAGGCAGGCTCGGAGGCGACTCTGCTCGGCGATCTCCTCGTCTCGGCGTCGCTGATCGCGGCGGTGGCGTGGATTCTCCTCGTGCAGGCGATGATGAAATCCGGACGCTACACGTTGGTCACCGCCAGCGCCTACGTGATGACGGCGGGAACGCCGATGCTGGCGATCTGGGTCTTCGCCACCGAGGGACCTCTGCCCGTCCGGTTGTCGGCACTGACCTGGATATCGGTCGCAGCGATGGGACTGCTGGCGACGACGGTGACGACGTACTTATGGAACTGGGGCCTGGCGCAGGTGCCGGCGTCGCAGGCGGGAGTTTTCCTCAACCTCGAGCCCGTGGTTGGAGCATTACTGGGGGTGTTGCTCCTCCATGAAGTATTGGGGCCGTTCGGGGTCGGCGGCGGGCTATTGGTGATAGGGGCGGCGGTGTACGTGGCTATGGACGAAGGGAACTAAACCCACGGTTTCTCATATTGCGGTTTGTATGCAAAATGCGGCAACAGTGGCCTCGAACCAAGGCGAATGGATCGACCTAACTCCTTGTCACACAAGGATTTAGAGTAGAGGCGACATTTTGTGAGAACCCGGGAACTCAGGGCGTTGCCCTAGGGGAAAGCACTGAGTCTTATGCATGAACGCACGAGTACCTGCCGGCCCCAACCGCTTTCGGAGAAGTAATCAAAATGTCGAACAAAAAGGGCTTTACCCTTATCGAGCTTCTGATCGTAGTCGTCAGCATCGGCATTCTTGCCGCGATTGCGATTCCGAAGTTTGCAAATACCAAGGACAAG
>Ga0207648_10006013_pt1 | contig 12113 bp, 10 predicted proteins | sample KBSMisM32_FD_184310 | JGI IMG/M metagenome (GOLD analysis project Ga0207648, IMG submission 184310) | Miscanthus rhizosphere microbial communities from Kellogg Biological Station, Michigan, USA - KBS Miscanthus M3-2 (SPAdes) (version 2) | ecosystem: Host-associated > Plants > Roots >...
CCCGGCCTAACGAGGGAGATACGGGAGACGGGTAGCGGGTAGGGGGTAGCGGTAACGGCGGGCTAGCTGCCGTCTCCCGCATCCCGCTTCCCCTTTCCCTCTTCCTTCTTTCCGTTACTCTTGGCCATTGCCCCTCGGCGCATCCGATCTTTCAATGTCCGTTGACCGCCGGCGTTCGTCGTACTGATCACCGCCGGTTTTCCCGAGTGATCTGTAAGCGCTTATGATCGCCTGTGCGGCCTCGGCTGGGTCGTCAGTCACGAGCATCAGGTCGAGATCGCCCTCGGAAATTTTTCCTTCGCTCAGAACCCGCGCGTGCAACCAGCGCAGCAGGCCTGCCCAGTAGTAGCGTCCGAAAAGAATGACGGGGAATTTGTAGATCTTCCCCGTTTGAATCAGAGTGAGCGCCTCGAACAGCTCGTCGAGAGTGCCGAATCCACCGGGGAAGATAACGAACGCCACCGAGTACTTGATGAACATCGTCTTACGGACGAAGAAGTACTTGAAGTGGATGAGCGTATCGACGTACGGATTGGCACCCTGCTCGAAGGGCAGCTCGATGTTGCAACCGATGGATCGCCCACCGCCGAGCTTGGCGCCCTTGTTGCCGGCTTCCATGATCCCCGGTCCCGCACCGGTAATTATCGCGAAGCCCGCCTCGGCCAGCAGTCGCGAGACCTCCACCGCCGCATCGTAATGAGGATCATCAGGTCCAATGCGCGCGGATCCGAATATCGTCACCGCCTTGTCCACTGAAGCCAGTGTATCGAATCCTTCGATGAACTCGCCCATGATGCGCAGCACGCGCCACGGGTCGGTGCGCGTGAAGTCGATTCGCGGACCCGACTGCTGGAGCAGCTTTTCGTCTTCGGTGACGGGGGCTGCGTCGCGGATGGCATCGTCGACGACGCGCGTCGCGCCGGATCGTCTTCCATCCTGCTGCGACGGCGGCGTGCGTCCCGCCTTGAGGTGTCCTTCTTCGGTTCGCTGTTTGAGTCCCTGGAGAGCTTTCTGCTCGGCGGACGCCATCACTTCGGCGTTGAGCTTCTTGCCACCGGCGGTGCGCGCCCGCGTCGTTCGCGTCGTTCGCGTCGCGCGAGTGCCTGAGGCAGGCTCACCAGCGTTGGCCTTATCTTTTCTGTTCTTCATCGTTCGCCGCTGTCGCGGACTCGTCTCTCTTTCTCGGGAAAACTAAAGTTGCGTGGGTCTGCACAAAGCCCGCCAGGTGACGGCGCGCAGGTGGTAATGATCATAGCCGATGGGGTGAGGCCCGATGTGCTCGCTCGCTACATCGACGGCGGTCGCCTTCCCGCGCTGGCGAGCCTGCGCGAGGAAGGATCGCTGTCGACCGTGACTTCTGCTTTTCCATCGGTGACCGGTCCCGCGTACGCTCCATTCCTGATGGGAAGATATCCCGGCGCCGTCGGATTGCCGGGACTTCGCTGGTACGATCGATCCGGGCGCATCGCTGGAATCACCGGCCACTCGAGAAGCTACGTCGGCTCGCAGATGCGCTTCGTTGACCGCGACATCGATCCCGCTTCGCCAACGCTGTTCGAGCTTGCCAAGCCGAGCTTTGGGGCGCTCAGTGTAATCGGACGCGGATTGCGCCGTCAGAATCGAATCGGCCGGAGTCTGGCTTTTGTCGCCCGCGCCGCGGCGACGCATTTCCGCGGAAATGTGCGCGGCTGGCTGGCCATCGATCGGCGCGTCGGTGAGGAAGCGGCGCATCGGCTGCGGACGAAAAGGGCGCGCTACGCATTCGTCGCTCTGACCGGAATCGACAAGACGTCGCACGCCGAGGGTCAAAACGCGGCGATCGTCGGCGATGCGCTCAGGATCGTCGACGACACTGTCGCCCAGATTCGCTCCGACGCCGAGCGCGACGGCAGGTGGAAGAAGATGCACATCTGGGTAGGAAGTGATCACGGCCACTCGCCGGTGCGCCAGCACGAGGATCTCGTCGCGGTGGTGGCCGGGTGGGGATACAGCGCGCTTGCACATCCCTGGGCGTTCGGGACATCGGCCGATGTCGCGGTGATGGTAAGCGGCAACGCTATGACCCACCTTTACCTGGAGCTCGAGAAAAAGACGCGGCCGTTCTGGCCGGCGCTGTCGTCGAAATGGAGCGAGCTCACGGCAAGACTTCTCGATCGCCCATCGGTGGATCTCATGATACTGCCGACCAGTCCGACGACCTGCGAGATCCGGAGCGCGCAACGGGGAACGGCGACGCTGATGTGGAAGGAGTGGCGCTATACGTACATCCCGACTACCGGAGACCCGTTAGGCGTCGGCGAGCTGAAATCGCTTGGGGATGGCGAAGCATATGACGCCACGTTCGACAGTGACTACCCGGACGCGCTGGTTCAGATCGCTCACCTCGTCGCCTCTCCGCGAAGCGGCGACATCCTGCTGTCGGCGGCGAGGGACTGGGATTACCGGGCGCGCTACGAGCCGATTCCACACGTCTCATCCCACGGAGCACTGCACCGCGAGCATATGCTGGTGCCGTTGCTGCTCAACCGCGCTCCGCGTCACCTCCCGCGTCGCACTGTAGACGTAATGCCGAGCACGCTGAGCGCGCTCGGCATTGCGGCGCCGAAAACTCTCGACGGAGTTTCTTTTTTCTAGGTCGGGCTACTGAACCGTAAGGCTGCCGGTCATGCCCGGATGGATCGTGCACTGGAAGCTGAACGTGCCGGCCGTGTTGAACTTCCGGGTGTGGCTTCCCTGGAATGGAGCGATGTTGCCTGCGCCATCCCCTGCTTCAGCCGCGTTCGCGCCGGCGACATTGTCCCACGTCACGTTGTGATCGGTGCTGAAATCGTTCCGCCAGGTGACTGTCGTTCCGACGGCTACGGCCATCGAAACCGGATTCCACTTGTTCGCCGATGTCGCGCAGAACGTGTTGGCCGGGCAGGTTCCGCCACCCCCGCCTCCGCCGCCACCACCACCACCACCACCGACCCCTGTGGAACCGCCGCCACCGCAGGAAGTCGCGACAAGCCCAATCGTCAGGACAGCAATCAAACCAGATATTCTTCTCATCCTACCTCCTCGTCGACCGAAACTCAGGTCAGGAGTCGCAGTCTCCTGCAAACCCGATCGCGGCTCCGTAATTAGCGGCGCGTTCTCTGCCACTGCAAAGCCTACCCGGTAACAGTATAAGGATGTCGCGCCAGACGCAGGCTATTCGGGGTGAACGTCTGTTGAGGCGTTCAATCCTTCATCGCGCAGGTGAAGAGGCGCCAGCCTGCGTCGGGAGCTGCTACCGCGGCGATGTAATTCTGACGGGGCGAAAACAATCGGTGAGTGAGCGCGTTATTCGAGCCATCCTTTCCGGACGTGTTCCAGACGCCTTTCCCTTCCGCCTTGAGGCGCGCCTCTCGCACAACCCACGATTTCAGAAACGCGGAGTTTCGTTCTTCTTCCGGAGTAGCAACCAGGAGTCGCAGCTCTTCTTCCGACATGAATCGCTGCGCCACGTCGAGCAGCCGTCGCACAGGGCGCTCGTTCTCGACATCGACTCCGACAGGTCGATCGGGCGCAAACGCAAACAGCCCGAGATCAGCCGAATGAGAGATGTTGAAGTGGATGTCATCGCGACCGACGAGTAGCGGTTTCCCGGAGTGTCCGTAACTGAACTCGAGCTTTTCGGGGGCCGTTCCGGAAAACCCGGAGAGAAGATTCCGCAGAATTCCTCTCGCTACGACGAACCGCCGCGCGGCGACTGGGCTGAGCGATGCGGCGCGATTTCGCTCGTCGGCCGGGAGCGTCCGCGAGAGCGCGTCATGACGGGCGTCGCTGACGTCGAGCGAAGCGACCCACACCTGGACTTCCTCCGCCATCAGCTCAAGCGAGGTCAACTATCTGCACCTCCGCTTTTCCCCTGGCGATGGTCAATCGGGCAACACTGGGAAGAAGATTGAATCGTCTGGCGCCAGCCGAGCCGGGATTGACGATGAGCCGGTTGTCGAGCCTAGTGACAAGTTGCTGGTGGGTATGACCGTAGACGACTACGTCCGCATCGTATCGAGCGGCCAGCTTGTCGGGTGTCGGACTGCCGACCTCGTGACCGTGGCTGACGTGGATGCTTACTCCGTCGAGCTCCATCTCGATCTGCTGGGCGAGCAATGGGTCTCCCGGGTCGTCCGTATTTCCGAAAACGGCTTTCGTTGGCGCAATCAGCTGCAGCTCGTCGAGAATTCCCGATCCGCCGACGTCACCGGCATGGAGTATCATCTCGACGCCGTCCAGCGCCTGATGCACAGCCGGGCGAAGCAGCCCGTGAGTATCGGAGATGAGCCCAATGAGGCGAGCACGCGAATCTGACATAACCTGTTCTATATATTAGAAGCGAGATGCCGTGGCTACGACTTGCGCTCCGTCTGGCGTTGCGGGCGATACGACGCCCGCGCCTGGCGCTGGATTTGATTCGAATCACCTGGCGCTTCAGATCCGACTCCTGGTACCGCCATTTCCCGTTCCTTCCGCTGCCGGATCCGACGTATTTGCGGTGGAGAATGTACACCGCGTATGGTGACTACAACGCTGTCCCTTCGGTCACTGACGTCGAGCGATATGCGAGGTGGGCGGCGCAGCCGCTTGCCCGAGGCAACGAGTAAATACAGTTGTATTCAACATTGTCAGTATCGGGACTGATCAAGGCGCAGGCATATGGCCTGGGCTTCGATCTCGTCGGAATCACTTCGCTCGCCCCCGCCGAGAGCGCGCGCGCTTTCGACGAGTGGATCTCTCAGGGTTACGCCGGCGATATGGACTACCTGGCGCGGGGAGCGGAAAAGCGTCGCGATTCGCGGCTGCCCTTCGCCGGAACCACGCACGCGATCGTCGTCGGGCTCGATTATGGCGGGCGCGAGCCGGCGGGTCCGGTGGCCAGGTACGCCCGTGGTGACGACTACCACGACATCATCACGAATCGGCTGAACGAGCTGCATGAATGGTTGGTGTCCGAGGTCGGCCGTCCGATTCAAGGCAAGGCTTACGTCGACACCGGTCCGATCCTGGAGCGGGATCTGGCGCGCCGCGCCGGCCTGGGCTGGTTCGGCAAGAACACAAATCTCGTGAACCCGAAGCTCGGGTCGTTTTTCTTCCTCGGCGCATTGCTGGTCGACCTCGATCTCGAAATTGACGCGCCGTTCGAGAGCGACCGCTGCGGCACATGCACGCGGTGTCTCGATGCCTGCCCGACGGATGCGTTCGTCGCGCCCCGCGTCCTCGATGCAACCCGCTGCATCTCTTATCTGACCATCGAGAACAAGGGAGACATCCCCGAAGCGCTGCGACAACCGATCGGCGAGCTCATTTACGGCTGCGACATCTGCCAGGAAGTGTGTCCGTGGAACGTCCGCTTCAGTCGGGATCTGAAGGAACCCGCGTTCGCGGCGCGTGACTTCCTTGCGGGCAAGGATGGGCGCACTCTGGCGCGCGACCTGATGGAGATGACCCAGGATGAGTTCACCGCCGCGTTCAAAGGCTCGCCGATGAAGCGCGCGAAACTCCGCGGACTCAAGCGCAACGCGGCGGTAGTGCTGAGAAATCTTTAGCTGACGCGCCTCGAGTCGGGGACCAGGTCCTGGACGGCGTCACGGAGATATTGGGCGGCGTTGTCGTGATGGGTCGGATCCCACTCCTCCGCCAGCTCCGCGAGATGCTCCCGGCGCGCTGAGACCAGTCGATCGAGCACCTGACACCCGGTCGGAGTCAGCTCGGAATAAGAATTCGAATCCGCGCGCGGCACCGTCATCAAGCCACGTCGCCTCAGCTCCTCGAGCGCTGCCTGCGCCCGCTCGGGTGGAATGCCCTGGGCCCGCGCCAGGTCGAACGGCGATTTTTCAGGAACCCGCTCAACCTGAACCAGCAGCCACGCGGCGAGCGGAGTAAGAGTCTCGCCTGCTTTCGCGACTATGCGCTCGATGTGCGCCCGCTGCACGTCACGGTCGGCAAGCGATGAGAGCGTGGCGTACAAATGCGCGGCGACCGCGTCTTCGTCGAGGGGCCTCGCGAACGCTTCGCCCGCTTCATTCCCCGCATCGCGCGCCGAAGCGGCCACGGTCGCGCGCAGTGGACGCTGCGGCAGAAACCAGGTTAGCACAAATCCGGTCGCACAGACAATTGCCGCAAAAAGAAACATCGTGTCGAGAGATGCGGTGAAAGCCTGCTCGTAGCTCGCTCGCAGCGCCGGCGGAAGCTGCTGAAGCGCTTGCACACTCATCCCCCGCGCGCCCTGCGACGCGGTGCCGGCGGGAAGCAGCCGGGCGAGGTTGGCGCTCAATCTCGCGGCGAAGACCGCCCCGAGTATCGCAGTGCCAAGTGATCCTCCGATCAAACGAAAGAGCGTGGCGCCGGAGGTGGCGACGCCGAGATCGGAATAATCCACCGCGTTCTGCACGGCGATCACCAGCACCTGCATCACCATTCCGAGTCCAACGCCGAGAATCAACATCAGCAGCGATGCGGCAACTTCGCTGGTCTGCGGAGTGATTCGCGACAATAGATAAAGACCGACGGTCATCACGGCGGTCCCGATCACGGGGAACATCTTGTAATGGCCGGTGCGACTTATCAGCTGGCCGGATGCGATCGAGGTGAACAGCATCCCGCCCATCATCGGGATCATCTCCATCCCCGAGGCCGTCGGGCTGACGCCTTTCACGACCTGGAGGAAGAGCGGGAAGTAAGTGACCGACCCGAACAACGCGAACCCGACTATCAGCCCCACCAACGAGGTGATCACGAACGTCTGCTGTCGGAACAGCCGCAGCGGCAACACGGGCTCCGTGGCATTGTGCTCCACGAACACGAACAGCCCCAGCGACAGAATCGAAACGGCGATGAGTCCCAGCATCAATGGCGACGACCAGGGGTACGCAGTTCCGCCAAGGTCGGAGACGAGGGTGACGCAGCTCAGCACCACAGCGAGCAGTCCGGCGCCGGCGTAGTCGATCGAGCGGACCGATCTGAACGGCAGCGAAGGAAGCGTTGCCGCCAGCACCACCAGCGCGCCAATCCCGACCGGCAGGTTGATGTAGAAGATCCAGCGCCACGACAGATGCGTCGTGAAGTATCCGCCGAGCAGTGGGCCGGCGATGCTCGCCAATCCGAAGACCGCGCCAAAGATTCCCTGATAGCGCCCGCGCTCGCGGGGCGGGACGATGTCTCCGACCACCGCCTGCGTCGTGACGACCAGTCCTCCGCCGCCGAGACCCTGAATCGCGCGGAACAGAATCAGCTGCGTCATGTTCTGACTGAGTCCGCACAACGCTGAGCCGACGAGGAAGAGTATGATCGCCGATTGCAGCACGATCTTCCGGCCGTACAGATCGCCCAGCTTACCGTAGATCGGCGTGACTATCGTCTGCGCCAGCAGATAGCCGGTGACGACCCACGCCAGGTGCTCCAGTCCCCCGAGCTCACTGACTATGGTGGGGAGCGCGGTGGAGACGATCGTCGAATCGAGGGCTGCCAGCAGCATCGCCAGCACGAGCCCGCTGAAAGCAACGAGTATCTGTCGGTGACTGAGTGCGACCGGCGCCGGGGATGCGACGGTCGGCGTAGAACCTGTTTCAGTCATCTATCCGAATCGGCCTCTTCATGGGTGGCTGGGCACTCACCGCAGCCGGCCCTGACGCAGACCCAGCCCTTCGAGAGTCGACGCTTTCTAGTCCGGCCTCTCGGTGCCCAGGATCTTGAGCGCGAGACACGCCGCACCAAATCCGTTATCGATGTTCACAACAGCGACACCGGGACTGCAGCTCGCCAGCATCGTGTTGAGAGCAACGGTCCCACCTTGGGCAACGCCCGTGCCGACGGATGTGGGAACTCCGATTACCGGGGCGCGCAACAATCCGGCGACTACAGCCGGCAGCGCACCATCCATCCCGGCGACGACGATGCAGACGCGCGCCGCACTCAGCTCGGGCAAAATGGATTGCAGCCGGTGGATGCCCGCAACGCCGACGTCGAAGTGCGTCGAAGTCGGAACGCCCATCGCATCGAGTGTGGTCGCGGCTTCGAGCGCGACCGGGATGTCGGCGGTGCCGGCGGTGACAACGGGCACCAGGGGCATGCTTCTCTTCGCCCGCGGGTTGCGCACCGCCATCCGCGCCTCGGGATGGATGGTGGCCAGGTCACGCAGCACTTCCATTTGCTCGTCGCTCAGCCGCGAAGCAATCCGCAACTCCTCCGTTCCTTCGAACAGAGCGCGCAGGTGCGCCGCGGTTTTGCCCGGCCCGTAGACGACTTCAGGGACGCCGGTGCGTGCTTCCCGATCCTGGTCCCAGCGAATCTGCTTCATGACGCCAGCAACGGTAGTGAGACGCTGCCGCTCTGCAGTCCACCGAGGTCGAGCGCGACGAACTTGAATCCGGCCTGGCGGCAAACACGCCGCAACTCCGCGCGCAGGGGATCGCTCGTCACCCGCTCGAACATTTCCGGCGCGACTTCGATGCGAACCACCGACTCGTGCCAGCGAGCTCGGGCCGGCCAGACATCGCGCTGGCGCAGGAACTCTTCCACCGCCTCGATCTGCCCGAGCCGCTCGGGAGTGACCTCTGCGCCGACGGGCAGCCTACTCGCCAGGCACGGAGCGGCCGGCTTTTCGGCGTTGGAGAGATTCCAGCTTCGCGCCAGCGACCGCACGTCTTCCTTGTCGAGACCGGCATCGACGAGCGGCGCCAAGACTCCGCGCTCCATCGCCGCCTGGAGACCGGGACGGTGCTCGCCGAGATCACCAACATGGGTGCCGACGAAGATCACCTCGTCATCGTTGCGGCTCTCGGCGAGAGCGAGAACCGTGTCATACAACGCGCTTTTGCAGTAGTAGCAGCGGTCGCCGGCGTTGGCGCGGTAACCGGCAAGCTCCATCTCGTTCGTCTCGACTTCATGCACGCGCGCGCCGATTTCACCGGCAATCCTATGCGCGTCGTCACGCTCGGATTCTGCGAGTGATGCGCTCACGCCAAGCAATGCGACGGTCTCGATCCCCGCGCGCACGGACGCGGCGAGGACGACGCTCGAGTCGACACCGCCCGAGAAGCAGACGTACGCTACCCGTCCCTGCGCGGCAGACTTCACCGCATCGATCAGCTTGTGCTCGATCTCCACTATTTTCCCCGCGCGTCAGAGGTGTTGACGCCGTTTTCGCTGAGTGCGCTCAGGACCTCGGATCTGATCTCCGCCAGCGGTCGAGCCGTCTCCTCCGCTACCCTTCTCAGATCGTCGAACTCGGGTTTCGCTCTCTGAGTGCCATCGGGGAGCGTTGCCACTTTAACCCGAATGTCGCGTCCGTCGTAGCGGACCAGCCGAGACTCGCGAACGAGGGCGTTCCGGACGACGTCGAAGGTCTTTACGCCCAGTGTGGTGAACTGGAGAAAGATTTTCTCCTCCAATCGGGCAAGATCGGACGTCTGAACGAGCGCTTCCACGCGCGTGCCAAGTCTACCCTTCTTCATCGTGGTGTGGAGCAGCACCACATCGAGCGCGCCCTCCGCCCGTAAAAGATCGGCGGCGCCGGCAAGCTCCTCCGGCGACATGTCGTCGATGTCCGCGCTCAGCACGTGCAGATGCTCGGTGTGGACGTGCTCGTGGTGGTGATGATGATGGTGATCGTGCTGGTCCAGAGCAGCCTCGCCCACGATGATCCGCAGCGCGTTCAGCTGGCCATGGATGTCACGAGTCCCTGCTCCATAACCGCTCCGGCGCGGGATGTATTCAGCCGGCGGCGCTCCCTTGGAGAGGACGCGCAGCAGCGCGGCACCCGTTGGCGTCGTCAGCTCGCCGGATCCCGGCGGCCCATGTCGGACGTTGAATCCTTCCAGCAACCTGATTGTGGCCGGAGCGGGCACCGGTAAAATGCCGTGCGCAGTCTTCACGGTGCCATCACCCAACGCGACTTTCGTATTGTAGATGCGCTCGATGCCGAGCAGCTCGACTCCCCAGACTGAACCGATGACGTCGAGGATGGCGTCGACCGCTCCGACTTCGTGCAGATGAAGGTCGTCCGGAGCGACTCCGTGTATTGCGCTCTCAATGGCAGCGATGGCTTCGAACGCCGCGTGCGCCGACCGCGCAACCTTCTCCGGAATCTTCACCGCATCGATCAGGCGATGGATCTCCGATACCGCGCGACCGTGGGGCTGGGGCGGGATGTCGAAATCGACTTTGACGCACCGCACACCAGCACGTTGCACGTCGGCGATGCGCACGTTGACTCCGGTGAGCCCGAGAGTCGTCGGCAGCCGCTCGAGCCAGGCCTTATCGAGACCGTTGTCGACGAGCGCCCCGATGAACATGTCGCCCGCGATGCCGCTGGCGGGATCAAGAATCGCGATTTTCATGTTTGTAATCTAATCCCGAGTCGTCTTGTCAGGATTGGCGGGTCCGGCTAGTTTCCGGCCTGAACTTCGTCATACACCCACACGGTTTCAATGCGTTTTCCTGCAATTCATATTCGGGCCGCCGCACTTTTCATTGCCGTACCGACGGCATTTGCCTCTGCGCAGTCTCCTTCATTTCCCGATCCAGCCCGCGATTCCGTCGTTCGTGACACCGTTCCCCGCCAGCCGGCGGCAAGCCCGGACACGACGGTAGCCAGCGATTCCACACAGTCCGTCGCGCCCCGCCTCAAGTCGGTCGTCGTCACCGGCAACAACACCCGCGCATCATCGTACCTGCGCCTCGAGAGCTCCTCGGCCACCAAGACGCCAACGCTTCTGCGCGATGTTCCGCAAGCGGTGACGGTGATCAACCGCGCGCTGATCAAGGATCAGGCGATGCAGAACATGGCCGATGTCGTTCGCTACGTCCCGGGTGTCACGATGGGCCAGGGCGAAGGAAATCGCGATCAGCCCACGATTCGCGGAAACTCGACGACTGCTGATTTCTACGTCGATGGCGTCCGCGACGATGCACAGTACCTCCGCGATCTTTACAACATCGAGCGAGTCGAGGCACTGAAGGGATCCAACGCCATGATCTTCGGTCGCGGGGGCGGTGGCGGCGTCATGAACCGCGTCGTGAAGGAAGCGGGCTGGTCACCAATGGGTGAGCTCACGCTCCAGGGCGGATCGTATGAGAACCGCCGCGCCAACCTCGATATCGGGCGGGCCCTCAGCAGCACGACGGCGGCGAGATTCAACGGAGTCTACGAAAGCTCCGACATGTTCCGCGACAACGTCTGGGTCAAACGTCAGGGGTTGAATCCGACTGTGTCGTTCGCTTCGCCCTCGAAGCGTACGCGGGTGAACCTCGGCTACGAGAATTTCATCGACTACCGGACTGCGGATCGCGGAATTCCGTCGTTCGGCACTGCACCGATTGCAACGGACATCTCGACGTTCTTCGGCAATCCGGAAGTGAATTTCTCCCGCACTCGCGTGAACGGTGCATCCGCATCGGTTGCGCATACGACGTCGCTCGGGATCAACTTCCATAACCAGACCCGCTTCACCAGCTACGACAAGTCCTACCAGAACGTGCTACCCGGCGCGGTCGATGCGACCGGCGCCAACGTGAGCATGTCGGCGTACAACAACGCCCATCAGCGCACCAACTTCTTCAACCAGACGGACGTCACCTACAGCGCCCGCAGCGGATCGCTGGCGCATACGCTGCTGGTCGGCGGCGAGCTCGGACGTCAGGGCACCGACAATTTCCGCAACACCGGCTACTTCAACGACACCGATGCAACGATCCTGGTGCCGGTTGCCACCCCGACCATCTCGACGCCGGTTTCGTTTAGGCAGAGCGCGACCGATGCGGACAACGGCGTGACCACCACTACAGGCTCGCTCTACGCGCAGGATCAGGTCGAGCTGACCGACCACTTGCAGCTCGTCGCCGGCCTGCGCTACGAGAAATTCGGAGTGCGCTACCACGACAACCGGTCGAATTCCACACTGACGCGCGACGACGGAATGTTTTCACCTCGCGTCGGGGTCGTCATCAAGCCTTCGGCACCGGCGTCGCTCCGATCAAGGTCTCACTCGGCGTCGCGCTCGGGGCAGCGGCCCCTTTGGTCGCGTACGGAGTACTGGAGCGAGGGATCGAGAACACGAAGCCGGCGATTACGGCCGCCGCGCCCAAAGTTC
>Ga0207648_10006015_pt1 | contig 12107 bp, 14 predicted proteins | sample KBSMisM32_FD_184310 | JGI IMG/M metagenome (GOLD analysis project Ga0207648, IMG submission 184310) | Miscanthus rhizosphere microbial communities from Kellogg Biological Station, Michigan, USA - KBS Miscanthus M3-2 (SPAdes) (version 2) | ecosystem: Host-associated > Plants > Roots >...
AACCCTTCTCAGGTTTGTACGGCGGTTTGCCTTCCGAACGAAGCATTGAATGTACGACAACTGCGCCAATCAAAGGAATTAGCCAAATCAATGCAACCTGTAACCATTTCTGCGGTGGCTCATAAATAGCTGAGCGAATAATCTGAAACGTAACCCATATTTGATAAAGGGCGATAACTACAACGGCCCCAATACCTACTGCAGTGGATTCCATCGTTGTCTAACGAAAAAGCTCAGCGGCCGGCCGCTTGCGGACGGTCCGACTCTGGAGCGACAGGTTAGAGGGCCACCTACGGTAAGTGTCTTCGCCAAACGCCAACGAACGAACCCTCCGGAATAGGCAATCGGTCGCGCAGATACGGGTAGACCTCATCTAGCTGGTCGTCGAAGCCTGCCTGAAACACTTCAGCCGGCTTACCGGTTTCGTTGCATACCGCACCGGGCACAGCATTGGCAGCGGACACGTGCAGTGTATTAACCGACGCCCAAAACGTGCTCTCCAGCGCTACATAGGGAATCTGCTTCTCATCCAGCGCGATTCCTTCCCATTCTTTGAACAGTGCCAACACGAATGCGAGAATGTCGTTGGCACTGACTTTCCTTGAGCGTCAGCTGGCTATCTGCCTTTTGACTTCGGGCCATTTGCGGTCAACGAACTCTTGCACGGCGCCTGACATTGATTGCCCTCTAACGTCGTGGTTCAGGCGCGCCGCTTTTGAGGCGTCGCCTGCAACCACTGGTTAGCTCGGATACTCAAATTCATAGCGGGTCGGCGTTGCCAGTACATCGCCATACAGCATCCATTGCCGTCGGTCAGGCGAGGTTGAACCATAGAACCATACCTCAGAGACACCGATTTTGGCGGGCACGAACATCGGGAAACTCAAATGTACCTCGCGATTAACATAGAAGGCCACCACTAGATCTTTGGCATCCGCGTACTTCGATAACTTGGCAAGTTCTGCCACTATGTCCGCGCTTGCGTTTACGTGTGCTGGGACTAGCTCCTTTAGCTGAACTGCACAGAAGTGGAGCGTATCTCCATCCATCCAACGCGTGACGCAGTCGATATCCCTGTCTTCGAACAAGGCAAATTCAACACTTAGGCGGGACGTATGGCTCATTCCGTAGCAGAAAAGTGCAGCCTGTCGCAGGTAATGTGCCGGACGTAACGAACGCACTCGAAGGGAACGGACGTTCTCGGGTAGATTTTGTTCGGCAATTTGATCTTCGAATTGGTCGAATTTGAGCAGCACTGCCCGAGGGTCACGATATTGCAGCACCTGCCACTCGCGAGGAATCTCCCTTTCTCGCATACCTAGCTAACTAGAAGTAGGGGTCCTAAAAGACGCCTTATAAACCGTCATATTTGACGCCTAATTATTCAGGTCCAATGCAATCGGCATGTTATTCCAATTTAGTACGTCATCCGCATCGGGGCAAGCTGTCTTAACGGGTGAAGGCCCACAGCAACAACGGGAACAAGATAGACGACGCCAACGCCGTCAGCGCCATCGCCACCCCCGCAAAGGCGCCCGCCTCCTCGCTGACCTGGAAGGCTCGGGCGATACCCATGCCGTGGGCTGCGACGCCGATGGAAAAGCCGCGCACGGCGTGATCGGTGATCTTGAGAAAGTTGAGGATGTACTTGGCGCTGATGACGCCGATGACGCCCGTCACCATGACCAGCACCGCGGTCAGTGACGGGAGCCCGCCGATCTTTTCCGAGATGCCCATGGCAATCGGCGCCGTGACGGATTTCGGTGCGATCGACAGCAGCGTCGTGTCGCTGGCCCCGAGCAGCCACGCAATGCCCACTGCCGATCCCGCAGCCACGATGCCGCCCGCAATCAGCGCACCGATCACGGGAATGACCGCCCGCCTAAGCTTGCCCAACTGCGGATAGAGCGGCACGGCCAGCGCGACCGTCGCCGGCCCGAGGAGAAAGTGCACGAATTGCGCACCGTCGAAATAGGTCTGGTAAGGCGTGTGCGTCACCGTCAACAGCAACACCAGCACCGCCACCGAAATGGGCACGGGATTGAGCAGCGGGTTGAAGTTCGCGCGCTTGTAGATCCAGAACGCCCCCTGATAGACGAGCAAGGTCACGGTCAGGCCCAGCAGCGGCGTAGTGGATAGATAGACCCAAATGTCGGACAGGCGCGGCGTCACGCTGCATCCTTGCGTGAGAAGCGACGCATCAGCCAGTTCATCACCAGCGCAGTGCAGGCGATAGTCAGGAGCGTGCTCAGCACGAGCGCCACGGTGATCGGCAACCATTCGTCACGCAGCCGCGACAAATGCACCATCACGCCGACGCCGGCCGGCACGAACATCAGGGAGAAATGTTGCAGCATCCCCGTCGCCGTTGTGCGCAGTTCGTCGGGAACGCCGCCACGGAACAGCAACGCTGCAAGCAGCAGGATGAACCCGATCACCGGTCCGGGAACGGGCAGGCTCAATCCAAGGGAAATGGCCTCGCCGGCCAGTTGGAACACCAGCAATATCGTCAGTGCGCCCAGCATGAATTTACGGCACGACGGCGAAGAACAGGAAGGTTGCGAATATCACGAGGTGGATCACGCCCTGTAACAGCGTAGTGCGGCCGGTGCCCAGCGTGATTACACCAACGATGAGTGTCAGGGCGAGCAGGACAATTTCCTTGGTTACCAGTCCGAGAATAATCGGCCGGCCCGTCAACAGGGAGACGGCCGCGACTGTCGGAATGGTGAGCCCGATGCTCGCAAGCGCGGATCCCAATGCAAGGTTGAGGCTGTTCTGCAGCCGGTTCGCGCGTGCATTGCGCAGGGCCGCCAATCCCTCGGGCATCAGGACCAGCGCCGCGATGATAATCCCGACCACTGCGGCAGGTGCGCCGAAACGGGCGACAGCGCCTTCGACCACCGGCGACAGCGCTTTGGCCAGACCCACGACGGCAACCAGGGACAGGATCAGCCATGCAAGACTCGCGAGCGCGACGCGATTGGAGGCCGGCTGCGCGTACTCGTTCTCGCCCGTGCCGTCCGCCAGAAAATAGTCGCGATGGCTGATGGTCTGGACGAAAACGAAAACCAGGTACAGCAGCAACGAGATGAACCCCGCGAATACCAACTGGGAATTCGCAAGGCCGGGTCCCGGCACCGTCGTGGCATAGTTCGGCAGGACCATGGTCAGCAACGACAACGCGCAGAGGACCGCCAGCGCCGAACTTGCCCCCTGCACCTGGAATCCCTGCTCATGATGCCTGATGCCGCCGATAAGCAGGCAGAGTCCGACGATTCCGTTGCAGCAGATCATGATGGCGGCGAATACGGTATCGCGCGCGATAGCCTCCTTGTCTGCACCACCGTAAAGCATGACCGACACGATCAGCGCAACCTCGATGACCGTGACTGCAACGGCCAATACGAGCGTTCCGAATGGTTCTCCGATCCGATGAGCCACGACTTCCGCATGATGGACTGCCGCGACAACCGTCCCGATCAGCGCGAGGCCCGCTAACGAAAAGACGACGGCTCCCGGCACGATCATCGATGCAATCAGCACCAGCCAGGCGGCCAGCGGCGTAATCCACGTCCATTTCTCGATTGTGACTGCCTGCATCAAGGGCTCATTTAACTCTTGGCGGAAAAGTCGTTGGATTATGAAGTCGGAATGGTCGGGATGCCAGCATTTACCCTCTTCGCCCTTTGTGTTTATATTCGCAGATCGCGTCCGAAGAGCCGTGAGTTCAAAGCTTCCCTGGAGTAAGACTATGCCGCGCACCGCGTTTTTCCGGCCGTTATTGTTTCTGCTCCTGTCCGCGCCTGCTGCAGCCGACGATCTGGCAGCAACGGTCGATCAGCGCATCCGCGCCATCGAATCCAGGGTCATCGCATGGCGGCGCGATATTCATGAGCATCCCGAGTTGTCCAACAGGGAAACCCGTACCGCGGATCTGATCGCCGCGCATCTGCGCAAGCTGGGTATGGAGGTGAAGACCGGGATAGCCCATACCGGCGTGGTTGGGCTGCTGAAAGGAGGCAAACCAGGCCGGGTCGTGGCTCTGCGTGCCGACATGGACGCGCTTCCGGTCGTCGAGGAAGTCGACGTGCCCTTCAAGTCCACCGTGAAAACCGAATACATCGGCCAGCAAGTCGGCGTCATGCATGCATGCGGACACGATGCGCACATGGCCATCCTGATGGGCGTGGCGGAGGTGCTGGCGAGCGTGCGCGAACAACTGCCCGGCTCCGTCAAATTCATCTTCCAGCCGGCCGAGGAAGGCCCGCCCCCCGGAGAGGAAGGCGGCGCCCCGCTGGTCATCAAGGACGGCGCACTGGAGAACCCGAAACCCGATGCGATATTTGGCCTGCACGTGTTCTCCGGCATTCCCGCCGGCATGATCGCTTACCGGGCGGGCCCCCTGATGGCGAGCGCGGACTGGCTCTACATCACGGTAAAAGGCAAGCAGACGCACGGCGCCTGGCCATGGGCGGGGATCGATCCTGTGGTCACCTCGGCCCAAATAGTGGGCGGCTTGCAGAACATCGTCGCGCGCCAGATCGATGTGTCCAAAGAACCTGCGGTGGTCACGGTCGCTACCATCCACGGCGGCGCACGCAAGAACATCATTCCGGACCAGGTCGAGATGACAGGCACGATCCGAAGTTTCGACGAAGGCATGCGCCAGGACATCCATGCGCGCATCAAGCACATTGCCGAGTCCATTGCGCAAGCCAACGATGCCAGTGCCGAAGTCAGGATCGACAAGGCCGTCCCGGTGACGATCAACGATGCGGCACTGACGGAAAAAATGCTGCCGACCCTGAAGCGCATCGGCGGCGAAGGAGGATCCCGTTTGAACCCGCGCGTGATGGTCGGCGAGGATTTCTCCTACTTCCAGCAACAGATTCCCGGCATGTTCTATTTCGTGGGCATCACGCCGAAGGACCAGGACATGGCCAAGGCCGCGCCGAATCACTCCCAGCGTTTCTACATCGACGAATCGGGGTTGCTGCAGGGTGCTCGATCGCTCGCCGCGCTGGCGGTGGATTTCCTTACCCAGAAACCCTGACGGCTCTAAAGACAATCTTCACCGCAGAGGCGCAAAGGCGCAGAGAAAACGCAGAGAAAAAAGATTGAGATTTCAGTTCTGGCCAACGTGCGCGTATGGGAATAGGGTCGATAACCTGTGCGAATTTCATTCACCTCGCGCTTTTTCAACTTCCGTTTTCTTATTTCTTTCCTCTGCGCCTCCGCGCCTCTGCGGTGAAAATGTCCTATCTATGAAAAGTCCAGGTCGATCTTGTTGTCGATGACTTTCACGCGGTCGCCCACGCGCAAGTCCGCGCCATCGCGCGTTTCCAGGACTCCGTGGCGGCCATCAAGGTAGCGAACGGTCACCTCGTAACTGATCTCGTTCAGGCGATCGCGCATTTCCTTATTGCCGACGGCACCGACAAAACCTTTGACCGGCGCATCGCCGCCGAAGGTGAATCCGAAAACCGGACCCACGGGCGGCAGGCCCTGCGTGATGGTTCTCGCATCCGCACGCTCCTGCTGCCGCTCGCGAATGCTGGTAATGACGCCGCATTCGCGGCACTTGGCGCCAGACGGAGGCGGATCTTGCTGGGCACAAAGATGGCCGGCGGCGCCTAACGCGCACGCGAGGGCAAACCAACGAAGAGAGGGCTTCATCATTGCCGTTCGGTTATTCAGGCAGGGCCTGGAGAACATAGAGCGCGGATAGCAGCACGCCCGGCCTGCCCATCTGGCCCAGCCAGGTGTCGTAGATTTTCATGATCTCGCCCGACCGGTAAACCCGGGCCAAAGCACGGTTTACCGCCAGGCGGAAATCGTGATCGTCGCGTCGTAACACCAGCGCATAGGGTTCGATCGAAAAATCTTCGTCGATCAGGCGAAAGCCCTGACCACCCTGCGCATTGAGTGCGAGCCCGATCAGGACCAGGCGATCGGAGGCATAAGCGTCTGCTTCGCCGGCAGCGAGCATCGCCATTCCCTTGCGCTCGTCGGCGACCTGCACAATGTTTGCCTGGATACCTAGGCGCTTCAATTCCCGCGGGAGTGCCTCGGCAGTCGTCGTACCCGATACGACCGAAATGCGCTTGCCGGCGAAGTCGGCGATGCGCGTCAAGCCGGCGCCGATCTTGACCAGCAGGCTGCCGCCATCGACGAACGTCATCAGGCTGAAATCCAATCCTTCCTGTCGCGACAGCGTCACCGTAGTCGTGCCGCACTCGAGATCGATCCGCCCATCCTTGACAGCCTGCAGGCGGTCCTTGAGCGTTACCTTGATCCATTCCTGCTTGAGTTCCGGCAGTTTCAGCTGCTTGCGCAGATCGTCGAACACGCGATTGCACAAATCGATCGAGTAGCCGGCCGGCGGCTTTCCGCCTTCCGAATGCGAAAACGGTGCCGCGCCTTCCAGGTACCCCAAACGGACCACCCCGCTCTTGCTTATTTTTTCCAGCGTACCGCGGCCGGTATCGGCGCTTGCGCCGGTGGCGACTAATGACAACAGCACAATCAGCATGCCTGTGGCAGATCTCATTTCAGTTCCCGTTATGAATTGAAAGGGCGGTTTTCGGCAGGACGAACTGCCGACAGGATAACTCACGGCTGCCTAAAACGGCAGCGATGTGAACAGCGTCACCCCCGTGATGTCACCGCTGGTGCGAATGGCGAGCCCCACCCTGTCGACATCGAAATATTTAAGCGACCAGGGCTTGCGGCTCATGATGCTCACGGCGAGTTCGAACTCTTCGCGCAAACGATTTTCCGCATTGTCGAACTTGGCGAAACTGAGCGTGTTGAAATAGTAGTAGTAGATCGGCGTAAAGCCGATCAATGCTTCGCGGCCAAACAGCATCTTATTGGTGGGTATGACCATATCCACCCCGGCCCCCGCCACGCCGAACGGATGTGTCGGGCCGCCCCGGGGACGGTAACCGGCGGCGGTCAGCAAGTTCACAAGGGCGAATTCGACTCCCTTGTCTTCGCCGATCACGAAGCGGCTTCTGATGCCAAAATCGTAGATCAGCGCCGATTCATCCCCGGACAGTTCGTGGCCGATGCCGCCGGAAAAGTACGGCTTGACGGTCCAGCGATGGCTGACCGGTACTTGCCACTCGAGGCCCGGCATGACACTGAGCGTGCTGAGCTGTCCGGGCAGATTGCCGACAAACACACTGTCGAATGTATAGTCGTAGACACCCAGCGTAACCGGGATTTTCAGCGTCAGGCCGTAGGTGTTCTCGATGGCTGGCTGCAGAACGTAGGAAATCGGCAGTTGCAGTACGGCAACCGTGCGGTCGCCCGAGGTGTACACACCCGTACCAAAGGTGGCGGCGTAATACCAGTTAATGAGATCCTGTTTGTCTTGCACCGCGCGTGCCTGTCCGAATGCCGGCGAAGCCGTTGCAGCAAGCAGCGCGAGCGGCAGGCTCACGCACGCGCGGACGAGGAACGAAAATCGGAATGTCACTGCGCGATTATATTTGGCGGCGCCTTCCAGAATTCGCCGTTTTTCATGATGGCGCGCATTTTTTCACGCTGTTGCAGCAATGCCACGTTCGCGAGCGGATTGCCATCGACCAATATCAAGTCGGCCAGGTAACCGGTTCTTATCTGGCCGATACAATCTCCCATACCCATGATTTCCCCACCCAAGCGCGTGGCGGAAAGGATCGCATCCATCGGCGCAAATCCCAGCATGTCCACGAAGTGAGCAATATCGCGCGCATCGGTTCCAATCGGATTCCAGGCGAATCCGTAATCCCCGCCTATCAACACCCGCACGCCGCGCCGGTGCAACGCCTTCATGTTCTCGATGCCTGCATCGAGTTCCTGCGCGATGCCTCGCTCTTCCGCAATCGCGCGCGTGATGCCCCAGGGTGCTGCCTCGTTCAGCGTCGAATAGAGATTGCCTAGTACCGGAGCAACGAAAACACGATCGCGCCGCGACTCCAGCTGATCCCGGGCTTCGTCGTCCAGCAGCGTCGCGTGATAAATCACATCGACACCGTGACGCAGGCACATCTTTACCGACTCTGCGCTGCGCGCGTGCGCGGCGACACGCTTGCCATGAGCCTGTGCCACGTCGCACACGGCGGCGACTTCCGCCTCGTTCATTACTGTCGTGTCGGCAGGTGAGGCGGGCGTTCCCGCATCGCCGGATACATTGATTTTCAGGGTATCCACGCCCTCGCGAACCATTTCCCGCGAGTAGCGGCGGAATTCCTCGGGTCCATTGCAGACCACGGCAAAATTTTCGCGGTACATGTGGTAAAGGCGCACGTCGCCCAATCCGGCAGAGACCGTCATTTCCGGGCTGGCCGCCAATGTCCGCGGGCCCGGAAAATCGCCATTGTCGATCGCATTGCGCAATACGACATCCAGCCGCGGTTTCGCCGCTGCCGCGCTAAAGCAACTGGTGAAGCCCGCATCCAACATGCGCCGGGCATTCGCTGCCGTCTTCAGCATGTGCTCTTCCGGCGGGATGAAACCGAGGTCCACCGACTGGGCGACATCGGTAAACGTCAGGTGCGAATGCGCTTCGATGAGACCGGGCATCAGCGTCGCGCCCTGTCCGTCCACGACCATGGCATCGGGAACAGTCAGCGCCTGCGCCGCCGGGACTACGGCGGCGATAAGATTTCCTTTGACCAGGACGGAGCCTTCGAACGGCATCTTCCCGGTGCAATCCAGGACCCTGACGTTGCGGAACAGCGTGGGACCCATAATTCTTGCCGGCAGGGTCGCGACCCGGAACTACAGGTTCTCGATATACATGCGGTTCCAGGTCGGGCTGATGATCAGCTGGTTGATGCAAGCATGGGCAGGCATTTCTGCAATGAATCGAATCGTATTGCCCAGATCTTGTGGTTGCAGCATTTTCGCGCGATCCGCTGCGCTTGGCGGAACCGGGCGCCGGTCCATGATTGGTGTCGCCACCTCCGCGGGACAGATGGCGCAGGCGCGAATGCCGTTCGCGCACTCCTCCATGTTGATGGTTTCGGTCATGGCCGTAACGGCATGCTTGCTGCCGTTGTAGGCGGCACCCGTCAGCTTGGGATGGAACACACCGGCCCACGACGATACGTTGATGATCAGCCCGTCCTTCCTGGCGCGCATGGCGGGCAACACTGCATGAATCGTATAGAAGGATCCATCGAGATTGATGCCGATCACCTCCCGCCAGCCATCGGCGGTCTGGTTTTTCCAGTAACGATTCGGAGTGTTCAATCCTGCACTGTTCAGCAGAATATCCACGCGGCCATGGCGGCCAAGAATCGCATCGGCGACTTTCTTGACCGCCTTCGCTTCGGATACGTCCAACGCTTCCACTTCCGCCGCTCCGCCCTTGATGCGAATTTTTTCCGCCTCCGGTGCCAGCACCTCCTTGCGCCGACCGGACATCACCACGGTGGCTCCCGCTTCAGCCAGCGCTTGCGCGCCGGCCAGGCCGATCCCGGTTCCAGCACCCGTGATCCACGCGACCTTGCCTTTGAGTTTGCTCATCGATTCCTCCCGTATGTCACGCCGTTTTGGATAGCTTGTGATCGATGCCGCGCGCCGCGTCGAATGCTTCGCGCAGCGCTTGCGCCGATTCCGTCACCGCGCGACGCGCCGCATCGACGGCCCCACCCATGAGATAGAAACCGTGCACCATCGTTTCGTAGTTCGAAAGCCGCACGCGGTTGCCCGCTTCGATCAACTTTCTCGCGTATTCCACCCCTTCGTCGCGCAGCGGATCGTATCCGGCGACGATGATCAAGGATGGGGGCAGGCTCGACAGATCATCGTGAATCAGCGGAGCAAAACGGAAATCGGCCGTGTCCTTGCCGCCGCGAAGGTATTGGCGGTAGAACCATGTGATCGAATTGCGCGAGAGGATGTAGCCTTCCTTGAACTTGTGGTGCGAGGGGGTTTCCGGTTCCGGCGCCGTGCACGGATAGATCAGCAGCTGAAATACCAACTTGGGATGGGCAGCATCGCGCGCGAGGATCGCCATCACTGTCGCGAGATTCGCACCGGCGCTGTCTCCGCCGACGGCGATGCACGTTGGATCGGCACCGAATTCGACGGCGTGCAGCGCCACCCATTTGAGCGCGGCGCTGCAATCTTCCACTGCCGCCGGAAATCTGGATTCCGGCGCCAGACGATAGTCGACCGAAACCACGATGCAGTCCGCCCGGTTGGCCAGCATGCGGCAGACGGAATCATGCGTATCGAGCGAGCCGATCACGAAGCCACCGCCATGAAACCACATCAGGACGGGAAGTTTCTCGCCGGACTTCGGTTCGCGCGGCGTGTAGATGCGCAGCGCGATGTCACTGCCCGGTCCTGGTATGCGCCGGTCATCCGTGCGAAAGATCGGTTCGTTGAACTTCAGTTTGTTCACGCGCATCAGATACTGTTCGCGCCCCTGGTCGGGTGTCAGCTGCCAGATTTCCGGCAGGTTGGCTTGTTTCGCCAGCCCTAGGATTACTTCGATTTGCGGATCGAGTGCCATGGTTTATAGAGTGTTCCGAAGTTGTTCAGCCAATATTATGGACGGTTTGCGCGATATCTAGGGCAATAGAGCCTAATTGCAGTTGTCACCACGAAGGACGCGAAGACACGAAGAAGATCAGAAACGAGGTCGGGTTCCGACGTGACATGTGGAAGGCGGCATCGTTGAGTTTATGCTCGTATTTTTATTCGACCAAACCACCTCGACCGAACAATTAGCCCGTCTCTCTTTTGCTTTTCTTCGTGTCTTCGCGTCTTCGTGGTGAAATACCGATCTATTCTTTACCCCATATTTTTTTCCGTCAGGTCTCGAGTTTTGGATAGAGCAGCTTGAAGGTGCCGGTGGCCTTGGCAAGCAAGGTGCCGTCTTCGCTGCGCAATTCGCCTTCGGAGAAAATCAGAGAGCGCCCCGCGCGCTGGGCGCGGCCTTCACCGAGCACGCGCCCCGTTGCGGCAGCAATAAAATTCACCTTCATTTCCACCGTCAGCGCGCCGTTGCATTTCTCGTCCAGCGAGCGGCCCGCGCTGGCGAGTGCCACATCGAGCAGAGTCATCAGCACGCCGCCGTGCACTGAACCCCAGCTGTTCTCCAGTTCGGGACGCGAATCGAGCTGCAACCTGACCATGCCTTCTTCCTTCTCGAGTATGCGCACGCCAAGGTGATCCACGAAGGGAACACGGATATTGAATCCGGCTTTCTGTGCGGCCATGCGCTTACACCGAACTACAGGGCAACCAGGCCGCCATCGACCGCCACGATCTGGCCGGTCATGTAGGCAGAGGCGTCCGACGCCAGCAGCACCGCGAGGCCTTTCAAATCGTAGTCAGTCCCGAGACGCTTCATCGGTGTCATTTCCATGATGATCTGCTCGGCCTTGTCGATCATGCCCTGCGACATTTTGGAGGGAAAGACCCCGGGTGCAATGGCGTTCACGGTAATGCCGTGATGCGCCCACTCCACGGCCAGCGAGCGCGTGAAATTGACGACGCCGCCCTTGCTCGCATTGTAGGCGATAGTCGGCATCATGCGCGGATCCGTTCCCACCAGGCCGGCGATCGATGCAAGATTGATGATCCGTCCGTATTTGCGGGGAATCATGCTCAGTTTCCCGACGGTTTGGCTCATCAGGAACACTGCAGTCAGGTTCAGGTTGATGATCTTGTACCAGGCTTCGAGAGGATGATCTTCCGCCGGCGCACCCCACGCAGCCCCTGCGTTGTTCACCAGGATGTCGATCTGCCCATGGCTCTTCACCACCTGCTCGATCATCGGTTTGACCGCATCGGTGTTCTGCAGGTCATTGACCACCGTCAGCGCATCGATGCTCATGGCCTTGAGATGCGCCTTCGCTTCTTCCAACTCGCCGGCCTTGCGCGCTGTGATCACTACTTTGGCACCCATTTCGCCGAGGGCTTCGGCTATTTGTAATCCGAGTCCGCGAGAACCACCGGTGATCAAAGCAACTTTGCCGGAGAGATCGAACAGTTTTGCCACTTTCATGGGCTGCTCCGTGAGGTATGTCCGTTTGGCGAGCCGTTCACTTGCCGAAGCCCTTCGCGCCCGTTCCCGCAAACGGGCGTTCCGCTAACGA
>Ga0207648_10006018_pt1 | contig 12104 bp, 10 predicted proteins | sample KBSMisM32_FD_184310 | JGI IMG/M metagenome (GOLD analysis project Ga0207648, IMG submission 184310) | Miscanthus rhizosphere microbial communities from Kellogg Biological Station, Michigan, USA - KBS Miscanthus M3-2 (SPAdes) (version 2) | ecosystem: Host-associated > Plants > Roots >...
GTGGGCGGCTGACGGTGCGCCGCTTCCAGCAGTCGGGCTTCCTGCTCGGCTTCGACGAAGGAATGGAGGCGCTTCACTACCTGCTCGAGCTCGCGTTCTGCGAAGGCGTGCGCGGCGCGGAACTGAGCCTGCCGTTCCTGCGCGACTTCGAAAATTCGCAGCCCTTCGAGACTCATCCGATTTTCGCCGTGTTGCACGAGATGTGCTACACGCAGCAGGCCGCATCGCGCTGGTCGGCGCACCGCATTCGTGAGGAGTTCCCGGAAACGAATTGGGCGCCGGGGCGTCCGCCTGCATTCACGGGCGAGATGATCTACCCGTGGATGTTCGACGAGTACGAATCGCTCGTGTCGCTGCGCGAGGTCGCGCAGGTGCTCGCGGAGCAAACGAGCTGGCCCGCGCTCTACGATCCCGCGCGGCTTGCGGAGAACGATGTGCCGACGGCAGCCGTCATCTACGCCGACGACATGTACGTGCCGCGCGTCCACTCCGAGCCGACGGCCGAAGCCATACGAGGAATGAAGGCGTGGATCACGAACGAGTACGAGCACAACGGGCTGCGCACCGATGGCGAGCGTGTGTTCGGACGGCTGCTCGATCTCGTGCGCGATCGCGCCTAGTGCATCGACCTGTGGCAACCGGCGGTCACGGCAGTCCCCACGCCGGCTTTGCGAAGCGCTCGACCAGGAAATCCGCGAACGCCCGAACCTTTGCCGAGAGGTGACGGCGGCTGGGATATACGACATAGATGTTGAGCGGCGGCGGCTCGAATCGGCGCAGGATTGCCTTAAGCCTCCCGGCGCGCACATCGGGAGCCAGGATGAAGTCCGGCTCGCGTGCGATGCCCAACCCTTCCGCCGCGAGCGCTTCGTTGAAACGCCCATTGTTGGCATGCACCGGACCTGTGATTCGCACCGGCTGCTCGCGGCCGTCGCGTCCCCGGAACGTCCACACATTGCGGGACGGTGAGTACTCGTAAGTAAGACAGACGTGCCGCACGAGCTCCTCGGGCTCGCGCGGCTCGCCGTGACGCGCTAAGTAGGAAGGCGCCGCGCAGCAGACGATCTGCGTCGTGCCGATGAGCCTGCCGACGAGATTCTGGCTGCCGCTCGCACCCACGCGCACAGCGAGATCGAATCCTTCTTCGACGATGTCGACGACGCGCTCGGAGAGCTCGACGTCGAAGCGGACTTGCGGATGGCGTGCGGCGAACGCGGCGATCGCAGGGGCGAGATGCCGCGCGCCGAACGTGGCCGAGCACGTGAGCCGCAGCGTGCCGCGCGGGACGATCGATGCCGACGAGACCGCGACCTCGGCTTCCTCGAGATCGGCGAGCAGCTGGACGCAACGCTCGAAAAACGCCTGTCCGGTTTCCGTGAGCGAGAGGCGCCGCGTGGTCCGGTTGAGAAGCCGCGCATCGAGATGCGCCTCGAGGTCGGAGACAAGGCGCGACACCGACGACACCGACACGCCGAGCCGCTCGGCCGCGCCGGCGAAGCTGCCTGCCTCGACGACGCGCGCGAATGCGGTCAGGGCATGAAAGCGGTCCATTGACAATTATTGCATTTTTAGCAAGAGCTCGTCTCGTTGGATGCAGTTTATCTCTTCCAGCGCAAGGCTCATGATCCGTTCGTCGCGCCTTCGGGCGCAAACCATCGGAGAACCGACCATGACCCATTCCTGCAACTACGCCAAGGCTGCGCTGACAATGCGCCTGTCGCTGGGGACGATGTTCATCGCGCATGCGCTGCTCAAGTACTTCGTGTTCACCTTGCCCGGCACGGCGCAGTTTTTCACGTCGCTGGGACTGCCCGGGATCCTGGGCTATGCGACGTTCGCTGCCGAGCTCGTCGGCGGAATCCTGCTCGTCGCCGGGGTGAGGACGCGCGAGGTCTCGATCGCGCTCTTACCCGTGCTGATCGGCGCCACCTGGGCGCACGCCGGCAACGGCTGGGTCTTCACTGCCCCGAACGGCGGTTGGGAATATCCGGCGTTCCTGACCATGGCGCTCATCGTGCAGGCGCTCATCGGGGATGGCGCGTACGCTTTGCGCCCCTCGGTCCGGCAATCCGCGCCTCAGGCGGCGTGAGATCCCGTCCACGGTTGACGACGTGCCCGACCGCCCCAATTTGTTGTGGTTGCAGGTCTGCTTTCTTCCTTCGCTGATTCCAGGAGATAACCCATGAAACTCTATTTTTCGCCCGGCGCCTGCTCGCTCGCACCCCACATCGCCCTCCATGAGATCGGCGTTCCCTTCGATGGCCTGAGAGTCGACCTCAAGGCGCACAAGGTCGCCGACGGCACCGACTATTACTCCGTCAATCCGAAGGGCTATGTGCCGTTGCTGGAGCTCGACACCGGAGAGCGGCTGACGGAGGCCGCCGTCATCCTGCAATACATCGCCGACCGCAAGCCCGGGACGCTGGCGCCCGCATTCGGGTCGATCGAGCGGTATCGCCTGATGGAATGGCTCAACTTCATTGCGACCGAGGTGCACAAGCAATTCGGACCGCTTTTCTATCCGACGACTCCGGACGCGACGAAGGAAGCGCAGAAAACCAAGCTCGCCACGCGCTTCGACCACGTCTCGAAGACACTCGCGAAGCAGCCCTATCTGACGGGCGACGCCTTCACGATCGCCGATGCGTACCTCTTCACCGTCGTCAACTGGTCCGGCAATCTCGGAATCGATCTTGGCCGATGGCCCGCGCTGCAGCAGTTCCAGGCGCGCGTCGCGGCGCGGCCGGGCGTGCAGAAGGCAATGAAGGAGGAAGGCCTCATCAAGGATTCCGCAACGGCGAAGGCGAGTGCGCCGGCGGCGTAACGGCATCAATGGAGCAGCCAAGCTCGACCGCACTTTTATGAACCGCCTGCCAACCCTATTCCTCTCACACGGCTCGCCCATGAACGCCGCCGCGCGCACCGCTTCGAGCGATGCGTGGGCGGCGCTCGGTCGGGCGCTGCCCCGCCCGCGGGCGGTGCTGATCGCGTCGGCGCACTGGGAAACTGCGCTGCCGATGCTCACGGGGAGCGAGAAGCCCGAAACGATTCACGACTTCGGCGGCTTCCCCGAGGAGCTTTTCAAGATTCGCTATCCGGCGCCCGGTTCTCCGAAGCTCGCGCAGGAGGCCGTTTCGCTGATGAAGGACGCCGGGATCACGGCCGGTGTAAACGGATGCCGTGGCATCGATCACGGCGCGTGGGTGCCGCTCCGCTGGATGTACCCGGCAGCAGACGTGCCCGTCGTGCAGCTTTCGCTGCAGCCCGAGCTCGGCACCGCGCACCACGTCGACCTCGGGCGTGCGCTCGCGCCGCTCGCAGAGCAGGGCGTGCTGATCGTCGGCTCGGGACATGCGACGCACAACTTGCGTGACTGGATGACCAATCCTCGGCGCCCGGAGCCGCTGCGTTACGCGGAAGCGTTCGCGAACTGGGTATCGGAGCGGCTCGCCGCGCACGACACCGCGGCGCTGGTCGGCTATCGCGAGCAGGGGCCGGACGCCGCACGGGCGCATCCGTCGGAGGAGCACTACCTGCCGTTGCTCGTGGCGTGGGGAGCCGCGGGCCGCGACGCGGAAGTCGAGCGCCGATCGACAGGGTTCGAAGCGGGAGCGCTGGCGAACGACGCCTACCTCTTTCGTCACCCCTCGCGGACCGTGGCGTAGCGCACTGTCGCGACGGGCGAGATCGGTCACGATTCACTCCACTCGGGCCACGCGCAGGAATCCCGCCGAACTCCCGTAAAATCGGGCTTTCGAACGCAAACTGCCTCGGATTGAACCTTACAGAGGACGTCTCCATGGCCACTGAAACCGGCACCCGCGAGAGATACCCGACCATCGATCCCAACGCGCTTTATCGCGAGGAGATTTATACCGACCGCGCCATGGGCATGCTGCGCGTCATGCATCCCGTGGCGAGCGATGGCAAGCCGGACCCTGCGCGTCCGACGATTTTCACGGGCGAAGCACAGCTCATGACCAACGTCGGCCCGCTGCCGATCAGCTTCGACATCCCGGGTACCACGCTGGCCGAGGCCATCGCCAACTACGCGAGCGCCGCGAAGGAAGGCGTCGCGCACGCGATGCAGGAGATCGCCGAGATGCGGCGGCAGCAGTCGTCGTCGCTCGTGATTCCCCAGGCGGGTGCATTGCCGCCCGGTGGACCTTACGGCGGCGGGAAGATACAACTTCCCTAGGGGAAGATCCAGCTTCCCTAACGGATATCCGGCCTCCCACCCGCACGAGCGCTATGTCCAAGCACGCCGCCGACGCTGCCGTCGAAGTGCGCCACAACGCCGAGGCAAGCCGCTTCGAGGCCGAGGTGGAAGGTCGCTTATGCGTTGCGAGCTATCAGCTCGTCGACGGCGTGATGCGCATCCATCACACCGAAGTCCCTTCCAGGCTCGAGGGCCGCGGCATCGCGAGCCAGATCGTGCGCGAGGCGCTCGCCTACGCGGAAGCTCATGGGCTCGCCGTCGAGCCGCGGTGCTCGTTCGTGCGCAACTACATGCGGCAGCACCCAGACGCACAGCGCCTCCTGCCTGAACGTCTCAGGCTTGGACGCTGACTTCGTCTAGACGCCTCGCGCCACCGCGTCGTACACCGCTTCGGCGGCTGCCAGGTCTTCGAGCGCGAACCCGACCGACTTGAAGAGCGTGATCTGCGTGACGCTCGTCCGTCCCGCGTGCGCGCCGCGCGAAAAATCCGCGAGCTCCGCCGCAATGGCCGCCTCGGTCACCGCACCGGCCTTGATCGCTTGCACGATGTCGCCTCCTTCGCGCAGCGCCGACTCGCGCCGGTCCACGACGACCAAGTCCGCGCGCTTGACGGCCGCATCGTCGGTCTCGCGCATGTCCGCGCGAAACGCGCCGACGAGGTCAAGATGGACACCCGGGGAGAGCCAGTCGCCGTGCACGATCGGCTCGGTCGACAGCGTCGCGCACGAGACGATGTCGGCGTCGCGAACGGCGCGCTCGAGGTCCGCGGCTGCGGTGGCGTCAAAGCCGTCGCGTTGCAGCTGCTCGGCGGCTGACCGCGCATGCGCCGCCGTGCGACTCCACACGCTCACACGGGCGATCGGCCGTATCGACCGGTAAGCATCGGCGAGCTGAAGTGCAATGCGCCCCGAGCCCACGATGACGTGATGCCGCGCGTCGGCACGCGCCAGCCTGTGGGCCGCATACGCCGAGGCCCCCGCCGTGCGTCGCGCAGTGATCTCTTCGCCGTCGAACAACGCGAGCGGCGCGCCATTCGCCGCATCGAACAGCGCATAGATGGCGCCGACGGCGTTGCGCCCCCGCTGCGCATTGCCGGGAAACACCGTCACCAGCTTGACGCCGAGCCGCCGCGCCGTGCGCCAGGCCGGCATCAGCAACAGCGAGGCCGCCGGTTCGCCAGGAACGTCGATCGCGTGATGCGTGCGCAACGGAGCCGCGACTTCGTCGCGCAGCATGGCATCCAGCGCCGCCAGCATCCGCGGCCACGTCAGTTGCTCGCGGATCGCGTCGGCGTCGAAGTAGCGCATTGTCGGAGGTGTTCGAAAACGGCGTGAGCGACTTCAGACCGCGGTGTCCTCGGACAGCGACAGGAGCGCCGGATTGCCTCCGGCAGCGGCGGTGTTCACGGTCAGCGTCCGCTCGACGACGAGGCGCATCCAGTCCCCTTCGCCTTTGCCCGTCGAAATGACGACGGGCACGATGGCCCGCGACGATTCCGCGAGCTCCGCGCGAATCTTTTGCAAGCGACCGTCGCTCAAGTCGAGCAGCGCCGCGTCGATTTTCGCCGGATCGATCTTGTCGACGAGGATGATGTCCGCGCCGTCGAGGTGGTCGCGGACGGCGAGCGAGTGGTGATCCCGCAGCATCACGACCGTGTTGCCGAGCGCGCGCATCGCCTTCACCTGCGAGACAAGCGTACGCTCGTCCTTCGCCATGCACAGGATCCTGCCACGCGGATGGAATTCGAGCGTGTTCGATTCACCCGTCGGCCCCGGCAACACGATCGGCGCGCGCGGCATCGGCGCCCTCGCGTTACGCACCAGCCGTCGCAGGTACAACGGTCCCCCAGCTTTTGGCCCGGTGCCCGACAGCCGGTGGCCGCCGAATGGCTGCACGCCGACGACCGCGCCGACGATGTTGCGATTGACGTAGACGTTACCCGCCTTGATCCTCGTGACGATCGCCGACACGGTCTCGTCGATGCGCGTATGGATGCCGTGCGTGAGTCCATAGCCGGTCGCGTTGATCGAGCTCACGAGCGCCGGCAGCTCGCCACGCTTCCAGCGCAACACATGCAGCACCGGCCCGAACACTTCGTGCGTGAGGTGCGACAGACCGGAGAGTGGCCCGAGGTCGATGAGCGTCGGCGCGACGAACGTGCCGCGCGCGCATTCCGCAGGCAGCGACATTTCGACCACGCGCAGGCCGGCGTCGCGCATCCTCGCAATGTGGGTGAGCAGGGCGCCTCGTGCATCCGCGTCGATCACCGGACCGACATCGACCGCCAGCCGTCGCGGATCGCCGAGCGCAAGCTCGCGCATTGCGCCTTCGAGCATGTCGAGCATACCGGACGCCACATCTTCCTGGATGCACAGGATCCGCAGCGCGGAGCAGCGCTGGCCGGCGCTGTCGAATGCCGATACGAGCGCATCGGCGACGACCTGTTCCGACAACGCAGAGCTGTCGACGATCATGGCATTCTGGCCACCGGTCTCGGCGATCAGCACCGGATCGTCGTCACGTTTCGCGAGTTGTCGCGCGATGCTTCGCGCAACGTCCGTCGACCCGGTGAAAATGACGCCGGCGATGCGCGGATCGCCAACGAGCGCCGCTCCGACCGTCTCGCCACGACCGGGAAGGAACTGCAGAGCGGCGACGGGAATGCCCGCGCGATGCAACAGCCGAACCGCTTCGTGCGCGATCAGCGGCGTCTGCTCCGCTGGTTTGGCGAGCACCGGATTGCCCGCGGCGAGCGCAGCCGCAATCTCGCCGACGAAGATCGCCAGCGGAAAGTTCCACGGCGAAATGGCGACGACGGGTCCGATCGGCGCCACCTCAGTTGCGACGTTAGGTGCCACCTCAGTTGCCACGTGAGCCGCCACGTCAGTTGCAAGCTCCGTTGATACCTTGGTTGCGACCTCGGTTGCAATCTTTGTCGCGCTCAACTCGGTGCGCGCCTGAGCGGCGTAATAGCGAAGAAAGTCCACGGCCTCGCGGACTTCGGAGATCCCGTTGGCGACGGTCTTGCCTGCCTCGCGCACCGCGAGCGCGATGAACGTCGGGCGAGCGGCCTCGAGGAGATCCGCTGCGCGCTCGAGGCAAGCGGCGCGGTCGTTCGCAGGCGTCGCCGACCATGCCCGTCCCTCGCTTCCCGAAGCGATTGCCACGGCCCGTTCCACATCCGGAACGGTGGTTTCGATTACCCTGCCGACGATGTCGTCGCGCGCGGCCGGATTCGTGATGGCGACCGGAGCGCCGGACGAATCGGTGGACGTCGCGAGAATGGGCGCGGCGGCGCGCGGCGGCGAGGCGTCCGCGAGGTCGGTCGCCAATGCGGCGAGCGTCGCGTCGTCGGCGAGGTCGAGCCCGCGGGAATTGCGGCGACCGGGCAGGATCGCGACCGGCAGCGGGATGTTGGCGTGTCGCGCGCCGCCGCCCTGCCCGGCTTGCGCGACGGGGTCGACGACGAGCGACGCGATGCTCACGTTGGGATCGACGATCCGGTTGACGAACGAGCTGTTGGCGCCGTTTTCGAGCAGTCGCCGGACGAGATACGCGAGCAGGGTCTCGTGCGACCCCACGGGCGCGTAGATGCGGCAGCGGCGATCCAGCTTGTCGCTGCCGACGACTTGATCGTACAGGCTCTCGCCCATGCCGTGCAGGCACTGGAATTCGTAGGGACGCGCGCCCGCGAGCACGTAGACGGCGCCAACCGTGAACGCATTGTGCGAGGCGAACTGCGGGTAGATCGCGTCCGGCGCCGCCAGCATCGCTTTCGCGCAGGCGAGGTAACAGACGTCCGTGTGAACCTTGCGCGTGAACACCGGATAGTCGGGAAGTCCATCGACTTGCGCGCGCTTGATTTCGCTGTCCCAGTAGGCGCCCTTGACGAGCCGCACCATGAGCTGCCGCCGATGCCGTCGCGCGAGCGCCACGATCCAGTCAATCACATGACGGGCGCGCTTCTGATAGGCCTGGACGACGAAACCGAGACCCTGCCAGTCGGCGAGCGCAGGATCCGCCGCGAGCCGCTCGAGAATGTCGAGCGAAAGATCGAGCCGGTCGGCTTCCTCGGCGTCGATGTTGAAGCCGATGTCGTAGCTCTTCGCGAGCGCCGCGAACTTCGCGACGAGCGGCAGAAGTTCCGCCATGACGCGCTCGCGTTGCGTGCGCGAGTAGCGCGGATGCAGCGCCGACAGCTTGACCGAGATGCCAGGGCCCGCGATGGTGCCGCGGCCTCTCGCAGCGCCACCGATTGCGTGAATCGCATGCTCGTACGAGCCGGCGTAACGCGCCGCGTCGGCCGCGGTCATCGCCGCTTCGCCCAGCATGTCGAACGAGAAGCTGTAACCGCGCTCTTCGCGCTCGCCGGCGTTGTCGAGCGCTTCCTCGATCGTGCGGCCTGTGACGAACTGGCGTCCCAGAAGCCGCATGGCGAGATCGACGCCCTTGCGGATCAGGGGCTCGCCCCCTTTGCGCAACAGCGATGCGAGCGCCATCTCGAGCGTTCCCTCGCTGCGCGTATCGACGATGCGGCCGGTGACGAGCAGGCCCCACGCCGCGGCATTGACGAACAGCGACGGCGACGCGCCGACGTGCGACGACCAGTCGCCTCGGCTGATCTTGTCGCGGATCAGGCTATCGCGCGTGGCGGCGTCGGGAATGCGCAGCAGCGCCTCCGCGAGGCACATGAGCGCAATGCCCTCGCGGCTCTCCAGCGAGAACTCGAGCATCAGCGCATCGACGCCGCCCGCGTTCGAGCGCGCGATGCGAACCGCCTCGGCGAGCTTCGACGCCATTTCCTGCGCTCTAGCGAGCTCGTCCGGCGCAAGGCGCGCCTCGGCGATCAGCGCGGCAACGGCGTGCGCTTCGTCGGCGCGGCACGCGGACGCGATGCGCCGGCGCAGGCGCGCGAACTCATCGTGGGCGGGCGACGCGACAGCGAAGTCGAATCCGGCGGACATGGCGACGCGTTCTCGAGAGGAAGGCAGACGGGTTCACTTCCGGCGGCAGGAGGGCGGCGCGGGAGGTCAAATTCTAGCGCGTCGCATCCGCTCACGGGACCTGACGCAACGTTGCGGCGCTGCGGCAAGGCTACAATGCCGACGACCGCGGCGCGAGACAACGAAGCCCGCGCGATACAGCAATTTTTCCGGGGGCCTCATGCGTCATCGCCGAAGTTCCACGCGCGCCTGCTGGCCGGCGCGCATCGAACGCCGGTCATGAACAACAGCATCGACTTGCCGATTTTCGACGCCGACCATCGTTCGATTGCGAGCCGCCCCGCGCTGGCGGCGCTCGCACTGATGCTGTTCGCCGTGTGGTTCGGCGCTCTCGAGACACGCGGACTCTTCTGGCCGGACGAAGGCCGCTACGCGGAAATCGCGCGCGAGATGCAGGCGAGCGGAGATTACGTCACACCGCGGCTCAACGGCCTCAAATACTTCGAGAAGCCGCCGCTGCAGTACTGGTTCTCCGCGCTCGCGTTCGCGGCCTTCGGTGCTGACGAATGGTCCGCGCGGCTCTGGCCTGCGACGACAGGATTCATCATCGTCGTGCTTTCGGCGGCGCTGTGGTGGCGATGGCGGGGGCCCGACGCCGGCGTTCTCGCGGGTTCGATGCTCGCGAGCGCATGGGGCGTGCTGCTCGGCGCGCAGATCCTCACGCTCGACATCGGCCTCACGCTGTTTCACTCGATCGCGCTGCTCGCTTTCATCGCGGCGCACCGGCCCGACGCAACGCCGACGACCCGATCGTGGATGATGATCGTCGTCTGGGCGGCGATGGCGCTCGCGGTGCTTGCGAAGGGTCTCGTCGGCATCTTTCTGCCAGGATTGGCGCTGCTGGTCTACGCGGCCATCGAGCGCGATGTCGCGGTCATCCGCAGCGCGTTCACGCTGCCGGGAATCGTCGTCTTCTTCGTGCTCGCGCTGCCGTGGTTCGTCTTGGTCCAACGCGCGAACCCCGAGTTCTTCGACCTCTTTTTCGTGCAGGAGCACTTTCGCCGCTATCTCGACTCGGGCCACAACCGTCCGGGCCGGTGGTGGTATTTCATCGCGATTGGCGCCGCCTTCCTGCTGCCCTGGACGCCGGCGCTTCCCGGCGCGATTCGCGACGCGTGGCACGCGCCGCGGTGGGGAACGCTGCGGCCCGAAAGGCTGCTCCTGGTCTGGGCAGTCGTCGTCACCGTGTTCTTCAGCTTGTCACGCTCCAAGCTTCCGTTTTACATCCTGCCCGCGTTGCCGGCCCTCGTCTGGCTCATGGCAATCGCTTCGCCGAGCCGACGGCCGAGGATTGCCCGCGACGCGCTCATCACGACGATTATCGGCGGCGTCGCACTGATTGGCGCGGCGACGCAATTCGACGCAATTCCCAAATTGCGCGATCTGGGCGAAGGCGTGACGGCCTATCCGCCGTTCATGTTTGCGGCGGGAGGACTGTGCTTCGCCGGAGGCGCGATCCTCGCGGCGCTGTCCCGTCGCATCGCCGTCACGACGCGGATAGCGGCCGTCGCGGCAATCAATGTCGCCGCACTGCAGATCCTGCTGACGGGAACGTACGTCTTCGACGCGTACTTTTCCGCCGAGCGGGCAATCGACACGTTCCTCGGAGAGAAGGAAGCGTTCCCCGCGGCACCGCCGTTCTTCAGCGTGGGGATGCTGGATCAGAGCGTCATGTTCTATCTGGGTCGCCCGGTGACTCAGGTCGACACGAAGGGCGAGCTGGCTGACGGCATCGCCGCCGAGCCGGAGAAGTTCATCGCGCAAAGGAGCGACTTCGAGCAGAAGTGGCGTTCGCTCGACGAGGCTTACGCAGTGATGTCACCCGAGACGTATCGGGAGCTGCAGTCAGCCGGCCTGCCAATGAGCGTGATGGCCACCGACCCGCGCCGCATTTTCGTCGCACGCGGCCGCTGGCCACCGGGGGGCGCAAAGACCCCAGCCAAGGCTCCGTGAGTTGCGGATTGGTTGCCTGGACTGGCGAGCTCAGGTGCCAGCGCCGGTCGAGCTGAGGTGGCCGCACACTGCGAGCTTAGGTGCCAGCGCCGGGCGAGTTTAGGTGCCCGCACCCGCGAGCTTAGGTGCCGGTCCTGCCGAGCTCAGTGCAAACGCTGACGCGTCTTGCGCGCGACCTCGACCGCGCCTCGACGGGATCCCGGACCGATCACACGCTTGGCGTTGCGCTTCTCCTGCCAGAACCGGTAAATGAGCACGGCCGCGACGGGCAGCTCGTCGATCAGCTCCGCGCGCTTTTCGTCGCTGTCGACCCATTCGGTGAAGTCGTCGTCGCGATCGCCGAACGCGAGCGCCTCGATCGGGAAGATCCAGTCCCGCGCGTCGGCGGCATCGAACAACGCCTGCCACTCGTCGTCACGCAGCTTGACGCCGGCCATGTAGCCTTCGCACCACGCCGCGCCCTCGGGCGGCATCCGGTCGTTGCCGCGGGCCTTTTCCTCGGGCAGGTACAAAAGCGGCTTGAACCGCGTCGGCGATTCGCCAAGCGTGCGCTGGATGCCGACCATGTGGCGAAGCACCAGCGCCATGATCTTCTGCGCCTGGTCGTTGTTCGCAAAGGCCGCTGCCGCGCTGCGGCTGCCCTCGCTCCAAACCTGCGGGAGCCATTCGGAAGGCTGGATGGCTTCGGGACCGGAAACAATCGCCGCGAGGTATCCGTCGAGCATTTCGAGGTCCATGCAGTCGTGAGGCACCGCATCGGACGCGAGGAAAGACTCGAGCTCGTCGAGCTCGGTCTCGGTCAGCGGTTCGTCCAGTGCACGAGAATCGGTCATTGCGGGCCTTATTTCAGCTATGGAACCCTCTATGATCCGCCCCCCAGCGCGTAGACGCAACCGGCGGCGGGGGTGAACGGCGCGTTCGGCGGGGCG